>Ga0070689_100002965_pt1 | contig 11151 bp, 4 predicted proteins | sample KBSS23HmetaG_FD_64669 | JGI IMG/M metagenome (GOLD analysis project Ga0070689, IMG submission 64669) | Switchgrass rhizosphere microbial communities from Kellogg Biological Station, Michigan, USA - KBS S2-3H metaG | ecosystem: Host-associated > Plants > Roots > Rhizosphere ... | reverse complement strand
GGCGACGCATGTCCTTCCACGCGCTGGGTCGGCAAGATGGCCTCGTCGTCCGGCGCGCCGTGCCCGACCCCGGCGGCCGCACCGGCCGGCGCCCACGCGTCGTGGGTCGCGTCGCCGGTCTTCAACGGCGCCAAGGCGAGGCCCGGGCTCGCCCCCTTCTGCGCCTACGACTGGGTCCCGGATGGGACCGGGTTCCCCGCGGCGCCCGATGCCTACTTCGGCCTCCTCCCGTTCGACGCGGGGCGCAAGCCCGCCGTCTGGCTCCAGCGCGACTGCGACGTGGCCGCGCCGCTGGCCCCGGTCGGTGATCCGACCGGGGGGATGCGGCGCGATCTCCACCGCTCGCTCATCGAGCAGGTCGACGCCGTCGCGCCGCCGAAGGGGCTCGTCCCGGTCCGCGTCGCCGTGGTCGACACGTCGCCCGACGGCGAGTCGACCGCGCTCCGCCGCGGCCCGTCCGCGCACGGGTACACGATGGGGCGGCTGATCGAGAACGTCACCTGCCCGCGCGACGACTTCGGCGCGCTCCTCGGCGGCGACTGCCTCGTCACGGAGCCGACGTACCTCGGGCTGCCGCGCACGCGAGAGGGGTCGCCCCCTTCGTCGGCGGGCGGCCGGTACGGGAGCCTCCTCGACGTCGCGCAGGGGATCTTCCGCGCCGCGGAGAAGTACCGGACGAGCAACCCGGTCGCGCGCGGCGAGCGCCTCGTCGTCAACTTGAGTCTCGGCTGGGAGCCGATCTGGAGGACCGCGGGGTCCGTCGAGCGCGCGTCCTCGGCCGCGGTGCAAGCGGCGATCACGCACGCGGCCTGCCTCGGGGCGATCGTCGTCGCGGCGGCCGGCAACGAGTCGGGGGGCGCCGCGTCGGTGAGCGGCCCGATGTACCCGGCGGCGTGGGAGTCGACCCCCGCGCCGACGATCCTCGAGTGCTACAAGTTCGAGGGGACGTCGGCGTACGTCCAGACCCTGCCGGTCCCGCTCCTGACGGGGAAGTACCAGCCGCTCGTCCACGCCGCCGGTGGCGTCGATCGGACCGACGACCCGATCGTCGTCGCGCGCCCCGCGAGCACGCCGCGCCTCGTCGCCCCCGCGGCGCAAGGCGTCGGGCGCACGGCCGCCGGCGAGGTCGAGACGGGGACCAGCGGCACGCGGACGCTCATCGCCGCCGAGGGGACCGACGTCCTCACCGGGACGTCGGTCGCCGCGGCGCTCACGTCGGCGACCGCGGCGCTCGTCTGGTCGCAGCGCGCCGATCTCTCCGCGGCGCAGGTGATGGACATCGTCTACGGAGCGGCCATGCCGCTCGGCGGATCGGCGGACGTGTGCCTCGGGTGCGCGTCCGGCAGCGCGCGTCCGATCGTGCGCCGGCTCGACGCGTGCGCCGCGCTGGCCTCGGCGTGCAGCACCGGATCGTGCGAAGGAGCGTCCTTCGCGTGCGCTCCGCGCGGCGCGTACGTCGAGGCGCCTCCGGCGCTGACGCCCGAGACGGTCTCCGAGCTCGCGTACGAGGCCGAGTCCGCCCCGACGACCGTCCTATCCCTGGCGACGAGCGCGATCCAGTCGCCCGATACGTTCTGCGGCGACTACTGGCTGCCGGCGGTATCGGGCGGCGAGCGCCGCTGTCCGGGGCGCGAGCTCTATCAGATGTCGTCGGAGCCGTTTGCCGGATCGCAGCCGGGATACCCCGAGTGCCCGAGCTGCAGCTACGCGCGGAGCTCCGCGGCGCTCGCCGCGTCGCGCATCGCGTCGCCGCGCGGCGGCCGCATCCTCGATCCGGCCGCGCCCGACGGACCGAGCATCTACGTGTCGATCGATCCGTCCTACGGGGGCTCGCTCCAGAACGCGACGCTGCGCCTGACGTACGACTTCGACGCGATCCTCGAGCTCGACCTCGCCGCCGTCCCCCTGGTTGCCGGCGCGCCGATCCGCCTCACGACGACCGACATCCCGTTCCCCACGGACGTCGTCCGCGCCGAACTCGTCGCGTGGAGCGTCTCGACCACGGGCGGGAAGACGTCGGTGACCATCCCGCTTCTGGTGAATTAGCGGGGCGTACTCCCTAATGCGGCTGCGACGGCGGCGTGATGGGCGGCAGCGATACCGTGGGGACGCGCCGGTAGTCGGGGATGGCGACGCGCGCCGGGTCGACACGGCGACGATCGATCCTCGTCACCTGGTAGCGCGCGATCATCCCGGTGGCGGCGCCCGCGCCGACGTCGGTCCGGCGGCGATCGAACAGCATCGCGGTCAGCGGGAAGAGCCCCCGCGTCTCGAGGTCTCCGTTGAACGGGAGCGTCGTCGCGAAGCTGCCGCCCAGGATCTGAAGCGGCATCGGGACGACCCCCTTCGCGACGCACATCTCGAAGCGCTCCTGGTCGCGCGACGTCTCCCATCGCTCGCACGGGTAGTCCTGGACTCGTCCGATCTTCGCGGCGAGCGGCCGGAACGTCCACCGGCCCGGAGTCCCCGCGTCCGCGCCGCCGTCGCGCGGGGTGGCGCCGAGCGCGCTCGCCTCGTCCGTCACGAGGACGACGTGGTCGGCCTCGCGGACGGTGTAGAACGCGTGCTGATCCGAGCGGTACACGCGGTATCCGGTGCTGGAGCCGGCCGGCCCGACGTCCCATCGCACCGCGGGCGGGACGACGGTGAGCTCGACCTCCGAGCTTTGCACCTCGGTCGAGTCGACGAGCTGCGACGCGATCGACAGCGTCCCCTGAAACGGCGCGTCGGGCGGGAGCGAGGCGTCCACGAACGCGCTCGACGGCGCCGCGATGCTGGTCGCCAGCACGCCCGCGTCTGCCGCGCTCGCGTCGGCCGCGGCCGCGGTCTGCTCGGGCGGCGTGCGCTTGCACGACGCGACCGCCCCGGCGATCACGGTCGAGACGGCGATCGCCGCGACGGATGTCCGGCTGCAGCTCCAAAAAGCTCCCCGTCTGCCTTTCACCACAGGCGCTCGCCTCCGTCCGTTTCGGTCGCACGCGGCCGGTCGCCGTGCGGTGCGTTACCGAACCGTCACTTTATTGATTGACGATCGATGCGCCACATATTAAAGGGATCGAATAGCGTTTAGGCAGGGTTTGTGTCTGGCGAACCGGCGGGAACTGGAGAGCCACGACTATAGACGCCTCTAAAGGGTATTTCGGCGCCGCTGGACAGTGGCGCTTGGAGCTCACGCGGAGAGCGTGACCGGACGGCGCGGGTGTGTCCGCGCGAACCCGAAGCGAGCGACTGCCACATCGCCGCAAAGTCGGCGGAGCTGTCGATCGTTCGAGGTCGTCCGTCACGTGAATCGACGCGCGCTCGAGGCGCCGCGACACCGCTCCGCATCGACGTGCGGCGCGAAGAAGGCGGGGGTCCATCCGGCGTGGCGCCAAAACGGAAATCGGGAGATCTCCCCGAGTCCGTCGATTTCCAATTTAACTTCGAGCCAACACGGAGCGCAGCATGCGTAGGCCTCATTTCATGTGGACGGTGTGGGCACCCATTCTTCCGTTGGTCCTCGCCGGTTGCGAGGACGGCCCCACTCAGACCTTCAGCCCCACGAAGGGCGATCACTTCAACCAAGGGGACCCCCAGGCGGTGGCCGACGAGGCCGGCGCCCCGCTCGGGGCGCATTACGCGGCCACGTCGAAACAGGAGATATGCAGCGGTGAGGAGCTGCAGCGCCAGTGGGCGGCCATGGTCCACGAGCCGATCCGCCCGCCGCGCTTCATGGCCGGCTTCGATCTGGCCGACGGGGACACGTACAACGGCCTGCGCATCGAGAAGGCGGAGCAAGGGCCGCTGACGCCGATCCAGGCGAACGGACCGACGCGCCTGTGTCAGTCGACGAACCAGGGGCAGGGGGGCAACGGCGCCGACGTCGGCGGCTCACTCGTGTCGGCGTGGGGCAACAACGGCGAGGTCCAGATGGAGTGGGCCGTCCCGACCCACAAGGCCTATTTCCTCGCGCTCAACCCGGGATACCTCGGGACGATGGAGTGGGACTATCAGCCGAAGGGCGACCCCAAGACGTACCACTACGTCTTTCAGATCGGCCGGCCGATCACCAAGACGCCCAAGGACGGGAGCGCCCCGCCGGCGACGTACGAGATCGATTGGAGCAGCAACCCCAAGCTCGTGGCCGCCGTCGACGAGCTCTATCGCGGGATCGTGAGCACGTTCTCGCCCGAGATCTATCAAGACACGCCGACCGACTGCAAAGCGAACGGTACGTGCCTCATCAGCGCCACGGGCAACCAGGACGGCACCGGTCGCACCATCATCGGCTTTCGTCCGGCGTCGTTCTACATGCAGACCTTCAGCCCGTCGCAGCCGCAGCCGTCCGGCAGCACGATGGCCGCGGCGTACGTCTTCAACGTCAAGTATGCGCCGTACTCGGTGTCGCGCAGCACCTTGAAGATGTTCGACCTCGAGGGCCCCACGTCGGTCGCGAACCCGATCGGCGACATGGGGAAGTCGTGCGTGCTCAAGCTGGGCGACACGTTCGACAGCCTGGTGAACAACTGCGTCAAGGTCTTCCAGGACGACAAGGTCGGCGACCTCGCGCTGAAGAAGGTGCTCGGTAACCTCGCGCACGACGACCAGAACTACACATTCAGCGTCGTCGGCATCAATCAGAACTACCGCGCCTCGGACATGAACAGCGGCATGCCCCGTGAGTTCGACGTCATCAACGACCATGACCAGCCGCAGCCGCAGGACACCGCCGACGACTTCCAGCTCGACGTGCGCACCTACGGCCCGATATCGAACGACGCGTATCTGAACACGACGACCCAGACCTACAAGAACGACTACCACGGCAGCGGCGCCGTGTGGCGCGAGTACCAGCGGCTCGTGCAGACCGATCTCGCGGCGACGTACGCGAAGACGCACCCGAAGCCGGCCGGCGCGGCCAACTGGCCGCGCTCGTTGCACGACCCTGCCTGCTATTTCCCGGCGAACCCGCCGGCCAACTTCGACCCGTACGCCTGGCGCGCCCCCGAGGGCTGCACCGGATTCGAGGGGATGATCTCCGCGGCCTACGTCCCGCCCGGGTCGCCCGACGCGGCGTTCAACGACCCGAGCTTCGGCCCGTTCTTCGGCGGGTTCAAGCCGGGCGGGCCGAACATCGCATTCTGCAACGACCCCGGTACGTACAACTTCTGCGGCTTCAACGGCGACATCATCGGCACGTACACCGATCTGCTCGTCGGCTCGCTCCAGCGCGTCACGCAGATCATGGGCCGCGGGAACCTGCTCGACGTGCCGCTCGAGGCGCGCGACCTCCGCTACTACTTCAAGCAGTTCTCGATCGCGATGGCGAAGTACATGACGAGCCCCGAGGGGGCCGGCCGCAAAGGGCAGCACGCGGTGCCGGCCGACCCGGTCGGCGACTTCAGCGCCCAGGACATCGACGACGACTATCTCATCTTCGACTCGATCGGCGGCGGCGCCAACCGCAGCGAGTACGTCGACCTGACGTTCGCCGACGCCACGCACGACCCGACCAGCCTCGAGCTCCAGATGATCCTCGTCGGATCGAACTGGCGCAGCACGCATTTCTACCGGCGCCTCGACCGCGAAGAGCGGGCGATGTTCAACGCGATGGCTGTCGACGAATCGCAACCGGCGTGGGCCTATCTGCGCGACGCAGCGGGCAAGCTGATCAAGGACGCGTACGGCAAGCCGCGCGCGAACGCGAGCATGCTCCAGACGAACATCTTCGGCTCGCCGGCGATCTCGTCGCTGCTCGGTGGCAATGCGATCGGTAACTTCATCCAGCCGACCGACGCCGCCGGCAAGCCGATCAAGGTCGGCGGTGCGAACCCGGTCGACGAGTGCAACTTGCAGCTGCACGGCGACGCGGTGGTGAAGACGGCATACTACTGCGCGACTCACCTCGACCCGGATTGCACGGCGACGCTCGATGGCAACGGCAACCCGGGGCTCCAGGCGCCGACCGACGACAAGGGGAACATGATCCTGCGCGAGAGCGGGCGGCCGCTCCTCGCCGGCTACTGCGGCGCGTTCAGCGGCACCGACTTCGCGCTCAACTCGGGAGGGTCGTACTCGGGTATCAAGATCCTCGAGACGTACCCGCTCAAGGAAGCGGTGAAGATCGAGATCCCGGATCACCAGAACCCGTACGACGTCACGAGCCCGAGCACGGGGCGGCAGGTCCTCGTCCCGTACAAGCCGCAGGGCGAAGGCATCGGCTTCCCGGTGGCTACCACCGGCGCGCGCGACGTCTTCGTGTCCACCGCGCAGCTCGACTTCACCGGCCAGGTGGTGACGCCGATCATCGACTTCCTGCCGGTGCAGGTGACTCCGCCGGGCGGCCAGCCGTACACGGCGGTGAAGATCCTCGCCGTGGAGAGCTCGGACTTCCTGGGCGACGTCGTCCTTTGCTACGACAACACGAGCGCCGCGAACCGATACGGCAGCGGCCGGCCGGGCGACTTCTTGACCGCCCACATGTACTCGTCGGTGCAGGTGCTCCTCGACTGGATCCACGCGCACCCCGGCGCGCAGGACTCGTGCGGGCTCATCGTCCGATACAGCCCGTTCAACAACTTCCCGGACTTCATCCAGTCGTCGGTGAACGGCGTCCGCGTCGGCATCGATCAGGCGTCGGGATACGGGCGCGTCGTCGACGTCACCATCTTCAGCCCGGGCTACGGCACCCCGGCCACTCCTTGATCTTCGGAGAACGTCCTATGAACCTCATGAAACACGAGACTCGTGCGCTCTCGAAGCTCATCGTCCTCGCGCTCGCCTGCGCCGGCAGCTACGGCTGCGTGGCCGACCGCCCGGCGCGCAACGGCGTCTTCAACGAGAATCAATATCTCCGCAAAGACTGGCTCGTCCGGCAGGGCGACTCCGACGTACCGGACCGCGGCTGGGTGCTCAAGGCGACCGTCACCGAGGCCTCGGAGCCGAACGTCTTCGGCGACGCGGCGATGTTCGCCCTCTACCCCGGATCGCACAGCGGCGGCGATCTGGTCCATTTCCAGATCACCTCCGACAAGATGTTGATGATCAACTCGCGGGAGATCGACGGGGCAGAGGCCAACGCCACGACCGTCGGCCGCGTGCCGGAGGCGATCAACTCCTGGCCGGTGACCAACGTCGATTTGAAATACAGGATCAACCTCGACGGCGAGAAATCGAACTTCTACGAGGAGAACCAGGAGCTCCCCTGGGATCAGCGCCAGTGGGTCAAGGTGAGCCTCGATCGGAACGACGCGAGCGACCTCGCGCCGCTCGGCTCGTTCGTCACCGCGAACGTCGCCAAGTGCGCGGACATGGGGAACGCGTCGACGACGCTCGTGCCCAACTCGTTCAAGGTCGACGAGAAGAACGACTACATGGAGTGGGTCGTCCAGGTCCAGTTGCCCATCAAGTGGGACGACGCCGACTGCGTCGAGGCGTTCGGACCGATGGCCGACACCGCGCGCCGGCTCGGTCGCCAGTACGAGACGGTGAACCTGAAGTACTCCATGGTCCGCGCCGTCGACAAGCCGACCTACCAGCCGATGACGATCGGCGAGACCGATCCGATCCGTCACAAGTACGGGCCGATCACTTACACGACGATCACCCGCGACACCGACACCGGCCTCCTGGCGGCGAACGAGTACGTCGTGCGCTTCGACCCGACGAAGCCGATCGTCTGGTACTTCGAAAAGGGCTTCCCCGATCGGTACAAGAACGTCTTCACGCGGAATGGGCTGCCGGCCGGCGTGAAGCCGCTCCCGGCGAACACTCCGACCATCGAGGACGCCACCAACAAGCTGTTCGAAGACGCGAAGGTGACGGCGCGCATTTCGTTCAAGGAATGGAACGCTCCGCCCCACGACGGCGACACCGAGCCGTACGAGCGGACGTTCGGCGACGTGCGGTTCAACCTCCTGCGCTTCCTCGAGACGTACGACCAGCAGAGTTACTTCGCCGGCGTCACGTCGGGCGTCATCGACCCGCGCACCGGCGAGTCGCTCTCACAGGACATCGTCTTCAGCAACTTCGCGATCAAGGACTATTACGTCACGCGAATCGACGCGTACCTGCAATCGCTCGGCGCGAGCGCCGATCTCCTGTCGCCGCAGCCGTGGCCGGACCCGACCGTGCCGGATCCGAACGATCCGTCGAAGCAGGTGTCGGTGCCATGCGTGGAGGGGGCGACCGTCCCGATCGTGCAGCAATCGCTCGTGACCAACCACAACGGGCAATCCACGTTGTTCCAGAAGATGCAGTCGTACCTGTACAAGCCGGCCGATCAATACGGTCCGCTCGGCCCGCAGGACTTCACCGCCGACCACACGCAAGACAACAACGACTTCTACAACGCCTACTTCGCGTACGTCCCGTATCTGGTGTACGCCGATCCGGAGCTCAACCCGTTCGTCACGCCGGAGGGGAGCAACTCGAGCTACGGCGGCGGCGAGATGTGGCAGATGATCCAGAAGGAGCGCCAGTTCCACGAGATGTCCGGGAAGATCGACCGCGGTGAGGACATGTTCGACGTGAACGCGCCGAACGGTTCGCGCGACGCGCTGTCCTTCCTGGGCACGCTGAAGAACCTGACGTTGAACCACCGGAACCTCAACTACGCCAGGCAGGCGATGCACTTCGCGCCCCAGATCGGGCGCGCCGTGGCGCACGCCGACGCGGTCACCGACTTCGCGATGGAGCGGGTGGTCCAGCGCGACGCGCGGCACTGCACCGGCGGGCACTGGGAGACCAAGGAGGAGTGGATCAACGCGCTGATCGACACCTACTGGTCGCAGGTCATCTGGCACGAGTTCGGCCACGCCATGGGTCTCGAGCACAACTTCATGGGTTCGCTCGACAAGACGAACTTCCCCGTCGCGGGGAAGAACCCCGACGGGAGCACGAAGTACGCGCTCTATTCGTCGTCGGTCATGGAATACAACGCCGTCCCCGACCGCGTCTTTTGGGGCGCCGGGTGGGGGCCGTACGACGCGGGGGCGATCAGCTGGATCTACGGAAATCCGGACGGCCACCCGCAGGCGGGGCCTCCGCCGGCCGGGCCGGTGCAGGGCATCTCCGGGCAAGTGACCGCCACGTATCCGTGGAACGACCCGAAGGGCTTCGCCGCCGACGGCCGCGAGATCCAGTACCTCTTTTGCAACGAGCGCCACACCCGGTACACGCCGCTCTGCCGCGCCGGCGACCTCGGCACCACGCCGAGCGAGATCGCGGCGAACGACATCGAGAACTACGAGTGGCAGTACAAGTGGCGTAACTTCCGCCAGTATCGAAAGATCTGGGACGACTCGAAGTACGCTGACACGCCGGCGAACTTCGTCACGGAGCAGCGTCGCTTCCTCTCCCTGTGGGCGTACGACATGAGCAGCGCCGAGGTGACGCAGGCCCTCCAGCGCATCGGCGTGAAGCCGCCGGCCGGCGCGGACTCGGCGCAGCTCTACTACGAGCAGCTCACGCAGAAATTCACCGACGAGATGTCGCACGCGGCGTCGCTCGCGGCGGCGTTCCACGAGGCGATCATCCAGCAGACGTCCGGACAGCGGCCGTACGTCACGGTGTACGACCACGCCTTCGGTGCGGTGACGCAGCAGGGGATCGCGCTCGACAAGCTGTTCGCGCTCCAGTCGTTCACCGCGGTGTGGCCGGTGGACAACTACGATCCGAACCAGTCTGCCGGGCGGTACATCGCGTCGTATTCGCCGTTCGGCCTCTCGAGCACCGTGACCGGCGTCGGCATCGGTGCGACGTACGAGACCGTCGGCGAGCAGGCGGTCGACGCCATGACCGCCAGCCCGTTCGACGCGTTCGCGTACTTCCGGCCGCTCGCCATTGCCCAGTTCACGAACGACAGCAACTCGCTCAACTACATCAGCGCGGCGTCGGGGGCGCTGCGGCCCGAGGTCCGCGACTGGGCGGGCGGGCGCGTCTTCGGCCGGCTCGATGACTTCATCCAGTACTTCCGCGACATCGCGTTCGAGAACAACTTCTACGATCCGGTGAACGGGATCGACTGCCGCGAACGCTCGAACGACTGCAAATACGACCCGCGCACGCCGCGCGGCTACTTGCAGGACACGCACTTCTCCGATCCGTACAACGAGTTCCTCGGCCCCGACGCCCGCCGCTACATCTGGGTGTACGTGCCCGATCGCAACCAGTGGGTCGTGGCCGATCGCGACCGCAACAGCGCGACGTACACGGTGATGCGCAATTACACGACCGACGTCATTCTGCAGAAAGACGACGGAAACGGTGGTGTCACGGCGTTCACCGATCTCCAGCAGGTGAAGTACTTCATCGACTACTACACGCAGGCCATCGCCGCGCCGCACTGAGCGCGAAGGGAGGGGGAGCAGCTGCCCCCCCTCCCGGCGCTCGTGCTCGCGGGCGGCCCCGCGCGGGTGGAAATAAACGCGTATTTTTCGAGAATTTCGCTTCCCGGACGGCGGAGAGCGCTTCGGGAGCGCCCGGGAAGCCTCAAAAATGGGCGGGAAAGCGCTCGGGGTCGTCCGGGAAGCTTCGCGATGGGCAACGAAGCTTCGTAGCGGGGTGGGAAGGCTTCCGGAGCGTCCATGAATTTTTTTCGATCGCGATGTCCTCCGCTCGCGCGGTGGTTCGTCTTCGGGGGGAAGCGGGTGCTCCGCCGCGGTGGCGGGGCGCTTTTCGCACGAGAAGAGGCGAGACCATGAAGAGCATCGAACAGGTCGTCACGTTCCGCGCCACGCCGGACCAGGTTTTCGAGGCGCTGATCGACTCGGCGCAACACACGGCGTTCACCGGGGAGGCGGCGACGATCGATCGGCGCGTCGGCGGTGCGGTGTCGTGTTATGGCGGGAAGGTGACCGGGATTCAGCTCGACGTCGCGAAGAACGAGCGGATCGTGCAGGCGTGGCGCCCGGGGAACTTTCCGCCCGGTGTCTTCACGATCATCACGTACGCGCTCGCACCGGACGGCGCGGACGGGAAGGGGACGAAGCTCACATTCACCCAGCACGCGATCCCCGATGAGGCGCACGAGCACCTGAAGACGGGCTGGGAGGAGCGGTATTGGAAGCCGCTCCGCGCGTTCCTCGAAGAGAAGGGCGCGGACAAGAACAAGAGGTGACCATGGCGCGGTATCTCCTTCTCCTGCATCCCGATGGATTGAACCTCGTGGAC
>Ga0070689_100002964_pt1 | contig 11151 bp, 6 predicted proteins | sample KBSS23HmetaG_FD_64669 | JGI IMG/M metagenome (GOLD analysis project Ga0070689, IMG submission 64669) | Switchgrass rhizosphere microbial communities from Kellogg Biological Station, Michigan, USA - KBS S2-3H metaG | ecosystem: Host-associated > Plants > Roots > Rhizosphere ... | reverse complement strand
TGGACATGAAAATCGCCCTCGGGACTGTGAATCTGCAGGCCGTTTTTGCGCACGACATCGTAGTCCCCCCGGAGCAGGAAAGTGACATCTGCGCCGGAGCGGCAAAGCTTTGCGCCGTAGTAGCTACCGAGGGCGCCGCAGCCGACGATGGCGATCTTCATTGAGCTGGATTTCCGGGCGATTTTTGGCGTCCGGACCCGGGAAAGAAAAGGGCCCTCCGGCGGTCCGGAGAGCCCCTGGTGAAATGACCGCGGCAGCGTCTTACTTGGCGCCGAGGATGGCGTCCTTGGCGGCCTTGGCGACGCGGAACTTGACGACGCGCTTGGCTGGAATCTGGATGACTTCGCCGGTGGCGGGATTGCGCCCCTGACGTGCCTTGCGATTCACGAGAACGAGCTTGCCGAGCCCGGGCAGCGTGAAGCTGTTCTTGGCATTCTTATAAGCGAGCTGCGCGATCTGCTCGAGGATTTCCACCGCCTGCTTTTTGGAGATGGTGGACTTCTCGGCGATCGCGGCGGCGATTTGGGACTTCGACAGTGCTTTAGCCATAATGATGTAAGTAATGTTTAGTTTTGAGTTTAGTGCATTTAGTCTTGCGACCGGCGCCGAATTAAAACTCTCCTCCCGATCACTGCAAGGACAAAAATGCCAAAATCCTTAGGAAAACTGCGGATCTCCGCGTGTCGGGGTGACCACGGACTTGACTTGCCCCGGCGTTTCCAGAACATCCGAACCGATGTCGTCACTCTTCACCATCCACAGCGACGTACGATACGAGATCGTCCGAAAGATTTTCGAAGGCGGCATGGGCATCATTTATGAGGCCGAACAACATGGCGCGCGCAACTTCGTCAAGCGGATCGCCATCAAAGTGATTCGGCAAAGCTACGCCAGCCAGAAACAGTTCATCGAAAATTTCGTCGGCGAAGCCAAGCTCGTCGCTGATCTCATCCACACCAACATCGTCCAGACCTACCACCTCGGTGAATCGAAAGGCGTGTATTATATTTCGATGGAGCTGATCCGTGGCGTGAATCTCGAACAATTCGCCGATCAGCTGCGCGACAAAAACCGCATTCTGCCCCTGGAACTGGCCGTGTTCATCGCCAGCCGGGTCTGCCGCGGTCTGGCTTACGCGCATTGCAAATCCGACAAGGACGGACGGCCGCTCGGGATTGTCCATCGCGACGTCAGCTATAAGAATGTGATGATTGCGTTTGAGGGCGATGTGAAGCTGACGGACTTCGGCATTGCCAAGGCGCGCGGTTTTTTGGCCGACAACGAAGGTGAGGTGGTGGCGGGCAAGGCGGACTACATGAGTCCGGAGCAGGCGAATTTTCAGATCACGGACAAGCGGTCGGACATCTTTTCCGTGGGGGTGGTCCTTGCCCATCTCGTGCTCGGCTATAATATTTTCAAGGGTGCGACACCCGAGGAATCGCGGAAGAACGTGATGAATAAACCGATTCCGGATTTCCGCACTCTCGACACCCGCATTGACGAGCGGTTGAACGAAGTGTTGCACAAGGCGCTGGCGCGGGACCTGAACAAGCGGTATGCGACCGCTGACGAACTTTTGTTTGAATTGGAACACTACATTTATCATTCCGGATACGGGCCGACCAACGAAACGCTGGGCCGGATGATTCGCGAGTTGTTCGGACAGAACCCGGCGCAGGCTTCGGCGGACGCCAAGGGAAGCACCCAGTTGCTGGAGCGCACGGCGCGCTCCACCGCCATCATCAAGCCTCAATGAAGTCGTCCTCCTCGGTCGTTCGCATTGGGCTCCTGCAGCACGCCTGCGCCGCCGAGCCCAAGGCGAATTTGTCCACCGCCCTGGCCCTGGCCGAACGAGCCGCCCGTCAGGGCGCGCAGATTATTTCCACCCAGGAGCTCTTTCGCTCACTTTACTTTTGCCAGAGCGAGGATCACGATTATTTCAAACTGGCGGAGCCCATTCCCGGCCCCACCACCGTCGCCTTTCAGAAGCTCGCGAAGAAGCATGGCGTCGTCGTCATTGCCTCGTTGTTTGAAAAACGGGCGGCCGGGGTTTACCACAACACCGCGGTCATCATTGACGCCGACGGAAAGCTGCTGGGCCTCTACCGCAAGATGCACATTCCGGATGACCCGCTTTTTTACGAGAAGTTCTACTTCACTCCGGGGGATTTGGGATTCCGGGCGTGGCAAACCAAGTTTGGCCGGATCGGTGTGCTGATTTGCTGGGATCAATGGTACCCCGAGGCAGCCCGGTTGACGGCGATGCAGGGGGCGGAAATTCTCTTTTATCCGACGGCCATTGGCTGGCATCCCAAGGAGAAGGCGGAATACGGGGTAAACCATCATGGCAAGTGGGAATTGATCCAACGAAGTCACGCTGTGGCCAATGGCTGCTATGTGGCCGTGGCCAACCGGGTGGGACTGGAGAGGCCGGTGGGCGGCGATGGTCTTGAGTTTTGGGGCCAAAGCTTCGTCGCCGGCACTTCCGGCCAAATCCTGGCCAAGGCCAGCGTGCATCAGGAGGAGATTTTGGTGGTCCCCGTGGATCTCGCGAAAGTGGATGTGACCCGCACTCACTGGCCGTTCCTGCGGGATCGGCGCATCGATGCCTACGGTGGGCTGACCCAGCGCCTGCTCGATTAAACCGCCTCTCCCCTGCGCTGGCGCAAGACTTCTCCTGACGGTTAGGTCAGTGTATTGACTACATTTGAACCGTTGCCGGCAATCGGCGATTGGTCGACTCCCACTCTCAAGAAATTTTCTAATTTTTCTTTGCGATCTTCCGATAGCCTTAAGCAAGCGCCATCTGCCGGATTTGTCGGCGAGGGGAATGGCGGGAATCAGGGCAAGGGCCGGAGAAAAATCTGGCCCGCCTAGGTTGGCAGGAGCTTGGGAACTGTCATTTGAGGCGCACGCAAGGCCCGTCGATCGTTGGATGTCTTGCCTGCGCCTTTCGGTTTGTTCGGAACTATTTGTGGTAAACCAAGCCGCCGGCAAGTCATTCGGAAAAATGGCGGCACCGATTGAATGATTCAATCACTCGAGCACATTGAGAAAGGCCGCGCTGAATGTCATTTGTAACGCAGTTTTTCATCAAGCCGGCCAAGCCGAGCCTGCTGCGTCCGCCCAGTGGCAGCTTTACCATCAGTTCGAATGGGACGGTGATGACATCCACCTTGCCCCGATCATTTCCGGTCACGGACGTCCGCCGCGTCGGCGAGATGGTCTTGACCGCTTTTCGCTCCGCCGAAGGCGCGGGGATAAAGGTGACCGAACTTTGCTTCCAGTATCCCAAACTTAAGCTGGTCGCGCGCGAAGCCCGCGGCGGGGCCATTGTATTTCTTCATCCTGAATGACAACCTTGAGCCCATTCCTCCCACGAATCAGCAGGCGCCAACCGCTCGGACCGCTCGTCTTTAATCTGGATTAAACATGTCAAACGAAACCCCTGATCCCGCGGCGCCAAACCCGACGCGCAAACGAATTCTTTTGATCGAGGACGAGCCCATGGCGCGCCTGCAACTCCTGCAGAAGTTGCGTGAGTCCGGCTTCGATGTGGATGTGGCGGTGAGTGGGCAACTGGCTCTGGACAGGATGCGCTCCGCAGTCCCTGATGCAATTTTCATGGACCTGCTGCTTCCCGACATCAAAGGGGTCGATGTCATCAAGGCGGTCCGACAGGATAAAAATTTTCGGGATCGGCCGATCTACGTCTGCACCAGCGCGGCCTTGATTGATACGTGGACCCGCCGGGCGACCAAGGCGGGAGCGACAAAGGTTTTCAACCGGGCGGCCACTCCCGTGGATGTGATCGTGGCTGAGGTCACTGCCGATCTCGGTGGCAACGCCTCTCCGGCGAGCAAGGGAACACCGCCGGTTTCCTCGAGCGCCAGCAATCAGAAATCCCCTTCCCGGGCAGCGGACACACCGAAGAGCCCGCCGGCCATCCAGCGGGAGGCGGAACGCACGAAGCGAGAAGCGGCAAAACCGGAACCGGCCTCCCGTCCGGCACCTTTGTTACAACGGGTTTTCAACTCATTCAAATTCTCGAAGGATCCAGTTCCGGCCCCGGCCGTTCCCCCGCCGACTCGGGCGCCCGTGCCCGCTGCCGGGCCTGCGCCTATTCCCAACCTTTCCTGCCCGGAGGACCAGGCGCCGGCGGCCTCTCCGTCTTTTCCGGCTGAGCCGTACCAGCTGAACTCCGCCCCAAGCGTTACTTTCGCTGAAACTCTCATCCCGTCGCTATCCGATCAGGCGGCGGTGGTTTCCTTCGACGAAACTGGAACGATCGTTTCGGCCAACAAAGCGTGTGCGACAATGTTTGGTTGGGAGGACACCAGCTTGGTGGGGGAAGGGCTGGCTGCGCTTCTCCGACCCGGCACCGATCAGGACGTTCGGCGATTTATCCACGAGCGTCTTCATGGTGGCTCCACGGAGGGCGGGCAATCCCTCAATGTGGTAGCCCGCCGCCGGGACGGTGTGGAATTCCCGGCCACGGTCACGACCCTTATTTGGAGTTCGGAAACGAAGGTGATACGGAAGTCGGACTCATCGTTCTCGTGCCTAACCGCAATCTTCCGCGCGCAGACGCCTGTCCAGGCCGCACCATCGGTTCCACCGGTGGCATTCAGAAAAGGAGCCGGGGCATCGCCAGTGGCGACGAGCCTGGCTCCGACGGCCGGCGTCCCGGAAGCACCCGCCATCTCGCAGCAGGCCTACGACGAAGTTCAACGACAGTTCAGCGCCATCTCAACCGAAGCTGAAGCGCTTCGCGAATCTCTGGCGCGCCGTGAGCGGGAAACCGGAGACGTGACAAATCGGCTGACGTCCTACGAAGAGGAGATCAAACGGACGCAGGCCGCCTTGGAAGCGGAGCGGGCGGAGCGAAAGAAGACCGAGGAACGCTCGCAGGAGCTGGCCGCAAAAGTGGCCGAGCTTGAACAACGGTCGGTTCAACAGAATCAGGACCCGAAGAATCAGGAATCGGATCCTGGCGCCAACCGCCTGTCCCAGGAGCTCAGCGAAGCGAGGGCGGCGCTCGCCACTGTCGACGAAGCCTTCAACCAAAATGTTGCGCATTGCGGCAAGCTCGAGGCCGAACGGCTGGAGATGCGCCGGGAGATCGAAGCGCTGAATGCCAGGCTTGCCTCGCTCCATGAGCAGGCGGCGGAGCCAGCGCGACGAACCGAGGAACTGGAAGAGCGTTTGCAGGGCGTTCTCGAAAACTTGGACCGGATGCGATCGGATCCCGAGGCCCGCTCGGAGGTGGAACGCAATCTTGAGTCGGAACTCGGCGCGGCGAAGGCCGCCGCTCAGCATGCGGAATCTTGTTTGCGCGAGGAAGTCGACCGCTCGCAGTCCTTCGAGCGCCGTCTCGATGTGCTTTGTTCCAACCTAAGGCAGGAACAGACCGAGCGAAGCAAGCGGTTCGAAGAGGAGTGTTCTCGTCACCGGGAGGAGCGTGAAGCGCTCAATCGACAATTGTCCGCCGAGCAGACAAAAGCCGATGAGGCGAAGCGTCACGCCGAGGAGTTGGAGGGAAACCTGGCTGGGAACCAGGCGGATTTGGAACGGGTGCGGTCGGAGCTGGAACACCGGATTGATGAGCATCGGCGCTCGGAAGCCGAGTGGCGCCAGAAGCTGGAGGAAGCTGATGCCCAAGCCCGGAAGCTGGCGGAAGCGCTCCACCTGGCCGAGCAGCGCGCGAAGGCCCTCCAGCAGGAGTTGAACGCCCTGCAGCAGGATCGCACCGAGTTGGACGAGCGGTTTGGCGCCGAGCAGCAGGCGGCGGCGGAGATCAAGTTCCGGGTGAACGACCTGGAGGAGCGGCTCCGGCAGAATGCAGCCGAACTTGAGCAGGTTAAATCGGATCGGGCCAATGCCGCGACCCAGCAAGCCTCCGAAATGGCGATGGCGAACCTCTATCACATGAGGGATTTGCTCGGCAGCAAGCTTGAAATCGAACGGCGTGTGGCCGCCGAGTCCGATAAACGCTCACAAGTGGTCGAGGAACAATTGCGGAAGAACTCGGCTGAATTGGATCGGGTCAAAGAGGAGTTGAACAAGCAGTCGGACGAACAGGTCGTCCTGGAGCGCAAGTTGGAACAGCAACTGAGCGAGGCCAGAATCGCCGCCGGGCAAGCTGACGCCACCCTCAACGCCAAGCAGGAGGAATGTGGCCGCCTTCAAAGCGACCTGACGGAGCTGCAACAGGCGGGTGATGACCTCAAAAACCGGCTGAACATGGTTCAGCAGGCGGCGGACAGAGCCAAGCAGACAAGTGCGGAATTCGAACAACAACTGCAGGAACGCACGGGCGAGCTGGAACGCGTCAAAGCGGAGCAGCTCCGGCAGGCCGAGGAACAGAAAAAGATCGAGTTGGAGCTCCAAGCCCAGGTCCTGGCCGCCAAGTCCGCCACCGAACGCGCGGTGGCCGCTTGCGATGAGGAGGCTCAGCGCAATCGAGCTTTTGAAGAAAGACTCCGACTCCTCGGCGATTCCCTGAAGCAGGAGCAACTCGAGCGAACCAGGCGGATGCAGGGGGAGTTGGACGCCTTGCGCCAAACCTGCGGAAAACTCACCGAGAATCACGCGGCAGAGCAGGAAGCGGCCATGGCCGCCCGGAAACAATGCGAAGCGCTGGAAAAACAATTGCACGCCAGGGGGGCCGAACTGGCAGGTTTCAGCCAGGAACAGTCGCGGCTATCCCAGGAACTGGGCCAGGTGAAGTCCGCGTTGCAAGCGGCCCGGGCAGCGCTGGAACAGTCCGACGGTAAGGTGAAGGGGAAGACGGACGAATGCGGCCGGCTGCACGCCGAACTGGAACAGACCCGCGCCGATCTCAACGGCAAGCTGGCCGCCGAGCAGCAAGCAGTCGCCGCGGCCCGGCAACAAAGTGTGCAGCTGGAGCAACAGTTGCGCGCGAAGTCTGATGAAGCCAAACAGCTCGTGGCCACGCAAGCCAAGCGAGGCCAGGAACAGACCCATCTGGAAAAGGAGCTTCAGGCGGCCAAAGCGGCGCTGCAACGCGCCGAGGTCTCGTCCAGGGAAAAGGCGGCGGAGTCCGGCCGGTTACAGGCGGAACTGCAGAAAATGCGGGCGGACCTGAGCGAGAAACTCGCCGCGGAAAATCGGGCAAACGTCGCGGCCCGCCAGCAAAACGAGCAGCTTCAACAGCGATTCAACAAGAGCAGCGAGGAAGTCGAGCGGCTGAAGGCAAATCAGGAAAAACAGAATCAGGAAAAGGCCCGTCTCCAATCTGAGCTCGAGGCGGCCAAGACCCTGGTGGCGAAAACCGAGCCGGCGCTGAATGAGAAAACAAAGCAAGCCGGCCAGTTGGCCCAGGAAATGACCAATCTGCGAAATGAGCTGGAGGAAAGTAAGACGCAGTTTGCCGCGCAACAGCAAACCCTCACGAAGCTCAAGCGACAGGGCAAGGATATCGAGAAGCTAAAGAAAACTCACGAAGGTGAAATCACAAAACTGAATGCGACGGTGGAAGAACACATGAAAGCCCGGAAGCAGGTGGAACTCGAATTGCAGAAGAAAATCGCCGCGGCAAACGATGCGGCTGCCCGGCTCCGGTCTGACCTCGAAACCGGGGCGGCCGAGCGCACGCAGCTGCAGAAAGAACTGGCGGCCCGGTTGTCGGAGTTGGAGGCGCTCAAGACTGAGCTGACAGCCGCCCGTCAGGAGGCAGCCGAAGCCAGGCAACGTCATGAATCCGTGGAAGCTCGTCTGGGCCAGGCAGCGGACGAGCTCAAAAGGGCTCAGGAGGCCAGGCCCGCGGAGCGGGACGAGTTCGAGAATCAACGGTTGACGGAAGCCACCGCGACGTTGAATGCGGAACTATGCCGCCTGCGCGAGGGGCACGGATCGGTGGAGGCGCAGCTCCTGGAATCGCAGCGGCAAATCCAGGAAGGCGTTACCCGGTTGGCCCGGGCCACGGCGGACTTTGAGAAGGAGCGAGGTGAGCGCCGGCGGGCTGAACATCGCGTCGATTCATTGACCGAGCAATTGCAGGAGCTTCACGGCCAAATCAAGGCTCATCTGGATTCCGGGCTCGCGAATCAAAGCCGGATGACAAACCTCGAACAACACTTGCGGCAAAACGAGGACCAGTTGGCCCGGGTGAACGACGACCTGCAGAAGGAACGGACCGACCGTCAATTGGTCGAACAGCAACTGCGGGCAGCAGACGCGCTCAGCAGCCAGTTGAGAAACTGTCTGACCTCGTTTGACCTTGCGAAGGAAGGGTTCAAACGCGCCCAAGTCCAGCTGGAAGCCCGATTGCAGGCCAGCCAGGCCGCCTTGAATGAAAGCGAGTCGAAGCTGAAGCAGGAGATCGCGGAACGTCTCCGCAGGGACGAGGCCATGGCCGAAGCGCAGCGAAACGTGCAGGACCAGTCACAGACCATCGGGACCGAACTGGCCAAGCTGACGGCCGAACTCGAAGAGGAACGCGCTGAAAGAAAGCGCATGGAAGGGGGCTTTGCTCAGTCTCGTTACGCTTCCCTGGAGTCGGCTCGGGCCGGGCTTGCCATGGTCACCCGCCTCCGTTCGCAGATTCGCGAACCCGTCGATGGTTTGATGCAACTCACCCGCCGGTTGTTGGAAGCCGAGTTGGAGGACGAGCCGAAAAAGATCGTAGAGTCCCTTCTGGAAAACGCCCTTCTCGTGCAGACGACGCTTCAGGAAGCCGCAACTCTGAACGCGTGTTCGGGTCAGGACCAACGGCCTGAGGATGGGAACGGCTCCCGGTCTGTTGATCCGACCGTGAAAAAGTCTCGCGGCAAGTTGCAGGCGTGATCTGATTCGGCCCGGATTCAACTGCCGCTCCGTCCGCGTTTAGCCCGCTCGAATCCGCCTCCTTCGGACGGCGTCGCTCCGACAGGCCGATGAAAGCCGGAGGAATGGACCCGCTCGAAACGTCTTTACCCCGCAGCTGGCGGCGAGCAGTGTGTGTCCCGACTCGAGTTGACACGCATGCATTCAGGCTCCGCGATTTCCACCTCCTACGACGACGTGCTGTATCCAAGCTACACGCACGCCCAGACTCATCCCGACCAGCTGGCGATGAAGGCGATGTTGTTCGGCCTCGAGCCTGCCTCTGTGGAATCCTGCCGCGTTCTGGAGCTCGGGTGCGGCGATGGCACGAACCTGATCTCGTTTGGATCGGGAACTCCGGGCGCCAGTTTTATCGGCATTGATCTGGCTGAGAAGCCGATCGAATTCGGCCGCGGCATCATCAGGGATCTCGGCCTGACCAATGTCTCCTTGCGCGCCATGTCCGTAATGGATGTGGATCGGGAGTTCGGCACCTTCGACTACATCATCGCGCACGGCCTGTATTCCTGGGTGCCGGCTGAGGTTCGGGACAAGGTGATGGCCATTTGCAAATGCAACCTCGCGCCAAATGGCGTCGCCCAGATCAGCTACAACGTGCATCCGGGTGGGCATCTGCGGGACATGGTTCGGGAAATGATGCTATATCACGTGCGCGGCTTGACGAGCCCGGACGAACGCGTGCATCAGGCCATCGCGTTGATAAAATTTCTGGGCGAGGCCAAGTCGGACAACGATCCTTATCGGCTGTTTCTCCGCGATCAATTCCAAACCCTGTCCGAGCGCGAAAAATCGACCATCTATCATGATGAACTGAGCGTGGTGCATCATCCGGTCTGGTTTCATGAATTCTGTGAACACGCGGGACGGCACGGGCTCCAGTTTCTCGTCGAGTCCGACTATCTCCGCCTGGAAGAAACGAGTTACACCCCTGAGGCGATCCAGATTCTCCGGCAGCTTTCTGGCAATCGTCTGGCGCGGGAGCAATATCTTGATTTTTTATGTTTCCGCCGGTTTCGGCAAAGTTTGTTGTGCCATGAAAACCTTCCACTGCGGCTGGGCATGGCCCCGGAAAAACTGCAGCGGGTCCATGTCAGCAGCCCGGCGCGTCCGGTGGCGGCGGATTTCCAACTGTTGACCGACCGGCCCGAGAAATTCCTGGGCGAACGCGAGTCAAACTTTGAAATCAATGTGCCGTTTGCCAAGGCCGCCCTGATCTGCCTGGCGGAGGCCTGGCCGCACGCCATCCCGTTTGTCCCTCTCGTCGGCATGGCCCGGCGGCGTTTGGGCCGCGAGCCGGACGAAACGTTGGATGCGGAGGCGCTTAAATTCTTTGAAGCGCTCCTCCAGATCTATGTGCCGGGTCTGGTGCGGCTTCATGTTTCGCCACCTCAAATGGCGACGAGTCCGTCGGAAAGGCCTCTTGCCAGTCCATTGGCGCGGTGGCAGGCGGCCCGGCCCGGCCAAATCACCAGCCTCCGTCATATCTCCGTCACGCTGGAGACATCATTGGAACGGGAGTTCCTGCGCTGTCTGGACGGAAACCGAGATCGCGCGGCGCTGCGCAGTGAATTGGATCGACTGATGGAAAACGGGCGGCCGGATTCCACGGGGCCGGTGCCGACGGGATGCACGGTGGATTCGCTGCTCGATGGTTTCTGTCGGATGGGACTGCTGGTGCGGTGCGGGAGTTACTGATTATCAAATTGCCCGGGCACAAGCTGATCTTTTTATTGGTGGCCAACTCGGATGGATTGAGCCGGAAATTTGATTTGGGAGGGGACAACGATGTGCGCCGCTCGCCGTTCGCCCGGGCATTTCTCGACGCCTATCGGAAACCAAGCCATTGACCTACCCGCCAGGTCACGAAAGCCAGGATCCACGCGAGCGCGCCCATGTAGAGCCATTGGAACAAGGGCCATTTCCACGTGTTCGTCTCCCGGCGGACCACGGCCACTGTGCTGACGCACTGCAGCGCGAATACATAAAAGACCATCAAAGTAATTCCCGTGAGCGGCGTGTAGACGGGAGATCCGTCGGGGCGGGTCTGGGTTTGCATTGTTCGCGCCAGGCTGACGGTGCCGGATTCATTGTCCTCGAATTCACCCACGTTGTAGACAACGGACATGGTGCTGACGAACACCTCGCGGGCGGCAAAGGACGCGACGATGCCGATGCCGATTTTCCAGTCAAAGCCCAGCGGCGCTATCGCGGGTTCCAGCGCCCGTCCCATGCGGCCGGCAAAACTGTGGCGTAAACGTTCACCTGCTTCCTCCTTGCCCAGCGCGTCGAGTTGGGATTGGACGG
>Ga0070689_100002962_pt1 | contig 11160 bp, 5 predicted proteins | sample KBSS23HmetaG_FD_64669 | JGI IMG/M metagenome (GOLD analysis project Ga0070689, IMG submission 64669) | Switchgrass rhizosphere microbial communities from Kellogg Biological Station, Michigan, USA - KBS S2-3H metaG | ecosystem: Host-associated > Plants > Roots > Rhizosphere ... | reverse complement strand
TCATCGCGCCGAACGCCGTCGGGCTGCCTCGCCGAACGTCGCGCACCAGGCTGTCGTCGTTCGCCGCGTCGAGCGGTACCGGTTGCACATCCACGAGTAGCTTTCCCTTGCTGTATGCCCATTGGATGCAGGGCCGCGGACTTCCGTTCCCGCCCAGGGATTCCAGCGGGTTCGGCTCCCGCTGGCGTGGTGGCGGCCGCTCTGCCGGACTAGGGTCGGACCGTGCGCGGCTCCGCCAGCGCATCGGCGAGAAAGGCGTCGAGGACTTCCAGATCGAGCGGCTTGGTGAAGTGATGGTCGAAGCCTGCCTCGAAGGCGCGCCGCTTGTCCTCGGCCTGTCCCCATCCGGTCATTGCGACGAGGATCACCGCCTTGCCCCACGGCTCCGCGCGGATGTGCCGCGCGACCTCGTAGCCATTGAGCTTCGGCATGCCGATGTCCAGCAGCGCGACATGCGGCCGGAATGCCTCGGCGGCCGCCAGCGCCACCCGGCCGTCGTTGGCGACGGTGATCTCATGCCCATCGAGTTGCAGCAGCGTCGCGAGGCTCGCCGCCGCGTCCCGATTGTCGTCGGCAACGAGAATCCGTGCGGTGCGCGCGGGAGCCTCGCTGCGCGCAAGACCGCCGGCAATCGTGGCGGGCGATCGGTCGCCGTCGGGAAGCGGCAGCTCGACGACAAATTCCGCGCCCTTGCCGAGACCGTCGCTCTTCGCTTCCACGGTTCCGTCGTGCAACTCGACCAGCCCCTTGACGAGTGCCAGGCCGATGCCGAGCCCGCCTTCGGCGCGATCGAGCGAGCTCTTGACCTGCGAGAACATCTCGAACACGCGCGACAGCAGTTCGGATTCGATGCCGATGCCCGTGTCCTTGACGCTGATCGACAACCGGTCGTCATGTACGCGGGCCGACAGGTCGACGCGGCCGCCGGGCTCCGAATACTTCGCCGCATTGGTCAGCAGGTTGGCGAGGATCTGAGCAACGCGCAGCGGATCGGCGTTGAGCCACACCGGCTCGGCTGGCAGGCTGGTCGTCAGTCGCTGCCTGCGTTCGTCGAGCAGCGGCCGGGTCGTCTCGAGCGCGGCTTCGACGACGCTCGCGAGTTGCACGCGCTGCATGCGCAACTCGAGCTTTCCGCGCGTGATCCGCGACACGTCGAGAAGGTCGTCGAGCAGCAGCGCCATCTGCTGCACCTGGCGCTCGATCACGTCTTGGCTCCAGCGGCGCTGCGCTTCGGTCGCATTCGGCGAGCGCGACAGGCGCGCGGCCTGCCTTATCGGAGCAAGCGGATTGCGCAACTCGTGGGCGAGTGTCGCGAGGAACTCGTCCTTGCGCCGATCCGCTTCGCGCAACGTGTCCGACGCATCGATGAGCTCGGTGATGTCGGGGCTGCTGCCGACCGCGCCGAGGAAGCGACCGTCAGCGGCGAAGCGCGGCGCGCCGAACGACTGGATCCAGCGCCACTCGCCGTCGTTGCGCCTCACGCGTGCCATCGCGCTGAAGCTCCGCTGCTCGGCGAGAGCGGCCTTCACTTCCGCGATATAGCCGGACGCGTCGTCCGGGTGCAGCAGCGGCGTCCAGCCGCCGTGCTCGATCGTGTCGGGAGGAATCCCGAAGAACTCGCAGTACGCGCGGTTCACAAAATTGACGCGACCCGTCGGATCGATCACCCACACGAGCAACGGGGAACTGTCGGCCATCGCCCGGAACCGTTCCTCGCTTTCGCGCAGCGCATTTTCTGCGCGTGCGCGCGAAAGCTCGGTCCATACGCGCACGGCGGATTCACCCAGCAGCGCGACTTCCTCGACGCTCCACGCGCGCGATCCCGGAACACTGACCCACAGCATCGCTACCGTGCGGCCATCGGTCACTTGCGAAACGGCGATGATCGCGCCCACACCCGCGTCGATCCATGCCCTTGCATGGTCGTGCCGGCGCGTGTCGTCGATGACGATGGGCGCGCCGTCGCGTGTTGCGTCGACCAGCCCGAAGCGGTCGAGGTCGATCGGTGCAGCAGGCGCGGTCGTCGATCCGTCGGCATGCCATTGCGACATCACGTGCAGCGTCGCCGCGTCCGCGTCGATCTCGCCGTAGCCGGCAGCCGTGGCACCAAGCTGGCGGCCGATGTGGTCGACGGCGCATTGCGAGACGGCCGCGGTGGACGACATTGCGCGAAGTGCGTCCGACAGCGTGAGCAAGAAGCTCCTGCGCGCTTCGTTTTCGCGCGCCGCGCGCGAGAAGTTGCGACGCGCGCGCGCCATCGCCAGATTGCTCGACACGCGAGCGTGCAGTTCGCGCGCCGAAAATGGCTTGACCACGTAGTCATCCGCACCGGCGTCGATGCCCTCGATCCTCGATTCCTCGCCGGCGCGCGCAGACAACAGCACGACCGGAATGTCGCGGGTCCGATCGTTGCCACGCAACGCCTTCAGCAGCGCGAAGCCGTCGAGCTTCGGCATCATCACGTCGGTCAGCACGAGGTCCGGCAGCCGGGCATCGATCGCCGCGAGCGCTTCGGAACCATCGACGGTTGTGACGACGTTGAACCGCGGGGACAACAGCTTTCGCAGGTATTCGCGCATGTCGGCGTTGTCGTCGACGACCAGCACAGTGTCGGACAGCGGCGCGCCGGCGGGCACGTCCGATCCGGGAATTTCGCTCGGCGGCGACGGTGGCAGCCAGCCGAGCGCTTCGTCGACGTATCCCGTCGAGGACTGCGTACCCAACGGTTTCGCGTCGCCGTCTCGCTCCAGATGGTGCGCTGGCAAGTGGGCGTTCCCGTACGGCAGCGACACGGTGAACGCCGTGCCCTTGTCGACGACGCTGGTGACGTCGATCGTTCCGCCGTGCAGCTTGACGAGCTCCTGCACGAGTGCAAGGCCGATGCCGGAGCCTTCGTAGGTTCGCGAACGTGCGTTCGGCACGCGGTAGAACCGATCGAACACCTGGCCGAGCGCTTCGGGCGGAATCCCCACACCCGTATCGGCGACCGTCAATACGGCATGGTCGCGCCCGGCGGCGACGCGGACGCGTATTTCACCCGCCAGCGTGTGCTTGAACGCATTCGACAGCAGGTTGAACAAGATCTTTTCCCACATCGACGCGTCGACGTACACGTCGCCGCGGACCGTTTCGCATTCGACGCGCAGCGTGAGCCCGGCGCGCTCGACCGCCGGGCGGAACACACCGGCGAGCTCGGCGGTCATCGCGCCGATGTCGACTTTCTCGTAGCGCGCCTGCAATCGACCTGCTTCCAGCCGCGAGAAATCGAGCAGCGAATTGACGAGCTTCAGCAGCCGCAGGCAATTGCGATGGACGACGGCGAGGCTCGCCCGCAGGTCGTCGGCCAGATGCTCGCCGCCGTCGCGAAGCAGCTCCTCGAGCGGTCCCATCATCAGTGTCAGCGGCGTCCTGAATTCGTGGCTGACGTTGGAGAAGAACGCGGTCTTCGCGCGGTCGAGCTCGGCGAGCGCCTCCGTGCGCCGCCGCTCCTCGGCGTAGCTGCGCGCATTCGCGAGGCCCGATGCGATCTGCGCGACCAGCAGGTCGAGAAAGCGCCGATAGGCATCGTCGAGGGGCCGGTAACGGTTGAGGAACGCGACGAACACGCCTGCGGGCCGCGCCTGCCCCTGCTGCTGGATGGGTAGAAGCAGCGCGGCGCGCGGCGGCTCTCGCCACGGTGCGGCTGGGAGCGGCGGTGTTTGCGCCTCGACGTCGTCCACGACGAATTCCGTCGCGGTCTCGAGCACACGGGCAATGGGCCAGCGCAGTTCGGTGTCGACCGGCATCGCGGCGATCGCCGGCGACGCACCGAATCCGGTGTGCGCAACGCGGCGCGCCAGCGACTCGCGCTCGCCTTGGACGTACGTCAGCGTGCACGGCAGGTCGGCGACACCCAATCCGATATGGCGATCGAGTACGGCGAAGACCTCCGCCTCCGATTTGATCGACGCCATGTCGGTGCCGATTGCACCGAGCAATACGATTCGCCGCTCACTCAGTTGCCGCTCGGTGTCCTCGGTCACCACGCACAGCATGCCCGCGACCGTCGCATTGTCGTCGTAGACGGGACTGTACGAAAACGTGTGATACGTCTCCTCGGGATAGCCGCTGCGTTCGAGAAACAGCAGCAGCCCTTCGTCCCATGTCGCTTCGCCGGTATTGCGCACGTGCTCGATCCGGGGACCGATATCCGGCCAGATTTCGGCCCACACCTTGTCCGATCGTGCGCCGAGCACCCAGTCGCGCTTGATGCCCACAGTCGGAAGGTACGCATCGTTGCAGAAGAACGTCAGGTCGGGACCCCACAGCATCCACATCGCGTAACGCGAATCGAGCATGATGCGCACGACGGTGCGCAGGCTCTGCGTCCAGGTGTGCGGTGGACCGAGTGGCGTAGTCGTCCAGTCGTAGGCGCGCATGCGCGCACCCATCTCGCCGCCACCGTCGAGAAAAGCGACGGCGTTGTGCGTCGCCACGTTGTCGGTCGACCGCGCGGGCGGTCCCGTTTGCGCGCGCTGGCTCACGCGGCGCGGCGTCAATGCCCGGCGTCGGGTTCGCGCGCGGGCGACGCGGTGACGAGTGCGCGCGTTTCGCGGATCGCGATCGACTTCCGCTCCGGGCGCAGGTGCGCCGCCGCCGGCTCGCCGCCGTAAGTCGCACGAACGTAATCGGCGACGATCGCTTCGAATTCCTGCGCGATGCGATCGCCTTTCAGCGTCACCGTCTTCTGGCCGTCGACGTAAACGGGCGCCACCGGTATTTCGCCCGTGCCGGGCAAGCTGATTCCGACATTCGCCATCTTCGATTCGCCGGGACCGTTCACGACGCAACCCATCACCGCGACGGTCATGCTTTCGACGCCCGGATAGCGGTCGCGCCATTCGGGCATCCGCGCGCGGAGGTATGTCTGGATGTTATCGGCCAGTTCCTGGAATACGACGCTCGTCGTCCGTCCGCATCCGGGACACGCACTGACGAGCGGCGAGAACGAGCGCAAGCCCATCGTCTGCAGGATCTCCTGCGCGACGATCACTTCACGCGTGCGGTCGCCGTTCGGCTCCGGTGTCAGCGAGATCCGGATCGTGTCGCCGATGCCTTGTTGCAGCAGCACGGCCAGCGCGGCCGTCGACGCGACGATCCCTTTCGAGCCCATGCCCGCTTCGGTGAGTCCGAGGTGCAGCGGGTAATCGCAGCGTCGGGCGAGCTCCGTGTAGACGGCGATCAGGTCCTGCACGTTCGAGACCTTGCACGCGAGGATGATCGCGTCTTTCGGCATGCCGATCGATTCGGCGAACTGCGCGCTGCGGATTGCCGAGGTCACGAGCGCTTCGCGGACGATGTGCGCCGCGTCGAGCGGATGGGCCGAGCGGGCGTTCTCATCCATCAGGCCCGCCAGCAACTCCTGGTCGAGGCTCCCCCAGTTGACGCCGATGCGCACGGGCTTGCCGTGGTCGATCGCACGCTCGATCATCACGGCGAACTGCGGGTCGCGACGCGTGCCGGTGCCGACGTTGCCGGGGTTGATCCGGTACTTGGCGAGTGCCTCCGCACAGTCGGGAAAATTGCTGAGCAGCTTGTGTCCGTTGTAGTGGAAATCGCCGATCAGCGGCACGTCGCAGCCGAGTGCGTCGAGCCGCTGGCGGATCTCCGCGACGGCAGCCGCCGCTTCGGCGGTGTTGACGGTGATCCGCACGAGCTCGGAGCCGGCGTCGGCAAGCGCTTTGACCTGTGCGACCGTGGCCGCCACGTTGGCCGTGTCCGTGTTCGTCATCGACTGGACGACGATCGGCGCGCCGCCGCCAATTGCTATGCCGCCTACATATGCCCGGCGCGTAGGGCGACGCGACATCGTCGACGGTGGTTCCGGCGAAAGGATTGGCCGATCAGCCATCAGAAATTCCCGACAGTGTGGGGTGCGACTCCGCCCGAATGCGTGCGTCGCCGTGAAGGACCTGCCACCGGCGAACCCCGGCGCTCAGCCGCGAATTTTACCATTCCGTATCGTCGGCCTCACCACCGGGAGGACCCAGCCGTCGTCGACCGCGAGCTTCACCCGATCGCCGGCGCGGATGCTCGCCGGCTCCCGGACATCGAGGTGCAGCGGCTCGTCCGGCGCCGCGTCGGCCAACGCCTCGACGCGGAAGTGTCCGCCCTGGTAGATGACGGCGGTCACGCGCGCGTTCACGCCGGAGGCGGCGGCATCGACTAACCGCAGCGCGCTCTCACGCACGCAGGCGCGCGACTGACCCGTCGGCGGTGTGCCCTCTGCGTGGCGCAGCCGTACGCGATGTCCGAGCACGTCGGCGATGCAATGGCCGCTGCCGTCGGCGACGGCGTTGTCGATTGGCACGATCATGCCCTCGCCGATGAATCGTGCAACTGTTTCGTCGGCGGGCTCGCGGTACAGCTGCGATGGCGTGGCGAGCTGGAGAATGCGACCCTTGTCCATCACGGCGATCCGATCGGCGAGCGCCATCGCCTCCGCCTGGTCGTGCGTGATGTAGATCATTGTCGTGCCGGTGCGCTCGTGAAAGCGCGCGAACTCCTCCTCCATCGATGCGCGCAGGTGCACGTCGAGATTGGCGAGCGGCTCGTCGAGCAGCACCAGCGACGGCTCGGTGACAAGGCAGCGCGCGAGTGCCACACGCTGGCGCTGGCCACCCGATAGCAATGCGGGGCGCCGGTCGCCGAATCCCGCCAGGTCGACGAGCGCAAGCGCCGCGTCGACGCGACGCGCGCGTTCGGGATCCTTGATGCCGGCGACATCGAGCCCGTACGCGACGTTCTGCGCCACGGTCATGTGCGGCCACAGCGCATACGACTGGAACACGATACCGATGTGACGCTGCTCGGGTGGCAACTGACGCAACGGCGTCGACACGACGCTGTCGCCGATCAGGATGCGGCCCGCGTCCGGTCGGTCGAAGCCGGCGATCTGCCGCAACAGCGTCGTCTTGCCGCAGCCGGACGCGCCGAGGATCGCGACAAACTCGCCGTTGTCGACGGCGAGCGACACGTCGTCGAGCGCGCGGAACTCGCCGTAGAGCTTGCGCAGACCCTCGATCGTCAATCGCGCCATGGGAGCACGCCGGACGGCAGGCGTCCGGCCAGCAGCAGTGTCGACAGCATCAGCGCGATGCTGACGGCCACCGTGAGCACGCCGAGCGCCGCTGCATAAGTCGAGTCGCCGCCCTGTTGAAACGAGAAGAACACGACGCCGAGCGTCTCGGATCCCGACGACCACAACAGCGCCGACAGCGTCAGCTCGTTGAACGCCGTCAGGAAGATCAGCAGCGCGCCGGCGGCGGCTGTGGGCGCGATCAGCGGCAGGATGATCGTGCGCAGCCGTCGGGCGAGTCGCGCGCCGGCGATCTGGGACGCCTCCTCGAGCGTGCGGTCGAGCTGATGATAGCCGCTGACCACCGGCCGCAGGCCGAGCACGAGGAAGCGGGCGAGGTAGCAGAACAGGATGATCCAGACGGTGTTGTAGATCGAGATGCCGAGAACCGGGATCGGCTTGACGAAGAGCAGGATGGCCGCGATCGCCAGCACGACGCCGGGCACGGCGTACGGGATCTCCGTAACGACGTTGACAAAGCGCAGCAGCCGCGACTGCCGCCACACCAGGAAGTACGCGAGCGGAATCGCGATCACCACGATCGTCACCGCGGCGGCTGCCGACAACGTGAAGCTGTTGCCGAACGCACGCCGGGCCGCCGCGTGCTCGAACAGCACGAAGCGGAAATTCTCCAGCGTCGCCGAATGCGCGTCGAGCGCAACACCTGCCGCGGGAACGAGCGCCGTCAGGGCCAGTGCCGTCAGCGGAAGGGCGAGGACGGCGACGAGCAGCGACCATAGTGCGATTTCGACGGGCAGGCGCCAGCGCCGCAGTTCGAACGCGCGTGCGGTGGTGGTAGCCGTGCTGATGCGGAAGTCGCGCGCGCGCAGCAGCGTGTCCTGCGCGACGATGCCGAGCACGGCGATCGTTCCAATCAACAGCGACAGCACGGCCACATCGGGCAGCACCGTGTGGCCGAATCCCGCGAGCCGCTGGTAGATCAGCGTCGGCAGCACGACGTAGTTGGCCGGGATCCCGAGCAGCGCCGGAATGCCGAAATTCCCGAGGCACGAGACGAAGCACAGCGCGATCGCCGCGAGCACGGGCGGCGTCATCAGCGGCAGCACGATCGTGCGCAGCACCGTCACGGGCGACGCACCTCCCGAACGGCCCGCCTCGATCAGCTCGCGCGGCAGCGCACGCAGCGCCGCACGCAGCATGAGGTACGACAGCGGCGCGTACTGGACGCCGAGCACGAGGATGATCCCGGCGGCCGAGTACAGTGGGTTGCGCGCACCCAGCAGCGGCGCCGCACCGGCGAGTTTCAGCAGCGGACTCGACGGGCTGAACAGTTGCAGCCACGCGAGTGCGACGACTTGGGGTGCCAATAGCAGCGGCATCACGAAGCAGAACACGAACGCGTCGCGGCCGCGGATGTCGGTCAGCGATACGATCACCGCGACGCCACCGCCGATGACGACGGCGAGGAACGTGCCGCCGAATGCAGTGACGAGGCTATGCGCCGTCGCAATCCACGTCGTCGGGTTCGTCAGCGTTCGTCGCAACGGCTCGAGGGAAATCGTGCCGTCAGGTGCGACGCCTTCGATCGCGAGGCGCGCCATCGGTAGCACCGACAGCACGGCGACGACGACGATCAGCCATCCAAGCAGCGTTGCGTCTTCGAACGGATTTTGGGCGGCTGTTGTCAGACGCGGCCTTGTCGAAGGATCACGCCGTGGGGACCACCCGCCATTGCATCAGGCGCTAATTGCCGAACAGGTCGGCGAAGCGCTTGAGGTTCGCGCCGTTGTTGGTGACGACGCTGCCGATGTCCGTGGGCATCAACTTGATCGACGTGCCCGCCGGATACCACGACGGCATGCCGGCACTGGCCCGCGCCGGAATGTAGCCCATCGACGCCGCGAGCTTCTGGCCGTCGTCAGAGAGAATGAAGTCGACGAACGCACGCGCGGCCGCGGCGTTCTGTGCCGTCTTCAGGATGGCGACGGGCTCGGTGACGGCGGGCAGCCCTTCCGCGGGAAACACGAAGTCGATCGGCGAACCCTTGGCCTTCGCGTTGAACGCCATGAAGTCGACGACGACCCCGTACGATTTCTCGCCGTTGGCCACTGCGTTCAGCACTGCGCCGTTGCCGCGCACGGCGACTGCATCTCCGGCCTTCAATTTCTCGAAGTAGCTCCATCCCAGATCGGTGCGCGTGGCCATCGTGCCCAGCATGATCGCCGCGGCACCGGAGTAGAGCGGACTCGGCATCGCGATCTGGCCGCGGTACTCGGGCTTCGTCAGGTCGGCCCATGAGGCGGGACGCATTTTCGCACCCGTGTTGACGACGATGCCCGTCGTGATCAGCTTGGTGCCGAAATAGGTGCGGTCGGCGTCGAACGACCCTGCGGCGAGCCCGTCGATCTTCGCCTGCGCGTAGGCGGCAAGCCTTCCGTCTTTCTTCAGCGCCTCCATCGTGGCGGCATCGGCGAGCAGCAGCACATCCGGCTTGGGTTGCCCGGCGGAGAATTCGGCGGCGAGCTTTCCCATCACCTCGGTGGTTCCCGACCGGAAGACCTCGACATCGACGCCGGGCGCGATGCGCTTGAACGCGGCGACGGTCTGCGCAGCGTCACGCTCGGGCTGCGACGTGTAAAGCACGAGCTTGCCCTTGAGGTCTTGCGCGAGCGCCGGCAGTGCGCCGGCACAGGCGAGCGCCAGCACTGCACCGATGCAGTGGCGCCGTGATGCCGATTTCATGGGGAAGCTCCCAGGACGTCGCCGGAGGCGGACTGGGCGCGATGTTACCCGGCGGGCCGCTGCGTCCGGTCGATTCGCGCAACGAGCAAGGCGTCACGCGCCGGCATCGGCCGCACGAGCTCGACGACGGGTCGAAGCAATTCGGGGCTCCTGCGGCGATTCGTCATCGCCCGGAACCCCGAATCTGTTGCCTGCACGACGGGTATCGAGCCGAGGCTCGGCCGACTCCGTCAGTAATGCCGTCTCAGGTCTGCGTGATCAGCAGCTCATGAACCGACGAACACGAACCCGCTGGTGTTACCGTTCTTGTTGATCGAGTTCGTACCGCTATTTTGCGCGCACAGCCCGACGTTGTACGTACCGGCCGCCACGCTCGCCGAGCCGGCCGCGTAGTGCCACGTCTGCGAGCCGCTGACGCTGTACGTGCTCGTAGAGCCCATTACGGTGACCGGACCCGGACCGCTTTGGTCTTGGTAGCAGACGCCGAGTGTCAACGAGCCCGCGCCACCGGCAGAATTGCGAGCGAACCAGCCGCCACCATAAGCATTTAGGCCGCCGCTTGAGGCGAGCACGACCGACGTCGGCGTCCCGATGAAATTGAGCGGCGGTCCCACGAGCAATGACGGCAGCGTTCCGTTCCACGTGCCGGCAAGCACGAGCGTGCCAACAGGCGGCGGCGGGGGGGGCGGGGGCGGCGGGACCAGTGCCTTGGCGATCCGGAAGTCGGCGCCGAACGTTGCATTGTCCTGCACCGTGCAGAACGCGACCATCTGCTGGGAACCGACGCTCGTGCGGGTGAACTCCGCACGCACGTTGGAGAAATCGGTCGCGGCGGGCGCGTTTGCCACGCTCGGCGAGAATACGTCGAGATAGCGAATCTGCTCGAACGCATTGAGCGCGCCGCTCACCGTCGAGCCGATCTGCGCGCCCGTCGCACCGTCGAAGAGTTTCATGTCGTACGTGATCGCATCGGCCTGGGCCGTGACGAAGCAGTTCGATTGGTAAACCGGCGATGGCGACGTGCTGCCCCGCAGACCGATCACGTTCGTCGTGTCGGTCGTCAAATCCGCTGAGGGGAAACCTTCGATCGAGAAGCCTGCGCTCGCATTGTTCTCCGTGCGCGAGTAACCGAAGATCTGGCTTACGCCCGCGTTGTCGGAGGCGACCAGCGGGCCGAAGTGCGAGACACCCGCCCCGAGCGTGCACTGCGACGCCACGGTGAAGGCAACGCTGCCGTTGGCCGGCACAACAACGTCGTTGCACGGCTTTTGACCCGACGTGGTCGGCGCCGCCTGGTTGATGGCATCGAAATAATCGAGACCGACTGTTACGTCCGAGCC
>Ga0070689_100002959_pt1 | contig 11164 bp, 10 predicted proteins | sample KBSS23HmetaG_FD_64669 | JGI IMG/M metagenome (GOLD analysis project Ga0070689, IMG submission 64669) | Switchgrass rhizosphere microbial communities from Kellogg Biological Station, Michigan, USA - KBS S2-3H metaG | ecosystem: Host-associated > Plants > Roots > Rhizosphere ... | reverse complement strand
GCAAGGTGGAGGTGTTTCTCGTGCTTCAGGGCCTCGGCAGTGGATCTGTAGGCGATCCAGTTCGCGTGGTACTGATTGAGTTGCTGTGTCGCCTCCACGACCACAACAAGCGCCCCAAGAGCGCCGGTCATCCACGCTGGAGCATCGAGTCCGGCGAACAGTGGAATGAGCGCGGCCGCAGCGATGGTCAAGAGTTTCAGGCTCTTGAACATCCGTTGAGAGTAGCCGCTCTTCTTGTCGTACCAATCGATCTGGTCTTCCAGTCGCGCTTTCGTTGCATCAGCCGGCGGCTGTGTCATCGCCAATCCCCCGTCGAGCGAGAGCCGGTCGCACTCGCCTGAGACAACGCATCATTCTCATCGCGCCAGATCCGTTGGCCATAGGCGCGCCGGCCGCGCGGCGTGGCATCGTCCCGCACCGGTGAGAGTCTAGCAAGAGCGCGTAGAACAATCTGCGCGTCGTAGCTTGGAAGCGATGATTTACACCGTCGTGGAGGAAAAGGACTGAGCGGGGACCGAGAACGCGCGTTATGCTACCCGCGAGACGGCCCTCAGCATTCATGAGCGCGCCGACCGGAAAGAGGAAGGCATGACAGGCATGACAAGCAGGACGCGCCCGTCGATCAGGTTCCTCATCGCTGTCGCGATCGTGGCCACCGTCACCGGCGCGTCGCGCATCGTCGCGCAGTCACCGGTGAAATCGTGCGACGCCAAGCCGGCGCCGGCCTGGTGCGCGGCCGTGCCGGGCGACCGCAGCGAAGGATGGCCAGCGCAGCGCCGGTCCGAGGTGATGGCGCGCAACGGCATGGTGGCGACGAGCCAGCCCCTCGCTGCGCAGGCCGGCCTCGAGATTCTGAAGAAGGGTGGCAACGCCATTGATGCGGCCGTCACCATGTCCGCCATGCTCAGCCTCGTCGAGCCGATGAACGTCGGCCCCGCGGGCGATCTCTTCGCAATCATTTACGTCGCGAAAGAGAACAAGCTCTATACGCTGAACTCGAGCGGCAAGGCGGCGAGTGGCATGACGCTCGCGCACATGAACTCGCTCGGCTACACATGGAACCCGCGCAACTGGGGTCCGGGATCGGGAATGCCAAGCGGCATTCTGAGCGTCACGGTGCCCGGCTCCGTCTGGGGCTGGGATGAAGTGCTGCACCGCTTCGGCACGATGACGTTCAAGGAGACGCTGCAACCGGCCATCGAGTACGCCGAGACGGGCTTCCCCGTCTCCGAGCGCATCGCCGCCGATTGGCGCCTCCCCCGCGGGCTTCCGCCAACACCGTCCAATCCCGCGGGCTGCTGCACGCAGGTCGATCCCGACTCGGTTGCGACGTGGTACATCAACGGCAAGCAGCCGGTCGCCGGACAGATCTTTCGCAATCCCGATCTCGCGAAGACGTTTCGCATCCTTCAGCAGAAGGGTCGCGACGGTTTCTACAAGGGCGAGATCGCGCGCGCCATCGTCGCAAAGGCGACCGCGCTCGGCGGCACGATGACGCTCGACGACCTCGCAACCTACTCCGGCGAGTGGGTCACCGCCGCGACGACGAACTACCACGGGTACGACGTCTTCATGCTTCCTCCGCCGGCGCAGACGTGGGCGACCGACGAGATTCTCAACATCCTCGAAGCCTGCGTGCCGTCGTGGGCGCCCGGACAGACGCTCGCCTCGCTCGGTCCCGCAAACCCGAAGTACTGGCACTTCGTTGTCGAAGCCAAGAAACTCGCGTACAAAGATTTGTTCACCTACAACGCGGACCCGGCCGTATCTCCGGTGCCGATCGATCGGCTGCTGTCGAAGACGTACGCGAAATCACTATGCGGCCTCGTTAATCCCGATCGCGCGTCGATGACGATGCAGGGCGGTATCGGCGACGGCACCGGCGACACCATCGTCCTCTCGGCGGCCGATCGCTGGGGCAACATGGTCTCGTGGGTAAACAGCAACTACGCGTCGTTTGGATCGGGCATTACCGTCCCAGGCTACGGGATCATTCTGCACAATCGCGGATCGCTCTTCACGCTTGATCCGAAGAGCCCGAACGTCATCGCGCCGCACAAGCGGCCGTTCAACACGCTGTCAGCTGGCTTTGTGATGCAGAACAACCGTCCGCTCATGACCGTGACGCTGATGGGCGGCGATATGCAGGCGCAGGGCATCGCGCAGGTGCTCGTCAACGTGCTCGACCTGGGCGCGAACCTGCAGGCGGCCACCGACATGGCTCGGTTCCATCACCAGCAGGTCCCCAATATGCTCGACCTCGAGTCGCAGCTGTTTTCGCTCGTGGGACCCGGCCTCGACGCGATGGGACATCGCGTCCGCTCCATCAACGGGGGCGGAGTGGGCGGCTATCAGTCGATCATGTTCACGCCGGATCCGAATGCGCCCCCTGCGTCAGGCTCCGCGCCGCAGCCGGTGAAGGGCTTCTATCGCGGCGGATCGGACCACCGGAAAGATGGCGGGGTGGCGGGGTTTTAGGGCGTTGAAGCGAGCTCCTGCCAGCCCGCGGGAGGGTTTGTGAAACCGAGCACGTTGGTGATCGTTGCGTGGCTGATCGGTCCCGCCGCAGCCGGCGCACAGTGGCTAAACTATCCGACGCCCGGCACCCCGCGCCTTCCTGACGGTAAGCCGAATCTCACCGCACCCGCGCCGTTCCTTCCCGATGGCACACCTGATCTCTCCGGTGTCTGGAGCGGATGGGGACCACCGAACGGCGTCTTCTTCGACCTGGCCAAGGATCTGAAGCCGGGCGAGGTGCAGATGACGCCGTGGGCCGCGGGCATCCAGGCGCAGCGCGAGCGCCGCGATCACGTCGATGATCCGCTTGGCTTCTGCATGCCCCCCGGCGTGCCGCGCATCGATGCCGTCGATCAGTTCAAGATCATCCAGACGCGGGCGGAAACCGTGTTCCTGCATGAAGCGCAGGTCGGCATGATCTTCCGCCAGATCTTCACCGACGGCCGTCCGTTGCCGGCGGATCCGGAGCCGGCGTGGCTTGGGTATTCGATCGGGCGTTGGGATGGCAATACGTTCGTCGTCGACACCATCGGCCTGAAGGACCGTGGGTGGCTCGATACGCGGAAGGCACATCCCCACAGTGACGCGCTGCATGTGACCGAGCGCTTCCGGCGGGTTGACTTCGGACACATGGAGCTCGCCATCACGATCGATGACCCGAAGGCGTACCTGAAGCCGTGGACCGCAATGACGGTGTTACGGCTGCTGCCGGATACGGACCTTCTCGAGTCGTTCTGCGACGACCATCAGCAGACCCTTGAGCACCGCAGCGTTCCGCCGGCGCCTCCCGAGCCGCCAAGCCCGCCGGCGCGCTGACCATGACGAGCGACGCTCGCCGAGTGGTGCCGATCTGATAGAACGACGCCCTACCGTGTCGCCGAAATGGGCGCCAGTTTCTCTGTGACCTCGATGTAGGTTCCCCAAGGGTCGGTCAGAAACGCGACCTTCGTCGACGTGTTCGGAACGACTCGCGGCGGCGCTTCGAACTTGACGCCAAGCGCGGCGATCCGCTTTTCGAATTCGTCGAGGTTCTTCACATCGAAGCCGAGATGATCGATGGCGCGCCCCTTCGTCGGCGCGGGCTTCCCCATTCCGGCCGAAAACGAAAAGTTGAAGCGATGGAAGTAGTCGACCTCGATGACGCCAGGCCTGGCGACACGCTGACGCTGCCCGGGGAAGCCACCGAACACTTTCGCATACCACGCCTGCATCGCCTTGATGTCTGCTTCGGCCGGAAACAGATGCACGTGATCCATGCTGACGGGTCCGGGTAGGGATGGATCTCCAAATACCTCGACACGAATCCCGCTGTCTGGCGCGAACACGTACCCCTGATTCGGGTTCACATCGCCAACGTCGTACTTGACACCGGCAGACTTCCAGCGAGCGCGCGCCGCCTCGATGTCCTTGTAGACCAGCCCGAAGTGATCGATGACGGATCCGGCGGGCGGCGCCGCGGCATCGGCCTGCCGGAGCATCACGAAGATGCCGGGGAACTCGATCAACGTCAGCGGCCCGTTGGTCACGAGCTTTCCGCCGAGCGCCGTCGTAAAGAACTGCTTATGCGCCTCGACGTCCTTGACTGCCAGGTGCATGTGTCCGAGCGCCACGCCCATGTCGTTGGCAGGCGCGAGCTGGGCACGAGCTGCGGTCGACCAGGCGAGCGCCAGCGAACAGGCGACAGCAAACACATGTCGTTTCATGATGGCGCAGAGTGTAGCCGAGTTGGCATCGCTCATCTACCACAACATTCGACGTTCGCGGGCGGTCAGCCGCAACGGCGAAGCCCAGTGCTGCCGACGATCTCGTCGCGAGATATGGCGCGACGCGCCCGCTCCTTGCTGCGCCCACAGCAATCAGGTGATACTTCGCCCGGAACGCTCAACATGAAGACACACGTGATTCTCATCGCCGCGGTCATCGGCATCCTCGCTGGCACCCGGCTGCTCGCGCATCATTCCTTCGCCGCGCAATACGACCCGTCGAAAGCCATCCGCATCACCGGCACGCTCTCGAAAATCGAGTGGACGAATCCGCACACGTATTTCTACGTGGACGTCAAGGAAGAGAACGGCCAGGTGACGACTTGGGGCTGCGAGGGCGCGGCCTCGGGGCAGCTGTCGCGGCGCGGCTTCAAGAAGGGTGACGTCAAGATCGGCGACACAATCGTCATCGACGGCTACCGCGCGCGTGACGGATCGCATCTGATGGACGCGCGCCGGATCACGCTCGCCGACGGCCGCATCGTGGCCGGCGGATCGCCTGGCGATGGAGGTCCACAATGACCCGTCGCCTCCATTGGTTCGCCGTCGTTGCGTTCGTCGCCGCGCTGCCGCTGACCAGCCCCGCGCTGATGGGTCAGGGCCTCCAGGTCGACGACTTCAAGTCGAACAAGGCGACGCCTCGCACAGCGGACGGCCATCCAGACTTGAGCGGCTACTGGAAGGGGACGCGTCAGACGCAGCCTGGCGGCAACATCGGCAAGGACCTGGAGGGGTGGAAGCTGCCGCTCACGCCTGTTGGTGAGGCCGCACTCAATCACAACCTCACGGCGACCGTCGATCCCGAAGCGCTCTGCATCATCGGCGGCATCCCGCGGCACAACGCCAGCGGCCTGCCGTTCGAAATCCTGCAGGGTCGCAACAAGATCGTCTTCCTCTATTGGTACACCTACTTCCGCCTGATTCCGATCGATCCGAACCGGAAGCACTCCGAAGATCCCGATCCGTCGTTCTTCGGCGAAGAGATTGCGCGCTGGGAAGGTGACACCCTCGTTATCGATTCGATCGGCTTCAAGGGCGAGAAGGTGTGGATCGACGAGAATGCCAATCCGCACAGCGACGCGCTGCACGTCGTCGAGCGATGGACGCGCCCCGATGGCGATCACATCCACGTCGACACGCTGATCGAGGATCTGAAGTTCTATACGCGTCCATTCACGTACTCACGGACGTGGGTGCTCGGGAAGCCGGGCGAGGAGCTGCAGGAATACTCGTGCAGCGAGAACAATGTGAACAGGGATCACCTCGGATTCGGACCAGGTCCAATTCGTCCCGACGGCACGCGAGGCTACATCGACGAGGCCCCTCTGCCGCCGCCGATTCCGAAAGCACCTGCGCCGCCGAAGTAATCTCGCGGAAGACTGGCGCTCAGTACCAACTGGGTTTCTTTTCCGGGGGATACACGGGCACCGCCGGAACGAAGCCATTCCGGTTCGGCATGACGACCGTCGGCAGGGTCTTCTCGTCCATGACGTCGGTTTCTTTGATGATGCCGTTCCCGTAGAACAGATACGCGACCAGGGCGTCCGTGCCCGGGAGGAAGTTCCTTTCCCTCCGGCCCAATCATTCGGTCGAAGCGCTGGATCTCGGCCTGGCACCAAGGAAGTCGGCCGCACGACAAGCCTGGCATACAGATTCCAGGTGGCGGCGGCGTGGATGCGCCGGCAGCGGATCGCGCCGGCCATTTCTGTTTCGCGAAATACGCTGCTGCGATCTCGCGTTCCTGCGGCGTCAGGGTCTTCGCCATCCACGGCATGACCTCGTCGTGTCGATCTCCACGCTCGAAGTCGTGCAGCTGCTTCAAAAGATAGCTTTCCGGCTGACCGCCGATGACCGGAATGGTTGCATTCTTGCGGACGCCGTTCGCGCCGTGGCATTCGTTGCAAACGGTCAACTTGGCGCTGAATTCTCGATCCGTGCTCGGATCCGGGACACCCTGAGCGTGTGCCGGCGCGGCAAGAATGACCACAACGCCGAAAGCAATCTGTATACGCAAGAAAGCCTCTCTCGCGTGGGTGTTGGCGGCGGATTATAGCGCAACTCTTTCATCGTTCCTGGTGTACGCTGTCCCCGCCATTTACGCGTGAGGTGGGTATGAAACGTCTTGGCGCAGCCGCCGTTGTGCTCGTGGCCGCGGCCCTGTCCAGCCCTGGCCTGTCGCGTCCAACCCAGGCAGCCGACGTCACCTTCAACAGGGACGTGCTGCCGATCCTGCAGAAGAACTGTCAAAGCTGTCATCGCCCGGGCGAAGTCGCGCCGATGTCGCTCCTCACCTATCGCGACGCGCGACCCTGGGCCAGAGCCATGAAGACGATGGTGCTCCTGGGCAAGATGCCGCCGTGGCAGGTCGAGCCCGAGTACGACCACATGTTCAACAACGCCGCACGGCTCACGCAGGCGGACCGCGAAACCGTAGCCGCGTGGGTCGACGGCGGCGCGCCGGAGGGCGACCCGAACGATCAGCCGTCGCCGCTGACGTTCACCGACGGCTGGAACATCAAGCCGGACATGATCGTGGAGATGCCGACCGAGTTCGCCATCCAGCCGAGCGGCACCATCGAGTACCAGTACATGCTCGTCAAGGCGAACTTCCCTGAAGACGTGTGGGTCAAAGCGGCCGAGATGCGTCCGGGCAACTCCAAGGTCGTGCATCATGGCGAAGTGTGGGTCGTGCCGCCCGGATCGAAGTGGATGGCCGGTGCGACTCCGGGTGTCGCGTACCCGCAAAGCAGGATGCCCAAGGAGGGAGGCGACGACATTGACATCCTCGGCAAGTTCAACCCTGGGCTCGGTGCGCAGGACTTCGAGTTCGGCGATTCGGCGAAGTTCGTCCCAAAGGGTTCCGATCTAGTTTTCGAGATTCATTACACGGCGATCGGCACGCCGCAGACGGATCGCACGAAGGTCGGGATCGTCTTCGCCAAGGGATCGCACACGACGCGCTACTTCACGTCCTATGGACCGACGGCTCGCAACCTCGTGATCCCGGCCGGCGATCGCCACGCGGAAGTGGCGGGCGAGGTGACGGCCACCACCGACATGAAGCTCGTCTACGCCCAGCCGCATATGCATCTGCGGGGCAAGGACTACGAGCTCCGCGCCGTCTTCCCGGGTGGCCGCGCGCAGACCCTCTTCCGCTCGCAGTGGGACTTCAACTGGCAGTTAGGGTACGTCTTCACGCAGCCGATCGATCTGCCCAAGGGCACGCGGCTTATCGGGATCTCCCACTTCGATAACTCGGCGGCCAACAAATACAACCCCGATCCGGGCATCGAGGTGCGATGGGGACTCCAGAACTGGGAGGAGATGAGCAACTGCTTCATCGGGCTCGTCTTCGACGCGAAGGTCGATCCGAAGAAGATCTTCACCGTGAGCGGTCCCAGCCTGCGTCCAGTCGGGCTGCCAGGACCGACGCTCGCCACGCAGTAGGACCTTCTGACGACCAAAATCAAGCGAGTTAGACTGACGAACACCGAACGTGTAGTCCCGCTGCTGTTTCGCCGGTAACGTTGGAGGACACATGTCGCACAAAACGCAGATCCTCGGTTTCGCACTGGCCGTGATTGCCTTTTCGGCTGGCCCCGCTTCGGCACAGCTCACCATCGAGGTCAAGGATTACCTCACGATGCCCAAGACGGGGTTAATCAATGAGAAGGCCGCGAACGACGTGTTCTTCGCAAGAGTCAACGCCGTGGTGGAAGAGCCTGGCGGTGCGACGCGGCTGTTCGTTCCCGATCAGAATGGGCCTTTATACATTCTGGACAAAGCAACGCAGAAGCTGACGACGTATCTCGATTTCAACGGTCGAGACACTCGCCCAGGCGTGTTCCACAGGTTCAGCTTCGAACAAGGATACGGCGTCGGGCTGAACAGCTTTGTGTTCGACCCGGATTACCGGAGGAACGGGAAGTTCTACACGGTGCACGACGAGGAAACTTCGCTCGCCGGGTCCAGCGTGCCGGACAACAAGAATTTTCCTGGTCTGAATCCTTCCACATACGTGCCCACGCCGATGATTGGTTCCCCAGGCCAGGCCGTGATCGAAGGAGTCATCATCGAGTGGACCGACACGAACATCTCGAATTCCACATTCGAGGGCACCGCCCGCGAGATCCTGCGCGTGCAGCTCACCGGTCGGGCGCACCCGACGGGCGAGATCGTTTTCAATCCAACGGCCCGTCGAGGAGACGCCGACTGGCGGGTCATGTACATCGGTCAGGGCGACAGCGCATCAGGCGAGTCGAAAACGCCGTTCCGGAGCAATCCGCAGCGGCTCGATACGCTGCTCGGCAAGGTGCTGCGGATTATCCCGGACCCGTATGAGCACGTCTCGACGAGCACGATCAGCGACAATGGCCGCTACCGCATTCCCAACGACAACCCGTTCGTGTCCAAGCCGGGTGCGCGAAAAGAAATCTGGGCGTACGGGTTTCGCAATCCCCATCGTCTGAGCTGGGCCGTCGATCCGGCCAATGCCGCCAACAACCGTCTCATCGTGAACTCGGTCGGCTTACACACGTGGGAAACGATCAACGTCATCCACAAAGGCGCCAACTACGGGTACTCCGCACGCGAGGGCAACGAGATCGTGAAGGACGACAACACGACCGGCCCGTTACCTCCGATCGACAAGATTCTGGTGTACGTGCACGACACCCCCACCGAGGAAGCGGTGATTCCGACCTACCCGGTCGCCGAGTATGGACACGTGCCTGGTGGCGGCGACGCGATTGGAACCGGCTATGTGTACCGCGGCAAGGCGATCCCGGCGCTTCAGGGCAAGTATGTCTTCACCGACATAACGACCGGCCGCATGTGGTACACCGATTACAAGGACATGCTGGCGGCCGACGATGGCAATCCGAAGACGATGGCACAGATCCACGAGCTGAAAATCAGTTGGAACAATCCGAACGATTCGCCCGACGCCGGAGCGCAGATCTACGACACGATGTTTCCGATCGCTCAGGCCGCGTACCATGCTCGCGGTGGAAAGGATCCGGATTTGCCGGGCCGCGCGGATGTTTCGGGTATGGGGCGGGCGGATACGCGGATCGCGGTTGACGCGGCAGGCGAGTTGTACGTCTACACGAAAACCGACGGCATGATCCGCCAGGTGGTAGCGGCGAGGTAATCCGCTCTCGTCGAAACGGGACGGCAGTTACCCAGACCTTGGATCAACTCGCTGAAACGATGTCGGGAGGGACGGTGATGACCGGCGGACGCGGACGTTGGGTCCGCCCTACGGCAAGGGGATCGACGCTTTGACCTGTCTCGGGTCTGTATGCTGGGTCGTGGATGTGATCCGGTAATGCCCGGCCGCATCGGTTGTCGCATCGGCGATCGGGAAGAAAAGGCCGTCGACAGTGACCGACTCTGCGCATGTCGTCCCTTTGCTTGCCTCGTTATGCGCCGAGCATCTCCCTGGTATTCGGCAGAGTACTCACTAGGACTTTGAGGTTATGGCCGGCGGGGTTCATCGGACACGTTGTTGAGGTTTAGCGAAGGGCCGGGCGATTTCGTTGTTGCCGCTGAGCAGCTCACGTTCGGCCACGAGCCAATCCTCGACGTCATGCCCATGCTCACTGCCCCGCGCCTCAAACAGGCTGTATGCGCGGCGGCTGATAGCCTCCGCTGAGACGCGGGTCACGACATCTGTCTTAGCCGTGCTCTGCGCGGCGCGCGGCGTTACTGTCATTTTCTTTACCATCTCAATCCTCTTCTTTACCATCTCAATTCTCCGTGCTCAGAGTTCGTACGAAGCCGACGAGCTACCGTTCGGCGAGCGGCTCCTACGGACGGGCCGTACGTCAGACTTGCTGCGACCCGCGATCGGAATGGAAATCCTTCCGAAAGGCCACAAGTGACGAACGCGGTCAGGAGAGTCTGACGTTCTCGCCCCTCGGCCCTTTCGGCCCCCGCCCCACATCGAACGTGACCGCCTGACCTTCTCGAAGATCATCGAAGGCGGTCTGCTGGCAGGCGGAATTGTGAAAGAAGTACTCGAAGCCGTCGCCCGCCAGAATGAAACCGAAGCCTTTGTCGCTAACGAGCCGCTTGATGGTGCCGTTCATCGATGCCATGTTGTGTCCTTAATGATTGAGTGTCGGATGCTTCGCGCCTCGCCAGCCCGTCGCCAATCAGACAGGGTCGCGGCGCCCAAGAAACAAAGTGTTAGCCGTCATTAGTGTCGCGGTGACCACTCCTCCATCGGTCTCGCGGAACCCGGATAAGGACACGCCGACCGAGAGTGCCATGACGGGAAAGCTTTGGTGAGGGCTGTTGCTCAGGGTCGGGGAGGATTCCCCGGCGAGGTATCGCAGTGCTCAAGAAAGCAAGGCGTGTGGAGCATACGCTCTTTCCGAGGCGCAAGCAATGAGACTCAGTATGCGCGCTCGAAGACAACTGTGAGGGCGATCAAATTCGGCTGAGCCGTTCTGTTGGCCAGGAGCCATGTATCGGCGAGTCGTGGCAACGTAGTGTTTGGATCTGGATTGGTCCACCAATCGGCGCTCAGGCGCGCCAGGTCGGGCAGAGAGAAGCCCAGGAGATCCTCAATCTGGCCGAACGTGAGAACGACGCGGTCTGCGTACCTGCCGTCCAGGTAGTTGAAAAGCGAAACGTATTGGCTGGGCGGGGCGCACCGTCGGGGGGAATTTGCCGCATTCGTGTCTGATTGGGGTTGGTCCTGCAGTCTCTTCCTCCATGACAGCATCGGTGTTCCTCCTGAATTCCTCAGCGCAGGCGCTCGCAACCATTTCCGCCAGCGCATCGCAAATTCTCATCGTGATGACGCCGCCCAAGGTGTTCACTCTGGAACAGCGCGTCGCGCAATGCGTCCGCCAGAATGCGTGGATGGAGACCTG
>Ga0070689_100002958_pt1 | contig 11165 bp, 6 predicted proteins | sample KBSS23HmetaG_FD_64669 | JGI IMG/M metagenome (GOLD analysis project Ga0070689, IMG submission 64669) | Switchgrass rhizosphere microbial communities from Kellogg Biological Station, Michigan, USA - KBS S2-3H metaG | ecosystem: Host-associated > Plants > Roots > Rhizosphere ... | reverse complement strand
GTTCTCGAAAATCATGAGGACGAGAAAAGGGGCGACCAACCGGCATACTACAGCTGATCGATCAGCTTCCGGGCGCGCTTGATCCAGAAGCGGTCGCGCCGCCGCTGAAAGCCCGGATTGTGCGGGTCGTCCGTCAAGACCTCGGTGATCTCCGCGCGGGCCGCATCCTTTTCACCACGACGGGCCAGCTGTTCGGCCAGTTGAACGCGGGCGCGGGCGTAGGAATGGTTGGAGGTGACGCGCTGCCAAGTGGCAATGGCGGCATCGACTTCTCCCAGCGCTCCCTGAGTTTCCGCCAGCGCCATCAGGGTATGACCATAATCATGTTTTAGATCCTCATCGACGACACCTTGAAGAACAGGGCGCGCTTCGGTGGCCTTGCCCAAGCGAAGGAGGCATTGTCCATAGTGGGCGCGGATGTCGATGTCCTTGGGGTCCCTTTGCAAGGCACCTTGATAACACTGTTCGGCCTGCGCGAGCTTGCCCTGTTGAAAATAGATATCTCCCAGCTGCAGGTAGTGGTGGGCGTTATCCAGATGGTGGATTTGGGCCTGCAGCTCCTTGATCCGCTTTCGATCATGGGCGCCAGGCAACTCGAAGCCCGTGGTCGTGGAGCCGGAACTCCGATACATGTGAAAGAAATACCAAAAGGAGCCAAGACCAGGAAACGCCAGGATAAAGAGAGCCCACATCCACTCCCGATTGCGGATGGCATCAACCAGCATCCAGATCTGGAACGCGATCACGGCCAGCGCAATTGGGCTTCGAAGCACTGAATAAATGAATTCCATGAGTGGGCGCCGGTCTGGGCCTGTGATTGGGTCGGAAGACTAGCGTCGAACGGAAATGCGTCGACATGAAAATGCGGAAGGCGGGGTCCCAGGCGCGATTAAAAGTGAGTGAGGATCGGGGAATCAGAGCGGTTGAATTTCATCGCCTGAATACTGAGGGTCCGAACAAATTACTCGCAAGGCGGGCGAACAGTCACACCACTGTCATTCCCTTCAGCAACCGGAGCACCCCTCTGCTGCTTTGCGTCTCCGCCTTTGCGCCTTTGCGTCTTTGCGTCTTTGCGTTTCTCGTAGCGCGTGGAGCGTTAAGACCCGATCGACCCGCAATGTCTGGCCTTTTCGGCCCATTTTTCCGCCCGAGCTGGCGCTTTTAGTTCATCGCCCTGTGGAACGCCGCCGCCATTCAACGCGAAGGCGCCAAGGCGCAAAGACGCAAAGAGCCGATTTTTTGACCTAGCTTGGACGATTGTCGATCTCGGTGTGACTGGCTGCGCCGGCGGATTCCGGAGTCAGCGCGGGAGGCGGCGCAATTTCAGGGAGGACAAGTCAAAGAATCCCGCGCCTTCCGCCCCGCGAAACTCGCAAACAAGTTCCTCTTCGGTCTCGCCCGCCACCTCAAATTCGTGGCGCAGCGCGACCCAGCTGGTTGAATTGGTCACGCCCGGAAATTCCAAATCGCCGGACAATCGCAGGATGACACCGTTGGTCGTGCTCGCTGAAATCTCCGTCGTGCGACCCAGACCGCTGAACTCGTAGCGGCCGCGTTCGAGGAGAACGGTTTTCCGCCATGAAGCGGCCGCCCATTTGCCGTTGGCAACGCGCACTTCCAACAGCTCCCGATTATCGGCACGAACGCGCCGGCCGCTCACCGCCGAACGCAGGGAGCGATGCAGCTGCCATCCGGTCAGCGACACAGTACGGCCATCCTCCAGCGCGACCGGACGCGGCGGATTTCGAATTTCCTTCAGCACGAATTCGGACCTTTGCTGAATCCGGTTTTTCAGCTCTTCCACCGCTGAATCGAATCGCGCCAGCTCAGCGCGTTGCAGCACGCCGGCGCCGCGAATGCGCGCCGCCATTTCATCCACGCGCCGGTTAAGGGCATCGGCATTAAAATGATTGGTAAACACCTCACGGGCGCGGGTGAGATAGCGCAGCCGAATCTCCGGAGCCTTAAAAAGACCGCGCGCCACCGCTCCATCCCACTTCGGAGCGAGGCTGGTGTTCAGGGACATGCCGCGTCCCAAAATTTGATCCAGGCCGTGCGGCATAAAAACGAGCCGCCCCGCGGCCGTGTCATTAAACAGCCGATAATTGTTTGGGCCGAGACAGTAACCGTCCCAATGCAGGAGCAGAACCTCGAGAGCGGCGAAGGAGAGAAACCGGTCCAAGTCGACCATCTTCTCCATCCGCGCGGCCCGAACCACAGCATTGGTTTCGCGGACGGCAGCCGCCAGAGCCAGCAAATCTGAGCGGTTGTCGGGCACGCCCCCCGTATCCACCTTGAGTGTCTTTGTGATGTCGCCGCCGGAGCCGCCATCGTAAAGGTTGCCCTTTACCGACTCAAAATGCCGCTTGAGGAACCGTTTGTTGTAGCCCTCGACCAGCACATAAAATCCCAGGTCCCGCCCATTCAGACTCACGCGACTGTGCCCGGCCCGGGGTGCGGGGACGCCGGCGGCATTGAACAATTCGCGGGCGAGCTTCTCACAGAGAAAGCTCGGGTCCTGCACCGAGTTGTTGAGGTGAACCTTGTCGAAGCCCCGAAACCGCTGGCCTGAAACAAACTTGTCAAAATTCAGCGTCAACGACGGCTTCTCATCGATCGGCTCGAACGTGTACGATCCTTTCAAATGCATGGCCACATTGGTGTAGACCATGGTCCCCTCCCGCACGGTCACCTTTACATCCACCCTCTCGGGTCGGGCCTCGCCCCACACCTGGCGATAAGCCCGCAAGACTTGCAAGCCTTCCGGCGGCACTTCGATATGCAACCTCGGGATGGTGTCGTCGGGAAACAGCGTCTCCTTGGGGTTCGTCGCCACCACTGCCGCCACGGCCCTGTTCGCAGCGGGCACCGGACAGAAGAAGATTGACGACACAAGCAGCCACGCCAGTGACGGGAGGGAGTTGAGCCTCAACACTGCAGTTTTGCCAAAACTCATGAAACGATCCGCAACGGACGGACGGACGAATGTTAGCGCGGAATCGTTCTTCTGCCCAGTGGGAGTTTACCGGGAGCGTTCGAGGGTTTCGCCTCGAGGGTCCTAGCGGGTCGTGGGGGCCCGGCGTTCACTTGCCCACGTGCCTGGGGATATTGCAAGTGCACTTCTCCTCCACGGCGTTCAGCGAGTAGGCACCTCCGGCTGGACAGTCCGGCTTGTGCTCTATGTACGCGGCCGTCCCGAAGATTTCAGCGTCGGTTGGCACATCCGTGAGAGGCCGCCGGTTGTCGGCCGCCCACTGAACCTTGGCGCCATCGATGTTTTTTCGATTCACGGCGCAAGCCTGTAACCGCGCACGATCGAGGCTCGACTTCAACCCGGGAATCGCGATCGCCGCCAGCAGGCCAATGATGGCGACCACGATCATAATTTCCACCAGGGTGAATCCACCTTTTCGGTGATGCATAATTATCCTTTGGTTGAATCTGTTGGATGAGTTAATGCCAACAGGAAGTTCAACCGGGAAAGCGTGAAAAAGTTGCGCCCCCTTTGCGATTTTGGATTTTCGATTTCCGATTTACGAGCGTTTCGCGGTTCGAGAACTCCACGGGAGAGACATCGCGTTAAAGAATCCCCCCTACGATGTCAGGCGCTCGGCGGCGGCGGCGGTGGCGAGGATTCAGTGACGGGAGATCCCCGCTTTGAGAAGGCCAGCTGGAGTTTGCCACCATCATAGACCATACGGCCGCGAGGCTCAGTTCTTTCAAGCGGCTTGTCAGAGCCTCAGGCCGCCGCGGGGATTTCCGACCTACCAGCCTCGGGTTTGGAGCGAAACGTGCCCCTTACCCAGTCCCATAACGCCTTCATCCCGACGTTCTGAACACCGGCCAGCCCATAGATTCGATTCAGCTCGTCTTCATGTCCGCAGTAGCGCGGCGGGAGCGTCAGGATTGCGTGGTTTGATTTCGGTTCGACATGCAGAATCTCCGGGTAAAACAGGCCCCGCCCGACCGCGTAGGTCGCCTCGGGCAAAACGAATTGTTTCGCGGGCAGGATCAGCCACGGTCGATGCCTCAAGACCAATCGGCCGTTCTCGTTCCGAACCAGGCGCCCGAAGCTTCGAATCGGAGTCTTCTCCATCGCCCTGGCGGTAAACACCCAGTTCGCATCATCCGGCCTGCTGCGCGAACTTCGGAACGTGAGGAAATCCCAGGCAAACACCGTTCCAAATACCGTCAAGCGCAGGGCCCAACCCGACAGAAAATAACAGACAATGATGATGAGGAGCGCCCAGGCCGCGCCCACATACGGATTGGCAAAGGACGTGAGGGTGACGGAAGAAAGAATCAACAGCCTAACCGATTTCAACGCCGCGTCTACCGTCGTAAATGGGCTGACAATGATGAGCACGTTAATGACATGCGCCACCATCCAGACCACAAAGAAAGCCGCGATAGCCAGCGGCACGGTGATGAGATTCCAGGCAGCCGAGGGACTGAAGGTGGCGAGCATCGTGTCCTGATAAAGCCGCGTCCCATCCCCGCCCGCCGACTCGGCGAACGTTGCTATCAGCGGAATAAATGCCCCCGCTGCCACCAAGGCGCTTATTTTGTTCTCGAAGACCTCGGCAACATCGAGCGGTTTTTTGAGCGCAGTAGGAAGCGCGGTGCCGGCGGTGTCCTTCAAGAAAACGGCGGTGACCAAAATCAGAGCAGGCGCCCAGAACCAAGGCTGGGCAAACCACGGCAGGCTCGCGCGTTTGTCAGCGGGTGCCTGATAATATTTCCATGCGCCGATCGCACCCACCCCCAGCAACGGCGAAATGGCGACGCCTGTGATCGTTGAAATCGCCTGGGCAATCTCGACTCCAGGGGTCGGCTTGCTCCCTGTTGAACCTTTGGAGGGGACCGGGGCGGCCTTTTCAGCGGCCTGCACCGGGTTCCCCAGCCACAACGCCAGACCCAGAAGAGCGGCGATGCCAGGCCTCACAAACTTTTTCATGCTGGCAGTAAATCGTGACCGGGCGTGGTGGTAAAGATGGAAAACCCCGCGATTTTGTAATAAACACGCATTCGCGTGACGGGTGCCGTCATACCACGACTTCCGTCGACCTTCTGAGTCATGGCCGGGCGCCACCACTTTTCTGCGCCTCCAACGGTACGTCGGTCGGCTGCGTTACCGAAATGAGGCGCGTCAATGAGACGGTCAGTTCCAAAACGGAACTGCGGGAATCGCGGTCCTTGTCGCGGCCCGCCAGAAAATCCACGGTGTCTCCTTCCTTCAAGGCGATGATGTTTGTGTAGCCGACCGAGGTACCTGGCCGAACGAACTCGCTAAAGGACTCAACGCGATTCACGACGACGTTGAATAGTGGTTCACCAGCATGGGCCCCATCGTTGCGTTCCCTTGCCAATGCTTCAAGCCGGTAGTCGCCCGCCTCGCCTGGCGGCACACTGAAACGGACGGCGGCGAATTTTTCCGGCGCGCCAGAGCCCCCAGGAACCAGGCGAATCACCGGCGCAGAGTTGACCGGCAATCCAGGAGATGCCTTCGTTGTCAGCTCCATCCTCCCCTGCACGCCTGGTGCTTCTCGATCACTCATCTGCCAGGCAAAGACGGGAGCCCCGGCAGGTGTCTCCCGCCATTTTGCCATGGGCAGCAAGGTCAGGGAACCGAGGGAGGTTCTCTTCCAACCCGCACGCCAGGGGCCGTTGGGGTTCGAACGGGTCGAAAAATTCCGGGCCAGGTCATAAACCTTCGCGGGCGACGCCCGGTCGATCACTCGCTCCGTCGTGGGGTCTCGCCACTCCGCGGGAATACGATCCGGTGCGGCCCGGGTGGAGGCGGCGGATAAACCCGGAGGCACGTTGGTTGGCCAGCCCACCAACTGCAAAGCATCGACTCCGCTGTCGTACACGCCGTTGCGCCCGTGAACGCTTCCCAAAAGCCTGGCTCCGCCATCTCCCGAAAGTGCCTGCCCGCTCAGCGGACTCGCTCCTGATCCCGAAAAATTCCTTATCTCCACGAGCAAATCCCCGGCGGCCGGGTTGTAAAGGAAGCCGCGGGTCAAAGGAACGAAAATGTCAAAGTCCTTCGGTCCGCCCGCCGGCCCCACAAACCCGCTCCGCAATTCCAGCTCGCCTTGAAAAACCACCGTATCATCGAGCCCGACATTCTCGGCGAACGTGCGGCTCATGCTTTCCGGAGTTCTCGATGAAGTCGAAAGGTTGATCTGCAGGTTCGAAACGACGGCGGTGAAAGGGTATCCGTGAAAATGATCCGGGCGGAATCTCAGCTCCGTGACCAGAAAGGTGCCGGTCACTGTTCCGAATTGTGATGCTGAATAAATCTGTTGCGCCCGGTGCGAGGCATTGGCCAGCGTTCCGGAACCAAAGACCTTGTCCGTGGTTGCCAGTTCAGCCGGCACGATCACATTGGGACCCACCATCGGCGAAGGCAGCCGAGGTGGGGAATTCGTCGGGTGGTAAACGAATTGGATGACGTCACCGCCGATGTCCGGTGCTCCATGGAGCCGGTTGACCCTCCCACTCACCCTTGAAATACCATCGCGTCGCACACTCTGGCCGGCGACCAGACTGGATGGAGAACCGGATAAGTTGCGGATGTCAACCAGCAGATTTCCATTGAGCGGAACGTAAAGAAAGGGCGTGGTCAGTGGCACCGAAATATCAAATTTCATCGGCCCGTTGGCCGGACCGTCGTAGCTGCTGCTGATTTCCAGAGCCCCGCTAAAAACTTCCAAGTCATCCTTTCCCACATTGTCCGCGTAATAAGCACTGAGAGCCTCGGGCAATCTGCCGGTGGTCGACAGGTTGATCTGAATCTCCCGGACGACCGCCTTGAACGGTTTACCGTGGAAATAATCCGGTCGCCAGCGCAGTTCGGTGATCAACACCGCGTTGGTGGCCACAGCAAATTCTGTCGCGCCATAGACCATTTGCATGCGGTAGCCCTGGTTGACAAACGTCCCACTACCGAAGGCCATGTCCTGCTGGATCATGTCGTGCGGAATGACAAGTTGGGCGGGAATCAGCTGGAACGCAGTCGAAAGGCAAATCATTCCGACGGCTGCCCATCGCGCTCCGGGGAAAATCCAGTTCCGGTACAACGGGCGTTCGTAAGTGATATCTCCTTGCCGGTCGGCCATAAAACCTCGAATGCAGCTACGCTGGCAAAGAGGCGCCCGGAGGTCAATCCCATTAACCGTTGGCTCCATCACTCCGGGGGGGCCCGAAACTCACCGTGAAGCCGGGCCCCTGGATCAGCGTCTGCCCTTGGTTCGACATGGTGATGGCACAGACATTTGGAATTAATTGATGAACAGAGTTTTTGTTTTCTCGCGATGCGTCCGGTTTGTCCTGGCTGGTTTATTCCTGCCGATGGCTTCCGCCCTGGCCGCGTCAACCGCGGTAGCCGACAAATCGGATGCCGCCGGTCTGGAATTTTTCGAGAAGCACATTCGGCCCGTGCTCATTGACAACTGCTACACCTGCCATAGTGCCGGCGCCGAAAAACTGAAGGGCGGCTTGTACCTGGATACGCGCGCCGGGTTGTTGAAAGGCGGCGACACTGGTCCGGCCATCGTGCCAGGCAATCCCGAAAAGAGCCTGCTCATTCGGGCGGTCCGTTATACCGACAAGGATCTGAAGATGCCGCCCAAGGACAAGAAATTGACGGATGAACAAATTGAGCATTTGGAGACGTGGGTGAAGATGGGAGCTCCGGACCCGCGAACGGGCCAGGCGGCAAGATCGCCGGGCATCGAGCCGAAAAAGCACTGGGCATTTCAACCCGTGCGCGAACCCGCCGTCCCGACGGTCAAAGGCAGGAAACTCGTGCGCGCTCCGGTCGATGCGTTTCTCCTCGCCCGGCTCGAAGAAAAGAAACTGTCGTTCACCGCCATGGCGGAAAAACGAACCTTGATTCGACGGGCCACTTTCGATCTGCATGGATTGCCTCCCACTCCGGAGGAGGTTCGAGCGTTCGAAGCGGATGACTCGGCCGACGCGTTTGCCCGGCTGGTAGATCGCTTGCTCGCCTCTCCCCGCTACGGCGAACGATGGGCCCGTTACTGGCTGGACATCGCCCGATACGCCGACACCAAGGGTTATGTCTTCGAAGAGGAGCGCCGCTACCCTTTCAGCTTCACCTACCGCGATTATGTCATCCGGGCGTTCAATGAGGATTTGCCCTACGATCGCTTTTTAATCGAGCAACTCGCCGCCGATCACCTGGGGCTGGGCGAAGACAAGCGTGCCCTGGCCGGGATGGGTTTTCTGACGTTGGGCCGGCGGTTTCTCAACAATCAGGCGGACATCATCGATGACCGGCTGGACGTCGTGGGACGGGGCACGATGGGACTGACCATTGCCTGCGCCCGCTGTCATGACCACAAGTTCGATCCGATTTCGATGAAGGATTACTACGGGCTCTACGGCGTGTTCGCCAGTTCGAGCGAACCCGGCGACAAGCCGCTGCTGGGCGGCACTTCATTGCCAAAGGAGTATCCGGAATATCAAACGGAGCGAAAGAAACGGGAGGAAGAGCTGAGCGAATTCCGAAAGCAAAAGGAAGGCGAAGTGCTCACTAAAGTTCGCAGCCAGGTGGGGGATTACCTGCTGGCCCTGCATGATTCGGACGCGTCCGGCGACGAGAAAAAGGAAAACCTCGTGCGCGAGCGCAAGCTTCAGCCATCGCTGGCCCGGCGGTATCGGGAGGTCAGCCGAACGTGGTTCGCGCCGGGCAATCCCATATTCGGCCCCTGGTTTGCCCTGACGAAGCTCGAACGAACGAACTTCGCCGCCGGGGCCAAGGAGCTGTCGGGGCGGTTCCGCAGCGGCCGCGATGGCAGCAATGAAATCAACCGCGCGGTCGCCCGGATGTTCGATCCGGAAAAGCCTCCGGAGTCGCTCAAGGAAGCCGCCGAGGGCTACAACAAACTCTTTTCCGAAGTGGACAAGGAATGGCGCGAAGCCCGGACAAATTCGGCCGCCCTCGACGCCCTGCCGGACCCCTCACGGGAGTCGCTTCGGCAGGTGCTCTACGGCAAGGACTCTCCGATTATGGCACTGGACGGCGGAGATTTGACCCGTTTCATGGACACTCCTGCGCAGCAAAAAATGCGCGCCCTCCGGCGCAAGGTCGACGAACTCGACGCCACCCATCCGGGGGTGCCTCCGCGCGCCATGTCGCTGGTCGACAACGCCACGCCAAATCGACCGCATATCTTCCGCCGGGGAAACCCGAACAACCCAGGCGATGAAGTTCCGCGCGCTTTCCTTGAAGTGCTGTCCGGCCCGGAGCGAAAGCCCTTCACCAAAGGCAGCGGCCGGCTGGAGATGGCGGAAGCGATCGCCAGCAAGGACAATCCTTTGACGGCGCGAGTCTGGGTCAATCGGGTTTGGTCGTATCATTTGGGAACGCCCTTGGTGCGCACTCCCAGTGACTTCGGGTTGAGGTCCGAGCCGCCGGCCAATCCGGCCTTGCTCGACTACCTGGCCGCCCGCTTCATGGAGAGCGGATGGTCCACCAAGACCCTTCACCGGCTGATCATGCTCTCCTCGGCCTATCAACAAGGCAACGCCGAGAACGCAAAGGCGGTGAAAGCCGATCCCTCGAATTCACTTTATTGGCGGCAGAACCGCCGGCGCCTGGATTTCGAAGCCATGAGGGACACGCTGCTGGCATTGTCTGGCCGCCTCGATCTCACCATGGGCGGGCGTCCGATCGACATCACCCGGGACGATGCCCCGCCACGTCGAACGGTCTATGCATTCGTCGAACGCCAGAACCTCCCGGGAATTTTTCGGACGTTCGACTTTGCCAGTCCGGACACAACGAGTCCCCAGCGATTTACCACCACGGTGCCCCAGCAGGCGCTGTTTCTCATGAACAGCCCGTTCGTGGTGGAGCAGGCCACGAATCTTTTGCTCCGCCCCGACGTCGCCTCCGTGACCGGGGACAACTCGCGCATCACCCGGCTGTACGAGATCGCCTTTCAGCGAACTCCCGACGCCGAGGAGATGGCGCTAGCCCGGGCCTTCCTGGCCACGCAAAGCGATGCGGAGCCGGCGCCGGAGAGCCCGGTCTGGACATACGGATTCGGGAAATTCGAAGAAAGCAAACAACAGGTGGAGAATTTTACCCCCCTGCCCCACTGGACGGGCTATGCCTGGCAGGGCGGCGAAAAACTTCCCGACGCAAAACTTGGCTGGGTCATCCTGAACGGGGATGGCGGGCACGTCGGCAACGATCAGAATCACGCCGCCATTCGGCGGTGGCTCGCCCCACGGGACGGAGTGGTCTCAATTGAAGCAGAGCTGAATCATCCGAGCGAAAAAGGGGACGGCGTGAGGGGTCGTGTCGTTTCCAGCCGAATCGGACTGCTCGGCGAATGGACGGCCCAGAATGGGAAGGTGTTCACCCGGCTGGAGCGCGTGGAAGTGCGGAAGGGGGACACTCTCGACTTCGTCGCCGACTGCCGTCACAGCGTGGAGTTTGATTCGTTTCATTGGTCGCCCGTCGTAAAAATGACGGCGGACCAGCGCGTCAAGAATCCGGACGCGATCACGGAATGGAATGCGAAGGTTGACTTCAGCGGCCCGCCCAAGCCTTCGCCTCGCCGCCCGTTGAACGCCTGGGAAAAGCTGGCGCAAGTGATGTTGCTGGCGAACGAAACGATCTTTGTCGATTGAACTGTAAGTATTGTCCCGCAACTCAAGGTGGAATTTCTCCTTGCCCGTCTGATGGGGGACGTTAGCTTGAAAGCCGTCGTGCGGCGTCTTTTACAGTGTCTCGTCGTCGTATCGCTTATCGTTGCGATAGGCGGGCACTGGGCCTTCGTCCAATCGGTCGCCTGGGTTGGAATGACGCTGAGTTATTCGAAAACCGACTCGCTCCTCGTTGCCCTCCAGAAAACCCTCAGCGGGCAGCATCCCTGCAAGCTGTGCAAGATCGTGGACGAAGGGAAAAAAGAGGAACAAAAGCACGGGACGTTCAAAGTGGAGCACCTCGAGTTCCTGCAGCTCGTCACGACGCTCGCCGTATACCCGCTCGTAGTCCACGATCAGGCATCGTGTGATCCCTCGGAATTCACCGCTCTGTCCGCCTCTCCTCCCAAGCCACCGCCCCGGGCGGCTTGATCCATAACCTCGGTCCGGGATGCCATCCCGGAATTCCTCGTGCTTCG
>Ga0070689_100002957_pt1 | contig 11167 bp, 7 predicted proteins | sample KBSS23HmetaG_FD_64669 | JGI IMG/M metagenome (GOLD analysis project Ga0070689, IMG submission 64669) | Switchgrass rhizosphere microbial communities from Kellogg Biological Station, Michigan, USA - KBS S2-3H metaG | ecosystem: Host-associated > Plants > Roots > Rhizosphere ... | reverse complement strand
CGGCATCGGGGCGCAGTTCGGCGGCAAGTACTTCTGCCACGACGTGCGCGTGATCCGGCTGCCGCGGCACGGCGCGTCGTGTCCGATCGGCATCGGCGTGTCGTGCTCGGCCGACCGCCAGGCCAAGGGCAAGATCACGAAGAGCGGCGTGTTCCTCGAGCAGCTCGAGACCAATCCGGCGCGCTTCCTGCCCGAGGTCGACGAGGCGCAGCTCGCCGGCAACGTCGTGCAGCTCGATCTGTCGCAGCCGATGGCCGAGATCCGGCGCACGCTGAGCCGCCATCCGATCCGCACGCGCTTCGCGCTGCACGGACCGATGGTGGTTGCGCGCGACATCGCGCATGCGCGGCTCAAGGAGATGCTCGACCAGGGCAAGGCCCTGCCGCGCTACTTCCAGGACCACGTCGTCTACTACGCGGGCCCCGCCAAGCAGCCGAAGGGCATGGCCTCGGGCTCGTTCGGCCCGACGACCGCGGGGCGCATGGACGGCTACGTCGAGCAGTTCATGGCGGCCGGCGGCAGCCACGTCACGCTCGCGAAGGGCAACCGCAGCAAGGCGGTGACCGACGCGTGCAAGAAGCACGGCGGGTTCTACCTCGGCTCGATCGGCGGCCCCGCGGCGATCCTCGCGCAGGACTCGATCCGCAAGGTCGAGGTCATCGACTTCGCGGACCTCGGCATGGAGGCGGTCTGGCGCATCGAGGTCGCGGACTTCCCGGCGTTCCTGGTCGTCGACGACAAGGGCAACGACTTCTTCGCCTGAGGGGCCGCGGCGCAGATTGTCTCGTTCCGAGCCATGCCGCCCCGCGCCGCGCGGGACGGGCCCGAAGCGGACTTCACTCGGAACGCGCCCGCGCCGATGTCGGTGGCACCATGGAACGGCGCGACAAGTTCATCCTGCTGCTGCTGCTCGCGGGCGGCGGCCTCTACGCGCACCGGCACTGGGACGAGATCGCGACGCGGCTGTCGCTGGACGACCTGCGGCCCGGGCGCATCAAGGCGATGGAACTCGCGAAGAAGGAGTACACCTTCGAGCGGGTCCGCACCAACGACGTCGTGGTGCAGCAGCGCGTCAGCGCCGGCGAGATCAAGGCGGTGGGCGACCTGTGGACTGCGGACCCGCGCGGCGGCGACCGTTACTTCGTCAACTGCACGTGGGTCGAGGGGCGCGACCGCTGCACGCAGGTGTTCGAGGTCGACATCGGCAGCGGCCGCGTGGTCGCGCGCGATCTCGACGTGCGCGCGAACTAGCCAGGGCTAGCCGATCACGACCAGCGTGCCGTTGCTGAACGACAGCGAGAACGGCGCCGCCTGGTCCAGCGAGCCGCTCTGCATGGCGAGATAGAAGCCCAGCAGGCTCGCCGCGTTCGGCACCTGGAACGTGTAGGTGGCCGTGCCCTGGGCGTCGAACATCACCGGCCCGAGGTTGTCGAACCAGAGTTCGCGCAGTTCGTACGGGCAGCCGGGCACGATGTCGACGGCGGTTTGCGCCAGCGCCGGCGCCAGCAGCACCGCGGTCCAGTTGCCGGTGATGCCGTTCTGCACGACGACCGAAGTGGTACCGCCGCGCACCGGCGCGCCGCTGATGATCTGGTGCAGGGCGAGGCCGTTGCTGCCGTGGCAGCCGGGGCCGCGCGACCAGCTGTTGCCGGGCGGCACGTAGCCGATCTGCAGTTGCGGGCTGACGCCGACCAGCGTGGTCTGGCGGCTGTGGATGCGGCGCGCCGTCTGCACGCCGAGTTCGTCGGTCTTGAGCAGCCAGCCGTGGTTGGGCGCGCCGTCGAGCCACGCCTGCACGTCGGCGACCAGCGCGTCGTTGGAGCCGAGCGCGAACACGCCGAGCGTCGGCATCGTGAAGCTGCCGCTCGGCACCGGCTCGAAGTCGCCGCCGGGCGCCTGCCACTGCGTGGTCGCGAACACGCGGTGCAGCCAGGTCGTGTCGCCGGCGTTCGCCTGCGTGCCGTTGTCGCCGATGCCGCTGGCGGCGGTCGTGCCCTCGGGCCAGGCGACCTGGACGCGGTGGATGGTCACCGGCAGCGGCGTGGCCCCGGGCGGTGCCTGCGCGACCGTCAGCTGCAGCTGCACGAACACGATGCGCGAGTTCGCCGGCACGTTGTTGACGACGTCGAATGCGAGCAGCGCGCGGCGCGCGAGGCCCGCGACGCTGTCGCCGACGAACAGGTTCGCGCCGAAATCGTTCGTGGTCTGCCCGGTCGCGTCCTCGTACAACGTCACGTCGCGGGTCGCCGCGATCGACACGTCGATGCGTTGGGCGATCCCCGCGGTGCAGCAGAGGAGCGCTGCGGCGACGGAGCGGGCGGGCGTGATCACTGGTGCGGAACTGGTCCGGGGGGCTGGCGGCGGGAACAGCATAGCTCGCGGGTCGGTTGGCCGCAGCGCCCGCCGACGGCCGGGCCCCAGGCCGCCCCGTGCGGCTCAGCGCCCTGCGATCGGCGGTTCGCGCCGGACGAACGTGCCGCGGTCCCGGTCCTTCACGACGCCGGGGAAGCGCAGCACCTTGTTGTGCATGGCGACATAGACGCCCGGCGCCAGCACCTGGACGGCGAGAAGTGCCTCGGTCAGGTTCTGCAGCGCATCGGTGTTGCGCATCACGTACGGCCGCATCGCTCCGGTCAGCACGACCGGCACCGTCAAAGCCGGCTGCAGCGCCACGATGCGGTCGCCGGTCACGGCCAGCCGGTCGGTGCCGTGCACGATCACGACGCCGTGGTGCGCCTCGGCCATCGAGCCGGCCGTGCGCGCGATCAGGTCGTGGTCGGCGGGCGTCATGTCGAGGCTGTCCTTGTTCATCAGCGGGATGCGCAGGATCTCGACGCCATCGAGCTGCAGGGTCGCGAGTACGACGTCGAGCACGCTGGCGCGGTTGTCGAGCACGCCCTTCAGTTCGTCGTAGGTCTTCTCGATCGTGCCGCCGGTCGAGATCAACGCGATGCGCTTCTTGTCCATGCCTCTGGTGCGGCCGCTCGGGCGCGCGACCGGGCAATGGAAGCAGACGCGGTGCCGCGAGGGAACGAGCAAGCCATCGTGGCCCTCGATCGGGCCGCAGCCCCGCGCGTCGCGCATGCGAGGGCTCGCGTGCCGCGAGGCTTCGCGAGACTCCGGGCCCGGTGCGCGATGGCGCCCGGGGCCGCGGGTGCTACAACGGCGCCGCCGATGCCGTCCCGCGCCACCGCCGTGACCCCGCCTGCCGCCGAAGGGCCGGCCGGTCCGCTGCTGCGGCTGCCCGACGCCACGGTGCTGCAGCAGGTGTTCGCGCTGAAGTACGGGCCCGACGACCGGCTCGGCTGGGGCCCGCGCCTGCGGCGCGCGCATGGCTACCACACGCCCGACGACTGGTACGAGGCGCTGCTCGCCGCGACCGTGGTGCCGGGCATCCGCTGGCTCGACGTCGGCTGCGGCCGCGAGCTGTGTCCGAACAACCGCGCGCTCGCCAGCGTGCTCGCGGCGCGCGCCGGCCGCCTCGTCGGCCTCGACCCGGACCCGACGCTGCAGGAGAACCCGTTCGTGCACGAGAAGATCGCCGCCGGCATCGACAGTCATGACGGCAAGGGCGCATACGACCTCGTCACGCTGCGCATGGTCGCCGAGCACATCGCCGACCCCGCGGCGTGCGTGCGCGGCGTCGCGCGCGCGCTCGCGCCGGGCGGACTCGCCGTCGTCTACACCGTGTTCGCGTGGTCGCCGATGCCGCTGCTGACGCGCCTCGCACCGATGGGGCTGCGCCACGTGCTGAAGCGCTGGCTGTGGCGCACCGAGAAGAAGGACACGTTCCCGACCTGCTTCCGCATGAACACGCGCACGGCGCTGCGGCGGCAGTTCGCGGGCGTGGGCATGCGCGAGGCGGCGTTCGTGCGGCTCGACGACTGCCGCACGTTCGCGCGCTTCCGCTGGCTCAGCGAGGTCGAACTCGGCGCGCGCGACCTGTGCCGTTCGCTGCGCGTGCCGTACCCCGAGCACTGCATCGTCGGCGTCTACCGCCGGGCGTGACGCGCAGCTGCCGGCGCGAGCGGCACTGGCTCATTGCAGCACCAGCAGCGCGCCGTTGCTGAGCGCACCGAGGCCACCGGGCGCGCCGGTGTCGAAGCTCACGAACTGCAGGCCGACCTCGAGCCCGTGCAGCAACGGATCGAACGGGACCTGCATGGGCACCGTCACCGTGGTGCCGTTGTGCGCGATCACGCGGTCGAACGCCGGCGTGATCCAGAGCAGGCAACCTGGCAGGCCGGTCGCGTCGAGGGGCTGCTGTGCAGCCGCCGTCGGCTCGAACGCGACGCCGAGGATCGCGAAGCCGGCCTTCACCGGCAGCGCACCGAGCACCAGCGGCAGCGTGGTCCCCAGCGCCGGCCGTTCGCCGTCGTTGGTGTCGAGCGTCGGCACACCGCCGCTGCCGGGGCAGCCGCGGCCGTAGCGCGCGAACGTCGCGACCGGCGGCGACAGCAGTTCCCAGGTCTCGCGGCGCGTCGTGCCCGGCGGCGTGCCGTGCAGCACGTGGCGCCGGCGCTGCGCGTCGTAGGCCAGCACCGCGGCGAACATCGTGTCGGGTCCGGCGCCGACCGCGACGGCAGTCCAGTCGTGGCCGTCGTACTCCCAGAGGTCGCCGAGCGCGGCGCTGCCGACGCCGCCGAACAGCACCGTGAGCGCGCGGTGGGCGTCGTAGCTCATCGTGTGGGACTGGCGTGGCGGCGGCGAAGTCGGCGTCGCGGCCAGCGCCCAGTCCGCGCCGTCGTATTGCCAGGTGTCGGCCAGCGGCGTGACGCCGTCATGGCCGCCGAACAGCACGGCGCGGCCGCGCGCGAGGTCGTAGACCATGCGGGCGCCGTCGCGCGCGCGCGGTGCATGCAGCGGCCGGCGCAGCTGCCACTGCGCACCGTCGAACTCCCAGGTCTCGTCGACGCGCGCGCCCGCCGTGGCGCCGCCGAACAGCACGATGCGGTCGCGGTCGTCGTCGTACGCCATCGCGGCGCCGAGGCGCGGCGCGGGCGCGGTCGCCGGCGCGAGCTGCCGCCAGTCCGCGCCGTCGAACACCCACGTGTCGTCGCGCAGGCGACCCGTGAGCTCCTTGCCGCCGAACAACACCGTGCGGGCGCGGCGCGCGTCGTAGACCATGCCGTGCTGGACCCGGTTGGACGGCGACGACCGCGGTTGCAGACGCCGCCAGTCCATGCCGTCCCAGGTCAGCGTTTCGGCGACCGTCGCTTCGTAGTTGCCGCCGAACAGCAGCGCGCCGTGCGCGCGGTCGCCGACCATCGCCGCGTCGCGGCGCGGCGGCGGCGAGTTCTCGCGCAGCGGCAACCAGTCGGTGCCGTCGAACTGCCAGGTGTCCGTTCGTTCGCCGGCGCGGTCGGAACCGCCGAACAGCAGCGCGCACCGGCGGGTCCAGTCGTACGTCATCGTCGCGTAGCCGCGTTCGGGCGGCAGGTGCGTCGTCTGTTGCAGCGTCCACTTCGAGCCGTCGAAGACCCAGGTGTCCTTCAGCGGCAGCTTGTTGCTGTCGAAGCCACCGCACATCACGGTCGTGGTGCGCACGACGTCGAAGGTGGCCGCAGCGCCGGCTCGCGCCGGCGGCGCCTTCGGCACGCCGACCTGCGTCCACGCCGTGCCGTCGAACTGCCAGGTGTCGTCGAGCACCTGATCGGGATCCGGCAGCGAGATCCCGCCGCCGAACAGCACCATGGCGGAGTGGGCGATGTCGAAGCACATCGCGGCCGCGAAACGCGGCGGTGGCGCGATCGGCGGCGTGATCTGCCGCCAGTTCGTGCCGTCGAACTCCCAGGTGTCGTTGCGCGCGCCGCGCGCGTCGACGCCGCCGAACAGGACGACCAGCATGCGCGCGAGGTCGTAGCTGAGTGAGAAGCGGCTGCGTGGACTCGGCGCCACGGTTGTCGTCGCGCGGCTCCAGTTGGTGCCGTCGAACTCCCAGGTCGCGGGCTGCGGATCGCCGAGCACCATGACCGTGCGCGCGCGTGCAATGTCGTAGATCGCCGGGCCCGTGTCGGGCGGCTGCGCGGACGGGAACCGCTGCCGCCAGACATTCGCTGCGAGATCCCAGGTCTCGGCGTGCGGCGCCGGTTTCGTTGCCGACACGAACAGGCGCGTGCGGCCGGCGACGACGTCGTAGACCGCGTGCGCGTTCGTGCTCCATGGCACGGCCTGCTGCCACTGCTGTGCGCCACACGGCGCCGCGATGCACGGCCACGGCGCGAGCAGCAGAACGGTCGGCCAGCGGCGTCGGGCGCCGCACGCTACGAAGACATCGTCGAGGACATCGGCCATGGCTGTTCTCCGATGGCCGCAGCGTGAGGGACGCGACCGCGGCACCGGTAGCGAGCCATGCAGCACGTGTAACCAATCGACGAACTGCGCCGCGGGAAACGGCACGGGCGAGACGCCCGGCGCGCGTCGTGTCGTCGATGGCACCGGCAGTTCAGCCGCGGCTGCGTCGCGGCGCGCGCCCTACGTGCGCGGCGCGTACGGCGTCAGCGCAGTACGAGCAGCGCGCCGTTGCTGACCGCACCGAGTCCGCCTGCCGCGCCCGCATCGAGCGTGAGCGCCTGCACGCCGACCTCGAGGTTGCGCAACGCGACGTTGTTCGGCACCGGCACGTTCACGGTGGCGGTCCCGCCGCCATGCGCGACCAGCAGATCGAACGTGGGCGAGACCCACAGCAGGCAGCCCGGCAGGCCCTGCCTGTCGAGCGGCTGCGGCAGCGGCGCGCCCTGATGCATCACGACATCGAAGCCGACGCCGAGGAACGCGAACCCCGGCGCGGCCGGCAGATTGCCGAGCGCGAGCGGGAACGTCGTGCCGAGCGTCGGCACCGCGCCGCCGACGGCGTCGAGGCGCGGCACGCCGGCACTGCCGGGACAACCGCGGCCGCAGCGCGCGAACGTGGCGGTCGACGGCGGCAGCAGTTCCCAGGTCTCGCTGTACCTCCACCACGAGGTGCCGGAGTGCAGCACGTGGCACTGCCGCCGCGCGTCGTAGGCCATCGCTCCCTCCGATGTGCCGAGCGGGGCGGACGTCGTGGCGATCTGGGTCCAGGCGGTGCCGTCGTACTCCCAGAGATCGGCGGGGCTTCCCGATCCACCGAACAGCACCGTGCGACCGCGGTGACGGTCGTACGTCATCTGCAGCAGGGTCCTGGCGGTCGGCGAGGTTGCCGGCTGCAACGCCGTCCAGTCGACGCCGTCGTACTCCCAGGTGTCGCCGAGAACGCCCGTGGAGCTGCCCGAACCGCCGAAGAGGACCATGCGCCCGCGCGCCAGGTCGTACACCATCGCGCCGCTCTCGCGCGCGGGCGGCGAGTGCGCGGTGATGCGCTGCAGCCAGCGCACGCCGTCGAACTCCCAGGTCTCAGCGCGATCGCCCGACCAGTCGTAGCCGCCGAACAACACGACGCGGTCGCGGTCGTCGTCGTAGGCCATCATGACGCCGTGACTCGGCGTGGGAACGCCCACTCCGGTGAGCTGGGTCCACGTGGCGCCGTCGAACGACCAGGTGTCCGCAGGCAACGAGATATCGTCGCCACCGAACAGCAGCGTGCGTCGGCGACGCGAGTCGTAGGCCATGCCGTGTTGATGGCGGTTCGATGGTCCGTTCGGCGCTTGCAGCCGCGTCCAGTCGACGCCGTTCCACGTCATCGTGTCGTTGCCCGCGCCGGGCTCGCCGCCGAACAGCACCGCCCGGTTGTGCGCGGCGTCGTAGACCATCGCGGCGCCAGTGCGCGGTCGCGGCGAGGAACTCCGGAGCTGCGTCCAGGCACCGCCGGTGTACTGCCAGGTGTCCGACAACCCACCGTCGGTGTCGTTGAAGCCGCCATACAGCAGACAACGTCGTGCCGCCCAGTCGTACGTCATGGGTGCGTAGGCACGCGCCGTCGGCGCCGCGGCCGGCGCCTGCTGCGTCCAACTCGTGCCGTCGAAGCTCCAGGTGTCACCGAGGTACTGGTTCTGGCCCGCGTTGCCGCCGAACAGCACCACGCGCGCACTGGCCATGTCGTACGTCGCAGCCGCGTTCGCTCGTCCCGAGGGTGCAGTCGCGACCTGCACGTGCGACCAGGTCTGGCCGTCGTACTGCCACGTGTCGGCGAGCACCGTGATGGCGGTCGAGGTCGCGGGCGAGCTCGTGCCGCCGAACAGGACCGTGACGGCGCGCGACAGGTCGTAGGTGATCGCGGCCTGCCGCCGTGCCGGTGGCGAGGTCTGCAGGTTCCGCTGCGTCCAGGTCGAGCCGTCGAACTCCCACGTCTCGTTGTTCGCACCCAGCCGGTCGGGTCCCCCGAAGAACACGAAGCGGTCGCGCGCGACGTCGTGCACGAAACCGCAGCAACTGGTCGGTGGGGACCCGGAGGTGACGAGTTGGCGCCAGGTCGAGCCATCGAACTGCCAGGTCGCCACGGTGCCGATCGCGGGCGCCAGCAGCATCAGGAAGCGGCTGCGGAACAGGTCGTACGCGCAGGGGCCGGGAAAGGTGGGTGAGATCGTCGTCGACGCCTGCCGCCACCGGTCGCCGATCAAGTCCCAGGTCTCCGCGGCGCCGGGAATGAGAAACGTGCGATTGCGCCCGATGTCGTGGACGAGCTGCGGGATCGGTTTGCCGGGAATGGCCTGCTGCCACTGCTGGCCCTGGAGCGGCAGCGACCAACCGAGGACGGCGAGAACGAGCAATTGGCGACCCGAGCCAACGGCGGCGATCGTGAGGGTCATGCGAGCTCCGTGATGGAGCGCGAGGTGGCGACCTCGAGCACAGTAGCCTCGCGGGGGGTCTGGGGTAACTCGCCGTCGCTCCCGGTCGGCTCGCTGGAAGGGTGCCTCGCGCTTGAGCACGCGCGCGTTGCGGCTACACGTGGCGCCCGTCCGGGCACGCCGCCGGCGTTCGGGGATCCGAACGCGGCGCAAGGGCCCGGCGACCGACCCGAGATGAAGTTCCAGGACTACTACCACACGCTCGGCGTCGCGCGCACCGCGACGCAGGACGAGATCAAGCGCGCCTACCGCAAGCTCGCCAAGGAGTGGCATCCCGATCGCCACCCGCCGCACCGGCGCAAGGAGGCCGAGGAGCGCTTCAAGGCGATCGCCGAGGCGCACGAGGTGCTGAGCGACCAGGAGAAGCGCAAGCGCTACGACCAGCTCGGCGAGCACTGGCGGCACGGCCAGGACTTCCAGCCACCGCCCGGCGGCGGCCGCACGATGAGCGCGGAGGAGTTCGCGCGCATGTTCGGCGGCGACGGCAGCGCGCGCGGCGGCTTCGGCGGCGGCTTCTCGGACTTCTTCGCACAGATGTTCGGCGACCTGTTCCAGGGCGGCGCGCGCGGCGGCGGCAAGGCGCGCGGCAACGACCACGCGCGCGGCGGCGCGCGCGCGCAGCGGCAGAGCGCGCCGAGCCGCGGCGAGGACGTCGAAGCCGACCTCGAGCTGACGGTCGGCGAGGCGCTGCGCGGCGGCAAGCGGCCGTTCGAGCTGCAGGTGGCGCAGCCGTGTCCGACGTGCCACGGCGAGGGCATGGTCGGGTTCTCGACCTGCCCGACCTGCGGCGGGCTCGGCCACTCGCGCACGACGCGCACCGTCGAACTGTCGATCCCCGGCGACGTGCGCGACGGTCAGGTGCTGCGCCTGCGCGGCCTCGGCGAACCGGGCGCCGGCGCACCGGGCGACCTGCTGCTCGCAGTGCACCTGGTGGCGGACGACGTGCACCGGCTGCGCGGCGACGACGTCGAGGCCGACCTCGTGATCGCGCCGTGGGAGGCGCTCGACGGCACCAAGGTCGAAGTGCAGGTGCCCGCCGGCACCGCGGCCGTGAAGATCCCGCCCGGCACGCGCGCGGGCGCGCGCCTGCGCCTGCGCGGGCAGGGCCTGACGCGCGCGGATGGCGAACGCGGCGACCTGCTGCTGGTCGTGCGGCTGGGGCTGCCGGCGGAGCTCAGCGAGCAGCAGAAAGCGATGCTGCGCGAACTCGGCCGCGGCGCGGCGCCGGTCGCCGGCGGCGTCCGGCGCTGAGCAGCTTCGGCGCGCGGCGGGTGCGTCAGCGTCCGCCGGTCGGTGCGGCGGCGTGTGCGGTCAGGATCTCGAGCATGCGCTCGGCGCGCGGCCGCTGCTCGGGATTGTCGCGCGCCGCCGTCAACAGGCCGCCGAGCGCTTCCTGCGTGCGCTGCGGATCGCGCACGGCGGCCTGGTCGAGCAGGCCCTCGCACAGGCGGCCGACCGTCGGATCGCGCGTGACGAGCAGCGCGCGCGCGACCGACTCGGCGCAGCGCGGGTCGTTGATCTCCTTGAGCGCCAGCAGCAGGGCCTGGCGCGTCGCATCGCTCGCGACGCGGGGCAGCATGTCGTCGTGGAACGCGAAGAACTGCGCGTCGGTCGCGTGCGACAGCGCCTGGAACGCCTCGCTTTCGTCGCTGCCTCGCCGTTCGACGCGCTGCAGCCACGCGAACAGCGGCGCCTCGAGCCGCAGCCGCGCGGCCAGCGCCTCGGCGATCGCGAGCTGCTTCTCCTGCAGCGAGTCGTGCACGACCTGCAGCGTTTTCAGCGCGTCGTCGACGCGGCCCTGCTTGCGCAGGTCCTCGGCCGAGCGCAGCATGCGCGCCGCCTCCTCGGCCTCGATCACGGCCGCGAGCTGGCAGCTCGGCAGCCAGCTGTGCTCGGCCGCGAGTTCGCGCAGGGCAGGCAGCGTGGCCATGCCGATCACGTCGGCCGGGCGGTCGCGCAGGATCGCGCACAGGCGGCGGCTCGCGGCCAGTTCCTCGGCGGCCGCGACGACGATGCCGAGCGTGATCGCGGCCGTCGTGCCGACCGTCAGCAGCAGGCGCCGCCGGCGGCGCTGGCGCGCGGCGCGGCCGGTCTCGAGGTCCGACAGCCGCTTCTTGATCGCCGGATCGTCGGGCTGCGCGGCCAGCGCGGCGCGCAGGCAGCGCACCTCGAGGTTGACGTCGTCGCTGCCGTAGAGGTCGACGATCTGCACGTAGCGCGCGGCCGCGCCCTGCAGGTTGCCGTTGGCCTTCGACAGCTCGGCGACGCGCAGCAGCAGGTGCTGGTCGTTGCGCAGCGGGCCGGCGTCGACGTTGGTGGCGAGGATCTCGCAGGCGCGGTCGGCGAGGCCGAGGTTCTCGAGGCGCTGGGCCCACAGCAGCAGGCCCTGCCGCAGTGAGTTC
>Ga0070689_100002955_pt1 | contig 11171 bp, 7 predicted proteins | sample KBSS23HmetaG_FD_64669 | JGI IMG/M metagenome (GOLD analysis project Ga0070689, IMG submission 64669) | Switchgrass rhizosphere microbial communities from Kellogg Biological Station, Michigan, USA - KBS S2-3H metaG | ecosystem: Host-associated > Plants > Roots > Rhizosphere ... | reverse complement strand
CGGTCCGCGCGAAGCTCCGCCCGCCGTCGTCGCTGACGATCAGCTCGAGGTCGGGCTTGAAGACGCGCGTGGGGACGGCCGGATCGACCACCAGGCGCGCGAAGTAGAACGGGCGCCACACCATGTTGTGGCTCTTGTCGCGCTGCTCCCACGACGCGCCGCCGTCGGACGAGACGAAGAGCGCCGAGTCCTTCGACTCGATCAGCGCGTAGACGGTCTTCGCGTCGGACGGCGCGATCGCGAGCTCGATGCGCCCCCACGGCCCCCCGGGGAGCCCCTTGTTCGACGACGGGGTGAGCTGCTTCCACGTCGCGCCGCCGTCGGCCGTGCGGAACATGCCGCTCGCGCTCGGCGCGTCGGGCCCGTCACCGCCGGAGCGCGACGTCCACCCCTTGCGCCGGAAGTCCCAGAGGCCGGCGAAGAGCACGTCCGGGTTCCCCGGATCCATCGCGATGCTGGAGCAGCCGGTGGACAGGTTTTGCCCCTTGAGGACGAGCGACCACGACTTCCCGCCGTCGGACGTCTTGTAGACGCCGCGATCCGGGCTGTCGCTCCAGAGCTTCCCGGGGACGCACGCGTAGACGACGTCGCCGTTCTTCGGGTGGACGAGGATCCGCACGATGCGCTCGGACTCGGGGAGACCCATGTTCGACCAGGTCGCGCCGCCGTCGGTCGTCTTGTAGATCCCGTTGCCGATCGACACCGAGTTGCGCGTCCACGACTCGCCGGTGCCGACCCATACCGTCGACGGGCGCGACGGATCGATCGTGATCGCGCCGATCGACTGGACCGGCTGATCGTCGAAGACGGGCTTGAACGTCGTCCCGCCGTCGAGCGATTTCCAGACGCCGCCGGACGCCGCGCCGACGTACAGCGTCGTCTTGCCGTCGACGATCTGCCCGGCGAGCGCGGCGATGCGCCCGCTCATCGCCGCCGAGCCGATGTTGCGCGCGCCGAGGCCCGAGACGACGCCGCTGTCGAAGACGGGCGCGTCGGTCGACGCTGGAGCGGACGATGGGGCCGACGTCTGCGCCGCGCCCGCGGGGCCCGGGACGATCACCTGCGCGATCGTGGCGCCCGCGACGCCGCCGCCGGGGAAGCGGAAGAGCGCGTCGTCGATCTCGACGTTCGGCTCGGCGCGATCGATCGTGACGTGGTTCGTCCGCGGCCCGCCCTTTCGCCCGGAGTCGATCGAGAACGGGATGAAGACGCCGGCCACCTGCTCGTAGTCGCCCACGTCCGCTTCGGTGATCTGCTCGTTCCCGCGGATATGGCTCTCGCGCTCGATCCGAATCTCGAGGAACGCGTCGGGGTCGAGGTAGCGGTATTCGACGTCGCCGTCCTTGAACGTCACGCGCAGCTTGTGCGCCTGCGTCCCGTCGACCTCCTCGGTGCCGAGGTACTCGACCCGGTGCCCCTTCTCGCGCCAATCGACGAGCGGTCCCTCGATGTCCGCCTCGTGCGCGAGCCGCTTCGTCTCGTCGGCCGATTGGCGGAACGGATCGCGCCGGCCGCGGAATGGCTCGGTGCTCCAACCGTCCTTGCCGTCGTACGCGTCGACGCCGGTCAGGCTCTGGAACGTCACCTCCGTCCGGATCCGCCCGCCGCGCTTCTGGACGACGCCGTAGCTCGCCTCGATCGTGAAGCCGCGGCCGCTCCGCACCGTGCCGGTGAGGCGGAGCGACCTTAGGGCGTGGAGGTTCGCGATGCCGCCGCGCGCCGTGACGTACCGCGCGACGAGCTGCTCGACCTTCTCGCTGCTCCCCGGCACGGGCTGCGCCTCGACGTGTTTCGCGCCGGCCTGCGTGGTCTTCGGGGTGGGCTGCGGACCCGCCGCGGTTTTGGGTTCGACCGGCGGCGCGCAGCCGCCCGCGACGATGCCGAGCGCCATGGCGCCGACGAACAAGTTGATGGCTCGACCCAGGTGCTTCACGTGAGTGCCTCCGGTGTCGTGACGCGACGCGAGCCGTCGCGCCGATCCTTCGAGCGATGTGAACTTCACCCCGCTGGGCCCCCCGTGCGCGAGCTCGGAGCGCCGAAAACGAGTCCGAGATTCAACTAGGTAGTCGAACCATTCACGGCGTCAACGGCGCTGACGTAAACCGGCCTGGCCGTGCAGCGGCTGGTCTCGTTCGAGGGGAGCGCGGCCGCTCCGCCTAGTCTCGTTCGAGGGGAGCGCGGCCGCTCCCCTCGAGCTCCCCACCCGGACGAGCGCGGCGTCGGTCGTCGCGTCGGGTCTTCGAGACGCCGAACGGCGCAGGTTCTTGGTACCATCGCGCGCGCCAACCCCCCAAGAGAGAGAAAAGCGAGGAGCCCATGCGTTCGACGATGATGGATCATCCGCTACTCCTCGATTACCTCCTCGAGCGGAGCGCCGCGCTCTTCCCCCGGAAGGAGATCGTGTCGCGGCGCGCCGACCGCAGCATCGTCCGGTACGGATATGCGGACCTCGCCGTGCGCGCGCGGTCGCTCGCCGCGGGGCTCCAGCGCGCGGGGCTCCGGGAGGGGGACCGCGTCGCCACGCTGATGTGGAATCACGATTTCCACCTGGAGGCGTATTTCGGTATCCCGCTCGCGGGCGGCGTCTTCCACACGCTCAATCCGCGCCTCGCGCCGGACGAGCTTGCCTACATCGTCCGCGACGCCGCCGACCGCTTCCTCATCGTCGACGACGTCCTCCTGCCGGTCCTCGCGCGCTTCGCCGATCAGGTGACGTTCGAGCGCGTCTTCGTGACGGCGACCTCCGGGGCCGCGCCGGCGCCGCCGCGTCCGCCGGGGTACGACGCGTACGAGCGCCTCCACGAAGAGGGGGATCGCGGCTTCGTCCCGCTGCCGCCCGACGAGCATCGTGCCGTCGGCCTCTGTTACACGTCCGGGACTACCGGACGATCGAAAGGGGTCTCGTACTCGCACCGGGCGCTCGTCCTTCACTCGCTGGGCGGCGCGATGGTGGACACGTTCGCGGTCTCGGAGCGCGACGTGATCCTCCCGGTCGTCCCGATGTTCCACGCCAACGCGTGGGGATATCCGTTCACCGCCGCGCTCGTCGGCGCCAAGCAGGTCTTCCCGGGGCCGCACCTCGATCCGGACGGCCTCCTCGATCTCATCGTCGACGAGAAGGTGACGCTCGTCGCCGGCGTGCCGACGATCGGCCTCGGGATCCTCCAGTCGCTCGAGGCGAAGCCGCGGACGTTCCCCACGCCTCCCCGGTTCGTCATCGGCGGCGCCGCGGCCCCCGAGTCGCTCTTCCGCGCCTTCGATCGGTACGGCGTTCGCGTCGTTCACGCGTGGGGGATGACCGAGCTGAGCCCGATGGGCACGGTGTCGGTGGTGAAGTCGCACATGACCGAGCTCTCGGAGGACGAGCGCTACGCGCTCCGCGCGAAGCAGGGGAACCCCGTGCCGTTCGTCGAGATCCGCGGGCGCGGAGCCGCGGGCATCGTGCCGTGGGACGGCGCGACGCCGGGGGAGCTCGAGGTGCGCGGTCCGTGGGTCGCGGCGAGCTACTTCGGCGCGGAGAAGGGCGCGGACCGGTGGACCGACGACGGCTGGTTCCGGACGGGCGACGTCGTGACGATCGACCCCGAGGGGTACATGCAGATCGTCGACCGCACGAAGGACCTCATCAAGTCGGGCGGCGAGTGGATCAGCAGCGTCGCGCTCGAGAACGCGCTCATGGGCCACCCCGCGGTGCGCGAGGCGGCGGTCATCGCGGTGCCGCACCCGAAATGGGGCGAGCGCCCGCTCGCGGTGATCGTCGCCAAGCCGGAGAAGAGCGCGACGGACGAGGAGCTCCGGGCGTACCTCGCGAAGACGTTCCCATCGTGGTCGCTCCCCGATGGCTTCGTGTGGCGGGCCGAGATACCGCGGACGGCGGCCGGGAAGTTCCTCAAATCGAAGCTGCGCGACGAGCTCCGCGGGTGGACGGGTGGCTGACGCCGGGATGATCCGCCGCGCCGCGTGGCTCTCGGTGATCGCCGCCGCGGCGGTGGCGGCGTGCTCGGGCGACGACGCGGACGTCGCCGGTGGCCACGACGCGGGCACGCCCGACGGCGCGGGCGGCGACGGCGCGTCGAGCGTCGCCGACGCGACCACCGAAGGCGACGCGTCGAGCAGCGGCGACACGGCGAGCGGCGGCGACGCATCGGGCGGTGGAGACGCATCGCCGCGCGATGCGACGTCCGACACCGGCGCCGACGCGACCGACGGTGCGGGCGATGCAGCAGCCGACGCGGCCTCCGGCGACGCGTCGGCCGACGCCGCGACGTGCGACGCCGCATGCAACACGCCGCCCGCCGCCGCGTGCCAGGACGGGAACGTCGTCACGTACGGTGCGGGCGCGTGCCTCGGCGGATCGTGCGTGTACACGCCGGTCACGCAGCCGTGCGACTACGGCTGTTCGCAGGCGGCGTGCTCGACCGCGCCGTTCTCGTTCCTCGGCGGGACGGACGCGTTCGAAAATGGCACCGTCGAGATCCCGCTCGGTCTCACGTCCGGAGGGGCCGTGCCGACCGTCGCGCCGACGAGCACCGTGACGGTGATCGCGGAGATCGCGGCGCCCGGGACGGTGAAAGAGGTCCACCTCTTCTTCGACACGGATCCGAGCTTCTCGTACCGCGTCGACATCCCGATGACGTTCGACCGGATCGTCAACGGACACGACCGCTACACGACCGTCCTCGGCGCGCAGCCGTCCGGGAAGCAGGCGTACTTCTATATCCAGGCGCTCCCGTTCGCCGGCGGCTCGGCCTACGTGCCCGGCGGCACCGTCAAATTCACGTACCGATCCCAGTCGCAGTGACCGGCGCGCGAGCCGTCGATCAGCGCGGCGCCGCGCCCTCTTGCGCGTCGCCGGTGGCGCGGCGAAGCGCCGCGCGCGCGACGAGGTAGTCGTAGAGCGACGTCTCGAACTGCGCGCGCGCCTGCGTGAGGAGCGCCTCCGCGTCGACCACGTCGAACGACGTCGCGGCGTTCGCCTCGTAGCGCTTCGTGATGAGGCGGTAGTTCTCCTCGGCCTGCGCGACCGCGGCCCTCGCCACGGCGCGCGCCTCCTTGCTCTGTTGCAGATCCGTGTACGCGCGGCGCACCTCGAGGCGGATCTCGCTGTCGAGCTTGTAGCGCGCCGAGATCGCCTGGTGATGGCGGACCTCCGCTCCCGTGATCCCGCTCGTCGTCGTCCCCCAGTCCCACACGTCCCACGAGGCGGCGGCGCCGACGTATCCGGCGTTCGTCTGCGAGAACACCGAGCCCTCGACGTGCTGGTAGACACCGAGGACGCTCACCTGCGGGACGAGCTTGAGGCGCGCGACCGATACGCCGTGATCGGCCTGTCCGATCCGCCGCTCGAGCTCGCGGAGCTCGACGCGCTCGACACGCGCGCGCTCCTCGGCCTGCGCGAGCGTCATCGCGTCGTCGGGCGCCGGCTCACTGGTGAGCGGCTCGGCGTCGATCGCGCTGTCCGGCGACATGCCGAGGAGCACAGCGAGGCGCGAGCGCCCGAGGAAGACGTCGGACGACGTCTGGAGGACGCGCTGCCGCGCGTTCGCGAGCGCGAGCTCGGCGCGGAGGACGTCGTTCTGGCTCACGACGCCGTTCGCGTGCAGCGACTTCGACTGCCGGAGCTGCCCTTCGAGCTGCTCCACCGAGGCGCGCGCGACGTCGGCGAGGCGCTCGGCGTGGAGCAGGCGGTAGTAGCCCTCGACGACGCGGAACGTGATGTCGCGCCGCGTGATCTCGCGCCGGATGGCGGCGATGTCCACGCCGATGTCGCGGATCTTGTACGTCTCGAGGATCGTCAGGAGCGACGTGACCGGCTGCGCGAGGGTCACCGTCGCGTTCCACGTGAACGCGTCGCGGACCGGGAACACCACGACCGGCGCGCCCGGCGCGGCGGCGAACGGGACGTCGAACGGCGAGTTCCAGCGCTGCGCGCTCGCGTCGGCGTGGAGCTTCGGCCCGAACTCGCCGCGCGTCTCGGCGCGCGCCGCCTCTGCGCCGCGCACCTCGTCGACGCTCGTGACGATGTCCTGATTCTGGCGCTGCGCGGTCGCGATGCACTCGTCGAGGCGGAGGCGGCGCGGCCCCTCGGCCGACGCGCCGGCCGCAACGAACGCAGCCGTCAACGTCACGGACGCGGTGAGGAACGGGCGAACGGGATCGAGGCGCAGGCTCGCCGCGGGTTGACGTCGCACCGCACGGACTGTTACCACTCATTCAGTCGATGAATCAAGATTCACCGAGCGTCATGAAGGTTCAATCGCTCCGCAGTCGCATCAAAGAGGTCACGGCCAACGCCATCCTCGATGCGGCTGAGCAGGTGGCGGCGGAAGAGGGGCTCTCGGCGAGCCTCGGCGCGGTCGCGGAGCGGGCCGGTGTCGCCGTCGGGACGATTTACAACTACTTCCGGGATCGCGACGAGCTCTTCCGCGAGCTCTTCGCGCGGCGGCGCGCCGAGATTTTCACCGCGGTCGACCTCGAAATGAAGCGGGTCGCGCGCGCCTCGTTCCGCGAGCAGCTCTCGGCGTTCGTCGGGGCCCTCCTCGCGCAGTTCGACGAGCGCCGCGTCTTCCTCCGGATCGCGCTGGAGGCCGATCACTGTCGCCCGTCGATGGCCCCCGACGAGGCTGCGCGCGCCTGGCACGCGATGCGCCAGGTGCAGAAGGTGGCGGCGCGCGTCATCCGTATCGGCCAGCGCGAGGGGGTGCTCCGTCCGTGCGAGGGCGACATCTATCCGGCGATCTTGACCGGCATCCTCCGCGGTATCCTCGTCGCACGGATCGACGATCCGCGTCCGTTCGCCGCCGACGCCGAGCGCGTCGTGAGCTTGTTCCTGCACGGCGCGTCCACGTGAGCGCCGGCCCGCGAGCGGCGGCGAGCGCGTCTTTCAAGATCCGGAGCGAGCGACCATGAGCACGACCGCGAACGACAGCCTTGCATCGACCGCGGCTCCCGCCGAGGCTCCGGCGCCGAGCCGGAAGCGTAACCAGCCGTACGTGATCCTGGGCACGCTGGTCGCGCTGGGCTGCGCCGGCTACATGGCCTTCCACTGGCTCACGGTGGGGCGCGAGAGCACCGACGACGCGCAGGTCGCGACGGACATGGTGCCGATCGCCGCGCGCATCGCGGGCGCGGTCGTCGAGGTGCCGATCGCCGACAACCAAGTCGTGAAGAAGGGCGATCTCCTCGTCGCGATCGACGCCGCGGAGTACGAGTTCAAGGTGCGGTCGGCGACCGCGGAGCTCGACGCGGCGCGCGCGCAGGCCGACGTCGCCGACGCGCAGATGCAGATCGTCACCGCGAGCTCGAAGGGGGGGCTCTCGACGGCGCGCGCGGCGCTCACGGGCTCCGCGGCGTCGGTGCACGGCGCCGACGCGCAGATCGCCGCGGCGAAGGCGGCGCGCGCGCGCGCCCAGGCCGACGCGGAGAAGGCCGACACGGATCTGCGGCGCGCGCAGGCGCTCCGGAAGGACGACGCGATCCCGCAGGCCCAGGTCGACTCGCTCACGGCGATCGCGGCGGCGGCGCACGCCGCGGTCGCGCAGGCGGAGGCGCAGCTCACCGGGGCCGAGGACGCGAAGCGCACCGCCCAGAGCCGGATCGCGGAGGCCGAGGGGCGCGTCGAGCAGAGCGCCCCGGTGGACGCGCAGGTCGCGGCGGCGAAGGCGAGCGCCGATCTCGCGCACGCGCGCGTCGCGAGCGCGGCGGCGGCGCTCGAGCAGGCGCGCCTCCTCCTCTCGTACACGCGCGTCGTCGCGCCGGTCGACGGGCACGCGTCGAAGGTCGCGGTGCACGTCGGGCAGCTCGTGCAGCCGGCGTTCGTCCTCACCAACGTCCTCCCGCACACGACGTACCTCGTCGCGAACTTCAAGGAGACGCAGGTCGGGGCGATGCGCGCCGGGCAGCCGGCGACGGTGTCGCTCGACGCGCTCCCCGGCCGCGAGTTCCACGCGAAGGTCGAGAGCGTCGCGTTCGGGACGGGGTCCCAGTTCTCGCTCCTCCCGCCGGACAACGCGTCCGGGAACTTCGTGAAGGTGGTCCAGCGCGTTCCGGTCAAGCTGGTCTGGGTCGACCTCCCGAGCGACCTCCGCCTCGAAGCGGGCCTTTCGGTCGATGTGACCGTCGATGTCAGGTAAATCGTCGCCATCCGTGCGAAGCTGAGGTGTGCAACGAGACTCCGCGGGGAAGGGCGGCTCCGACCTAGCGGCGGCGACGCCGTCCAGCCAAGCGGCGGCGAAGCCGTCCGCGTCTGGCACAGGGCTCTCGGTCTGGTGGCTCGCGTTCGGCTATTTCGCCTGCTACGTCCCGTACAGCGCGCTGACGAAGGCGCTGACGAGCGGGCTCGCGTACCACGACGCGCCTCGCCTCTCCGGCGTATCGCTCCTCCCGATGAGCGTGCTCGCATCGACGGTGTCGATGCTCGGGGTCATCACGTGGCTCGGGTGGTGGAAGCACGCCGGCACGAGGCGCGTCTTCGGCGCCACGGTGCCGATGCCGGGGCCGTGGACGTTCTTGTCCGGGCTCGCGACCGCGGCGATCGTCGTCACGACGACGCTCGCGTACACGTTCGAGGGGGTGAGCATCCCGTGGGTGATGCTCCTGATGCGCGGCGGCGTCCTCGTCCTCGCGCCGATCGTCGACGCGCTCAGCGGGCGGAAGGTCCGGCGCGCGTCGCGGATCGCGCTCGGCCTGAGCCTCCTCGCGCTCCTCGACGCGGTGGCGGCGCGCGGCGGAACGCGGATGCCGATCCTCTGCCTCGTCGACATCGCGCTCTACCTCTTCGGCTACTTCGTCCGTCTCCGCTTCATGAGCCGCCTCGCGAAGTCGCAGGACGGCAGCGAGGGGCGGCGCTACTTCGTCGAGGAGCAGATGGTGGCGACGCCGGCCGCGATCCTCGCCCTCGCGCTCCTCGCGGCGGTCCCTGCGGACGGCCCGTTCGCCGACCTCCGGCGCGGCTTCTTGGACGTGCCGCACCACCCCGCGCTCTTGACCATCGTCCTCATCGGCGTCCTCTCGCAAGGGACCGGGCTCTTCGGCGGTCTCGTCCTCCTCGACGCGCGCGAGAACAGCTTCTGCGTCCCGCTGAACCGCGCGTCGAGCATCCTCGCCGGGATCCTCGCGCAGGCGCTCATCGCGACGATCCTCGGCGGCCACGGGCCTAGCGGCCTCGAAGCGGCGGGCGCGGCGCTCCTCGTCGGCGCGATCGCCGTGCTCTCGCGCGCGCGGTGAGCCCCCGCGCGGCGAAGTTGGTCTATCGTGCGCCGATGCGGCGACGCGCGAAAACGTTTCTCTGGTGCGGCATCTTCGGCGCGAGCCTCGCGCTCGCCTGCTCGAAGCGGGAGCCCTCGCCGGCCCCGGCGGCGTCCGCGTCGGCGGCGCTCGGCGAAGGCGACGCGGGCGCCGACGCCGATCGCGACGACGAGGTCCGCCCGCTCTACCCGGCCGACGACGCCCCCGCCGATCCGCTCGCCGCGCGTCTGTGCGCGGCGCTCCACGACCTCCCCGAGACGCGCCGGTCGTCGTGCTGCAACGAGAAGCCGGCGGTCGTCGTCGCCAAGGAGTGCACGCGCACGCTGAGCAGCGCGCTGCGGTCGAAGGCGGCGAAGCTCGCCGCGCCCGACGTCGACGCGTGCGCCGCGGCGCTCGCGAAGAGCCTCGAGGGGTGCGATTGGGTCGGCCCGTTCCCGCCCGAGCTCCCCGCGGAGTGCCTGGGGGTCATCCACGGCACGCTCCCCGCGGGGGCCGTCTGCCGCTCGTCGCTCGAGTGCGACGGGGCGCTCCGCTGCCGCGGCCTCGGGCCGACCTCGCCCGGGAAGTGCGGCGGGCCGACCGGCGACGGCGCGTCGTGCGGGTCGACCGTCGACACGCTCGCCACCTACACCCGGCAGGTGGACGTCGATCGCTCGCACCCCGAGTGCGAGCACTTCTGCAACCGCCACGAGTGCACGCCGCTCGTGTCCGAGGGGGGCGCGTGCGTGACGAGCGCGCAGTGCGGACCGTCGCACCAGTGCATCAAGCAAAAGTGCGTCAGCGCGCCGCCGTCGAAGCGTGGCGAAGCGTGCCCCGGCCAGGTGTGCGAAGCGGGGACGTCGTGCATCGCTGGCAAGTGCCAGGCGCGGAAGGCGGGCGGCGAGGTGTGCTCCACCGACTTCGAGTGCGTCGGCGGCTGCATCAGGCCGGACGGAGGCGCGAAGGGGAAGTGCGGGCAGAAATGCTCGATCCGCTGATCGCCTGATCGTCGCGTTCAGCCGCCGATGACGCGCTCGGCGAACCAGACGAGCCCGGCGAGGACGACGCCGCGGCTCAGGAGATCGACGCCGCGCCCGGCGAACGCCGGCTTCCTCCGGAGCCAGAGGATCGCCGGGAGCACAGCGGCGAGGACGGCGAGCTGCCCGAGCTCGACGCCGGCGTTGAACGAGACGAGCGCGATCGGGATCTTCGCCGCGGGGAGATCGATCTCGCGGAGCGCCGACGCGAAGCCGAAGCCGTGGATCAGCCCGAACGGGAACGTGACGCGCCAGCGGCCGTCGTTCTTCTTCGCCACGAGGTTCTCGACGCCGACGTACGCGATCGACAGCGCGATGAGCGGCTCGACGACGCGCGGCGACGGGACCCACACGCCGAGCACCGACACGGCGAGGCTGATCGAGTGGGCCACGGTGAACGCGGTGACCATCGCGAGGAGCGATCGCAGGCGTCCGCCGACGAGGACGAGCGCGAAGAGAAAGAGGAGGTGGTCGTACCCGGTCAGGATGTGCTCGACCCCCATCCGGACGAAGGCGACCGCGCTCGTCGCGCCCGCGTCGCCTGGCGCTGCTTCTGCGCCGTCGTCCACGCCGGTGTCGACCGCGAACCCGGCGTGCCCGCGGAAGAGGACGTCGTCGGCCGCCCCGCCCGCGAACGTCGCGTGCGCGATGTGGCGGTGCCCGTGGGGGAGGATCTCGAGGATCGGGAGATCGATCGCGACGCGCCGCGGCGCCTTCGGGCAGTCGAAGTGCGCGCGGACGATCACGCCGTCGTTCTCGGTGGGGGAGCTGCCGTCGGCCGACGCCGCGCACGCGTCGTCGCCGGCGCGGACGCCGATCCCCTTCACGACGAGATCGGCGAGGCGCTCGGGAGCGACGCCCGCGACGTCGGCGCGCGCCAGCGTGATCCGCGCCGAGACGGTCTTCCCG
>Ga0070689_100002946_pt1 | contig 11191 bp, 14 predicted proteins | sample KBSS23HmetaG_FD_64669 | JGI IMG/M metagenome (GOLD analysis project Ga0070689, IMG submission 64669) | Switchgrass rhizosphere microbial communities from Kellogg Biological Station, Michigan, USA - KBS S2-3H metaG | ecosystem: Host-associated > Plants > Roots > Rhizosphere ... | reverse complement strand
AGCGTGTATGTGTATTGCGGCGGAGCGTACGAAGGATCGCCGTCCGGCTCCTTCGCGACGTCGAGCTCGGTCTGCGGGACGATGACGGAGGTGGCCAGCAGCATCAGCGATACCGGCAGGAGGATGTCGACCATGGGGAGCCCCTTCTTCATGAGAGCGCCCATGGTGCGCGCCCATACATGCCACGGCGTGTCATGTATTTCCGGTAACGTGTGCGAATGCGTGCCGGACGACTCCTGCAGGTCCTCATGCTCCTCCAGGCCCACGGCCGGATGAGCGCCCAGCGCCTTGCCGAGGAGACCGAAGTCTCCGTGCGCACCATCCACCGCGACATCGAGGAGCTGAGCGCCTCGGGCGTGCCGGTCGTGGCGGAGCGCGGCGCCGCGGGCGGATTCGCGCTGATGGAAGGGTGGCGCACGCGCCTCACCGGCCTCACGCCCATCGAGGCGCAGGCGGTGTTCATGGCGGGCGCGCCGGGACCGGCCGCGCAGCTCGGCCTTGGCGACGCGGCCGCTTCCGCGCAGTTGAAGCTCCTCGCCTCGCTTCCCGAGGCGTGGCAGGCCGAAGCGCAGAAAGTCGCCTCGCGTTTCCACCTGGATGCGGTGGGGTGGTACCGGACGCCGCCGAGCGTCGATTACCTGTCCACGGTGGCGAACGCCGTCTGGAACGACCGGCGCATCGAGGTGCGCTACGAAAGCTGGAATCGCGTCGCCGACCATCGCCTCGAGCCCCTGGGCCTGATCCTGAAGGCGGGCGAGTGGTACGTGGTGGCTGCATCGAGCAAGGGCGTGGCGACCTACAAGGTGGCCAGCATCCTCAGCGTGAAGGACACGGGCGAGACGTTCCGGCGCCCGCCGCGATTCGACCTGCAGCGACATTGGCAGACCTCGCTGCAGCGATTCGAGGCCGGGCTCTATCGCGGCACGGCGGTGGTGCGCGCCTCGCCGGCGGGGCTCGAGCGCCTGCGCGAGATCAGCGACGCGGTGCGCAAGGCGGTGGATCGCTCGAAGGGCAAGCCGGATCGAAAAGGCTGGCGGCGCGTCACGATCCCGATCGAGTCCGTGGGCTGGTCCGCCATCGAGCTCACCAAGGCGGGCGCGGAATGCGAAGTCGTCTCGCCGCCCGAGTTGCGCACCCGCATGGGCGAGATCGCCGCGGGAATGGCGAAGCTGTATGGGCTACGCTAATGCTTCATGCCCCACGTCTTCGAACCCGCCGCCAGCGGCCGCTCCAAGTGCCGTGGATGCGGCCGCGCCCTGCAGAAGGGTGAGATCCGCTTCGGCGAGCGTCTCGCCAACCCTTTCGCGGAAGGGGAGATGACTCTGTGGTTCCACCCGATGTGCGCGGCGTACAAACGCCCGGAGTCGATGCTGGAGGCGCTGGCCTCGGAGCCAGGTGCGCCGGACCGCGAGGCGCTCGAGCGCGCGGCGAACGCGAGCAAGGCGCAGGCCCGCCTCTCGCGCATCGACGGCGCCGAACGCGCGAAGGGAAACGCCGCATGCCGCAGCTGCCGCGAGCCGATTCCGCGCGGAGAGTGGCGCATCCGGCTCGTGTTCTACGAGGAAGGCCAGTTCAATCCGTCCGGCTTCATCCACTTCGGATGCCGCAAGGAATATTTCGAGACGGAAGACATCCTCGAGCAGTTGCTGCACTTCAGCCATGCGCTCGACGATGCCGCGCGCGCGGAGCTCGCCGCCGCGCTCACTTGATCGCCGGCAGGATCTGCTCGGGCACCAACACGCGCTGCGGGATGAAGAGCGCAGCGTCCGCGTAGTTGCCGCCCGTGAACGCGATCGCCAGGTCGAGATCGGGAATCCCCATGAAGATCTGCCCGCCATTCCCGGCCGCGAAGAACGCGCGCACCGTCTTGCCCCGATACGGGTACGCGACGGAGTTCCAGAGATAGCCGTATTGCTGTCTCGGCGTGAGGTCGTGCAGGGCGGCGGTCGATCTTTGCGCCCATTCCTTCGAGAGGATGCGCTCGCCGTGCCAGACGCCGCCATCCATCATGAGCTGCGCGACCTTCAGGAAGTCGCGCGCGAGCAGCCGCGCGCCGCCCCCGGTGTACGCCTCGCCGGTCGGGGCGAGGAAGAGGTGGTAGCGGCCGAACTGGAGGGGGCGCGCGACCAGGCGATCGAAGAGGTCGGCCCACGGCTCGCCCGCCGCCTTCGCGAGCACACCACCCGCAAGGTGCGCATCGATGCTGCAATAGATCGTCTTTTCGCCCGGCGTGCGATCCATCGGCAGCGCGAGGATGAACCGGTACCAGTCGTTCTCCTGGTTCTGCTCCGGATCCTGCATGCGGTTCTCGTTGCCCGGCGCGTCGTCGTTGCCGTCGTCGCAGAAGTGCCCGCCGCGCATCATGAGCAGGTGCTCCAGCGTCATCGCGCGCTTTCGCGGCTCCAGGCCGGGGGGCAGCGTGCCCAGCATCGTCTCGTACACCGGCGTCTCCGGTCCGACCTTGATGCCGGCGTGCATGGCCGCGCCCACCAGCACCGACGCGAGGCTCTTCGCCGCGGAGCGTGTGTCGTGGGGATGGTCGCGGTGGTCGCCATGGAAATATTCCTCGAGCACGAGCTTGCCGTGGCGCGCGATGAGCACCGAGTGGATCTGGCTCGAGCCCACGGCCGTCATCGGCGTGTCGATGATCTTCTGCACGAACGCGGCCAGCACCTCGCGCGACATGCCGACATCCTCCGGTGTCGCCGTCACCCAGCCGTCCCCGCGCTGCAGCGGCTTATCGTATCGATACCGCGCGGGTGACTTGCCCCGCGGATAGAAAACGCTCGACGCCTCGTCACCCACCCTGGCGAAGTCGTACGAGCCGCCGCGCATGGACAGGGTGAAGGCGCCGTCGGCCACGCGGCCCTCAAAGAGCGGCACCGTGTCCTTGCGACCGCGGCGGTTTCCCACGAGCGCCGCCTTGTCGCCGTCGATCGAGAGCGTCTGCACCTGCGCGAACACGCCGTCGTTGCGCTCGGGATTGCGAAGGTACGTGGCGAGGCGGCCGTCGGCGGCGCGCGTCACGGGCAGGAAATAGCTGAAGCGATCCTCCGCCGGCGTGACCTCGCCACGCCATGACGCGCCATCCCTTCGCAACGTGACCGGCGTCGCGAAACGCACGCCTCCCGTCACCGTCCTTTCCTGCGTCCAGAAGCCCGTGATGACGGTGCCCACGCGGCGACCGCGGAACGATCCCTTTTCATCAGGCAGCGCGAACGCGTAAGCGTCGCCGCCCACCTTCACCGGGATCTCGAATCCCGCGATATCCGCGACCAGGGCGCCGCTGCGATCCCGGAGCAACAGCGTGCCCTCGATGCGCGGCCCGAACACGCGCTCGGCCATCCAGAGGCCGGTCCACCCGGGTGTCGGATTTTCGGCGCAAGCCGCGAACGGCAGCGCAACTACAGCGGCGAAGGTGCATGCACGAAGACAGGGCGTCATGTTCCTATTGCGGCGGCGTGCACGCAAAGTTCCAAACCTGACGCAGGTCAAGAATCCCGCCGCGGCCTGACGGAGGTCAAGAATTTCCCCGGAATCCCCTCGCTAGAATCCGCGCCATCAACGCCAAGAAAAACAGGGGGAGCTCGTGGACTACGCAGGCATCGCGGCCGCCATCGCTTCGGCGGTGTTCTGGACGAAGGGCGCGGCGATCGAGGGGATCTCGCCGCTCGTGTGGGTGGGCGCTTCGCTCATCGTGAGCGTGCTCACGATGGTCGTGCTGCACCAGGGATGGATGGGCGTGCTGGTCGGGCAGGTCGGGCTGCTGGCCGCGATCACTCTCTTCCGAACGCTCGCCGACAAGGGCAGCGGCGCCACGGACGAGTGATCCGGGCGCCGCCCCGCGGCGCTTACTTCACTTCGAGCTGCGCGACCTGGCCGTTCGCATCGACCGGCATCTTCGTCGGCTGCGAGTAGGAGATCTTCGCGGCCTGGATCGCGTTCACGACATTGCCTTCGCCCGCGCTCGCGGCGGCGAGCTGCGCGGCCTGGCGCGCCTGCTGCTCCGTCTGAACCGAGCCGGTGAGGATCGCGACGCCGTTCTCATTGCTGACGGTGATCTTCGAGCCTTTCATCGACTTGTCGGCGTTCAGCGCCTCGACGAGCGACTTCACGATGGCGTCGTCGGCGGCCGAGAGGCCCGAAACGGCGGAAGCGACCGGCTCGTCGGCGAACTTCAATTCGGATTCCGCGCGCCACGTGGGTGCCGTGACTTGCGCGATGGCCAGGGGGCCGGCGGCGAGCAGGCCGGCGAGGAGAAGGGGAATGTGGCGTTTCATGGGACCTCCGAGGTATTGACCCATTCGACACGCTTCCCGTCCCACCTTTCGCCCCCATCCGCCAATCGGAGTGTGCCCTTGTCGGCGCGCTCCGACGCGATCAGGCGCGGGCGGTCGCGAAGCGCTGCTCCAGCAGCCCGATGAAGTGCTGCCAGCCGCCTTCGTGGGCACGGCCCATGTCGTCGTCGGGAAGGTTGGCGTGCTTGAGCGACAGGATCGTGTCGTCGCCCTTCGCCTTGAAAGTGACGGTGACCGTCGATTCCAGCCCGCGCGTATGGTTCGACATCCACGTCATGCGGATCCTGGCGCCGCGCTGCAGCTCGTCGAAGCGGCCGTAGTGCGGCCACTCGTTCTTCCCGTCCACGGCGGTGAAGTGGTAGAGCGCGCCGACTTTCGGCTCGAAGACGATGCGCTTGCTGCCGTGAAAGGGATTCACCGGCGACTTCGGATCGAGCCAGGCGTCGTAGACCTCGGCGGGGGAAGCGGAGATCGTGCGGTTGAAAGTGAGCTCCATCGTTTTCGGCTTGGTCATTTGGCTTTCCTTTTCTCCTTGAAATATCTCTCCACGCGATCGAGATGCGTGCTCCAGAGCCGCTCGTACTCGCTGACCCATTCGGAAACCTCCCTCAGCGGCGCGGCGCGGACCGCGATGAGGTGCTCCCGCCCCTGCCTCTCCCGCTCGACGAGGCCCGCGCCCTCCAGCACCTTCAGGTGCTTGGAGACGGCGTTCAGCGACATGTCGAAGGGCTCGGCGATCTGCGTCACGCGGGCGGGTCCTTGCGAAAGCCGCGCGAGGATCGCCCGCCGTGACGGGTGGGAGAGGGCGCCCATGACGCTCGACAGGTTGTCCATGGGAAACATTCAACCAAATGGTTGAATGAATGTCAAGCGGGACGGATGCGATACTTCCCGTCCATGGAAAGCCCGGCTCGCAGCGCCGCCCGCGTCATCGTGACCGGCGGCACGTTCGACAAGCGCTACGACGCCATCAAGGGCGAGCTCACCTTCACGGAAACGCACCTGCCGGCGCTGCTCGAGCAGGCGCGGGTGAACCTGCCGCTCGCCGTGGACATCCGCCTTCTCATCGACAGCCTGCAGATGACCGACGCGCACCGGCAGAGCGTCCTGGAGGCGTGCCGCGAGTCGCAGGAGTCCGCGATCGTCGTCGTGCACGGCACCGACACGATGGTGGAAACCGCGCAGGTGGTCGGGCGCGCGGCGCTCGACAAGGCCGTCGTCTTCACCGGGGCGATGGTGCCGTACTCCGTGCAGGGATCCGACGCCGAGTTCAACCTCGGGTTCGCGCTGGCAGCCGCGCTCACGCTGCCGCCCGGGGCATACGTGGCGATGAACGCGCGCATCTTCCCGTGGAACGACGTGCAGAAGGATCGCGCCGAGGGCGTCTTCCGCCCCAAGTGAGGTAAGCCATGTCCATCGTCACTTTCCTGGCCACCGCGGCCGCATCCGCGGGCGTTTCGCTCTACACGCCGACCGGCGACCTCCAGGGCACCGAGGTGATTCCGGAAGCGAAGGTACCGGTCCCGGTGGTGCTTCTGATCTCCGGGTCGGGTCCCACCGATCGCGACGGCAACAGCAAGCTGCTGGGTGGCGCGAACAACTCGCTGAAAATGCTGGCCGAGGCGCTGGCCGACGAAGGCATCGCGAGCGTGCGTTACGACAAGCGCGGCATCGCGGCGAGCGCGCCGGCCGGCGTGAGCGAAGCGGACCTGCGTTTCGACCAATACGTGGACGACGCAGCCGCATGGATCGCGAAGCTGAGATCCGATCCGCGTTTCTCGGGCGTCAGCGTCGTCGGCCACAGCGAAGGATCCGCGATCGGCATGCTGGCCGCGAAGAAAGCCGGCGCTGCGTCGTTCGTGTCGATCGCGGGCATCGCGCGTTCTGCGGACGCCGTGCTGCGCGACCAGTTGAAGGGAAAGCTGCCTCCGGCATTGGCGGAAGAGAACGAGCGCGTGCTGGCTTCGCTCGCCGCCGGCAGGACCGTTCCCGACGCCGATCCCAAGCTGGCGTCGTTGTATCGGCCGTCGGTGCAGCCTTACCTGATCTCGTGGATGCGCTACAAACCCGCCGAGGTGGTGAAGTCGCTCACCATCCCGGTGCTCATCGTGCAGGGCACCAACGACATCCAGGTCGGCGTCGAAGAAGCGCGCGCGTTGAACGCGGCCGCGAACGGCAGCCGCCTCGTGCTGGTGGAGGGCATGAACCACGTGCTCAAGATCACGCCCGCCGATCCCGCCGCCCAGCGCGCCAGTTACTCCGATCCCGCGTTGCCCGTCGCCAAGCCGTTGGTCGATGCGATCGTGGGCTTCGTGAAGAAGGGGAACTGAGCCCAGTCGAGCTTGCGCGTCGAGATCATCGTCACGGCGAGCAGCACGAAGACCATGAGCGAGCCCAGCAGCAGCGCGTTGTCCTCGCTCGAGAGCATCACGTAGAGGCCCGCATACAGTCCGCTGAAGAGCGCCGTCATCGCGAGCGTGCGACCCCACGTGCGCAGCGCCGGCCGCAGGTACGCCGAGATCAGCAGCACGCACGCCGTTGCCGCCCCCGCGTAGGCGCGTGAAAAGTGGATGTGCTCCGAAAGCGCGATGAGCAGCAGGAAGAAGACCGCGATCGCGGAGCCGACCAGCGCGTACTGGATCGGGTGCAGCCGCAGGCCCGAAAGAGTCTCGACCAGCGCCAGCGCGGCGAACGTGAACAGGATGAAGAGGAACGCGTACTCGGTGGCGCGATACGAGAGTGTGTACACGTTGACCGGGTCGAAGAGGTTCACGCCCGCGGCATTCTGGGGGATCGCGATCTTGTTGTTGCGCAGGTGCGAATCCCAGAGCGCCTGGCCGCCGGTGGCGAGATGGGTGGTGCGCCACGTGGCGCGAAATCCCTGCGGCGCCACGCTGCGCTCATCGGGCGACCAGCCGCCGCTGAACGACGGATGCGGCCAGTCCGACGAGATGCGGATCTGCGTCGTGTCGCCGATGGGCGCGATGTGCAGGCTGCCCGTGCTGGCGAGCTGCACTCGGAATCCGAACGGCGACGCATCGCCCTTTTTCCTCGCGTCGTAGTCGCCGAGCGCCTCCTGGATGGCGAAGGGACGATCCGGTCCGTCTTCGACGTTGCGCGAAAGCGAAGTGGAGGTCGAAGTGGTCGCGCTGCGGATGCCGCGCGGGTCGCTCACCGAGATCACGTAGTACGCCTTCTTCCAACCGCGCGAGAAGGTGGGCGTGGATGCGGGCGGCGCCGGCCATTCCACGTCGCCGCTGAAATCGAGAGTCGCGCGATAGGTGCGGATCCGGTAGATGCCGCGATACAGGCTCTCGACCGGCATCTGGGCAACCACGTCGAGCGTTCGCGGCGGGAAATAACCGGTGGGGCAGGCGCGCGTCTTGCGCTCCGTCACGGTCTGCGCCTTGCCGTCGCGCTTGATCTCGCGCTCCTCGGTGTACGTCTCCTCGCAGGTGAGCGCGAGGAACGGCCCCGCGACGACTTCGGGTCCGGCGGTTTCAGCGGCAAAGGTGGCGACGACGCCATCGGCGCGGCGCTGGCGCTCGCTGATCTTTCCTTCGATGAGCGAGATGGGAACGAGCAGGGCGAGCGCGACGAACGCGATCGCGAAGGTGCGCAGCAGCAGGGCTATCTTCATGGTGGCCTCCGTGTGTGGAGGCCACCCTACGCAGCGATTCTGGCGCTGCGCCGCCCGAATTCTGGCCAAATCGGGCGGGGGCTATTCCCGCTTCAGCAGCCGGCGACGCACTTCCCCGAACCGTTGAATTCCATGGTCTTTCCGCTCAGCGCGGGATAGACCGCGGCGCCCTTCACCAGCACCGCGAATTTGCCCGTGCGCGAGTCCGCGCGGATCTTGCCGCCCGAGGTCGCCGCCTCGTTCACGTGCGACATGATCACGGAAGCAGGCTGGACCAGCGAATTGACCACGTACGCGGCGCCTTCCGGGCTCAACGCGGTGATGCCGTAGTTGAGCTCCAGCAGGTTGGTCTTGTAGAAGTCGCGCATCAGGACCTGCATTTCCGCGTGGATGCCGGAGTCGCCCGTGAGATACGCGACGAGCCCGTTGGTGAACCGGATCACGTAGCCGTTGGACGGACCGAGCGTGAGGCTCATGTTGTCGGGCTCGAGCGCCTTGCGCTGCGCCTCGCTGAGGAGCGCGGCCGGCACCGTGCTCTCGTGCATCGCCGGGACGACGACGACTTCGACGGCCTTGGCATCGGCGGAGGCCCTGAACATGCGCGCGCCCCCGGTCTGCGTGATCGCCAGGCACGGCGCTTGCTGCGGAACGGCGATGTTGCCGTTGAGGCCGGCGCACGACTCGGTGCGCTTGCCGCGAATCGCGGCCACCTTGCCGCCGACGAAGGTGCCCAACGGATTCACCATGACGATGGCGGCGTTCTTCGCGGCGGCGATCTCGGCCGTCGTGGAATTGGGCGCGGCGGACACGGTCGTCGGCGCCTCGCAGGTTCCCGCCTCGAGAGCCGTCAGCTTCTGGTCGCCCAGGTGGTCGCCGTGCGCGTGGCTGAGGAGGACGACGTCGATGCGCCCGAGCCTCGGATCGTCGGCGCCCATGACCGATTGGCCGGCGTCGTAGAGGATGCGAACGCCGGTCGGGTCCTCGAAGATGGTGGCGCGGTCGCGCGAGCACAGCTCGCCCGCGTGCGTGCCGAGCGGCGTGACCTTCACGTTCTGGGCGAAGGCGGTGGAACAAACCGCCGCCAACGCTGTTGCGAGCGTCTTGCCGAGTTTCATGCGCGCCTCCTTGGTGGGGCGCACATTATGCCCATGACTTATCCTTGCAGCCATGAAACCCCACATCCAGGCCATACGCGATTCGTTCCACGCCATGCACCGCACCGGCTGCTTCGTCATCCCCAATCCCTGGGACGCCGGCAGCGCGAAATACCTCAAGTCTCTCGGCTTCAAGGCGCTTGCCACCACGAGCTCGGGCTACGCCTGGTCGCAGGGCATGGCGGACGGGTCCATGACACGGGACGCCGTGCTCCCATACCTGCGCACCATCGTCGAAGCGACCGACCTTCCCGTTAACGCTGACTTCGAGGCCGGCTACGCGAAAGATCCGGAAGGTGTGGCCGAAAGCGTGCGAATGGCCATCGAGACCGGCGTCGCGGGACTTTCGATCGAGGATTCCACCTACGACGAGCGTCAACCGCTGCGCGACATCGATGACGCGGTGCGGCGCATGCGCGCGGCGCGCGCGGCCATCGACGAGAGCGGCACGCGCACGATGCTGGTGGGCCGCGCCGAGAATTTCATCGTCGGGCGGCCCGATCTCGCCGATACGATCAAACGCCTGCGCGCCTACTCGGAAGCGGGCGCGGATTGCCTTTACGCGCCGGGCATCAGGACGCGCGAAGAGATCACCGCCGTCGTGGCGGCCGTCGCGCCGAAGCCCGTGAACCTGCTGATCGGCTGGGAGAGCGCGCTCACGCTGAAGGACGTGGAGGCCATGGGAGTGCGGCGCATCAGCGTCGGCGGCGCGCTCGCTCGCACCGGGTGGGCGGGATTCATACGCACTGCGCGCTCGATCGCTACTGACGGACGATTCGACGGATTCGCGGGTGCCGCGAGCGGCAAGGAATTGAATTCACTGTTCGGAAACCAATGACGGAGAAGAAATGGCCAGGACCTACTGGGTCGCGACCTATCGCGCCATCCACGACGAGAAGAAATTCGCCGATTACGCGAAGCTCGCCGGACCCGCGCTGCAGGGAGCGGGCGGGCGATTCCTCGCGCGCGGCAATCCCGCCCAGGTGTACGACAACGCGGTGAAGCAACGCGTGGTGCTGATCGAGTTCGACAGCGTCGCGCAAGCCGTGGCCGCGCACGACAGCCCCGCGTACGCCGAGGCGTTGCGGGCCCTGGGCAACGCCGTCGATCGCGACATCCGCATCGTCGAGGGGCTCTAAACCCTCCATCGCGGACGACTTTCCCTCGTTTCCGGACATGAATGCCGCGTTGTGAATCCGATCGTGCAAAGGGCTCGTATGCTCGCGTGCACCCTTTACAACGGAGAACAACGTGAACAGGAAGTCGCTGACTGTCTTACTTTCGCTCGCCACCTTTGCCGCGAGCGCCGCCATGACCGAGCCCGCGGGCCTGAACGAGAAGCTTCGCCCGGCCGCGGACGAGCAGCTCGCATTCGTCCTCGCCGCGGAAGGCGTCCAGGTCTACGCGTGCAAGCCGAGCCCGAAGGATCCGTATGCGTACGCGTGGGCGTTCGTCGCGCCCGAGGCCGCGTTGAGTGAAGGCGGCAGCATCGTCGGCCGCCACTACGCAGGCCCGACGTGGGAGTCGTCGAGCGACGGCAGCAGCGTGAAAGGCACGGTGCGCGAGCGCCAGGATGGCGGCTACGGAAACATTCCGCTGCTTCTCCTCGGCGGCACGGCCGGGCCCAAGGACGGCAAGTTCGCCGGCGTCACCAGCATCCAGCGCGTCGCGACGCGCGGCGGCATCGAGCCCAGGGACAAGTGCGACGCATCCAATGCCGGCAAGGAGCTGCGCGTGCCGTACACGGCGGATTACTACTTCTACAAGCGCAAGTAAGCGACCGCCGACCCTACCTGCGCGGGTGGGGTCGGCCGCGCTGCCGCCAAATACCATGGCGGCATGCGACGGCTGCTCCAGCTGTCCCTCGCTCTCCTGATCACAGGACTGGGCTTGGGCCTCCTGAACCTTTACATCGATGGACGCATAGGCGTCGTACAGCTCCTCTGCAGCATCGCCGCGGCAGGAGGCTTCATGGCCGTCACCGTGAAGGCGATCACGCGGGGCAAGTAGCGCTCACGCGGCCTGGTGGCGCTGCGCATCGGTCGCAAAGTGAACGCACCCCGTCGCGACGTACTCGTCCTCGTCGCGTGTGGTGACGG
>Ga0070689_100002944_pt1 | contig 11193 bp, 6 predicted proteins | sample KBSS23HmetaG_FD_64669 | JGI IMG/M metagenome (GOLD analysis project Ga0070689, IMG submission 64669) | Switchgrass rhizosphere microbial communities from Kellogg Biological Station, Michigan, USA - KBS S2-3H metaG | ecosystem: Host-associated > Plants > Roots > Rhizosphere ... | reverse complement strand
AAGCGGCCGCCCGGCGTCCGCGGGTAGGTCGAGTAGAACCGCGCCTTGGCACCGACGACGGCGGCCAGGTTGCGGTACATCATGAAGCCGGGATCGGGCAGCAGGATCTCGTCGCCCGGATCGAGCAGCGCGAGGAACGACAGCACGAGCCCGCCCGAGACGCCGGCCGTGATCAGGCACGACTCGGGCCGCCGGCCGTGGCGTTCGGCGACCATGTCCAGCACGCGCGCGTTGAGCTGCGGCAGCCCCTGCGTCACCGTGTAGCGGTTGTGGCCCGCGCGCAGCGCGCGGCACGCCGCCTCGACCAGCTCTGGCGGCGTGTCGTAGTGCGCCTGCCCGATCGAGAGGTTGATCGGGTCCGACATCGTGGTCATCAGCTCGAAGATCCGGCGGATGCCACTGGGGTGGATCGCCCCCATGCGATCGGCCAGCATCAGGCGACCTCCAGGCGGGGTGCGGGGACCGACCGCGCGCGGTGACGGCGCGGCGCGGACTTCACTTCTTGGGGGCGGCCTTCGCGGCCGGCTTCGTTTCCTTGGCCGGCGCTGCTGCTGCCGGGGCCGGCGTTGCCGCCGCGGCGGCGGGCGCGGCTGCGGCCGCACCCGGCTCCTCGGCCTTCTTCTTGGCCTTGACCTTGAAGGCGGTGCGGACCTTCGGCAGCCCCGTCACGCGATCGCCGTCCTTCCACTTGTTGGCCTTCTTCAGCGCGGCGATGCGCTCCATGCGGGACCAGACGTTGCGCTGGCCACCGCCGGCGCCGGACACCTTGAGACTGCTGTGGATGGACATGACGTTGGGTGTGGATCGCGAACGGGCAGCACCGCGCGCCGCCGCGCAGCCCGCGAATGGGATCCACGAAATGGGTCGAGGAATCTAGCGGACGACCTGTTCCACAGGCCAGTCCCCCTCTGCTTTTCTCTCGGCCTCGAACCCTGCTTTTCTCTCGGTCTCGAAGTGGTCGTCGGGCGCCGCGACCGTCCGCAGGGCGCTGCGCGCCTGGTCTTTCTCGCGCGTCCCGTCGAAGTAGACGACCAGGGTGTAGCCGGTCCGGAGGGCCTTGGTTGCCTTGTCCTCGAACGACACCTGCTGCACCCCGGCCTTGCTGAGCCCCGCCTGCCCCGTCTTGCGCAGCGCGCGCGCCGCCGCCGTCGCGTCGGCCAGCTGGCCGTAGGCGGTGGCCAGGAAGAACTGGTTCGACCGCGGCCTGAGGTCCTCCTCCTCGCCGAGCGGACCGGGGGCGATGCCGCCACGCTGGCCGGTCCGCGCACTGAGTTCACCGCCGCCTTGACCGTGCGGCCACGGGAACGCGTTGCCGAGCAGGTAGCCGATGCCCAGGCACGCGATCACCGCGGCGACGACGGGCAGGCCGCTGCTGCTGCGGCGTAGCTGCTGCGGATCGCTGCGTCCCAGCACGATCGCGCGCAACCGGCGCCCCCACTGGTGCAGCGCGCCCGCGCGGGAAGACCGCCGCAGACTGCCGCGGTGCGCCAACAGACTCATCAGATCGCTTGCCTTGCGAGCCAAGACACCCTCCCGCGCCATCGACTGGGGCGCTGGATCGAACCGCCAACTGGGACCGTTCCGGTGACCGCCGGAACGCCAGCGACCTTAGCTGGGTGTGCGCGCCGACGCAAGCATGGCGCGGGCCGGACCGCACGGGCGATCGGTCACCGTTCGCGCTGCATCGTGCGCAGCAGGTCGAGCACGTCGCGCGGCGCGTCGGTGTCGGGTGCCGCCAGATAGCCGTCGACCAGCACGCGTGCGTCGGACTCGCGGTTCATGCGGCCGAGCACGGCGGCGCGCACGGCCACTTGCCGGCTGCGGTCGATGTGGTGCGCGATCTGCCACGCGATGGCCTGTTCGCTGAGCCGGTCGAGTTCGGCGAGGTCCGCTGCCGCGTCGTCGACGAGCAGCGCGCAGAGCAGCCACGCCGCCCAGTGCTGGTCCGGATCGATGGCGAGGCAGGTGCGGAACTCGGCCTCCGCGCGCTTGCGATCGCCGGCAGCGCGCGCCTCGATGCCGCGCGACTCGTGGCGGCGCCAGATCCCCTGCAGCTGCATGCGCACCGGCTCCTGGTCGAGGTCCTTCGGCGCCACCTGCAGGAAACGACGCCACGCCGCGACCGCGCCGGCGTCGTCCTTCGCGAACAACCGTTCGTAGCCGAGGTCGCGCAGGCACTCGGCGAGCATGCCGGGCGGCTCCTCGAGGTCCGGCACCGCCTTGGCGAGCCGATCCAGCGCGTCGACCGCGTCGGCGAAGCGGCGCTGGTCGCGGTACATCTTCGCGCGCACGAGGTCGACAGCCGGCTCCTGCGGGTTGGCGGCCAGCGCGCGGTCGATCAGGCCCTGCAGCTCCGCATGCGTGATGTCCGGGTCCGTGAGCCGTTCGCGCGCGCGGTGCATCAGCAGGCCCGAGTAGAGCCGCGCGGCGTCGCGGTCGCGCGGCTGCTGCTCGACGTAGACACGCATCGACTCGATCGCGTCGCCGAGGCGGCCCTGGCCTTTGAGCGCGCGCGCGAGCGCGAGGCGCAGGCGCGGGTCGGCGACGGTGCCCAGCCGCCGGCTCACGCCGAGGCCGCCGCGCGCGTACACCTCGGCCTCGTCGCAGATGCCGGCGTCGAGGCAGACCTCGGCGGCGCCGAGCCAGCCGTCGGCGAAGTCCTCGCGGCGTTCGACCGCGCGCCGGAAGCACGCGATCGCGGCCACGCTGCGGCCGCGCAGGCGCGCGAACATGCCGGCCGCGTATTCGACCTGCGCATCGACGCCGACGGCGCTGCGCGCGGCGGCGACGTGCTGCTCGAGCGCGACCACGCGCGGGTCGTCGTCCGCCGGCGGCTGGCCGCCGTTCTTGCGCACTTCGTCGGCGAGCGCGTCGACGTCGAGCAGCACGCCGGCGGCGCGCACCTGTGGATCGTCGGGCGCGAGCTGCGCCGCGCGCGCGTACGCGGCGCGCGCCGCCGCGCCGCGGCCGAGCAGACGCAGCGGCGTGATCTGCTGCAGCAGCGTGCCGGCGAGCAGCGCGTCGGCCTGCGCCCTGGCGACGCGGCCGCTGCCGGCGATGCGCTCGGTTGCCGCGACCGCGTGTTCGAGCTGCAGCACCGCGTCCTCGTTGCGGTTCTCGGCCAGTGCGAACTGCGCCAGCCACAGCCGCGCGCGGCGTTCGTGCTCGGGATAGCGCGCGACCGCGGCGGCGCGCTCGGCGCGCGCCTTCGCGGTCGGGAGGTCGAAGCGGCCGCTGCTCCACTGGTCGCCGAGCAGGTTCAGCAGCGCAACGGCGTTGTCGCCGTCCTGTTCGAGGCTCGCGGTCCACAGCGAAGCACTGCTGGCGAACGCCGGCGCGCGGCCCCACGCGGCGGCGAGCAGCGGCACCGCGAGCGCGGCACCGAGCCACGCGCGGCGACGCAACAGCAGCGCCAGCGCCGTCACCACCGCCAGTGCGAGGAACGGCAGCGCGAGGTACAGGTAGCGGTCGGCGACCGCGATCACGGAGGCCGGGAACGCCGTGTTGAACGGCAGCAGCGCGAGCCAGAAGCCGAGGACGCCGAGCCCCAGCGGCCGCAGCGACGGCCGCCGCCAGGCCAGCACACCGGCGAGCACCGTCGCCGCGACGACCAGCAGCGCCGGCCACACGTGCGCCGTGAACGCGTCGAGCGTCTTCAGCTCCGGGTATAGCACGTTGAGCCCGCTCGGCCACAGGGCGGTCTGCAGGTAGTGCGCGAGCGCGCCGGGCACCTGCGGCAGCCGCGCACCGACGCTGCCCGCGACCAGGGTGCCCTGCGCCGCGGCGTTCAGCTGGTGGTGCAATGCGATCGGCGCGGTGACGAGCAGCAGCACGAGCGGCGCGAGCCAGCGCCGGCGCGCGCCGCCGGTGTAGGCGCAGACCAGCGCGGCGAGCAGCGGCTGCACGACGGCGGTCGACTTGCTGTACATGGCGAGTACGCCGCACGCGGCGATGCCGACCAGCGTCAGCGCCGTCGGCCGCACCGCGGCGCGCGCGCAGAGCCACAGCGCCGCGAACACGAACAGGCCGCAGAGCACATCCTTGCGCCCGCTGACCCACGCGACCGACTCGCACATGGCCGGGTGCACGAGGAACAGCAGCGTCGCGACGACGGCCACAGCCGGCACGATGCGCATCGAAAGCAACCAGCGGCACAGCACGAAGCCCGCGAGCCCGTGCAGCAGTGCTGCGACCAGGTGCGGACCGAACGGGTCGCCGCCGAACCACCACAGGTCGAGCCACAGCGAACCGTGCGCGACCGGCAGGTAGACGTCGGCGACCAGCTGGCGCGGGTCGCACACGACGCCGAGACCCGCGAACACGCCGTGCTGCTGCGCCGCCGCGCTGGCGGCGCGGAACAGCGCGTTGTCGGGGCCGAAGTAGAACGGGTCGTCGAAGTTGACGAAGCCCGCAGTCCACAGCGACGGCCCGTAGACGAGCAGCGCAACCAGCACGCACGCAGGCAGCGCCAGCCAGGCGAGCCATGGGTGCGGTCGGGTCGCGGCTGGCGCTGCCAGCGGGAGCGGCGAGACGGTCATCGGGACGGGCGCGGGCAGAGGGGGCCCTGATGATGCCCGCCGCCGGCGCGCCGTCCACCCGGGCGCCACGGGATCAACGGCGCATCGCAGCCACCGCCCGGCGCAGCTCGCGACAAGAGAGCCTCGCCGAATCGGCAGTACTCCCAGCGTTGCCTGCGCAATCTGCATCCAGGCTGCGGCCGCCCTGCATCCTCGTCTCCCGTGACGCAGACTCCTACCATGCGCCGCCCGTGCCCATCGCCGCACCGAGCCGTCCGGTCGTCCGCCCCTGCGCGCGCCTGCTGCCGCCCGCCGCAGCCGGCGTCGCGGCGGCGCGCCGCAAGCGCGGCGACGACGTGTGGCCGCTGCGCCGCCGCGGCGTCGACTTCGGCTGGGTCGTCGCGCTGCAGCGCGCACCGGCCGATCCGCGCACGGTCGAACGCGCCTGGCGCGCCGGCGAACCGGTGTTCGCACCCGGCATGCTCGGCGACGGTCCGGTGCGCCATGCGGCCGCGATCGCGCAGAGCCTGCGCATGTTCGACCGGCTGCGCCGCGGCGGCGACTTCCTGCGCGAACTCGAGCGGCGCCTCGCCGACGACGCGCACCTGCGCTACGCCGGCTCGACCGTCGACCACAGCGACCCGCGCGAGATCGAGCGCGTGTTCGTCGACGCGCACGAAGGCACGCGCAAGGTCGCCGAGCACCTGTGGGCCAAGCTGGCGTGGATCGCCGACGACGGCACCGACCGCTCCTTGCGCATCCGTTTCAGTAGCGGCCACGAGCAGCTCGAGGACTGGCTGCAGCAGACCGCGGCGACCGCGCGCTGGGTCGACGAGTTCGCCGCGCGCGCGTTCCCCGAGTGCGCGGCGGTGGCCGGCTGCGCGCCGCTGCTGGCCACGCTGCGGACGCTGATCGCGCGGCCGTTCCGCCTGTCGGAACGCATCGTCTACAACAACGCGCCCGGCGGCGGCGCCGTGTTCCACCACGACGCCGAGCCCGGCCAGCTCGGCGTCGCCTACAACCAGCTCGAGGGCCGCACCGCGTGGCTGACGCTCGCCAAGCGGCGGCTCGCGCGGCTGCTCGTGCGCTGCGGCGCCGCGCGCCACGAACGCGCTGCGATGGCGCGCCTCGACCGCGACGGCGACGAGGCGCTGTGGCGCCTGCTCAACCGCGACATCGCGTTCTGCCAGCAGCTCAGCGCGCACGGCGCGCTCTACGTGCTCGTGGCCGGCGACTCGATCCTGCTGCCGTCGCACGGCATCGACGACGTGGCGTGGCACTCGGTGTTCGCGCTCGGCGAGCGGCCGAGCCTCGCGCACAGCTACGGCATCTTCCCCGACGTGTGAGATCTGCTAGAACTGCCGCGCGTGACCGACGTCGCCGAGCACCTGCTGCTGCACCTCGAGACCGCGGCGCGCATGTACGGCGGTGACCTGCTGCTCCCCGTCGCACTGCTCCCCGTCGCACCGCGGCCCGCCATTGCGCCGGCAGTGCGTGCGGCGGCGCCGGCCCCGCCGCCGGCCAGGGCTATTCCTGCGGCGCCGCCCCCGCGCCCGGCCCCGGAGAGAATCACGGCGCCGGTCGCGGCGGCTACCGCTGCGCCCGTCCATGCGGCGCCATCCGACACCATCGCGGCCGGCGGCAGCCTCGCCGACCTGCGCACCGAGGTGCTCGCGTGCCGGCGCTGCAAGCTCTGCGAACAGCGCAAGACCGTCGTCTTCGGCGAAGGCAACCCGACGCCGCCGGTGCTGTTCGTCGGCGAGGCACCGGGCGCGGTCGAGGACCGCACCGGCCGCCCGTTCGTCGGGCCCGCGGGGCAGCTGCTGGACCGGATCCTCGAAAACGCCATGGGCTTGCGGCGCGAGGACGTCTTCATCGCCAACGTCAACAAGTGCCGGCCGCCGGGCAACCGCGATCCCGAGCCCGAGGAGGTCGCCGCCTGCCTGCCCTACCTGCGGCGCCAGGTCGAACTGCTGCGGCCGCGCGTGATCGTCGCATTGGGGCGGATCGCCGCGCACAACCTCCTGGGTACGCAGCAGCCGATGCGCGCATTGCGCGGGCGCGACCTCGCCTACGAGGGCATCCCCGTGGTGGTGACCTGGCACCCCGCCTTCCTGCTGCGCGACCCGTCACACAAGCGCGAGACCTGGGAGGACATCAAGCGGGTCAACCGCCTGCTCGGCCGACCCGATGTCCCCGACGCCGGCGGTCCCGGCAGCTAGCGAGGGTGCGCCGCAACACGCGCTGGCATCGCGTCCGCCCGCTGTTGCAATCTTGACCGTGCCACGGTGCGTGGCTACCGTCCGCCGACCCTCTCGCGTCCGCCCTCCCCCCGGCGAACGCGCGTCGCCCGACCGCTCCGCAGACCCCCGATCGCGAACGGCCCGCTCTCGCCCGCAGTCGTCCGCGCGCTCGCCGATCTGTGCAGCTTCGTTCTTTCGTGCTCGTGCTCGCGTGCCCTCGCGGCCCGACCCCGCTCGCTCCTCCCACCGACCGCTACTCCCTCTCTGCAGGCATCGCATGATCAAGGTTGAGACCCTGCGCCTCCGCGGCCTCTGCGCGTCCTCGCTGATCGCACTCGCCGCGTGTTCCGGAACGCAGACGAACCAAGGCCCGGCATCGGGTGATCCCGCACACGATGCATCGAACGCGACCGCGCACCGCGACACCGGTGTGGCCCGTGACGCCGGCTTCGACGACTTCGGCAAGAACCGCAACGCGCAGGACCCGCAAGGTCAGGGCCAGGGCCAGGAGCCCCGCCCGAGCAACCAGGCGCTCGTGCAGCAGGCGCTGACGAACGCGCGCCGCTCGCTCGAGCAGCGCCTGTTCGAGGACGCGCGCAACGAGGCGGCGTTCGCGCTCGAACTCGACAACCAGAGCGCCGAGGCACGCGACATCCTGCGCCGCTGCAACGAAGTGCTCGGCGACCGCCAGACGGAAGTGCCCGGCCGCGAAGCCGACGTGATCCTGCGCACGCGCATCGCCGCGGAGCGCGACCGCGCGCTGGTCGAGCGCGAGCTCGAGACCGCCGGCGCCTACATGCAGCAGGGCGCCTACGGCTCGGCGGTCGACAGCTGCCGCCGCGCGCTGGCGACGCTGAAGCAGTCGCCGCACTTCCAGCCCAACGACCCGCTGATGCACCGCGCCGAGGCCGACCTCGACGCCGCGAGCAAGGCCAAGGTCGAAGCCGACAAGCGCGACCTCGAGCGGCAGCGCGCCGCCTCCGAGAGCGAGCTGACCCGCATCTCGAAGGAGCGCCAGGATGCGCTCGGGCAGCGCGTGCAGCTGCTGCTCACGGACGCCAGCCAGCAGTTCCAATCGGGCCAGTACCAGGCCGCCGTCGAGCGCATCGACCAGGCGCTGCTGCTCGACCCGACCAACCCGTCGACCGTGTCGCTGCGCGACCTGGCCGACCGCGCGCGGCACACCCAGGCGATGGAGCTGCACCGCGAGCGCTGGCGCCAGGAGTGGAACGCGACGTTCCTCGAGCTGCAGCAGGCCAACCTGCCGCAGTCCGACACGGTGGTGTTCGACCCGTCGCGCTGGGCCGAGGTGTCGCAGCGCCACCCCGCTGCCTACACCAACGTCAGCGAACTCGACACGCCCGAGAACCGCGCGGTGATGAAGAAGCTCGAGGACACCAAGACCGAGCACAACTTCCCCAGCGCGACGGTCAAGGACTGGGCGACGTACTACGGCAACCTGACCGGCGTGACGTTCAGCGTCACCGCGGACGTCGAGGGCATGGCCGCCGAGACGACGACGTTGACCGACTTCCGGTTGTCGAACCGCTCGGTCGCCGACGCGCTCAAGGTGATCCAGTCGCGCACCGGCGTCGCCTACAAGATCGTGCACGGCCTCGTGCAGCTGGTGCCGCCCGACAAGGCGATCGGCACGCTCTACTACGAGCGCTACCCGATCTCCGACCTGATCAAGGGCTTCAAGGCCAAGCCGGGCCCCGACCTCAAGCTGAAGGCGCCCGACGACGACTCGCCGCTGTTCCCCGAGGTCGACGACAACGAGGCGCCGTCGGTCGTCGACGAGAGCCGCCTGCAGGACATCCTCAAGGAGACGGTCGCGCCCGGGAAGTGGGACGGCAGTCCGTTCACGATGAGCTCGCAGGCCGGCATGCTGATGATCCGCGCCGACAAGGACACGCAGGAAGGCATCGCCCGCCTGCTGACCGACCTGCGTCGCAACGTCGGCATCCAGGTCGACGTCGAGTCGCGCTTCCTGAAGGTCGAAGACAACTTCCTCGAGGACGTCGGCATCGACCTGCGCGGCCTCGGCAACCAGGCGGCGCAGGGCCTGCCGGGCCGCGGCCTCGAGAAGAAGGGACCGCGCCCGAACGCGGGCTTCGACGACTTCGGTCCGTCGCAGGGCCAGAACCCCGCGACGCCGGGCCTGGTCGGCACCGGCACCGAGCCCGGCATCTTCTTCGACGACGGCCAGGACGGCGACTTCATGGGCCGCGCCGAGCACCTGTTCGACCGCACGCTCGGCGGCAGCGGCCCGACCGCGCTGAACAACGCCGGCGGCCTGTCGCTGCAGTACGCATTCCTCGACGACACCGAGGTCGAGGCCGTGCTGCGCGCCGTCAGCAAGCAGGAACGCAGCGAGCAGATCGAGGCGCCGCGCCTGCTGATCTACAACAACACGCGCGCCAGCATGAGCGTGCTGCGGCACATCAGCTACATCCGCGACTTCGAGGTCGAGATCGCGCAGGCCGCCGCGGTGGCCAACCCGGTGATCGGCACCGTGCACGACGGCGTCGCGCTCGACGTGCGGCCGGTCGTCGACAGCGACCTGAAGTTCATCACGATGGAGCTGCGGCCGACGGTGATGACGCTGCAGCTGCCGATCCCGGTGTTCGTGACCACGCTCGGCGTCGGTCAGCCGGTGTCGATCCAGCTGCCCGAGGTCACGCTGCAGCGCGTGCGCACGACCGTCACGCTGCCCGACGGCGGCACGATGATGCTCGGCGGCATGCGTCTGGTCGAACGCCAGAACCTCGTCTCCGGCGTGCCGGTGCTGAAGGACCTGCCCGGTCTTTCGTTCCTGTTCAGCCGCAAGGGCACGTCGCTGCAGAACCGCAAGATCCTGATCCTGATCAACGCGAAGATCGTGATCATGGAGGAACTCGAGCCCACGGCGATCTCGCTGCCGGACGGCAGCGTCCTGACCGCGAGCAAGTGATCGCCCGCAACTGATCGCCGGCATGTGATCGACTCGCGCTGCCGCCCGGCAGCGCCCCTCTGCCCCACTGCGCGGCGCGCGACCACGGCCCGGACCCGGGCCGGGTTCGCGCCGTTGGCCGCGCGGTGCGCGCGCCGACGATCGTCGCCGCGCTGGCGACCGCGTGCCTGCACTGCTCGTCGCTGCGCGTCGCGGCGACACACCGCGGCGAAGAGACGGCACGGCGTCCCCGCCGAATCCGCCGGAATTCGCTGCCGCCGCCGCGCGAAACGGCCCGCGGCGGCGCGGAGAATCCGCTGGCGCGGGCCACTCGACGTCGCTAGCTTCTCGCCACTTCGACGCCGGGTCGAGCCCTCGCCCCGTCGCCGGAGGACCCCAAGGCTCCGCGCTCGTACGGCCTCGCACAGCCCGCTACTGCAGCCCCCTCGCAACGGGTTGGCCCGAAGAGTCGGAGCGACGTCCCAACCCTCGTGGGGGTCTCGCGCCCACGAGTTCCTGAGCGTGACACGATGGCCTTCGAACATCCGCGCCTTCTCGCCGCTTCCCTGACCGCCGCTCTCGCCGCCTGCTCGACCTCGAGCGAAACCGCTGCCCCGCCAGCCCAGCCCGACACCGGCCACGCGCCGATGCCCGGAGGCACAGAGGCCGCGCAGCAGCCCGGCACGCCGCAGGGTCAGGGCACGGGCTTGAGCCAGCAGCGCACGCAGGCGCTGGTCGACATGTACCTCGAGCGCGCCGAGCGACTGCGCGCCGACAACAAGCTCGACGCCGCGCTGTTCGAACTGCAGAAGGCCAGGGAACTCGCGCCCGAGAACGAGCGCGTGCGCAACCTGCTCAGCGCCGTGCAGGCCGAGCGCGGTGTGCCGATCGGCACGCCGCTCGACTTCCACAACCAGATGGCGCAGCAGCAGCAGCTCGCCGAGCAGCGCGGCCGCGCGCTCGTCGAGGAGAAGCTCGCGGATGCGCGCACCAAGATGGCGGCGCACGACTTCAAGGGGGCGGTCGACACGCTGCACTACGCGAAGACGCACTTCGAAGCCGGCAGCAACATCGACTGGCAGGACCTGCCGGCACAGGTGCAGGCGCTGCTCGCCGACGCGGAGCAGAAGGTGCTCGAGCAGTCGCGCATGCAGCAGGCGCAGTTCAACGACCAGCTGTCGCAGAAGCTGGCGGAGGAACGGCAGGCGCGCGAAGTCAGCCGGCACGCCAAGCGCGACCTGATGCTCAAGGAGGCGCAGCGTGACTTCGCGCAGCGCCGCTTCAAGCACGCGCAGGAGCTCGCGCGCGCCGCGCTCGACACCGATCCGAGCAGTGCGATCGCGCAGGAGATGCTGCACGCGGCGACCAAGGCCGCGCGCGACCAGGCCACCGACGACTACTACCACCAGAAGGCGGCCGAGATCCGCGCGCTGCTCGAGCGCCAGGAGGAGCTGAAGGCGCCGCAGACCGAGGTCCTCAAGATGGACGACGCGACGTGGGA
>Ga0070689_100002942_pt1 | contig 11202 bp, 11 predicted proteins | sample KBSS23HmetaG_FD_64669 | JGI IMG/M metagenome (GOLD analysis project Ga0070689, IMG submission 64669) | Switchgrass rhizosphere microbial communities from Kellogg Biological Station, Michigan, USA - KBS S2-3H metaG | ecosystem: Host-associated > Plants > Roots > Rhizosphere ... | reverse complement strand
GGGGCGTTGACGCTCGCACAGCGGGATGTGCTGTGCCATGTCGCTGGTTCACAGCGCAAGCTCGTCCGGCAGCCCGCTCGTCGGGACTCACAAGGGGCCAGCTGGACCAGTTCAGCGTCCCCGGCGCGCTGCGGAACGACAGGAGGGCCCCCTCATGAGCGCGAATGTGGGCGAGAATGCATCGCCGTTCGTCGACCAGCTTGCCGACGGACCGGGCGTCTCCCGAATAGATCCGACCGATCCGGCGGCACCGATGTATCGGCTTCTCGCCTTGATGCGCTCGCCGGTGGCGTTGCGCGACCTCATGCTGCAGCCGGTGCGCACCGGCTATATCGGCCAGGAGAAGCCGATCGATCCTGCTGAGCTCCCGAAGGGCGCCGCCGAGCTCTATTCCCGACATCCGCGTGTCCGAGCTGGATGTTCCATCGCCATTGGGCCGCATTCGCTGTCAGGTATTCAGTCCGCCGGGCGCAGCTGCGCGACGGGCGATGATGCTGTACGCGCACGGCGGCGGATTCACGCTCGGGCAGTCGGAGGACACCGCTACATCACGAGCAGGATTGCGGCGGAAAACGGGATGGTGGTGGTCAGCGTCAACTACCGCCTCGCACCCGAGTGGCCGTTCCCGGCGTGTCTCGATGATTGCATCGTCGTATTGCAATGGATGCAGAGGAACGGATCGACGGTCGGTGGCGACGGAGCGCGCATCGCGGTGGGGGGAGATTCAGCCGGCGGCAATATCGCCGCGGCACTCCCGCTCAAGGCGCGAGACGCCGGCCTGCCGGTGCCGCAGGCCGCCGTGCTGCTCGCCCCGATCACTGACTTCTTCTTTGAGCAATACGAATCGTTTGAACAGCTGGCCCCGCTTGGGATCGTCTACGATACGGCCTTCATCGGGTTCATCCGCGGCGCCTATCTGGTCCACGGCAGGAATTGGGGGCATCCACACGCCAGCCCGACGCGTGCCGATCTGCACGGATATCCTGCCACGTTCATCGCCACCGGCACGGCTGATCCGCTCGTCGACGACAACCGCGCCTTCGCGGAAAAGCTGCGCGCGGCGGGTGGAACGGAAGTGGAGCATCTCGTCCGCGATGGGATGCCGCACGGTTTCTATTTCTTTCCCGGAATGTTCAAGCAGGGCGACCAAGCTTTTGCGGCGATCGCGGCATTTCTCAAGCGCACAGGTCTGGCTTGACGGATCGCCGTTTGCGCCAGATTTCCGAGGTTTGCGAGCGGTGGACCACGCCGGCTGACGGCTTGCATTCTCGTTGCGTTCCGACGATATAGAGGCGGGAGGTTGGCGGTGGACGAGCCACTCGCCAACCGGGTCAGGTCCGGAAGGAAGCAGCCCTAACGAGCGCGGTTCGGGTCGCTCGTCAGCCTCCCACTATTCCCTCAGGCGAACAGCGAGGACCCGCGTCGGGGCGGCGGACCGGATGGCATTATGAGCGACGGTACGAATCAGCCCGATCCGGGCCTCGGCGCCGAGGCGTCGAGCAACGGCTCCTACCGTGTGCTTGCCCGCAAGTATCGTCCCGCGACCTTCGATGACCTGATCGGCCAGGACGCCATGGTGCGTACGGTCTCGAACGGATTCGAGGCCGCCCGCATCCCGCAAGCCTGGATCCTCACGGGGGTGCGAGGCGTCGGCAAGACGACGACCGCGCGTATTCTCGCGCGCGCTCTCAACTACGAACTGCCCGACGGTTCCATCGCCGGCCCCGCGATCAGGATGCCGGCCATCGGCCTGCATTGCCAGGCAATCATGGAGAGCCGGCATATCGACGTCATCGAAATGGACGCCGCCTCGCATAATGGTGTCGATGACGTACGCCAGATCAACGACGCGATCCGCTACGCTCCGGTCAGCGCGCGCTACAAGGTCTATATTCTCGACGAAGTGCACATGCTCTCGACGCAGGCATTCAATGCGCTGCTCAAGACCCTTGAAGAGCCGCCGCCACATGCCAAGTTCATCTTTGCCACGACGGAGATTCGCAAGGTCCCGATCACTATTCTCTCGCGCTGTCAGCGCTTCGATCTCCGTCGAGTCGATGCCGGGCTTCTGGTGACGCATCTGCAGGCGATCGCGGGCAAGGAGGCTATTGAGGTCGAGCCCGCGGCCCTCGCGCTGATCGCGCGCGCCGCGGAAGGGTCGGTGCGGGACGCGCTTTCGCTGTTGGATCAGGCCATCGCGCATGCGGCGGGATCGGTGCAGGCCGAGCATGTGCGGCAGATGTTGGGTCTCGCCGACCGCGCGCGGGTGATTGACCTGTTCGAAGCGTTGATGCGCGGCGATATCGCTGCGGCGCTCACGGAGCTGCGCGCGCAGTACGACATAGGCGCAGAACCGGCGGTGGTTCTCAGCGATCTTGCCGAGTTCACTCATTTTGTCACCCGCGTGAAGGTGGTGCCGGCGGTTGCCGACGACCCCTCGCTGATCGAGATCGAGCGCGCGCGCGGCCGCGCTTGTGCCGAAAAGCTCTCCATGCGCGTGCTCTCGCGGACGTGGCAGATGCTTCTCAAGGGGATCGCCGAGGTCGCTGCTGCGGGCCGCCCGCTCGCTGCCGCCGAGATGGTCCTCGTGCGTATCGCCTATGCGGCCGATCTGCCGACTCCCGAAGACGTGATCCGCTCGCTCGACGACAACGGGCAGGCGGCGCGGGCGCAGGGTTCCGCGCCGGCGGCCTCGCCTGCAGGGACTGCGTCGGCGCCGCGCTTCGAGATGCCGAGCGTGGAGCCTTCGCGGGTCGAGACCACGCGCGGGGGGCCACGTGCCGCGCTGGCCCCCTCCAGCGATCCGAGCGCGCGCATGTCTGCGCCGGAGCCAACCGCGCCAGCCCTGGTGGTCGGGCGTTTCGAGGATCTGATCGCGCTCGCCGCGCAGAAGCGCGACCTCGGCGTCAAGCTGGCGCTCGAGCGCGACGTCCGGCTGGTGCGCTGCGAGGACGGCCGGCTGGAGATCGGACTGCAACAAAGCGCCGCGAAGACATTGGTGAACGACCTGGCGCGAAAGTTCTCGCAATGGACCAACCGGCGCTGGATGGTCGTGGTGTCGGCCGAACAGGGTGAGGCAACGGTTAGATCGCAGAACGAGGCACGCCAGGCCGAACTCAAGACCGGCGTACGCGCTGATCCCCTGGTGCAGGCCGTGCTCGCGCGCTTTCCCGGGGCCGAGATTGTGGACGTGCGCAAGGGCGAGATGCCGCTGGCGCCGCCGCCGGACGATGCCGGTGATGGACCGGAACTCGCGCCCGATGACGGCCATTCTGGCTTTGATGACGATGGGCGTCCAGCAGATGCCGAAGACGATCATTAAGGCCGCGGCTTCGACGCCGACTTAGGCAGGAAGGCTTTCGGCACAGGAGAGATGAGCGATGGCGGATTTCCTAGGCCTGATGAAACAGGCCGCTGAACTCAAATCCAAGATGGAAACGATGCAGGCGCAGCTCGACCAGATCGAGGTCGAGGGCACGTCAGGCGGCGGCCTCGTGAGCGTCAAGCTTTCCGGCAAGGGCGAGATGAAGGGTGTCAAGATCGACGATAGCCTGATCAAGCCGTCGGAAAAGGAGATCGTGGAGGATCTCATCGTTGCCGCCCACGCCGATGCGCGGCGCAAGGCCGAGGCGCTGCTGCAGGAGAAAATGAAGGACGTCACCGGCGGACTGCCGCTACCGCCTGGCATGAAATTGTTTTGAAGTTAGCCGACCGCTGGCAGACCCGGCGGAACACCGTCGGATGGAGGTCGCCAGTGGAAAAGGACGTCGACGTGCAGGCTCTGTCGGCCGCGATCGCGGGATTCCTGGCGTGTCATATCCTGACCTGCCGCTTCCTGGTGCAGGAGGGCGTGGTCGATCAGGATCGTTTCTCGTCTTATCTGGAAACTGCGATGGCGGAGATGGCGCCCGGCATCGAGGACAAGCGGACCTTGTTCAGCCTGCGTCAGTTGATCACCGCGCTGCGTGCGCCGGTGACATCAAAGCCTGTGCAATAGCCAACCACTCGTACCGATAACTTCACCCACCATGCCCGCCGCCGCCGGACCCGAGATCGAGCGTCTGATCCAGTTGCTCGCCCGCCTGCCCGGGCTGGGCCCCCGTTCGGCGCGCCGTGCCGCGCTCTTTCTCATCAAGAAGCGCGAGCAGATCATGGCGCCGCTTGCTGCGGCGATGCACACCGCGCTGGAGAAAATCGAGGTCTGCCGGGTGTGCGGAAACATCGACAGCCAGAATCCGTGCACGGTCTGCACCGACGTGCGGCGCGATCCTGCGATCATCGTGGTGGTAGCCGATGTCGCGGACCTCTGGGCGCTCGAGCGCGCACATGCGGTGAACGCGCGCTACCACGTGCTGGGCGGCACGCTCTCGCCCCTCGATGGCGTGGGTCCGGAGGAACTTTCGATCGACGCGCTTGTCTCGCGCGCGCATACGCCGGCGGTGACGGAGGTAATCCTTGCGCTCAATGCCACCGTCGATGGCCAGACGACGGCGCACTACATCACCGACTTGCTGCAAGATGCCAATGTGAAGGTGACTCGGCTTGCGCATGGCGTGCCGGTCGGCGGCGAGCTTGATTATCTAGACGAGGGCACGCTTTCGGCCGCCATCCGGCAACGCACGACGTTTTAGCGCATACTCCCGAAAGGTTCGCAGACCTCGCGAGTGAGATCATGCGCCGAACAAATACGAGGAGCGAGAATCGCGGTTCACTGAGGAATTTGGCTTCAGTCGTCCATGACGATGCGCGTCGGCTTGACCAAATTCTTGAAATTTCCGCGGCGCTGCAGCCAGACCAGTAGCACGAGGCTCGGCAGGGCGGTCAGCGCGCTGATGACGAAGAACATCGGCCAGCCCGTGCGCTCGGCGACGAACCCCGCTCCGGCCGAAAGGTAGGTGCGTCCGACGGCGGCGAGTGCCGTGAGGAGCGCGTATTGCGTTGCCGTGTGCAGCGGGTTGTTGCACAAGGCTGAAAGATACGCGACGAAGATCACGGTGCCGATGGCGCCGGTAAAGTTCTCGACGATGATCGTAACCGTCAATGCCCAGAGGTTGACGCCGACGAGCGCCTGCCAGGTGAACACCAGGTTCGAAGCCATCTGTAAAAAGGCGCCGATCCAAAGGCTCGTGACCAGGGGATAGGCGCGGGCGAGAGCGCCGCCGGCAAACCCCCCGATCAGGGTGGCCGCGAGTCCGACACCTTTGACGATGGCGGCGTAGTCGTTGCGGGAGAAACCGAGATCGATCACGAAGGGCGCCGTCATGGCACCGGCGAATGCATCGCAAAACTTGTAAAGCACGACGAACACGAGGATGACGATCGCCGAGTCGCGGGTGAGGAAGTCGGCAAAACTGGCGTAGGCGGCCTTTGCCACTCGCACCAGCGGGTTCTCCCGCGCCTGTGCGGCGTGCTCGATCGCGGCGGTGGCGGATTTCGCTGGCTCGGTCGCGATGAGCGTCGTTGCGATGCCGATGACGACCAGCGCCGCCATGGCGAGATAGCCGGCGCTCCAGGCCCCGTCCTTGCCGAACCCGAGGCCCTCGAAGCCGCTGACCAGGAACAGCGCGCCGGCCGTGGAGGCCAGCATGCCGATGCGATACGCGGCCACATAAGCGGCCATGCCGGCGGCCTGCTCGCTCTCGTCCAGGCTTTCAATCCGGAAGGCATCAATCACGATGTCCTGCGTGGCGGATGCGGCTGCCACGAGCAACGCGCCGACTGCCACCCAATAGGGCGAAGCCACCGGATCGCAGAACGCGAGGAATGCGATCGCCGCGATCAGAAGAAGCTGGGAGAAGACGAGCCAGCCTCGCCGCCGCCCGAGCAGTCGGGCGAGCACCGGCACATCGAGCGCGTCGACGATGGGCGCCCACAGGAACTTGATGGTGTAGGGGGTGCCGACCAGCGCAAACAGTCCGATGATGCCCAGGTCGACGCCGGCTTCCCGCATCCAGATCAGCAGCGTCGAGCCCGACAGCGCCAGCGGCAGCCCGGCCGAGAAACCGAGGAACAGCACGATCAGCACGCGCGGTTTGAGATAGACCGCAAGCGTGTCGGCGAAACGCGGCCGGGCGGGTACGGTGTCAGGCGTCGCGGTCATCGCTGCAGCTATGATTGAATCGCCATGCGCACACAAGCCTGCGATTGCGGCGAAAAGGCATCGAGCGTAGTCTGCGATGCATCGTCAGCCCGATTACAGATATCGCCGATGACGGAGGCAAACGCCATGAAACGCAACGTCTTGGGGGCGGCGCTGGCGGCGGCCGGATTTGTGCTGGCGATGTCGGTCGGCGCCAGGGCGGAAAATTTTCCGGCGCGGCCCGTAACCCTCATCGTCCCCTGGCCGGCCGGCGGCAGCACCGACGTCGGCATGCGTGCACTCGCCGGCGCCGCCGAAAAGCATCTCGGGCAATCGATCGTGGTCGAGAACCGGCCCGGCGGTTCCGGCACGCTCGGCCCGGGCCAAATGGCCGCGACGGCAAAACCCGACGGCTACACGATCGCGCAGATTCCGATCACAGTGTTTCGCTTTCCCTTCATGCAAAAGACCAGTTTCGATCCCGCCACCGATTTCACCTACATCATCGGCGTGAGCGGCTACACGTTCGGCGTGGTGGTCAGGGACGACGCGTCTTGGAAGACGTTCCGGGATCTCATCGCCGATGCCCGGGCCAATCCCACCAGGATCAACTATGGCACGCCTGGCGCCGGGACCAGCCTGCACATCACGATGGAGCAGATCGCCAAACAGCAGGGCATCAAGTGGACGCACGTCCCGTTCAAGGGCAATGCCGATTCCATGAACGCGCTGCTGGGTGGCCACATTCACGCCGTCGCGGATTCGAGCGGATGGGCACAACTGGTCAATGCCGGCCGCTTCCGTCTGCTGGTGACCTGGGGCGTCGCGCGCACAAAGAACTGGCCCGATGTGCCGACCTTGCGCGAAATTGGGATCGACATGATCTCGAACTCGCCGTTCGGCATCGCCGGCCCCAAGGGCATGGACCCCAAGGTCGTCGGGGTTCTGCATGACGCCTTCAAGAAGGGACTGGGCGAGCCTTCCTATGCAGCCGCGATCGCGAACCTGGACCAGGAGTCGTTCTATCTGAGCAGCGCGGACTATCAGAAATTTGCGACGCAGCAGATCGACGAGGCCAGGCGCTTTATCGCAGAACTCGGGCTCGGTCCGAAGCAGGAATAAGCACCGCTTCGAACAGTCGCTACTCGCCAGCATGCAGCCGGCGCTGCATTGGGGCGGGGATGACCACCGCCTCGGCGACGGGCCGATCCCCGCCTTCGAACTCGACCTCCTGGATGCGCGTTCCGCGTCGTTCGATCTTCTCCGCCGAGATCAGGATTTGCCGCACGTCTTCGTTGGCCTGGCCGAAATGCTGCTGCAGCTTCGCGACGCGCTCGTGCAGGCGCTTGAGATCGTCTACGAGATGTCCGACCTCGGCATGAATCTGGTCGGCGGCTTCTCGCATCCGGGCATCTCGTTGAATCTGCTGGACCACCTGGATGGCGAGCATCAGCAGCGACGGTGAGACGATCACCACCTTGCTGCGGAAGGCTTTCTGCACGATGTCCTCGAAGCCGTCGTGCAAGTCGGCATAGATCGACTCCGACGGCACGAACATCAGCGCCAAATCCTGCGTCTCGCCCGGAATGAGGTACTTATCGGCGATGGTGCCGACGTGCCTGCCGAGATCCTGGCGCAACCGCGCCGCCGCCTGCTTGCGCTCCTCGTCGCTCTTGGCTTCACGAAACGCCGTGATGGCTTCGAGCGGAAATTTGGCATCGATCACAAGCGGGCGCCGGTCCGGGAGAAATACGGCGCAGTCGGGCCGACTCTTATTGGACAGCGTGAGCTGGAATTCGTAGCAGCCTTTCGGCAATGCATCCTGAACGATAAGCTCCATGCGTCCTTGGCCGAAGGCGCCGCGCTGCTGTTTGTTGGTAAGAACGCCTTGCAGCGAGGTCACCTGCGAAGCGAGGTCGGTGATGTTCCGCTGCGCGTTGTCGATGACCACCAGCCGCTCATTGAGCTTTTGCAGGCTCTCGACGGTGTGCTGCCGGCTCGTGGTCATGGACTGGTTGAGATGATGCGAAACCGAATCGAGCCGCTCGTTGACCGCGCGATGAAGCTCAGCTTGTCGTCCGGCGAGCAGGTCGCGCATGCCTTCGATGCGCACCGCCGTCTCCGCCTGCAGCCGTGCGAGCTCGACCAGCTGTTTGTCGGCTGCTTCCGCATCGTGCCGGCGCAACGCGCGCACGGCGATCACGACCAGGGAGGCCAGCAACGCGAGCCCGGCCAGCACGATCACGACCGCGGCGGCGAGGGGAGCGAGGTTCTCCATCATGTCCGCACCCTACATTGATTCGCCCGAACAGAACAAAAAGAGAACAATAAATCAATCCCCTGCCTGATCCCCGTCTCCAGGTCGGGGCCGCACCGGATTGACCGATTTCTGTCGACCGCTTACATCGCCGCCATGGCGCTTCGCGACATTCTCATTCTGCCGGACAAGCGATTGCGGCAGGTTTCCGAACCGGTGAAGAAAATCGACGCCGGGATTCGCAAGCTCATCGAGGACATGTTTGAGACCATGTACGACGCGCCGGGGATCGGGCTCGCCGCTATCCAGATCGGCACCCCCAAGCGTGTGGTCACCGCGGATCTCGCCAAGAAGGAGGACCCGAAGAACCCGCAGGTCTTCATCAATCCGGAAGTGCTTTGGGCTTCGGAGGAAAAGAAGGTCTACGAGGAGGGCTGCCTGTCGATCCCGGAATACTACGGTGACGTGGAGCGCGCGGCGCAGGTGAAGGTGAAATATCTGGATATCGAGGGTCAGCCGCGAGAGATCGAGGCCGATGGGCTTCTCGCCACCTGCCTGCAGCACGAGATCGACCACTTGAACGGGGTCCTGTTCATCGACCACCTCTCCAAGCTCAAGCGCGACCGCGTGCTCAAGAAGTTCACCAAGGCGGCAAAGCGCGCTGCGGAGTGAGCAGCGGGGTGCTTGCGTCGTCGGACCGCCGTGGGCGGCGCCCCGAGCGCTATTTCAGGACCAGAAACTGCTCGGTATAGGTCTTGCTCATGTCCGGCTTCGCGGGCAGCAGCTTGAGGTCGACATAGGACCCTGCGAGCGTGTCGAGCGATTTCTGCTCGAAGCGTCCGGTGCGCGAGATGAGCGGGAGGACGAGGTCGTAGAGCTCGGACACAATGTCCTCATCGTGGTTGGTGACCTCGCGCGCCACTTGCAGGGTTTCACCCTTGCGGGCGCTGACATAGTCGAGCGTCTCGAACCAGGCCGCGAGGAAGCGGCGCACCGTGTCGGGCTGCTCGGCGATCATCTTTTCGGACGCGAAGATCACGTACATTGTGAGATTCTTTACGCGCTCGCTGAAGCGCACGATGACCTTGGCGTCGCCGCGTTTCTGCGCCTGCAGCCCGCTTCCGAGATCAGTCGTGATGCCGTCGATGTCCTTGGTCTTGAGCAGCGCAAAAGCGGGGCCGCTGGCAGACGCAACGAGCTGAATTCCCTCCGAGCCCCAGCCTTCTTGACGCGCGAGCTCCCTGGTCATCCATGCGGTCATGGCAAAGGGGCTCGACACCGTAATGCGCTTGCCTTTCAGATCGGCCGGTGCCGTCACCGCCAGGTCGGGTCGCACCAGCAGGCAGAGGTCAAGCGGGGAGTCGGACACCAGGGCCACGGCGCGCACGGGCGCGCCCTTGAAGATCATGGCCATATCCGGGCCGGTGTTGAACGCGATGTCGATACTGCCGGCGGTCTCGGCCTGCACCAGCCGCGTGCCGCCGGTGAAAGCGCTGATCTCGATATCGAGGCCGTGGCGTTTGAAGATGCCCGCGCGCACGCCGACATCAAGCAGGGCGAAAGTGAACGCACCCGCGACCGGCTTGCCGAAGCGCACGACTTCGGCCGAGGCATTGCTTGCGAGTGGCAACTGCGCGACCAGGCCCAAGAGAAGAATCGCCTTGGCAACTCGGCGGCGGTGCGGCATGCGCGTTTTCCCTTGGAAGCCGCCGACACTGGCCTTCACTCGCAAATGTGTCAATCTGAACGGAGGTTGCGATGCGATGTAAGCGCGTGCGGCGGTACCCGAGTTGAAGGAGCAGGGATGGTGGACAAGTCTTTGGAATGGGCGCAAGCGCTGGACCAGATCCAAATCTGTAATGTCCGGCGAACCTGGGCGTTCAGCCTCGATCTCGGGGAATGGGAACAGCTGCGGGCGTGTTTTCATCCCAACGCCAGCATCACGGTTTCGTGGTATTGCGGGCCTCTGGATGGCTTCATCGATCGTTCCAAGGCGATGGTGGCCACCCGAAAACCCGAGGAGCATCGCAAGCATTGGCTCGGCAATATGCGGAGCGAGATCAGGGGGACGCGCGCGGTGCTGGAAACCGACGTTCTGGTCCTGATCCGGGAATTCATCGACGGCAGTCTGTTCGACTACACATCCTACGCGCGGTTCTACGATTTGTTCGAGAAGCGGGCGGGCGCCTGGCGTATCGCTGAATGGAATTGCATCTACGACAAGGACCGGTTGGATCCGGTCGCGCCTGTAGGAGACGCGGTCTGCGTGCAGGCGCAAGCCGTGCTGGAAGGGGCGGAAAGCGGGTTTGTATTCATGAAGCTGCGCCAATCCAAGCGGGGCCGAACCATTCCGGAATCAGTCGTGATCCGGGACACCGAAGGCGAAGGCAACCTTCGCCGCCGGGGCGCGAACTGGCTGGCTGACGCGGCGGTATAAAATGTCGCTGCGAATCGTTTTCATGGGCACGCCGGATTTCGCGGTACCGACGCTGATCGAGATCGTCGGCCGCGGTCATGAGATCGTCGCGGTCTATACGCGTGCTGCCAAGCCCGCCGGGCGACGCGGGCTCGATCTCACACCGAGCCCGGTCGAGCGCGAGGCGCGCCGTTTCGCCTTGCCGGTGCTCACGCCGACGACATTGCGCAGCGCGGATGCGGAAGTCATCGCGCACGGTCACGGCGCTGACGTGGCGGTCATCGTCGCCTATGGGCTCATCCTGCCCAAGCCCATTCTCGAGGCGTGGCCGCTCGGCGCATTCAATCTGCACGCCTCGCTGCTGCCGCGTTGGCGGGGTGCCGCGCCGATCAACCGCGCGATCATGGCGGGCGATGCCGAGACCGGCGTGATGGTGATGAAGATGGAGGA
>Ga0070689_100002940_pt1 | contig 11206 bp, 6 predicted proteins | sample KBSS23HmetaG_FD_64669 | JGI IMG/M metagenome (GOLD analysis project Ga0070689, IMG submission 64669) | Switchgrass rhizosphere microbial communities from Kellogg Biological Station, Michigan, USA - KBS S2-3H metaG | ecosystem: Host-associated > Plants > Roots > Rhizosphere ... | reverse complement strand
GTTGGTGTATTTCTTGGCGATCGAGATGACGAGGCGGAGGTTGGCTTCCACCATCTCCTTCTTGGCCTGGCGGGCCTCACGCTCGCCCTTCTGGACGAACTGCACGATCTTGCGGAATTCGCCGATCTCGAGCCCGGTCTCGCCGGCGAGCTGGTGGATGTTGCCGCGGATTTCCTTGACCTTGTCCTTGTCCTTGGCGACGAGATTCTTCCAGCCCTTGGCCGAGAGCTTCGAGACGCGGTTGAGCCAGCGCGGATCGAGCTCGGAGCCCTGGTAGTTCTTCAGGAAGTCCTCGCGGGCGACGCCGTAGCTTTCGGAGAGCCGCATCAGGCGGCCCTCGAAGCCAACGAGGCGCTTGTTGATGTCGTAGAGCTGCTCGACCAGCGCGTCGATGCGCGCCTGATTGAGCCGCAGCGACTTCACCTCGCCGATGATCTCTTCCTTGAGCTTCTTGTACTTGCGCTCCTGGGCGGGCGACAGCGCGTCGCTCTTCAGCTGCAGCTGGATGTCCTGGTCCTGCAAGCGGCGAAGCCGCTTGAAGCTGTCGGCGATCTTATCGAAGGTCTCGACCACCTTGGGCTTCAGCTCGGCCTCGATCGCGGCGAGCGACAGCGAATTCTCCATATCGTCGTCGTCGAAGTCGCCCTCGCCCTGGGGCTGCTCGCCGCCTTCGCCCGCCTCGCCGTCGCCGGCGGGGGTCGCGGTCGCGGCCTTGAACGGCGTCGCGCCAGCGGGCACCGACGGCGGCGCCGAGCCTTGCGGCTGCACCACGGAGAGATGCGGCGCCGCGCCCGGGGACATTCCTTGCGGCGGCTGCCAGCCGCCGGGCTGGCCGCCCGGCTGGCCCGGGATCGGCTGGCCGTCGGGGCCGATCTGCTGGCCGTTCTGCATCGCCATGTTGTTCTTGGCGTCGGGGCCGGCGTAGGTCGCCTCGAGATCGATGATGTCGCGCAGGAACACCTTTCCGGTGTTCAGCTCGTCGCGCCAGATGATGATGGCCTGAAAGGTCAGCGGGCTTTCGCAGAGGCCCGCGATCATCGCCTCGCGGCCGGCCTCGATGCGCTTGGCGATGGCGATTTCGCCCTCGCGGGACAACAGCTCGACCGAGCCCATCTCGCGCAGATACATCCGCACCGGATCGTCGGTGCGCTCGGACGGCTCCTTCTTCTCGGTGGTGGCGAGCGCCTTGGGCTTCGCCTCGACCAGCTCGCCGTCGCTCTCGTCGTCGTCCTCGGCCTCGTCGGTGGGCTTGGCCTCCTCGTCGTCGGCGCCCTCCTCCTGCTCGACCACGTTGATGCCCATCTCGTTGAGCATCGCGTAGATGTCCTCGATCTGGTCGGACGACACCTCCTCGGAGGGCAGCACGGCGTTGAGCTGTTCGTGGGTGACATAGCCGCGCTTCTTCGCCTGCTTGATCATCTTCTTGACGGCGGCGTCAGAAAGATCGAGCAGCGGCAGCGGACTGTCAGGCGTCTCCGGGGCGGCGGTGTCCTTCTCCTTCTCGGGAAGTTCCTTCTCGTTCACTTTGGCCTTGGTTGCCGCGGCACTCTTGGACGCCATACCCTTCTCCTCATTCTTCTTATGAACAGCCGGCGCCTTGGGAGCGGCTGCCTTGACAACTGATTTCGGCGCGGCCGGCTTGGCGGCGGCCATCTTCGGCGCGACCGGCTTCGGCGCAGCCTTGGGAACCGCGCGCGACGTGCCCGGCCGGGCGCCCGCCCGGGAGGCCGCCGGCTTCGGCTTGGTCGCTGTCTGAGCCTTGGGCATCAATGCCCCTCCTACCTATAGGGAGATGAATCGGTTTTCCGCCAAATGCCGTCCGGGTTGGCCTTGGCCGGGCGAAACCACTGGATTCGCCTCGAATCGGGCCCGGAGTGTCGGCCGCGCCCCCTTAAGCTCGGCTTAACCCCGTCGTAACGCTGGGAACCGGTGTTCTATTCCCTCTGCAGTTGCATGGACGCCAAACGCGCACCCAAAATTTCAGAAACTCCGCGCCGGGCGGCCCGAAGACAGCCCAAAGCCCTCGATCTGGGCCTCGCTCCCATCGAGGGCGGACAACCGTCCCTGCACGTCACGAAGCCAAGCCAGATTGGCGTCGGTCGGTTCCTCGCCCAATGCCCGCTCGGCGTCCTTGAGCTCTCTATTTAGCGTGCGTTGCTTGCGATGCAAGGTAACAACGTGGGTCCACCATTGGGCCACATCGTCGACCGAAGCGCCTTCCTGGGCCGGCCAATCGGAGGTGTGGGTGATCGCGGCCTCGACCCGATCCAGCACCCCGGTCAGGCCCCGCGCCGCGATGGCGGCGCGCAGGCCCTCGGCATCCACTCCGCCACCGGTCGCGGCGTCGAGCACCGCCCGGCGCAGGTGATCGGTGTCGGGATTGAGGAACTCGAGCTCGGAAAACTCCTCGGCGTGGTGCTCCAAGAGCCACGGGTGATGGATCACCGCGACCAGAATGAGCGCCTCGCGCGGCGGCAGCGCGGTGCGGTGGCCGCGCACGATCGGGCTCGCCGAGAGGCGCGAACTCGCGAGCGCCATCGGTTGCGGAAAGTTCGGCCGGCCGCCGCCGCGGAAGGAATCGCGGCCGCGGGAGAAATCGCGGAAGTTGCCGGAGCGGGACTGGCCGCCGAATTGGCCGCCGAACTGGTTTCCGTATTGCCCGCCGCGCGGACGCTCGCCGCGTCCCGCAGCCTGCGGCGGCGCCATCAGCGCGCGCAGGCGACCTGAAAAATCCTGGGCGTAGTATTTGCGGACCGATTCATCGCCGATGCTGCGCACCACCTCGTGCACCCGCGCCTCGAACGCGGCGCGGCGCTCCGGCGTGTCGAACGAGGCGGCTTCGGTCTCGCGGCTCCATAGCATCTCGCCGAGCGGGCGCGCGCCGCCGAGCACCTCGGCGATCGCCTCGCGGCCGCCGGAGCGATAGAGGTCGTCGGGGTCCTGGCCGTCGGGCAGCATGGCAAAGCGGAGGCTCTTGCCCGGCAGCAATCGCGGCAGCGCCATGTCGACGGCGCGGAACGCGGCGCGCTGGCCGGCCTTGTCACCGTCGAAGCAGAGAATGGGCTCGTCGGCCATCTTCCAGAGCAGGCCTAGCTGGTCCTCGGTGAGCGCGGTGCCGAGCGGCGCGACGGATGCCGGATAGCCGGCGAGCACCATGGCGATCACGTCGACATAGCCCTCGACCACGATCAGCGCCGCGCCGTCGTGGATCGCCTGCCGCGCCACCGCGCCGTTGTAGAGGTTCGAGCCTTTGTGAAAGAGCGGCGTCTCCGGCGAGTTCAGATATTTCGCCGGCGCGTCGGCCGCGAGCGCCCGGCCGCCGAAGGCGATGATGCGGCCGCGGAAATCGGTGATCGGGAACATCACCCGGTCGCGGAAGCGGTCGTAGGGCACCGGGATGTCGTCGCCGGCGATGAGCAAGCCGGTCTCGACCATGTCCTCGACGCTGATGCCAAGCCCGCCGAGATGCTCCTTCAGCGCGAAGCGCTCGCCCGGCGCGTAGCCCAGACGGAATTTCAGCTGCGTGCCCGAATCGAGGCTGCGGTCGGCGAGATAGCCGCGGGCCTTGGCGCCGCCGCGCCCGGCCAGCGTCGCCTCGAAGAATTTCGCGGCGAGCTCCATGACCTCGTACAGGGTCTTGCGCTTCTCGTCGCGGGCCTCTTCCTCCTTGGAGAACTTCGGCATCGGCACGCCGGCCATCTGGGCGAGCCGCTCGACCGCTTCCGGGAACGCCACGCCCTCGGTCTCCATGATGAAGCCGAAGATGTCGCCGTGCTTGCCGGAGGAGAAGTCGTGATAGAAGCCCTTCTGGTCGTTCACCGTGAACGAGGGCGACTTCTCCTTGTTGAACGGCGACAGGCCGACGAACTCGCGCCCGGTCTTGCGCAACTTGACGCGCCGCCCCACCACCTCGGAAACCGGGAGGCGGGCGCGCAGCTCGTCAAGGAACTGAGGCGGAAAGCGCATGTGTGGGGCGTTTGGGTTTGGCCGAATCGGTTCGCCGACCGGGCATCATAGCCCTCAAATGGGTTGCGATTCGGGACGGGTGAAGGCGGCCGAAAATTACGGCTGGAAAGACCGGCTTTTCCCACTTATCCACAGACTGTCCACCACCACCACTGTCCGCCTTTTGGGAGGGAACATTCATGGCCTCGTCTGCCGCAAAAACCTTCGTCCTCGTACACGGCGCCTGGCACGGCGGCTGGTGCTGGCGGCGGGTGACGGACCTGCTGGAACGGCAGGGCCACAAAGTGTTCACGCCGACGCTGACCGGATTGGGCGAGCGCTCGCACCTGATGAGCAAAGAGATCCGGCTCGCAACCCACGTCGCCGACGTGGTCAACCACATGAAGTGGGAGGGCGTCGCCGACGTGGTGCTGTGCGGGCACTCCTACGGCGGCATGGTGGTGTCCGGCGTCGCCGAACAGATGGCCGGGAAAATTAGTTCGATCGTGTTCCTCGACGCCTTCGTGCCGGACAACGGCGAGGCGCTCTCCGACCTGACCGGGGCGGCAACGCTTGATCTTTTGCGCGCGGCACAAGCCAAGGGCGACATCGGCATCCCGGCGCGCACGGCGGCGTCGTTCAACGTCAACGAGAAGGACCGCGCCTGGGTCGACGCGCTATGCGTGCCGCAGCCGATCAACACGTTTCTCGACAAGATGACGCTCAGCGGCGCGCGAGAGCGCATCGCCAGGAAAAGTTATATCCGCGCGCTGAACAACGCCAATCCGGGCTTCGACAAGGCGATGGCGCGGGCCAAGGCCGATCCGTCGTGGCGCACCTATGACGTGGCGTGCGGGCACGACGTGATGGTCGACATGCCGGAGCGGCTCGCGGAGATTTTGCTGGAGGTGGCGTAAGTCGCGGACCTCATCCCGAGTAAATCTCCGATCTCATGGTGAGGAGCATCGCGAAGCGATGCGTCTCGAACCATGGGCCGCAAGCGAGACCGTCGCCATCCTTCGAGACGCGCGCAAGAGCGCGCTCCTCAGGATGAGGTCGGAGTAAGGAACAAGCATCGTCGAAGGCGATAACTACTGCGCCTCGAAGCCGGCGTCCTTGACCACCTTCTCGGCCACCACGCGCTCGCGCTTCATGTCCTCGGCGAACTGCTCCGGCGTGTTGGCGGCGGGCACCAGGCTCCGCGCCGTCAGATGGCGGTCGCGGAACTCCGGCTTGTTGATGATCTCGCCGATGTCCTTCGACACCCGATCGACCACCGGCCGCGGTGTGCCGGCCGGCGCGAAGATGCCGTACCAGCTTCGCGACGGCGGCCCGTTGTAGCCGACCTCGGTCAGCAGCGGCACCTTGGGAAAATTCGGCGAGCGGATGTTGTTCAGCATCACCAACGGCGTCATCTGGCCGCCCTGGATATTGCCGATGACATTGCCCTCGCCGAACAATCCGATCGGCGTCGAGCCGCTCATGATCGCATTGACCGCCTCGCCGCCGCCCTTGAACGGCACGCGCACCCAGTCGCAGCCCTTCTCCTTCTTCAGCGTCTCCATGTAGAGCACCATCGGCGCGCCGGGTGCGAGATACGACAGCGTGCCGGCCTTGGCCTTCGACAGCGCGCAGAGCTCGTCGACGTTCTTCACGCCGAGCTGCGAATTCACCACCAGCATGTGGATCAGGTGGAACGCGTTGGTGATCGGCTGCAGGCTCGTTTCGGGATTGAACGGCAGGTTCTTGAACAGGAACTGGTTGTAGAGCATCGCGTCGGCGTTGGTGATGCAGATGGTGTAGCCGTCCGGGGCCGATTCTGCGCAGGCCCGGGTGCCGAGGTTCATGGAGCCGCCGGGGCGGTTCTCGATGATCAGCGGCTGGCCCCATTTCTGGCGCAGCTCCTCGCCGAGCGCGCGCATGAAGATGTCGCTCAAGCCGCCGGCGCTGGTGGTGGTGATGGCTTTGACCGGGCGCGTCGGCCAGTCCTGCGCCGCGGCCGGCGCGAGCGCGGCTAGGCCGAGAACGGTCGAGAGCAGCAGAGCGGAGATTTTCATGAGGGCATTTCCGGTTCTGGTTCTGATTGGATTCACTGCGGCTGCAGGTTGGCTTTCTGGGCGGTGCGGTCGACCTGGGCGCGTGACCGCTCGAGATACTGGGCGAACTCGGCCGGCGTGCTGAACACCGGATCGAGCGCGCGCTGAATGAGGTTCTTCTGCGCGAAGGCCGGATCGTTGCCGATCGCCGCGACGTCGTCGCGGATTTTCTTGATGATCGCCGGCGGCGTGCCCTTCGGCGCCCACAGGCTGAAGTCGGCTTGCGTGAGCTCCACGTTGGGCCGCAGCTCCTTGAGCGTCGGGATGTCGGGGAACAGCGGCGAGCGCTTGCCGGCGTCGACCGCGAGACCCCGGATGGTGCCGGCCTGCAGATGGGCGATGAAGTTGCCGATGCCGAAGAATGCGACCGGCGTCGTTCCGGTCAGCATGCCGTTGACCGCCTCGCCGCCGCCGCGGAACGGCACGCGAACGATGTCGGCCCCGGTCTCCTCCTTGAAGCTTTCGATGAAGAGCTGATGCGGAATGGCGGCGGCGGAATAGGACAGCGTCTTCGGATGCGCCTTGGAATAGGCGGCGAGCTCTTCCAGGGTGCTGACGTTGAGCGACGACGACACCACGAGCCCCTGCGTCAGGAAGAACAAGAGCGTGACCGGCTCGACGTCCTTGAACAGGTCGTAGTTCAACGAACGGAAGACGTGGCGGTTGTACTGCAGCACGTCGGACGGCAGGATGCAGATGGTATAGCCGTCGGGCGCCGCATCGGCGCAGGCCTTGGCGCCGATGTTGAACTGGCCGCCGGGGCGGTTCTCCACCACCAGCGGCTGGCCCCATTTCTTGTGCAGCTCCTCGCCGACGATGCGGATGAAGATGTCGCTGATGCCGCCGGCGCTCGACGAGGCGATCACGCGCACCGGCTTGTTGGGGAAGTCCTGCGCCGCGGCGGGCGACACAGTCGCGAGCGTGAGGACGAGAACGCAAGGCCAGCGGCACATGTTGCTTCCTCCCGTCTGCTTTCTTCTCGTGACGACAATGCCGCCTTCTTGTGGGCAACAATGCCGCAGCCCGGGAGGTGCGACAAGCCAACTTCAAACGCCTGCGTCGTCATGGCCGGGCTTGTCGCCCGCAAGTCGGGTTTACCCGACTTGCGGCACTTTTTGGTTTGACGGACTTGGCGGAGCCAAGTCCTATGCATCCACGCCTTTACTGTTGCACCACACCAAGCAAGGCGTGGATGCCCGGCACAAGGCCGGGCATGACGGGGGATGGCTCGTGCCGGAACACATGACGGAGGAGCGCTCGTGCCGGAACACAAAATGAAAGTCGAAAAAGGCGTCACCGTCACCATGCGCGACGGCGTCAAACTCTCGCTCTGCGTCTATCGCCCCGACGGTCCCGGCTCGTTCCCCACGCTGTTCGCGGCGTCGCCCTACCAGTACGAGATGGACGAGGTGCCGGCCTATCCGCTGTTTCTGTGGCGCGAGACCGGCCCGGTCGAGTGGTACACCGAGCAGGGCTACGCCTATGTGCACGCCGACGTGCGCGGCGCGGGCCAGTCCGAAGGCGAGTTCAGCTTCATGGGGCTCGACGAGCAGCAGGATTATCTCGAGCTCATCGCCTGGATCGTCAAGCAGCCGTGGTGCAACGGCCGGATCGGCGGCATCGGGCAATCCTATTACGCCATGGCGCAGTGGCTGATGGCGACCTACGCGCCGCCGGGGCTTGCCTGCATCGCGCCGTACGACGGGCTGGTCGATCAGTACCGCGGCTCGAACTACCACGGCGGGATTTTCTGCTCGTACCGCTCGGTGTGGTACGCCTCGCTTCGCGCCGACAACATGCACCGCCCGGTCAACCGCAAGGGCCGGCCACCGATGCGGTTCGATCTGGTTGGCGCCATCACCGAGCACACCCTCGACGACGAATTCTGGCGCGAGCGCTCGCCGTACTGGCGGCTCGACAAGATCAAGTGTCCGGTGCTGTCGATCGGCCACTGGGGCAAGATGGGGCTGCACCTGCGCGGCAACATTGTCGGCTACGAGGAGGTCAAGGCGCCGAAGAAGCTCGTGGTCACCGGCGCGCGCAACACCTTCGAAGCGCACAAGATGTTCGACCAGGTCGACTTCCACGAGAAGGAGCTCTTGCCGTTCTACGATCTGCACCTGAAGGGCAAGAACAACGGCTTCATGGAGGCCGAGCCGGTGCGGCTGTTCGTGCGCGGCACGAACGTCTGGCGCGCCGAGGAGCAATGGCCGCCGAAGGCAACCTACACTCCTTATTACCTGCGCAAGGGACCGTCGGGCAGCGTCACCTCGATGAACGACGGCGGACTGTCGGCGGAGAAGCCGCCGGCGAACGAGGCGTCGACCAGCTACACCTATCCGGACTGGGAGTGGGTCAACGGCGTCGCCATCATCGGCCCGGACGGCCGGGTCGACGCGGTGCGGCGCGTGCTGACCTTCACCAGCGCGCCGCTCGACAAGGATCTCGATGTGACCGGGCCGATCGTGCTGAAGCTGTTTGCGTCATCGACCGCGATCGACACCCAGTTCATCGTCAAGCTGTCCGACCAGCACCCGCAGGACGAAGCGGCGCGGCAGAAGGGCGACCAGCCGAGCTTCACGCCGGTGTCGAAGGGCTGGCTCAAGGCGTCGCACCGCGAGAAGGACGAGAAGCGCTCCAAGCCCCAGCGGCCGTTCTACACCCACACCCATCCGCAGCCGCTGACGCCCGGCGAGGTTTACCAGTTCGACATCGAGGTGCTGCCGATCGCCTACGTGTTCAAGAAGGGCCATCGCCTGCGGCTCGAGCTCGCCAACAGCGACTCGCCCGCCACGGACGGCGTGTTCTCGCATCCCTATCATCCGACCCAGATAGGCACCGACACCATCCATCACGACGCCGGGCACGCTTCGTGTATCCTGTTGCCGGTGGTCGGTTAGCTTTAAGGAGCACGCCAAAATGAGCACGATGCCGCTACCGCGCCGTCGATTGCTCAAACTCGCGGCCGCAAACCTGGCTCTTACAACCCTGGCGCTGCCGCGGATCGCCCGGGCGCAAACCTATCCGTCCCGCCCGATCACCATGATCGTGCCATACACCGCCGGCGGCCCGACCGACACGGTCGGCCGCGTCGTCGCCGAACGGATGCGGGCGGAGCTCGGCCAGCCGGTGGTGCTGGAGAATGTGGCCGGCGCCGGCGGCAGCATCGGGCTCGGCCGCCTCGCCCGTTCGGCGCCTGACGGCTACACCATCAACGTCGGCAACTGGAGCGCCCATGTCATCAATGGCGCGATCTATTCGCTGCTCTACGATCTCAAGACCGATTTCGAGCCGATCGCGCTGCTGGCGCAGGCGCCGCAGATGGTGGTCGCAAAGAAAGCGACGCCCGCTGACGATCTCAAAGGCTTCATCGCCTGGCTCAAGGCTAATCCCAAGACCACCGCCGGCACCGCCGGCATCGGCAGCCCGCCGCACATCGGCGGCGTGCTGTTCCAGAACATGACCGACATCACATTGCAGTTCGTGCATTACCGCGGCGTGGCGCTCGCCACGCAGGATCTGGTCGCGGGCCAGATCGACATGGCGATCGCAGACGTCACCACGGCGACGCCGCAGGTGCGCGCCGGCACCATCAAGGCCTATGCGGTGGCGGCCCCGACGCGGCTCCCCGCGCTGCCGGACGTCCCGACCGCCGACGAGGCCGGCCTCCCCGGCTTCCATGTCGCGACCTGGAATGCGCTGTTCGCGCCGAAGGGCACGCCGAAGGCCATCATCGAGAAGCTCAACGCCGCGGCGGTGACGGCGCTCGCCGATCCGGCGGTGCGGGCGCGCTTCGCCGCAGTCGGCCAGGAAATCCCGCCGCGCGAGCAGCAAACGCCCGAGGCGCTCGCCGCGCTCAACAAGGCGGATATCGAGAAGTGGTGGCCGATCGTGAAGGCGGCGAACATCAAGGCGGAGTGAGGGAGCTCGTTATCGTCCAAGCTCCGGACTAACAACGTCATTGCGAGCGAAGCGAAGCAATCTCGCGTCAATCGCCAACGCGTCCTGGTGGCAGAGATTTCTTCGTCACGCTGCGCGTTCCTCGCAATGACAGCATCCACCGAAACATCAATCGTCATTGCGAGCGAAGCGAAGCAATCCCGCGTCAATCGCTAGGCCATCCTTGCGGCAGAGATTGCTTCGTCGCGCTGCGCGCTCCTCGCAATGACAACATCAACGGACGTTACGCCGGTCACTCCGCCTTGATGTTCGAGGCGCGGATGTTGGTGCCGTACTGCTCGTTCTGCCGGCGCAGGATGGCGCCGTAGTCGCCGCCGCACACGATGTTCGGATAAATCCCGAGCGCGGCGAGTTTCTCTTTAAGCTCGGGCGACCGGCCCGCCGCGGCGAACCAGCCTTCGAGCTGGGCGAGCGTATCCTTCGGCGTCTTCGCCGGCGCCAGCACGCCGTTCCAGCTCTCCGCTTCGTAGTCGGTCAGGCCAAGCTCGGGCAGCGTCGGCACGTCAGGCAGGCCGGCGAAGCGCTGGCGCGATCCGATCGCCAGCGGCCGCAGCGTTCCGGCCTTCAACTGCGCCGACACCGTGGTGTAGTCGGAATAGACCGACGTGATGTGGCCGCCGAGCAGCGCATTGACGGCCGGCGCCGCGCCCGCAAACGGCACATAGGTCATGTCGAGCCCGGTGGCGCGCTTCAGCACCTCGAAGCCGATGTGCGTCGGGTTGCCGGTGCCGGCGCTCGCCACCGTGACCGAGCCGGGCTTCGCCCGCGCCATGGCGAGCATGTCCGCCATGGTCTTCAGCGGAGAGTCGGCCGGCACCACGAACACCAGCGGGAAGTTCACGATGTTGCAGACCGGATCGAAGCTCGTCAGCGGATCGTAGCCGACCTTCTTGATATGCGGATTGATCAGGAACGCCGGGTTGGTGAGGATCACGGTCTCGCCATCGGGCGCGGCGCGCGCCACCGCTTCGGTGCCGATCACGGTGCCGGCGCCGGGCCGGTTCTCCACCACCGCGGTGACGTTCTGGGCGCGGCCGATCTGCTCGGCCAGCACCCGGGCGACGATGTCGGCACCGCCGCCGGCGGCGAGCGGCACCACGATTTTAATTGTCCGCGGCACCTGTGTCTGCGATCCGGCAGGGACAGCAAACAGCCCGCACGCGACCAACACAACAACCAGAGCGAGGGGACGGCTCCAAAGCGAC
>Ga0070689_100002938_pt1 | contig 11210 bp, 8 predicted proteins | sample KBSS23HmetaG_FD_64669 | JGI IMG/M metagenome (GOLD analysis project Ga0070689, IMG submission 64669) | Switchgrass rhizosphere microbial communities from Kellogg Biological Station, Michigan, USA - KBS S2-3H metaG | ecosystem: Host-associated > Plants > Roots > Rhizosphere ... | reverse complement strand
CCGAACTGAAATCCCTGCGTCCATTCTGTCCAGCCTCTTGTGGTATACTTGCCCTTTACTGTAAAAACCGGCGAACCCTTAGACTCGTCGTAAGTTTTGTCAATAAGATGAATTTTCTCTGCCGAGAGCTCCCACAGCCTTTTCAATTTATAGTTAAGATCAGAAGGCTTCAGATCTGAATTTATTCTAACCATCAACTCAGTTTTGAAAACAATTACAAGTAAGCGCAGTTTATTTGCTATCGTGTTGAAGATAGCATTTCTGTGGTTATCTGTGAAATCAGTGAGGGATGATGTTCATGAAGAATAAATGCTCACAGATTACACGGAAGTTCGCTGATTAAAAAATAGAGTGGTTATAGGAAACCTTTGTGTTCTTTGTGCATTCGTCGTGTTCTTTGTGACCTATCAGTTGGTCACTAAGAACACAAAGGTCCACAAAGGTCACGATGTTTTTTACGTTGAACCACAGAGTGGCGCAAAGTCTTTTGACGTTCACGTTTCACGTTTGACATCTGGAGTCACGTCTACTGTTCAGCGAAGGCTTTTCTTTTATTCAGAGCCGGATAGCGGGAGGTGAGTGAATCGGCAATTCGCGCTGTGTCAGCTGCAGTTGCGGGAAGCACCAAATATAATTTGAAGGTAGTTGAATCTGTTGTTGACATCTTTATCGGGAGATCTTGCTTCAGCTTATAGTAGCGATAAAATGCTCTCTTTTTGCCTGCAACTTCAATCACAAAACGATAGCTATTGTTGGAAATTTTTGGCAGGGGGGCCTTTATCGTAGTTCCAGTATCAACGACAGACACTTTTGCAGCAGTATCCGTAATTACCGGGGCAATTTCCTGCGCGGTCTCGGTTTGAACAGGTGCATTAGGTTGGTTTAATCTATAACTGATCCAAATGATCGCTGCAATGGTTGCTGCTGCGAGAAACACGAGAAAGAACTTTTTTGATCGGGGACTTTTTTCTGCTTTTGGCTTTAAAGTTTCATAAGTTGTCAGCAAGCCGTCGGATATCGATGTCGCGGATAATTCCTTTATCCCTGTTTCTTTTACTTTACCAACGATCACGTGATCAGCGGTGAACTCCAGATCCCCATTTTTGTTCTTAACCAGGGTGCCAATCCCTTCGATCTGCAAAGGCTTACCAATGTGCAGGAACTGAAGGCCCAATTCGACATAAGATGCCAGATCGGAAGTTGCAAGCGTCTTCATTTTACCTGTTTGGGTAGAAATAAAACCGATCAATTCGGCATCATCTTTTACCGAGGCATTGTGCTTAAAGCTGATTCCTTCAGAAGGATGCTGATCATCGCCATTATTCCGTGTAGAAGGATCGAGTGAAAATGTACCAATGCCGGCGAGATCAAGTTTCTTCTGTTGATACAGGAATTCGGCAAGTAAGGCGGCAAGTTTCAAGATGGTTGGATTTTATCCACACAAGATAAACAATTTGTGCTATCATTATAATACGCTGAAACAACCTCTTTAGTATCTGAATCTTGAACTAATTTTACGCTTTAGAACAGCAATTAAATGAGCGAACTGACTCCGGAAGAGGAAAAATTCATCGAATACTGGGAACATAACCGTCTCAAAAAGAGGAAGATAACTAAACAATTATCCATCGGCCTACCCATTGGAGTTTTATTGGTTATTGGAATATTTGCCAGTGTTTTTACCAGCTGGGATAAGCATGCCGAAGTCCAAATGCGTGAAGAAATGCAATATACCGCCGGGCCAACGCTCATCCTTGTCTTCATTATTGCGGCCCTGCTCATTGTTGGATTCTTTGTCATTTTTTCTGCAAGACATAGTTGGGACCTTAATGAACAACGCTATAAAGAACTCAATGCCCGTCTTGAGAAGGATTCATGATCTGATCTGTCCGCCGAAATGTCGCTCACAGATTATACTGATTTCCACTGATGGCAGTTGTTAAAAATCTGCGTTAATCTGTGAAATCTGTGAAATCTGTGAGATAGAATCTCGTGTCAATCTGCTATCCACCTATATTTGCGCTTCAAAATTTACCAATGAAAACTTTATTTCTTGTTTTCCTTTGCGGCGTGATGCTTTTCTCGCAAACAAGTTGCCTTAAGAGTAGTTCTTCCCAATCATGCACACCTGCATCCATCGCCAGTGAGGAGCCGACCATAATTGCTTATGCTTCGAACAATGGCATTAATGCGACACGACATAGCAGTGGCCTATATTATGAAATAATTTCTCCCGGCAGCGGCGCAACACCATCTGCTAATTCAAAAGTTTTTGTTACCTACATTGGTAAATTGCTTGACGGGACCACTTTTGATCAGCAAACAGATGCAAGCAAGACCGGTTGGCCGCTAGGATCACTCATCGCCGGATGGCAAATTGGATTGCCCCTGATCCAAAAAGGCGGAAAGATAAAACTCATTGTTCCTTCTTCCCTTGCATATGGTTGCGGTGGTAACTTGCCGGCAAACTCCATTCTCTATTTTGATGTTCATCTTGTAGACGTGCAGTAAGAATTTTTCACATCGAACATCGCCTAACTTTGCTTGATGGATTCACACGACTCATACGAGCCGATCTCGGTGTTTGATATATTTAAAATTGGAATCGGACCCTCAAGCTCACATACACTCGGCCCCTGGAGGGCTGCTCAGCGATTCGTTCAATCCCTAAAGGAAAAAAATTATTTAGAAGAAGTTCTTGATCTTGAAGTATTGCTCTATGGTTCATTGGCAAAAACGGGACATGGACACGGCACTGACATCGCTATTCAATTGGGGCTAAGCGGCGATGATCCGGTAACCTTTGATGTGAACAATATCACTGCTAAGATGAATGATATTGCATCAATGAAAAAACTGCTCCTCGGCGGATTACACGAGATCGACTTCGACCCCAGGGAAGATATTGATTTTCTCATCACGGAGTCACTTCCATTCCATCCCAACGGACTCAGTTTTTTAGCGCATTTAAAAAATGGGAATCATCTTGCCGAAACGTATTACTCTGTTGGTGGCGGATTTGTTATTAAAGAAGGCGAAGAAAATTCAACATTGGATGCTGTGCAACTTAGTTTTCCGATACAGATAGCTGATGATCTTTTGCATTGGTGTCGTAAAACAGGCATGCCTATTCATGAGATAGTCATGGAAAATGAAAATGCCTGGAGACCTGAAGCAGAAACGAAAAAAGGATTACTGGCTATATGGAAGGTGATGAAAGAATGTATGTTTCGCGGCTGCCACACAACAGGTGTGTTACCGGGAGGATTAAATGTAAAACGTCGTGCAGCAGATCTCAATAAGCGATTGTTGAATAAGAAAGTTCAATCCAATTATGATGACTGGATAAAAGCGATTCGTGCAGGCGGTAACAGTTTTAAATATACACTTGACTGGGTAAGTTGTTTTGCTCTCGCGATCAACGAAGAGAATGCGTCATTTGGAAGGGTAGTGACGGCGCCTACAAACGGTGCGGCTGGAGTTATTCCGGCAGTGCTGCAATATTTTCTTGTTTTTGTGAATGAAAAAAATGATGAAGAAAAAATTATCCAATTTCTATTAACGGCCGCAGAAATTGGAAGCATTTTCAAGAAAGGATCAACTATATCCGCCGCTATGGGTGGCTGCCAGGCAGAAATCGGGGTCTCTTCTGCTATGGCCGCAGCTGCATTGACTGAATGTATGGGTGGCTCACAACGCCAGGCGATGATGGCTGCGGAAATTGCGATGGAACATCATTTGGGTCTTACCTGCGATCCTATTGCGGGTCTTGTGCAGGTTCCATGTATTGAACGCAACACAATGGGTGCGATCAAAGCCATCACGGCTTCTCAACTGGCACTACAAAGCACTCCCGATTTTGCAAAGGTTTCATTGGACGGTGTTATCAAAACAATGTGGGATACTGCAAAGGATATGAATACAAAATACAAGGAAACGGCAGAGGGAGGTCTTGCCGTTAATGTTCCACTTGGATTAAAGGAATGTTGAATCTTTGGTCATTTATTTTTTTATTGAAAACTTGTATTCCACCTTTTCTCTTGAAAGAGAAACTCATTATTTACTTTTTTTCTTGATAAAAAAAGTAACAAACCTGCCTGCCGGCAGGCAGGAAAATCAAGGCAAATCCAATTGCTCCGCTGGATTTGCCAGGCCAACGCACAATTTCCAGAACTACAGATTGCAAACTGACTTTGACCTAGATACTTTCTCTTGAGTGGTAATTCACGTTTGTTTATGAAAGTTACTGACGATGACACCGCTTCGATTTGTGGATACTGCAGGCGCTGCATTTTTCGCGTAAAGTTTTTTTATTGGAAATTCTCCAGGCAAGGCGAAAAATGAGGCGCTGGAAAACCCAGTTCGCCAATCTTCAACGAAAAACACTCGCATAGTTCGTTTGGTAACCCGGTCGGCATCGGGTGTACAACATAAACAATTCATACCGTCTTGCTTGTTCTTCGATGCAAAGTGTTCGATAAAGTTCACTCAATCATCGCCGATTTTGGGCGAGTGATCATTGAGAGAAGAAAAGTTCCGTATCCCTGCCTGCCGGCAGGCAGGAAAATCGACTGCCCTTTTCTTTGCTCCTTTCTTTTGGGCAAACAAAAGAAATGAGAGAGTGTTGTCGCCAGCAAAGGAAGGAAGTACGTATGCAAACAAAAGAACGGAGGGCGTATTGCACAAGCAAAGAAAGTAAGAGGAGTTATTAATAAAAAGCAGAGACAAGGCATGCCTTGGCTCTGCAGTGCCTACTATCTGTCTTGTGTCTACAACAGATTACCGGCGGCTGCGCGTTATTCCGATCTTTGAAATGCAAGAATAATTGTGGTCCCCGTGCCGGGCTCGCTGTTTACTGAAATGGATGCATGATGCAATGCAAGTATTTCCTGGACGTGTGACATTCCCACACCCAATCCCTTTGTTTTGCCCGAAAAATTTTTATCAAACATGTGAACCGCTACGTCAGGTTCCATCCCGCAGCCATTGTCCTTGAATACTACCTTTACTTCATTTCTTAATTGATAAACTGTGATCCAGAGATTTCCTTCACTTTCTTTTACTGCCTCGATAGCATTTATAATGATGTTCAAAAAAACTATCGAAAGTTTTTCGGCATTACCATTTATTAACAGGCCAGGGCTATAACTTCTCGATACATCCACTTTCTTTAAAAAAATTCTGTCATCTGCTTTTTCGAGACATCTTTCAATGACGTCGCAGATATCTGTAGGTACAAGTTCCAGTTTGCCCCGGCAGTTTATTGACAACAGGTCTTTTAGCAAAGCTTCAATCCGGCTGATATTTTTAGAAACAATATCAGTATATATATTGAAGGACAAGGGCAGATTATCGTACTGGATCTCTTCGCGCAATGACTGATTGGCGAGACTGATCGATGTAAGCGGGTTACGAATTTCATGAATGATCATGCCAATCTTCTCCTCTACAGACGAAGAGTCATTTCCCTGGTCAGGCAAATTTGACTTTCGTGGTTCAATTTTTTTTGCCGCGGTTGGAAGTCTTTTTCCTTTCCCCGCGTCACCCCACCGGGCATCGCCATTGGATATGTGTTGAGGCTGGTTTTGATTATGTAATTTCGTAATGGATTTCATACCCGTTTCTTTTCTTTGTATAAGGTAAAATCAATTTAGTTTCATAGGATGCGGACTCAGGAACCTCTGCCAGGATCACCTGTTTAATTCAATAAATAATTTGGAAATAATAAGGAACGATATGTTCTTTATGTAAAACTCGATTGGAGAATAACCAAACGGTACAGCAATATACATTGTTTCGAATTCTCAAAGGGCCTTGTGGAAAAATTTTCTCTGGGCTTCAGTCATATCAGCCGTCGATTGTTATGTAGAGAAACCGGATATCTTTTCTGGAAGAGATGCTCGGATCTCTAAACACAGGACGAGAAGACGATTCCAGGTCTTTGTCCCTAAATATATACTGGATTTATTTTGTAACTTAACCAAACTAAACAAGTTTTGTGGCAAAAAAAGCTTCCAGGGCAAGAAATTCCGATGGTGCCCCCTTCCACGATATTTCCCAAGAAGAAAAAAAATCTCTTTTTCCCGTCGTCGCCATCGGTGCTTCATCTGGCGGCTTGCAAGCGCTGTCTGAACTGCTTGAGAATTTGCCTAATGACCTGGGCATGGCTTATGTCATTATCCAGCATCTTTCACCCAACCATGAAAGTATTCTGCCTGAAATTCTGTCCAAAAGGACAACAATGAAAGTGCACCAGGTGACCGACGGAATAAAAATAGAAAAGGACAATGTTTACGTCATTCCTCCTAATACTTTTATGAGCGTGATGGACAGCACGCTTACATTATCCGAACGCGTCAAGTCTGCAAGCGGGTATCATTCAATTGATTTTTTCTTAAATGCATTGGCACCGGTTTACCAGGCCAAGGCTGTCGCGACTATTCTGTCTGGCAGCGGTACGGATGGTACCAATGGAATTCAATCCATCAAGGCTCATGGTGGAATAACCTTTGCACAGGATGAATCGGCTGCATTTTCAGGAATGCCGAAAACGGCTTCTAATTCCGGCTTTACTGATTTTGTATTACCTCCAAAGCGTATTGCCGAAGAACTGGCGTCTATTGCCAAAGACCCGCACGGGATTTTTACCATGAATGAGGCGGCCGAGGCCAATGAAATTGGGCTCAAAAAGATACATTTGCTGCTGCATAATAAAAAAGGAGTTGATTTTAGTTACTATAAACAAACAACGATTCGCCGGCGCATCATGCGGCGGGTGGCATTAAATAAATTCAACAATCTTAATGACTATATAACCTTTCTGCGTGAAAATGCCCAGGAAGCGGACTTGCTTTATAAAGACCTCCTGATCAACGTAACCAGTTTTTTCAGAGATCCGAATGTGTATGAGGTCCTTTCAACAAAAATCTTCCCTGAAATATTTAAGGACAGGAAGGAGAACGATACTGTAAGGATATGGACGCCCGCATGCGCCAACGGGGAAGAAGCCTACTCGCTAGCCATTTGCCTTTTTGAGTTTTTAAAAGACAAATCTCTTAAAATACCGGTACAAATATTTGGGACCGATCTGAATGAAAATGCTATTGACAGGGCTCGTACGGGAGTTTATCATAAAGGTGTATTGACAAACGTATCATCGCAGGATCTGCAGCGCTATTTTATAAAGAGCGATGGCCGCTACCAGATCATTAAACCCATCCGTGATATTTGCATATTTGCCGTACACAACCTGTTAAAGGATCCCCCCTTCAGCCGTATGGATCTGATCAGTTGTCAGAATGTCTTGATCTATCTTGAATCAAATCCGCAAAAGAAAATATTACAGGCATTTCATTATTCACTAAAACCCTCTGGATATTTGTTATTAGGGAAATCTGAAACAATTGGTAATTCTACCGAACTGTTCAACCAGTTGGACAAAGAACTAAAAATTTATTCTAAGAAAGATACCCCTCCTGGAAATTACATTTTTGATTTCTCCTTTCGTTCTTCTTATTCTGGTTTGCCGGCGCAGGAAAGATTTAAGGCTGAAATACTACCAGAGGTTGATGTTGAGAAAGAAACTGACCGGCTGTTGCTTTCGCGATACGTGCCTGCAAGTGTTCTTGTCAACGCAGATCTTCAGGTCCTTCGCTTCCACGGTGCGACGTCCAATTATCTTCAACCCGCCACTGGAAGAGCGAGTTTGAATTTACTAAAAATGGTAAAGGACGAACTTGTTTTTGAATTAAAAGGATTGGTCAATCGCGCCAGGAAGGAAACAATGCCTGCCAAAAAAGAGAATGTGCGCCTGTCACAGAATGGTACAGAAAGGGAAATAGGAATTGAAGTGGTTCCTGTAAAATTGCACGTCAAAGATCATTATTACCTCATTTTGTTCAGGGAAAATAATGTTCAGCATGTCGTTACCGAAAAGGAGCGGGGCAGCAGAACCAGGGATTCGAAAGGTGAAACTATTGCCAAACTGGAACAGCAGTTGAGCGAAGCAAGGGAATACATGAAGACCATGAGTGAAGAATTTGAAGCGACGCGTGAAGAATTACAAAGCGCTAATGAAGAGATATTATCTTCGAATGAAGAATTGCAAAGCATTAATGAGGAACTTGAAACGAGTAAGGAGGAGTTGCAAAGTACTAATGAAGAACTGATCACTATTAACGAAGAACTGCAGCAACGCAATACTGATCTAAAAGAACTAAGTGATTTTTCCAAAGCGATCGTCGAAACGATCAATGAAGCTATACTCGTGTTAACTTCGGATTTGAGGATACAGATGGCTAGCAAGGCTTTTTATACACTGTTCCAAACAGATATCGATCGTACCGAAGGACATTACTTTTTTGAAATGGAGGGAGGGCAGTGGAACGTACCTGAATTAAAAGATAAACTGGGCCTGATCACACAAAATGATAAGAGCTTTGAAAACTTTGAGATCAGTAAGACCTTTCCGGAAGTGGGACAAAAAAAACTTCTTTTTAATGCCAGGCGATTGGAGCAAGCGAGCAGTAAGCAAACCAAAATACTTATCGTGATAGAGGACGTAACCTTAAAGGCAGTCCCGGAAAAATCGAAAATAAAAGTTATGGATTAACTTTACCTTTGATTTACCGCACAGTGAAAAAGCAGCTGCGTCGACTTCCTACATAGGTTTGTATTATCTCAATTCACTTCAAATTAATTATTGTTTTTCATTTGGCTTATACTAAGTATTATTTACAAACACAACCATTAATTGTATGCCAAATAATTTTCAGATGTTGCAGGATATGATACCACGAAAGCGTAAATCAGCAAGTAACCTGATGCAGTTTACGCCGTTTGGGTACATGTGGGTAAGACTCAATAGCAAAATGCTGGTGGCCTCTCACACAATTTATTCAATGCTTGAAAAAGAACCGTTCTCAGAATTCTTTACTGTTGACACCTGGAAAAGTTTTGTTCATCCCAAGGATCTTTATAAACTATTACAGGCTGAGGAAGAACTCTTGCATACCGGCGGTCCTACAGTGGCAGAATACCGGCTCACCACGCAATCGGGGCGGCAGATCTTTGTCAAACATCAGATGTACCTATCTGGTTTGCTGCACATGGAGCAAAAAATCATGAGCCTCGTTCAGGATGTGACGGAAGAAAAAAGCGCTGAGATCATCCTCGAAGCCATGAATGAAAGTTTTTTTGAACTGGACGAAAACTTTGCTTTCAGAAGGATCAATGAACATGCTATAAAATTTTGGAAACTGGAGCACGTGGATATGGCAGGGAAGCAGCTTACCGCTATTTTTCCCCAGATCGGTGGAACGGCCTTCAATAATATTTTATTGAGAGCGCAAGAGGAAAAGATAAGCATAGGTCAGGATGTCACGGATCCGATAACTGGCCATTGGCTTCATTTGTCTGTTAGTCCCTATGCCGACGGGCTAATTGTTATTTTTTATGATATACAAAACGAAAAGGCAATCCTGAAACAAGCCAGTATTTTAAAACAGTCTGAAGAGCTGACGCAAACCGGGAGCTGGGAATACGATGTCAAAACGAAGGAATTTACCTGGAGCGAAGGCATGTACCGACTTTTCAATATGAAAAAAGGCGCAGCGCTGACCTCTTCCATTTACCTGGAACACGCGATCGAGGAAGATAAACCGATCGCTCAAAAAATCATGAGCGCCCTCGACGAGAAGTTTGAAGCGTTCGAAGAAACAATGCGAATACAATGCGATAAGAATATCAAAACAATCAAAGCGAAAGGAGCGCCTTTAAAAAATCATCAAGGAGACATAGAAAAAATGATGGGTATTGATATGGATATTACCGCGACCCGCCAAGCTGAAGAAAAAATTACAGACCTTAATCGATCCTTGTCTACAATGAACAAGGAATTGAACGTATTGAACTCAGAACTGAAAAACTTTGCCGCCATTGCATCCAGTAACTATAGTGAAACATTGCGGCATCTTTACATCAATATGGAGCTGATAGTCACCAACGATGCCCGTAATTTATCTAACTCGGGTCGTGCTAATTTACGAAGGGCACAAGGTGCTGTACAGAAAATGAAATTACTTACAGACGATATCAACAAGTATTTGAGCCTGTATGATACAGGAATAAGAAAAAAGATGTTCGAGCCTGACGTTGTCATAAAAGAAGTTCTTTCAAAATTGGAAAAAAAGATCATCGAAGTTGACGCTCATATCGAATTAGATAAATTGCCTGTACTTTCCGCCGATCCATCTTTATTCGCCACGCTTTTATGGAATCTTATTGATAATTCTATCAAATTCAGAAGTCCTTCGCATCCGTTGATTATCAAAATAAGATCTGGTCAAACGGCTGGAATGAATTTTTTGTCCGGCGGTTCCAAAGAAAATTCCTATATCATCATTTCAGTAACAGACAATGGGACCGGATTCACCCAGGAGAATAGTGAAAAAATTTTCGAACTGTTTTCAAAGCTCCATGAAAATGACCATTACAGAGGTTCTGGTATTGGTCTGGCTATTTGCAAAAAGATTATGGAGATGCACGGTGGGTTCATTACCGCTGAAGGAGTGCCGGAAGAAGGTGCGTCTTTTCATTGCTACTTTCCCACATAAGAACAGGAACAATTCGTTCTCACAGATTCACTAATGGGCATAGATTTTTAGGAGTAACATATGGGAAATATCTGTATGCAATAATAAGAGCTCTGTCCGGAGAGTCCTTCGGGAGCACCTTTACGCTTAAACCTTTTTATTTGATAAATACTTTCGCAGAAACTCCTTCTTGGAATCGTGATAGGAGGACACCGCGTGTAGCTTGTACATACAGAATATAAATATCCATGCAAGATCCAATTGATAAGGCAGGAAACCTGCCCTTGCACTACCAGGATAGAGATGATGATTATTATGCCATTCGCCGGTCAAAAGTCCCGGTCTTGATTGATTAATGGCTAAATTACTGCGGTCATAATCCAAACCATCCACATGTTTGTCTTTGCCTTTACCATGGCCGGTGTAATTAAATGCCCTCACAAATACAGACCACAACATGGCTGCACTGAATAAGGCGCAGGCCAATGCATGTCCGCCAATAAAATAAAAAACACTATACCAAAAGACCCAGTTCAATAAGCAAATAGAAAATGTATAAAAGGGCCTGGCGATCGAACCCCATCTTTTGTATTGTTTAAATGAATTCCTCGGCACGCC
>Ga0070689_100002937_pt1 | contig 11210 bp, 10 predicted proteins | sample KBSS23HmetaG_FD_64669 | JGI IMG/M metagenome (GOLD analysis project Ga0070689, IMG submission 64669) | Switchgrass rhizosphere microbial communities from Kellogg Biological Station, Michigan, USA - KBS S2-3H metaG | ecosystem: Host-associated > Plants > Roots > Rhizosphere ... | reverse complement strand
TTTGTATTTTATACTAGCGAACCTACTGCAAAAAAACATTTTTGTCTTGCATATGATTTATGCGATTATGATCTATATTCCCTGATTAAAAAAGGCCCACTCGACAAAAAATATATAAAATTAATAATGAGGGATATTTTGACTGGCTTATATATTCTTCATTCAAATAAAATAATTCATAGTGACGTTAAGCCAGACAATATACTTTTTAGGAATGGAATTGCTAAAGTAGCCGATTTTAGCACAGCCAATTTCGAATATATATTTGATAGTGGAATAGTTGGCACACGATACTATAGAGCTCCAGAAGTAATTCTTGGTTTGAATTTATCTTCGGCGATTGATATATGGTCAGCAGGATGTGTTATGTTCGAATTGATCAGTGGCAATATATTATTTAAGCCAACTAAATTCGCACATATCTCACAATCCGAAAATCATATAGCAGCGATCATTAAATTATGTGGATCAATTCCAAATTATATGGCAAATGGCTATTATGCTTATAAATATTTTCCCAAAAATGTTCGAACACTAAATGATATTAATCGAACCATAAATATAAAGCGTATAAATAGATACTCATTACGAGACATACTGGGGGATAATTCTGCAATTGATTTATTAGAACAAATGCTTCAGATCGATCCCAATAAACGTGCTTCGGCTAAATCTCTTTTACAACATCATTGGTTTGATTAATTATATAGTTTGCTGCGCAGTTTGCTGCATAAATTATGCATTTTATTTTTGTTCATATAAAAAAAATATAGAATAATATAATTTGTTGCAAAAATGTCTATGGATTTCGCGGCCGGCACATATAATTCTGCTACAAAAATATTTACTACATTAAGTGGAACACAATATTATATCGCAAATGATAATTGTGGAACTTCAGCACTTTCTCAATCGCAAGTATGTAATACTCAATTTTGCCCATGGAATGATGAGTGGACTGACATGGGTGATGTAACAGGTCGATGTGATTATAATTGCAGCGATTATTATAAACAACAATTTAATTTATGCACCAATGGCATGAATTGCGATTCCGGTGATGGAAAGACTAAAGCTGGTATTAGATTCAGAGTTGTACCATGTGGCACAGATCCATGTGCTGTAAAACAATTGACAGCATATTCGGCTTGGACAAATTGTTCTGCAGCTTGTGGTGGAGGCACTCAATCGCAATCAAGATCATGTCAAATAATTCCATTAAATAAAACTACACAGCCATCCGGTAATTATTTAAAGGCATTGTTATCTATAACCAAGCCATCTATACCAGAATCCACAATGCCAGAAACTACTGCATTATTTACAAATAGATATGATAATCCAAATCATATGTTCTAATGGTTCGAAAGGGGATGAAATCCCCTTCACCATCGTCACTCGCACTTCAAAAAATTGATTTTTTATTGCCATTAATGTATATTGTTGTATATTTTCGCAATGTCAAATTCATATGTAGATTTGCCAGATTGTGGATTTCCTAAAGAAATTTCAAAAGAAATCTTGTATAAAATTTTAGAAAATGAACTGAATGAATCCAAATCTGCAGGAAGGAATTATTCGAAATACGTTAGTCTATTTAAAAAGAATGCAAATGTCGTGCCAATTATTGATTGTGATGACAAACTTCTGCCGATTTCTGAAAAATATTATATTTCGATTTGTATGTACATGAGTCATCTTGTTGATGGTATCACAAATAAAATTGGTGCAGATATTGGATTTAATAACAAAAGATCAATTCCATATTATGATTTAGTATTTGAACGATATGTATTTGAACATAAGCCCGTACCTATAGTTGGTCCTTTTAGACCTAGTCCAAATATATCTGTCCCAATGTCGCAGATGTTATATAGAATAAGCAGCAATAGCATCATATTTGAGAAAGAACAAACATTATGGGATGTTATGGAACCACCGCGCGTATATGATCTTGGTGAAGACAAAGGCCTAATCACATTAATGAGAAAAATTAAAATATTGAAGGATCAATATTCGGATTTATGTGATATAAATATTGCCGGAATAATTACTAGATATTATACATCTTTTTGGCCAAATTATACACAATTGTTCATGAAAAAGAAAATATGTTGTGTATGCGAATCAGAATATGAATCTGAAGCCGATGATGGTTTTTATCCAAATTGCCCTGACGATAATTGTTTGATTAAAAACAACTATCCATATTGCGAAAATCTGGAATGTTGGCTAATAGTTTTACATAGATATGATTTGATGAAAAAGATAAGTGCTGCAAAAAATGAGATGCTAATGATGAAATTTTCACAGACGCGTTTTTTAGATTCAGATTCTAAATCATTGATTAATTTCTATACCGTTAGATTTGGTTTAATTGGGCCGCTAGTATTTGTACATCATAGCGATTTAAAAATTTGGTGTAAAAATTATCTTCCTACATTAATTGCAAATGAATCCGGATCCGAATCATGGATTGATGACTTAAGCCACAATTGCGTATGATTATTGTTGCGCTGCAAATATAATCAAATAATAAAAATTGAATTTTTTTTTAGCATCTATACGTTAAGCATGTCTCTTGAATTGAAATATAAGGTAGTTTGCGATGAATGTGATAGACTGTCTGCACATTTTGTTGCCGCAAAAATCAGAGCCGGAAAAGTTATTCGTCCAACTAAGCAAAAATATGAATGGATGAAAAAACATGGCATTGATCTTGCACAAGTATTGAAAGATAGTAGCTTAGTCAAAAACAGAGATAGATATAAAAAAGAATTGGAATCAATTCATCATGAACTCAAAATGGTTTCTGCCAAACGCAGAATGCTCAAGCAAAAAATTGAAAAGAAAACCAAAGAAATCAGAAATAACATTAGAAATGCAAAATATGAATCACTTTGCATTGGCGCAGAATAAAGGATAACAATACAGCCGACTAAATATATTATTTTTTATCGCCATGCTATTTGGCTAAAAAATTGATTTTTTTTCAAATATATGTTAAGCATGTCTTTTGATAAAGAATACAAGACGGTCTGTGATAAATATGACAGAATTTTTGCACAATTTATTGCTGCAAAAATTAGAGCCGGAAAATATGCAAAAAATCCTCCGGCTAAATGGGAATATGATTGGATGGACAAATATGGTATTGATCATGTGCTGGCATTTAGAGTCAGTTATTTCTTCAGAGAAAGAAATCGTTATGAACATGAATTGAAATTAGTTCATCGTGAACTTAAAATAGTTTCTGCCGATCGCAAAGATCTTCGAAAAAGAGCTAGAAAAGAAATCGAAGCCAAAGTTCTAATCAAAGTTGTCAAAGATCTAATTGCCGAAGCCGAAATCAAAACAGAAATTAAAGCCAGAGATGAAGCTAAAGATCTAATCGGCGAAATCAAAGTCGAAGTCAAAGTAAAAAACACCGAAACTGTTCGTTACGTCTGGCGCAAAGTTGAATAAAATCAAATTTATACTAATTAATTTTCGTGTGTGATTGTTTGTAGAGTAAACTCTGCGGTCAAGAAAATTCAGTTAGATTTTATATTCCGCATTATTTTTTTATTTAATACTATCATACTATTTGGCTAAAAAAAATTGAATTTTTTTTCATTATTTATATGTTAAGTATGCCTCTTCGACTTGACGGCAATTACTCTCTTAGAGAATCATGGCATTGTAAAACAAATAATGCACATGAATACAGTCTAGTACAAGAATACAAGGATACCTGCAACAAGTATAATGAAGTATTTTCGCGCTTCACTGCTGCAAAAATTAGAGTCGGAAAATATGCAAAAAATCCTCCGGCTAAATGGGAATATGCTTGGATGGAAGAGTATGGTATTGATCATGCGCAAGCATTCAAAGATAGTTGTTCGGCCAAAGATAAAAATCGTTATTGGATGGAATTGGAATCAGTTCACAGTGAACTTAAAAAAGTTTCTAAGAAACGCAAGATGCTTAGATGTGAGGTTGAGAAAATTGAAAATAAAATCAGAGAAGAAAAGATGAAATTGTCTTGGCGCAGAGAAGAATAAATTGAAGCCATAATGCGCAACATAATATTTTTTTTATTATTGATGTTGTTTTAGTTCTCCTTAGAGAACTGCAAACTTTATGATGCTGATGCTGTTGGTGATGCTGTCGGTACAGATTTATCAGCCATTATGTTGATATAAAAATATCTGACAAGATATACAATTATTAAAAATAAAATCAATTGCACTCCCCTATAATTTTCAACAGCATATGCCGCACAATTTTGTGTATTGCATTTTTGTGTATTAATTAATGGCTGACCACTGCAATTGTCTTGAATAATAAATAACTTCTGCGCCGAATTATCCATTGAATTGGCCGGATCGTCTGTTAAATCTGTGGCATATCCGCGCGAAGATTGCAATTGCTCATTTCTAACAGCTTGTGTCCCAATTGTGGGATTTACATTACAATTTCTTGTTTGTGATTGATTTCCTCCCCCACATTCCAGATCGCAATTGGACCAGCTATTCCATTCAGTTAGATCTGCATTCGCATTGGGCAATTGTGTATAATTATCTCTACAAAATGAATATGAAGAATAATTAGGGCCATTGCATATTTGATCCATAGACATATCTTTCAATGAAGAATTTAGCATTCCATTAGATTTAGCTTCATAGCATTTTTTAATTCTATCTGGATTATTTGATCGGAAATCTGTATGACATGTCAATTTATCATCAGTGCTTTTATTAGCTCCAGTATTACAGCAATCAATTGGATCAGCCTTATATTCAGTTCGTTTAAGAGCTGGCCTCACACCTTTTATTATGCTGCCGGCACATTCTTTGCCGTATGCACTATCACACATATCACATTGGCTACCCATCGCAAATACAAATTCGCCATTATTTGGATATTTATTTCCTGCCGTAAATGCATTTTTATTAGCAACATCAAGTGCTGTGCCCAAAGTGCCTGGCGCTAATTTGCTTGCATCAATATTAGGCAAACATCCCACATTAGTTGTATAAATATTATTTAGTGTTGTATCTGCCAGCATATCTACTGAAATAAATGATATATCTGCAATATTTGAAGTAGGATAATAATTGGATGGATATGGCAATTGTCCTATACTAGATTTTATATCTTTGCTGCGCGATTGTGCATCACGCTGACAAAAATTAACAGTTGTGCCATGATAATTTTTCCAATATGGCTTAGAATTTTTCTGAGCAAATCCCACACAATTCGGATAACAAATACCCAATGTTAATTGATCATCATAGCCATTTGTTTTGCCGCAAATACTGGGTATTGTTCCACCAATTGGCGCAGGAATTGATGATTTTTTAGTGCATGAAACGCCGCTATCAGTCCATTTAGATGAATCACCACATTGTGGCCAACAAACGCCAGCTATGTTAGTATATCCGGCTGGACAATTTTCATAGCACAAGAGTCCGCTCAATGAATAGCCGGATGGGCAAGATCTATTGACGCCTTGTTTTATGCATCCGCAGCCCGTGCAAGATGTTTTTAATCCGCCAACACATCCAAAAATAGATGTCCATGCACATGAATCCCAATATGTATTGCAACTAACATCTTCCCAACATGACGTGCCATCATTTCTACAGCCATTTGGGCATGGTGTACCTTGGCCACTTGGGCATGATGTAGATGAGGTTGTTATTTTTTGCATGAATGAATTTTTAGTGCATGATACGCCACTATCAGTTGTATTGGAAGGGCATGCTGGATCGGGCCAACAAACTCCAGCAATTCCTTTCCAACCAGCCGGACAATTTGTATAGCACAATGATCCATCTTTATAAGTGCCCGATGGACAATTTGCAGAATATCCTGTTCCGCGCCCAATTGTATCAACATCAATCCAACATGATGTACCATCATCGCGATAATTGTAATTTCGTGTGGCCGCATTTGCATTTATTATATCTTGACTATCGCTGGCAATATCATTATATGTATTTTTGTCCCATGTATCCTTTGATCCAAATAGCCCATCGCAATTTCGGCCAATAAATCCAGGAGCTGTTACACTCCATCCACTGGGCACGTTATAACATAATCCAGCATAATTTATATCGTTCGGTAAGCAATCACCTTTATTTGGCATAATGTGTTACTATATTATTGCTTAAAAATTTCACAAATAAAGTATATAAAACTATCATTAATATTTGCATAAATTTTTTTATTAACAATATAGAATGAGTGAAATAAGTGACGACATAGAATTTATTAAAACTAGTCATGATGAGCATGTACCACGAGCCAACGGAGATTCATTGACACATGCAGAAATTCCAAATGAATTTAAAGCAGAATATAAAGAGGAATTAGCTACGTCATCGCCCAACGCGATTGAAGCTGAGGAAGTGCAATTAATTACCACATCACCCAATAAAAATATGGCTAATAAAAAAATAAAATCTAAAGCAAAACCTAAAACAAAATCAAAAGTAAAACCCAAGGCAAAAAAAGCTAAATCTTTAAAAAAAAAATCCAGAAGATAAATCAATGGCGCATGTGCATAAAAATATTGAATTTTTAGATGCATACAATAAATCTACAAATATTTTGCACAGAATCTATTGAATGCATTTCATTGTCATTCTTGTATTCTTGCTTTCATTTGCATTGATCCTACATGTGATTCAAGAAGCAGAATATATTTTTCAGAAATTATTCATAATATGGAATATTGTATCGATCAATATGTTGTTGAGACGTATATTCGCATGTATGTTGGGATACATATTGGTGCATATAATTGAAGCACATCCATATAGAAACTTACATCCAAACACAATTTTAGCAGTACTTAGATATGAGCATATTTATACATGATTCATACTGCTGTTATAATCGCAACTATTTTCATCTGCATGTACCGCGAGCATAGTTATTTTTTTTGCAAATGTAGCCATATTTATGCATGATTTACAATCCCATTTAAAATTGAATTATTTTCATATCTATATAAAGTGCATAGTATATATACTTATGTCAAAATTTGATTTTACAATAAAAAACGAAACTCCAGAACAATTTGAAGAAAGTCTCAAACAAATTAAAAATGACATAAAATTGGAATTCCTTAATATGGCTAGAAATAAAAGAAAGGGCTTTTTCATTTCTTTACCGATGGGATTGACATGGCTCGGCATCGAATATGAGAATGACAAGCGATTTAGAGATAATTTTAAAAGAAAATTTTTAACCAGTGACGCATACAATATTAAAGAAGCGAAATCTGAGACAGATTATGGTGCTGACTTTATTTATCGAAAAAATGAAGAAGGCGATATTCGAATACAAATTCCATGGTTCTCCGATCGGGGGTTTAAAAAATTGTGTCAATGTATGGACAAATCACCTAAGGCTTCTTTAGTGCGAGATTACTTTTTAGAAATTGAACAAGATTATGTAGAATCATTAGAAATGAAAATAGATGAATTTGAAAAGCATCGCGAAGTTATCCTTAAGCAAGTAAAAGAATTTAAAGAAAGATACGATACACTTGAACAGAAATCGGCAAGACAATCGGAAATGTTCTACGAATTAAGTAATAAAAATAACAAATTAAAAATAAAACTCCAAATGGCGAACGAAGATGCTCGTCATTATTATGAATTCAAAAATATATTCAAATTAATTGAAGATTTTAATGATGCCGATGAAACTATAGCAACAAGACTAGGTTTGCAAGTTTATCAAGCTACGTTTGGAAAACCCGTAATAGTATCTGTAGTATCAGATCAATTTATCAATGAAATTTTGGCCAAAGAATTAATAAAAAAAACAAAACCACGAACAGGCGCCAAGAAAAAGCAAATTAAAATTAAAAATGAATCAGAATATTCAAGCGATGAATGCAATGATAACATAATCGCCGATATATCTTCTGATGAAGATGGGCCAGAAAGCCATAAAGAAATAACTATAGATAACTATAAATGCCATTATAAATTGCCCGACTATAATACTGACTTTGATACAGAATTTGCCGATATGTCATCAGCATGGATAAAACAATATATATCTGGACTTGACTTGGGTTCGAATTATGATATTGAACATCAATTGTATTTTACATTAAGCAAACCAGGCAGCAAAACTGCAACTGAGCCCAATAAAAAAATCATATGGGACACATTGTATTTCTTTAATAATAATCACTATAATTTGTTCGAACAATCCATAGCTGATTTACGATTGGGTTCTCAAATAAAGGAACTCAAAGCAAAAAATATTAAAAATATATACAAAGCCCCATACGTCGCGATTCTAAATTTACATAAACAGCTTTTGGGCAAAATTGCTCTAAAGACAATTAGAGAATCAGATACTAATCAACGTTCGCGCGCAAGCACAGTCAAATCTGATAAAAAAATAATTGATATGACTAATCTGATAACTGAATTGGTTATCAATACGATAACCACTGAAGGAAATAATACACTTCATCAAGACATATGTGCATAAGTAAGGGGATTCCATTCCCTTTCGAACCCCTGGAGCGCGCACGAAAAAGTATTAGCAAAGATTCACATGGCAAACTATGCTTATAAAAAAAATTGATTTTTTTTGATATATTTGACATTGTGATTGTGTGATGACGATGAGAGTACATTACAACGATCAAGCAACAACGGAATTTGATTTGCAAACTCAGATTAAGAGCAAGAGAAATCTTGCAATTATTCAAATTCTTATGAATAAACAAAATAAAAGCATACCTAACTGCGTTACTGGAATGATTTGTGATATGGCCGCAAAGGGTAGGTTAGATAAATTGACTCCGATTATGGATGGTAGAAAATTTGTAATTATGCAGGTTCTAAACAAATACAAGGGAAATGCATTGTTTAGGGATAATGTGCCCAGAATGATTTGCGAAATGGCAACAGAGAGAGAAATCCCCGATGCGATCAAATATGATGCCACTATGCGCAAGATTCGTGGCGAAAGATATGTTACATATGATCGATTTCATGGGAATCATTTGCCTTGCATGGATTGTTATTTATCAGCGTTGTCTGAAAGACCTGTTTACACAGGATTATGTGAAAATCATAAAAATTGGATTAATTCGGATTATTACGTGAACATCGTCCAAAATGATCGCCATCGTTGTTTAAAATTCTCTTTCGTCAAGATTTCATATCTTGAATATATGAATTGGAATCAACTCGTGAATCTAAGATCATTCTATACTATTCATAGATTGGGAATCAAATCCAGATATCGCCCGCTTTTATACATACAAGAACATGCGACCATGTTAAATGAGGAACATATAGTTGCAATTTTGGGTGCAGATTTATGGTATTATAATATTCACAGTTTGCCACGCACCTTTAGAAATCATCGTTATAATGTATCCGCACTCTATGACATAAACTATATAAATTATGATGAATATAAAGTATTCCATGGTCATGATAATATGCTTTACGATGATTATGGCAGAGTACCTAGTGTGGGACATATATTTTGATACCCAATTGATTTATTTAAAGATCTCAAACGATCGAAATATGTTGATATAAAAAAATTGAATTTTTTTAATATATTTGACATTGTGATTGTGTGGGGTGACGGTGATAGTACATTACAATTATTAAGCAACGGAGGATGGAATTTGATTTGCAAACTGAGGTTCCGGTTAAGAGCATGTCTAAAAATGTGATTGAAATGATTTGTGATAAGACTGCAAAAGCTAAGGTAAATAAATTGACTCCAATCATGGATGGAAGAAGACTTGTAGTTTTGCAAGTTCTTGCAAATGAGCATAAGAAGAATATGTTTGATACGCATGTTATGTGTGTTATGGCCAAAATTATCGGTGAGATGTCGACAGAGATAGAAATTACTGATGCGATAATTGACAACTATGACAATGTATCTTTATTCTATGCTAAAGTTCATACAGTGAGCAATGATGTAGTTTATACGGCAAACAATTACATGGATGATATTGCAACATATGATGATATGGATATTGCACACAACGGTCCTGCTATTGACGCTTGGATTAAAGATTATGATATTCATGATGACTATGACGAAGTTTGTATAACAGACAGTGATTGTGATTATTGCGATGAAGTTTGTTGCGCGGGCGGTGATTATGATGATTATGATAAAGTTTAAGTAACGAATGATGTGGTTCATGCAGTAAACAATGATTATGCAGTTCTCTCCGATTGCAGTGCAACTATGAAGGTTTTGCTTATTTAAAGGTTTTATTTTTTGTATTGTAGTCAAACCTCGTATTCAAAAAAAATTGAATTTTTTTTGATATATTTGATATTGTGATTGTGTGGGGTGACGGTAAGAGTACATTACAATTATTGCAACGATCAAGCGATGATGGGATTTGATTTGCAAACTGAGGTTCCAGTTAAGAGCAAGAGAAATCTTGCAATTATTCAAGTTATTGATGCCGCCATGAGTGGCAAGAAAAACATGCCTACTTGCGTAATCGGAATGATTTGTGAGATGGCTGCAAAGGGTAAGTTAGATAAATTTACTCCAATCATGTATGATAAAAATTTTGCAATTATGCAAGTTCTAAACGAATTTAAGGAAAATGCACTGTTTGATGCGCACAATGTACCCAGAATGATTTACGAAATGGCGATAGATATGATGAAAGATATGGATATTACTGATGCTATTGTGCACGATGCCGCCATGCGCAAGATTCGTGGTGAAAGATATGTCGTTCATGGATATTCTCGTTCAGATGGCGTACCCTGCATGAATTGTTATACATCTGTATTGAACCCACATTCATCTGGCAGAGATATCTACACTGGATTGTGTGAGAATCACAGTGAATGGAATGGTTCGGAACGCAATACGTATGATTGGAATGGTTGGAAATATAATGACTATGGCAGACCTTTCTTGACCAAAATTTCATATCTTGAATTTTTGGATTGGAATCCATATATATGTAGAGAATCATTCTATACTGTATACAGACTAGGAAGTTCTTACCATACGTATGGAGTTGAAGATGTGTATGATTTGGATGGTTGGAATGTTTGGCCTGATGAAAGAGCATCTATGTTGGGTTTGGAACTATGGAATCACAATATTTCCAATTTGCCACATACTCTGTTAGACAAATATGGCAATAGATCTATATTCTTTGATGTTGATGATGATGATGATGATGA
>Ga0070689_100002933_pt1 | contig 11217 bp, 12 predicted proteins | sample KBSS23HmetaG_FD_64669 | JGI IMG/M metagenome (GOLD analysis project Ga0070689, IMG submission 64669) | Switchgrass rhizosphere microbial communities from Kellogg Biological Station, Michigan, USA - KBS S2-3H metaG | ecosystem: Host-associated > Plants > Roots > Rhizosphere ... | reverse complement strand
ACGGTGCTGCAGAACGGCCGCGTGCTGTTCACGCGCTGGGACAACGCGCCCGGCGCCGCCAACGGACTCGACCTGTACACCACGAACCCGGACGGCACCGACACCCAGCTGCACTACGGCGCGTTGTCGCACCTCACGGGCAGCAGCGAGCTCGCCAACAACACGCCGGTCGAATTCATGCGCGCGCGCGAGATGAGCGACGGCCGCCTGATGGTACTGACGCGCGAACGCACCGACGTCGACTTCGGCGGCAACCTGGTGCTCATCGACACCAAGAATTACGTCGAGAACACGCAGCCACTGGCCGTGGCCGCCGGCGCCACCGGGCCCGCGCAGTCTCCGGCCACGCAGTACAACGTCTACACGGTTCCGGGCCCCTCACCCGGCGGCCGCTTCGAGTCGGGCTTCCCGCTGTGGGACGGCTCGGGCCGCATCCTCGTGAGCTGGTCGCAATGCCGGCTGTTCGACGTCAACGGTCCAGATCCGACGCGTATCATTCCCTGCGACTCGGCGAAGCTTCACGAGCCGAACGTGCAGGCTGCGCCGCCGCTGTACAGCATCTGGATGATGACGCCCGCGGCCAACACCATCCTGCCGATCATGGCGCCGGTCGAAGGCGTGATGGTCACCGAAGCGATCGTGGCGCAGCCGCGCAGCCCGCTGCCCGCCGTGATACTCGACAAGCAGGCGCCGACGGATCTGAATCCCGACCTGGTCGCCGAAGGCGTCGGCATCGTGTCGATCGGCAGCGTCTACGACGTCATGGACAGTGACCGCGCGCGCCTGGCGAACGGCGCCGCGAGCAGCATCGCCAACGTGTCCAACCCGTCGAACGCCGCGTACCTGCAACGCCAGGTGCGCTTCGTGCGCATCGAGAAACCAGTCTCGCTGCCCGACGACGACGACATCGCCGATCCTGACAACTCTGCGTTCGGTCCCGCGGGCGTGATGCGCGAGATCGTCGCGTACGCGCCGGTCGAGCCGGATGGTTCGGTGCGCATGAAGGTACCGGCCAACATCGCGTTCCAGATTTCGCTGCTCGACGGCAACGGACGCAGCATCGGCCAGCGGCAGAGCACGTGGCTCTCGGTGCGTCCCGGCGAGGTGCTCCAGTGCACCGGCTGCCACACGCGCACGCCGCCCGCCGGCTCCATGCAGGCAACCTCGCATGGACGCATGGGTTCATTCAACGCGTTCTACTCGGGCGCCACCGCCACCGGCGCCGCTTTCCCGGGCACCGTCAACACGATTTCGCCGGAGGCCGGCGATACGATGGCGATGGCCCGTTCGCGCAACGGTTCCTCGTGCATCGACACCGCGACCATGGTCGAGCGCTGCGGACCGCTGTCGACCACGCCGAGTGCCGACGTGATCTACAACGAGATCTGGAAGCCGGCCGCGGCTCCCACCGACTCGTTCGCGTTCGGTCACCAGCAGCTCACGACCGCGCGTCCCACCAACCCGTTCTGCTACCCGGTGTGGACCGCGACCTGCCGCATCACGATTCACTATCAGACGATCGGCACACGTGCGGGCCACATTCATCCTTTGTGGTCGGTGCCGCGTCCCCTGGCCGGCGTCGACGACGGCATGGGAAATATCACTTTCCCGCAGACCTGCACCAATTGCCACAACCGCGTGAACCCCGCGAACATGCAGCCGCAGTTGCCGGCCGCGTCGCTCGAACTGACCGACGAGATCTCGGACGAAGACGCGCTGCAATTGCGGGCCTATCGGGAATTGCTGTTCACTCGCAGTGAACTCGAGCTGGTGAACGGCGCGGTCCAGGTGCGCCTCGTGCCGGGTCCGCCGGACGCCAACGGCGTCCCCACGATGGTCCCGGTGACGTTGCAGGGTTCGATGGCGGCCTTCAATTCACGCGGCTCGCGGTTCTTCAACGTGATGAACAATGCGACGCATGCAGGTATGCTCTCGCCCGCTGAACTGCGCTTGCTTTCGGAGTGGCTGGATATTGGAGCCCAGTATTACAACGACCCGTTCCCGCCGACTCCGCAGAACTAGCCTTGCGCTCGCACTTGTCTTCGCGTGTTCCCTCTCTGCCACAGTCCTAGCAAAGGAAACCGAGGCGGAAAAGGCCGCCAAGGAACAGGCGGCCAGGGAAAAGCTGCTGCAGGTTTTCGTCAGCGAGCCCTACCTCGAGCTGTCGACGGGACCCGGGCGCGGCTACCCGGTGTTCCGCGTCGTCGAGCGCGACGCCTCGGTGGACGTGCTCTATCGGCGCACCGACTGGTTCAAGGTGCGCGACGAACATGGCATCGAGGGCTGGGCACGGGCGCGCGACATGCGCCGCACCAAGCTGGCCGATGGTTCGCCGTTCGTGTTCAACCTGGGCGATCGCGATGGCTTCACCAGCCACGACTGGGAAATCGGCCTGGGTGGCGGCGATTATGGCGGTGCCAACCTGCTGAACGTCTACGGCGCCTACTCGCTCACCGACAACATGAAGGTCGACGTGACGGTGTCGAACTTCCTCGGCAATGCCTCGAACGGCTGGAAACTCGAGGCGGGGATCACGCACGTCATCGTCCCGGAATGGCGACTGTCGCCGTTCCTCGAGCTCGGCACCGGCGTCGTGCATATCGAGCCGCGAGCCACCATCGTTCTCCCGGAGGACCGCACCGACCAGACTGCCTATGTCGGTGCGGGACTTCGTTTCTATCTCACCCGGCGCTTCTTTCTAAGGGCCGACTATCGCTGGCATACGATCTTCACCAGCCGCGATGACAACGAGGAGTTGGAAGAATGGAAAGTCCTAATCGCCTGCTTCTTCTAGCAGCCGCACTTTCTGCCGCGCTGACACTTACCGGATGCCAGACCATCAAGGGCTGGTTCGGCAAGGAAGACGTCGAACCGAAGCAGACCGAAGACCAGGCCGCTGCCGAGGAAGAAGCTGAAGACACGGATGCGACCCCGCCGCGCGTCATCGAGCCGAACGTGGCGCGTCGCAAAATCAAGACACCCAAGATCGACAACGAGAATTGGGAGATCGGCGTGGGCGCCGGATTCCTGTCGATCGAGGACTTCGGCACCAACCCGAGCTACGCCGGTCAGATCACCTACCATGTGACAGAAGACTTCTTTTTCAGGGGTGACCTGGGGCAATCCACGGCCGGAAAGACCAGTTTCGAGCGGCTCGGCGGCGACATCGAGCTGCTGACCGGAGATGAGAGACGCTTCACGTACTACAGCCTCTCGCTGGGCTACAACTTCCTGCCTGGCGAGGTCTTTCTCGGTCGCGACACCGCCATGAACAGCAGTTTCTATTTGTTGGGTGGCATCGGAAGCGTGGATTTCGCCGGCGATCAGCGGCTCACGCTCAACCTGGGCGCGGGATTCCGCGTGTTGCCGACAGACTGGCTGGCCATACACCTCGCGGTGCAGGACAGAGTGTTCGACTCCGACTTGTTAGGCGAGACCAAGGTCACCAACAACATCGAAATGCTGCTGAGTACGACCGTATTTTTCTGACGGAGTAGTCTCATGTCGGCAGTTTCAGTAAAAAGGATCTTTAAGGGAGTCGTGCTCGCCGCCGTGTTCGCTTCGGCTGCGTTCGCCACCTCATCCTCTCCCGCCCCGGCCTTCAAGCTCCCGGGCCGCGGCGGCAAGACCATCGACCTGTCGCAGTTCAAGGGCCAGGTGGTGATGATCAACTTCTGGGCCAGCTGGTGCGTGCCCTGCCGGCAGGAAATGCCGCTGCTCGAGGACATCTACAAGAAGTACAAGCCCATGGGCTTCACCATGCTCGGCGTGAACGTCGAGCCCAAGCAGCAGGACGCCGAGGCGTTCCTCGCCAAGCTCTCGAAGCCGGTCACCTTCCCGGTCGCCTGGGACGCCGACAGCAAGGTGAGCGCGCTCTACAAGGTGAAGGGCATGCCGACCACCGTGTTCATCGACCGCAAGGGCAACGTGCGCGAAATGCACATCAGCTACCGGGCGGGCGACGAGAACTATTACCTCACTCAGATTCGCACGCTGCTCAAAGAATAGGAGCCAAGGTCATGCGTATTCTCCGCGGTTTGTTAGTTCTCTCAGTCCTGGCGTTCGGCGCCACGGGCTGCAGTTCCATCGAACCGTGGGTGAAGCCTTACGATCGCGAGAACCTCGCCGATCCGATCATGGCTTTCGGCCACGCGCCGAATTCGCAGGCCTTCCTCGACCACGTGTTCGACTCGCGCGAGGGATCGCGTGGCGCCACCGGCGGTGCCGGCGGCGGCTGCGGCTGCAACTAACAAGAAAACCGCATGCGTCCCGACACAGGCTTCCGTCGATTCGTCATAACCTGCCGCCGCCACGCGGCGGCGGCAGGTTTGCTTGCGGCTCTTTTCATTTCCGGCGCGCACGCGGGCGTGTTGCCCGAGGACGAGGCCGACCTGCTGTACTTCCGCTACGACGGCGGCGGCGTGCAGGTGCAGGGCCCCTCGATGCTGGTGCGCAAGAGCATCGGCGACCACGTGTCGATCGAGGCTGACTACCTCATCGACATGGTGTCGTCGGCTTCGATCGACGTGGAGACCTCGGCGAGCCCGTACGACGACGAACGCACGCAGTACGGGCTGACGGCCTCCTTCCTGCACGGCAAATCCACCTACACCGTCGGCTACTCGGACAGCACCGAGAGCGACTACCTCGCCAAGACCATGTACGCGAGCGTCGCGCACGACATGTTCGGCGACCTGACCACCGTGTCGTTCTCGTACAGCAAGGGCGACAACGACGTGTTCCGCAACGTCAAGGATCCGGACGGCCACAAGATCAACGACCCGGCCTTCCACGAGACCCTCGAGACGCAGAACTTCAGCGTCGGCGTCTCGCAGATCATCACCAAGAACCTGATCCTCCAGGGGCAGTACGAGGTGATCACCGACGAAGGCTGGACCAACAGCCCGTATCGCTCCGTACGATTCTTCATCGGCACCGACCAGCAGGGCCAGCAGCCCGAGGTCTACCCGAACACGCGCACCAGCAACGCGGCCTCGATTCGCGCCAAGTATTTCCTGCCGTATCGCGCCGCGATCGACGGCATGTACCGCTTCTACACCGATACCTGGGGCATCGTCGGTCACACCGCCGAGCTCGGCTACGTGCACCCGCTCGACAACGCCTTCATCGGCGGCAACTGGATCTTCGAAGGTCGCCTGCGTTACTACACGCAGCAGGCCGCCGATTTCTACCAGGACATCTTTCCGCGCGCCGACTTCAGCAATTTCATGGCGCGCGACAAGGAGCTCGCGACCTACTCCGCGATGACCGCGGGCCTGATCGCCACCTACGAATTCAAGATCGATCGCTTCCCGTGGCTCAGCAAGGGACAGCTCAATTTCCGCTACGACTACATGGCGGTCGACTACGACGACTTCCGCGACGCGCGCTTCAGCCTCGGCAGCTTCGGCACCCTGCCCGACGAACCCTTCGCTCCGGGCACCGAACCGCTGTACAAGCTGCGCGCCAACATCTTTCAGTTCTACGTCAGCGCCTTCTTCTAGCAGCGGCGGTTTCTAGGACGAAGGTCCCGCATACAGCGATCGTGGCGCGTGCTGTCATCGCGCCATGAAAACCCCCGCGTTGCTCACCTGCGTATTCGCACTGCTGGCGCTCGCCGCCTGCGCGTCGGACGGCGCTCCCAAGCCGCCCAAGCACATCTTCGAGACCACCTACCAGGATCCCGACGCCAAGCCCATGCAAGTGCGCGGCGCCAAGGTGGTGGCGGCCGTGATGATCAAGGACCCGGCGGCGCGCCGGCGCGCCGAGGACACGCTGGCGAAGGAGATCACGGCGCTCGGCGGCCAGGGCATTCCCATGTATTCCATCTCGGCCGACACGGCCGTCTCCAAGGAAGGCGAGAGCAAGACGCGCGCAGCGGTGGAAGCCGTGGGCGCCACCGGCCTCGTTGTGATGCGTCCCGTCGACGTCAATCACCGCTCGACCGCCACCCAGACGGTCTCTTCCAACGACATGTATGGCGGATATTGGGGCGGTTACTACGGCATCGGCTGGGCGGACCCGTGGGTGGACAAGGCGCCCGACCAGCGCGTCGACATCGTGATCACGGTGGAGACCCACGTGTTCTCGCTGCCGCAGAACAAGCTCGTTTGGACCGGCACCAGTGAGACCACGAATCCCGAGAACGCCGAAAAGCTGGTGCACAAGCTCGCGGTCGATGGCGTCAAGGAACTCAGGCGCCTGGGATTGCTGGCGCAGTAGGCGGTTCGGCTACTTCGCGGCCGACGTTTCGTCTGGCGGGGCCAGGCCCTTCGAATAGAACACCTTGCCGTCGGGTGCAACCGCAACGGCGTCCACGTCGGGCAGCGTGTTGATGAACGCGATGCCCTCCTCCGGACCCATGACGAACACGCTCTTGGTGAGCGCGTCGGTGCGCGTGGCATTGCCGCTGATGATGGTCACGCTGCGGCACTTGCGCGCCGAGTCACCCGTCTTCGGATCGATGATGTGGTGGAAACGTTTGCCGTTCTCGTCGAAGTAGCGCTCGTAGTCTCCCGACGTCGAGAACGCCGTGTCGGTGAGCGGCAGACGCAGGAACACCTTGCCCTCGTGATCCGGATCGCGCACGCCCACCACCCAGGGCTTGCCGAAGCGATCGCCGATGATGCGTGTGTCGCCGCCCGCGTTGACCATGGCGCGATCGAAACCCTGCTTCCGCAGGATCTCGATGCCGCGATCGACGGAATACCCCTTGGCGATGCCGCCGAGATCGATGCGCATGCCCGGCCGGGAGAAGAACACGGTGAGCTTCTGCTCGTCGAGGATCATGTGGCGGAAGTTGATGCCGGGAAGGGCGGCAGCGATGGCGGCCTGGTCGGGATGGATGTGCCGCTTGAAATCGTAGAGATAGCCGACACTCGCATAGGTGATGTCGAAGGCGCCGTGCGTGAGCTCGGAGTACTTCACCGACTGCTGCAGCAGCCGGAACAGTTCCTCGCTGATCTTCACCGGATGTTTGCCCGCCTCGCGATTCACCAGCGAGATCTCGGTGTCTTCCTTCCAGGTGCTCATCAGCCGGTCGATGCGTTTCATGTCGTCAAACACCGACGTAATGCCCGCCTCGCCTTTCGCGCGATCCTCGCTCCACAATTCGACCGCGCAGCGCGTGCCCATGATGGCCTCTTCGCGCGAGATCCAGTCGGCATGGGCCGCGGGAATCATCAGCGCCACGAATACGAGGCGGAACCCGATTGCGCACAACGGGTCGAAAATGCATGTTCTCCAAAACATGGTCGATCGCATGGCGGAGATTATGCGCCATGCCGCGGGTGGCTTGCGTTAAGCTCCCGGCCAACGCAGTGGAGAGGTGCGCATGATGAAGAAGCTGATGCTCGCAGTTCTCGCGGCAGTCGCCGCGCACGGCTCAACCGCGCAGGCCACTGCGCGTGAAGAAGCCCGTCTCATCGAAGCGTCCGGTGTTCTCGAAGAGTTGTTTGCCCAGCGCGATACCGCCATTCCCGAAAAGCTGATGTCGCGTGCTTACGGCATCGCGGTGATTCCCAACGTCGTGAAGGTCGCCGCCGTGGTCGGTGGCCGGCGCGGCAGCGGCGCCATGGTCGTGCGCGACGAGAATGGCAAGTTCACCGATCCCATCATGATCTCGCTCACCGGCGGCAACGTCGGCTGGCAGATCGGTGTGCAGTCCACCGACATCGTGCTGGTGTTCACCACCAAGAAGGGCATCGAAGGCATCGCGGACGGCAAGCTCACGCTCGGCGCCGACGCCGCGGTTGCCGCGGGTCCCCTGGGCCGCGCCGCCTCGGCCGGCACCGATCAGAACTTCACCGCCGAGGTGTATTCGTATTCGCGCAACCGCGGCTTGTTCGCCGGCATCGCGCTCGATGGCAGCATCCTCAGCATCGACAGCAAGTCGAACAAGGGGCTGTACGGCCAGACGGCGGCCGCCTCGGACATCATCGCCCGGCGCGTCAGCACCGATGCCGATGCGGCCAAGCGATTCGAGCGCGCCATCCTCGCCAGCACCGCGGGACACAACCCGACCCCGGCCGCCGCGGCGAGCACCTCGCCAGGCGCTCCGGCCACCGTCACGACGACCGGCACACCGACCGAGGCGGGCGCGCCAGCGGCGTCTGGATTGCCGATCGAAGACGCGCAGCCCGGTGCCGAGCCGCCGCGCTGAAATCGGCGGCGAGATTGTTAGTCATTCACGCCCGCGGCTGCGGGCGTGCGAATCTTCGTCCCGCGTTACATAATCCATTCTTATTAATAGACTTTCAAACCGGCAAACGGAATGAGCTAGAAGCTCATACCGTTTGCCGGTCCGTGAGAGTGATGTAGGGTCCTTTCAAAGCTCTGCGGAGATTCGGGGAATGCGCGAGCAATACATCGAGTACCGCGACGGCGAAACGCTGCTCGAAGGATTCCTCTGCTACGACGAGTCTCAGCCGGGACCGCGGCCCGCGGTGCTCATCAACCACGCCTGGGGCGGGCGCGATGAATTCGTGGAGCGCAAGGCGCGACGTCTCGCGTGGCAAGGTTATGCGTGTTTCGCCGCCGACAATTTCGGCAAGGGCAAACGCGGCACGAGCAACGCAGAATGCAGCGCCCTGATGACGCCGTTCATGCAGGATCGTCGTGCACTGCTGCAACGGCTGCGCGCCGCGCTCGCGACCCTGCGAGGCATGCCCATCGTCGACGCGAATCGAATCGCCGTCATGGGTTTCTGTTTCGGCGGTCTGTGCTCGCTCGATCTCGCGCGCAGCGACGCCGAGATTCGCGGCGCCATCAGCTTCCACGGCATGCTCAAACCCTCGGGTTTCACGGAACCCCGGATCCGCGCCAGGGTACTCATGCTCCATGGGTTCGACGATCCGATGGCGCCGCCTGAGGACGTGCTCGCGGTCGCCAGGGAATTAACGGCGGCCGGCGCCGACTGGCAGTTACACGCCTATGGCCAGACGGTCCATGCCTTCACCAATCCCCTGGCAAACAATCGCGCCGCCGGCATGCAATACGATGAAGCCGCGGACCGGCGCTCGTGGCACGCGCTGGAAGAATTCCTGGCCGAAGTCCTGAAATAAATCTGGAGCCAACAGCATGAAGAAGTTTCCGGTGATCACAATCGTGGCCGTGGGTCTGCTGTTCGCGGGACTCGCGGAAGCGGCGCCGAAGAAGCGCACGCGCAATCAGAACCGCATCGGGCCGTACGCAGGCGCGATGGTCGGCCAGACCACCTATACCGAAGACCAGGGCAACAACGAACAGACGCTGCTCGACATCCTCGAGGGCAACAACATTCCGCTGGACACCGCCACCGTCAACACGGATGACACGGGTTTCGGATATCACCTGGCGTTCGGCTACCGCTTCCACCGGTACTTCGCCGCGGAAATCGCGCTGGCCCAGTATGGTGAGCTGTCATCGAAAGCCAGCGGCCAGCTGGACGCCGGATCCGGCCCGCAACCGGCCAGCGCCGAGTTGACGTTCAATGCCCAGGGTATCGTGTTCTCGGGTCTCGGCGTCCTGCCCCTCGGCGAACAACTCGAGTTGTACGGGCGTGTCGGGTACTTTTTCGCCAACTCCGAGCGTCAATTCTCGCTGCGGGTCGGCGGACAGAGCGGCGGATCCCTGAGCGCCAAGGGCGATTCACAACACGTGTTGTACGGCCTGGGTCTCGCCTGGAACATCAACCAGGTCTATACCATCCGCGCCGAATTCCAGCAGCTGGACAACGTCGGTCAGTCCAATCGCACGGGCACCGAAGACCTGAACGCGATCCAGCTCGGCCTGATGATGCGCTTCTAGATGTCGCTCGCCTCGAGCGTCCCCGCGTCTATCTTCTCGTTCAGTTCGCGCGCGCGGCGTTCGATTTCGTCGTAATCGTTTCCCGTCTTGCGGCGAATGATGTCCTGGGGCGTCTCGAACGGCTGGCACTGGGTATCGACGTTGCAGTACAGGCGAAACCAGTCGGCATTCGAGTCGCAGTTGGCTTCGCGCAGGCACGCGGCCAGGCGCCACACCCAGGGCACGCGTTGTGATTCCGCGTAGTCGTCCGTCGCGAGGTTCGAAGCCACCTCGCCGATCCGCGCGATGACCTCCGGGTCGCGCGTGCGTGTCGCCTCGAGCGCCAGGCGCTGCGCTTCTTCCCGCATGGCGCGCGTGGCCTCCGGCGTGGGCTGCTGGCGCGCCTGCATCGCCCGATCCAGTGCCGCGATCGTCTGGGCGGGCGGGTAACGCGCCTGGATGGCCGCGTCCAGCCACTCGCGCGCCGATCCGAACGGCGGTTTGCCGGCGCTGCGCAACCGCTGGCAGCGCGACTGCAGCTTGCGCACGTCATCCGCCGTGAACACCGGGCGTGAGGCGGTGAATTGCAGCGCCTCGTCGATGGTGCGATGGCGGATCGCGCCGCCCGGCAGATGCTCGACGAAGTACCAGTCGTAGAGCGAGTCGCAATACAACAGCGCATTCGACAGGTAGAACTGCGCGGCCGCGTCGCCCTGCTTCGCCGCCGCGAGCACGCTCTGCGCGAATTCCCAGTAGTCGTTCGACGCGCGCATTTTCGCGCGGTAATCGACGTCCGCCTGCGGCGCGGAATTCTCCGCCACTGCCTCATCGGATGTCGGGACATCCGCGGGCGACGCCTGCGGCGGGCCGGTGGATTTCGCGGCGCTCCTGGCCGGGGACTGGGTGAGCGCCGGTGGCGCTGCGCGCGGTGCGCGGACCTCAAACCACCACCAGGCCGCCGCGGCGGCCATGGCCATGGTGATTCCGCTGATGACGAGTCCTTTCCTCATTGTCGCCGAGCTTATGGCCGCGGCTTGACCCCGGCAAACCTGACCGACAGCATCCCGCCATGAGCGATCCACGCGTCGTGCAAGCCTTAGACTGGCTGAAGAAGAAGTCCTCGAAGACCGTGCGCGATGGCATGGCGCGCTACGCCATCCCGAACGACCACGCGCTCGGCGTGCGCATGGCCGACATCCAGAAGTTAGGCAAGCAGCTCGGACGCGACCACAAACTGGCGCACGAGTTGTGGGACACCGGCGTCTACGAAGCTTCGCGTTGCTCGCCAGTGTCGCGCTGAAAGACGGGAGCACGGCCGATGCCGAATTCCTGCGCGGACTGAATCTCGTCGAGGAGGCCTCGGTCGATGAGCGCAACTTCGTCAAGAAGGCGGTCAATTGGGCGCTGCGCGGAATCGGCGGCCGCAACGTGGCGTTGAACCGGGCGGCGGTT
>Ga0070689_100002929_pt1 | contig 11219 bp, 9 predicted proteins | sample KBSS23HmetaG_FD_64669 | JGI IMG/M metagenome (GOLD analysis project Ga0070689, IMG submission 64669) | Switchgrass rhizosphere microbial communities from Kellogg Biological Station, Michigan, USA - KBS S2-3H metaG | ecosystem: Host-associated > Plants > Roots > Rhizosphere ... | reverse complement strand
ATCTTGCGGTAGTTGATGTCGCCGGTCAGCTCCGTCGAGTCCTGGTTCTTCTCGTCCTTGGGCTGGAACGTGCCGATGCCGACGCGGTCCTGCTCCGAAAGGATCAGCCGCCGCACCTTCACGTGCTTGACCACCTGCGCCCAGTCGCCGCCGTACTCGGCGAGCAGCTCGCGGAAGATCAGGCGGCAGGCCGGATCCAGATCGCCCTCGACGTGCACGTGCGGCTTGCCCGCGGCGTTGATGCCCAGCTCGGTGAGCGCGCGCTCGCGCCACTCGGGCGGGATCAGGCGCAGCGGCTCCTCGTGCATCGGGCACTTGAACGTCCCCTGGCCGCCCGTCACGCGCGTCAGCTTCTCCGGGATCGTCCACTCGTAGGTGTAGAGGGCGCCCTCGGGCGTCCGCGAGTACTCCTCCATGCCGCGCTTGATCAGGCGCGCGATCGTCGACTTCGAGCTGCCGACCGGTCCGTGCAGCAGGATCACGCGGCGCTCGGTGCCGTAGCGCTGGGCCGCGCTGTGAAGCACGCTCACCAGCCGCATCAGCGGGATGTCGAGGCCGAAGATCGCGTCGCGCCCCGCGTGCTGTTCGTCCTTGAAGAAGTTGTAGCGGATCAGCCGCTTCTTGTTGTCGATGTACTCTTCCTGGCCGTACGACAGGATCATGTCGTACACGCGCTGGAAGGCGCTGCGGGTGACAGCGGGGTTCTTGCGCACGATCGCGAGGTAATCCTCGAACGTGCCCGCCCAGTTCAGCTCCGCGTACTCTTTGAGATTTTGTAGCGCAGCGACCTTGGCGATCAGGGCGGGCATGTCGCCCTTCGCAGGCGTTTCGGAAGCGGCCATCGGTTCACTCCTTTCGGACACCGGCAGACAGAATCGTAGCGTCTCTGACGCCCAGCCCTGGGAACGGCTTCCGTCATTGTACCACCGGCTGCCGCGACGCGCGATTCGCGCGAGACCGGTTTAGCCGGCGAACTAACCGGCGATTAGCCCGCTTGCGCGGCGCCGGCGGCCAGCGCGTCGGGCAGGTGCGCGCGTTCGAGCACATGGACCGGCACACCTTCCTTCAACGTCGCAAACACCGCGATGTCCTTGATCGTGCCGGGGGCGACTCGCAGCGGGTTGGCCGACAGCACAGCCATGTCGGCCAGCTTGCCGACCTCGATCGAGCCCTTGGACGCCTCCTCGAAGAGCTGATACGCCGCGTCCAGCGTCACCGCGCGCAGCGCCTCGACCGGCGTCAGGCGCTGGTCGGGACCGATCACCTCGCCGCCGCGCGACAGCCGGGTCACCGCGTTCCAGATCAGAAACAGGATGTTGGGCGGGACGACGGGGGCGTCGGTGTGCAAGCTGAACCGCATGCCGCGGCGGGCCGCGGAGCGGGCCGGGCTGATGCGATAGGCGCGCTCGCGCCCCAGCACGGAGGCGACGTGCCAGTCGCCCCAGTAGAAGCAGTGGGAGGGAAAGAACGAAGGGAAGATCCCGAGCGACCGCATGCGGTCCAGCTGATCCTCGCGGACGGTCTGGGCGTGGACCATCACCGGGCGGCGGGCATCGACGTCGCGCCCGTGCCGGCGCTCGGCGCGCGCGACCGCCTCGATCATCTGCTCGGCCGCCGCGTCGCCGTTGGCGTGGGCGAGCAGCTGGATGCTGCGCGCGAAGCACTCCGCCACCATGCGGTAGACGTCGTCGTCCCCGAACAGCGGGAGGCCGCCGTATGACGCCGGCTCGCCCGGCGGTGGCACCAGATACGGCTCGGTCAGCCACGCGGTCTTCCCCTGCGGCGAGCCGTCGAGGATGATCTTGAGACCGCCGACCCGCAGCCGGCCCAGGTACGACCGGCGGAACGGCTCGGCGTCGGCGCGCAAGCGCTCCGCCAGTTGATAGATGGGGTACGCGACCACGTCGATGGGAAGCGCGCCCTCCTCCGCCGCCGCGCGCAGCATCTTCATCCCGCCGACGTCCGTGGCGCCGTCCTGCGCGGTGGTGATGCCCAGGCGGGCGTAATACGCGCCGGTCCGTCGGAGGAGATCGGGGTGCAGGTGGTCCGGGATGGTCGGGCAGAACGTCAGCCGGACGTGCGCCCAGGCCGCCTCTTGCAACAGGCCGGTCGGCTCGCGCGAGCCGGGCTGGCGGACGATCAGACCTCCGACCGGATCGGGGGTGGCCGCGGCGATGCCCGCCTGGTCCAGCGCCATGCTGTTGCCGACCGCCATGTGGCGGGACGCGTGCACGACCCAGATCGGAAGATCAGTCGAGACGCGATCCAGATCTTCTTTCGTCGGGTGGCGACCCTCGTCCAGCATCGCGTCGTCGTAGCCGGTGCCCAGGATGTACTTGTGCTGGGCGGCGAGGCGGCCCAGCCGCGCGTGCAGCGCTTCGAGGATCTCCTCGATCGACGAGATGCGGCCGGCGGGCGGCGGCGCGAGATCGACCCAATCGAGCTCGCTCGCGACCTGCGTGAAGTGGCCGTGACCGTCGACGAATCCGGGGACCAGCGTCAGGCCGTCGAGGTCGACGACGCGCGCGGAGCGCCCGGCCGCCGCCAGCACGCGATCGATCTCGCCCACCGCGAGGATGCGGCCGCCGCGAACCGCGACCGCCTCGGCGGACGGATGCCGCTCGTCCATCGTCACCACGTCGGCGTTGACGAACACAGCCGTGGGCTCTGGCGCACGTCCAGCCATCTTCATCTGGAACGTGGGGGCTCGCGATCGGCGACGCCAGATCTTCCCGGCGCGGGCGTTCCTGCTTCAGTAGTGCGAAAGTGAGCCGTCGATGCGCGCGCGCCTGAGCGCGTACGCGAACACCGCGGCACCGACGGGCGCCAGCACGCCCGCGAAGATGAGCAGCGCGACGAACGAGCGGGCCAGCGCGGCCGGACCGGCGCCGACGAGCAGCGCGCCTCGCAGCACGGCCAGCGCGTGCGTGAGCGGAAGCAGCTGCGCGAGCGCACGCAGCCAGCCGGGCAGCACGGAAACGGGGTAGAGCACGCCCGACAGAAAGAACGACAGCGATCCGATGATCATCGCGACCGGGTTCAGCCGCCGCACCAGCATGGTCGTGCCGGCCGCGAGCAGGCCCAGCCCGGAGAACGCGGCGATGACCAGCGGGACCGCGAGCGCGACCGACAGCCAGTTGGCGCGTCCGAGCTCGAGGCCGAGCAGCAACGTCGCCGCGATGAGATAGGCGGCCGAGCGCATCGCGGCTGCGCCGAACTCGTACATCGGCGGAGCGCCCAGCACCATCCAGGGCGGCGCGGGCGTGGCGAGCTCGGCTTCCAGCGTCCCCATCATCTGCGCCATCCGGATCCGCTCCGCCAGGCCCGACACGCCCACCTGCTGGAACTCGGCCGCCAGCAAACCCAGCACCATGAACCCGAGATAGTTGCCTCCGTAGCCGGACAGGTACGGGTTGGCGGCGGCGCCCACGAAGCGCGCGAGAAACACCATCGCTCCGATCGCCAGCACGAGTCCCAGCATTCGGATGATGAACGCCGTGCGATAGCCGCCAAGCGCGGACAGCTCGCGCCGCATGAACGCCCACATCACCCTCCCGAACCACGCCAGCCCGTTCACAGCCCCAGCTCGGCGTCGATGCGGTCGGGCGGTGCGTCGGCGTACAGCCGCCCGCCGTCGAGAAACAGGACGCGATCGGACATCGCCTTCGCCTCGGTCGGATCGTTGCTGCACACGATCGCCGTGCGGCCGGTCTTCCGGATCACGTCGTCGCGCAGGAACGCGCGCAGATCGCGGGCGCCGCGCGGATCCAGTCCCAGCGTCGGCTCGTCGAGCAGCAGCACTTCCGGATCGGCCAGCAGCCCGCGCGCGAGGGCGAGGCGCTGGCGCATGCCGCGCGAATACTCGCGGTAGCGGCGATCGGCGGCGCTCGCCAGCCCGACCCGCTCCAGCAGCGCCGCTGACCGGCGGCGTGCGTCGGCGGCGGACAGTCCGTGCAGCGCCGCGAAGTAGTGCAGGTTGGCGCGGCCCGTGACACGAAAGTGAAAGCTGCGCTCCTCGCCCACCACGAACGCGACCCGCCGCCGGAACGCGGCGCCGCCCGTGACGACGTCGACGCCGCTGACGCGCGCGCTGCCCGACGACGGCATCAGCAGCCCGCCCAGGATGCGGACCAGCGTCGACTTGCCGGCGCCGTTCGGCCCCATCACGCAGACGATCTCGCCCGCGCCGACGGTGAACGACACCCCCGACAGCGCCTCCAGCGGCGCGCCGTAAAAGCGGCCGCGCAGCATCTCGCCCAGGTCAGCGGGCGGCCGGAAGATCTTGCCCAGGCCCTCGGCGACGACGGCCAGCGCGGCCGTCATTGCTCCAGGGCCTTGCCGCCGCGCTGCCACTTCACGACGGCCGCGTTGTGCTCCGCGACAGTGCGCGAGAACTGGTGGGTGCCGTCGTTCCTCGCGACGAAATACAGGAACGGCGTGTGGTCGGGCGCCAGCACCGCCTCCAGCGCGGCGCGCCCCGGGTTCGAGATCGGACCGGGCGGCAGCCCTTCGTGGGTGTACGTGTTGTAGACGTTGTCGCGATCGTCGAGGTGGATACGGCGAATGCGGCCGTCCCACTTCTGGCAGGCGGTCGAGCGCGCCGTCGCGACCGTGCAGCCATAGATGATGGTCGGGTCGGTCTGCAGCAGCTTCGGTCTGAACGCCGGCATCAGCAGGCGGTTCATGAACACCTGCGCGATGCGCGGGCGCTCCTCGGGGCGGCCCGTCTCCTTCTCGACGATGGACGCCAGCACGACGATCTGGTGGTCATCGAAGCCGAGCGTCTTCTTCAGCTCCAGCGCCGCCTTGGCGTGCGCCGCGCGCAGCTCGGCCCACACCTGGCGGTGGCGGCGCACCAGCGGGATCAGCGCACGCGCGGGCGTGCTGCGCGGCCGCAAGCGATACGTGTCGGGAAACAGGTAACCCTCCAGCGTGTTCCCGGGCAGGCCCAGCTCCGCCGCGAACGCCGGATCGCTCGCCTTCGCGGCGAGCTCGGCCTTGCCGGCGACGCCGGCGGCGTCGAGGATCTCCGCCACCTCCAGCAGGTTCTTTCCGGGCGGAATGACGACCGTCACCAGCTCGTCGGCGGCGCCCTTGACCAGCGTGTCGAGGATCTGCTTCGGCGACGCGGGCGCGTTGATCTCGTAGCGCCCCGCCTTGAAGCGGCCGGCGACGCCGCGCTGGCCCGCGTACAGCCGGAACACGGTGGGGTTGCCGATCAGGCCGGCATCCTTCAACCGGTTCGACACGTCCCCGGCCGTCGCGCCGTTCGGGATCTCGACGGCGACCTTGCCGGCCGCCGTCCCGCCCGGCGTGTCGCCGTACCGCCAGGCGGTGCGCGCAACGATGATCAGCGCGATCAGTCCGACAGCGGTCGTGCTCAGGAAGACGATCAGCGCGCGTTTCATGGGCTTGGTCATTTGTCTGTCAGCGTTGTGCGTCCAACCAGCGCCGAAGGATAACCGCAGCCGCCATCTTATCGACGACTTCGCGCCGGCGCGCGCGCGAAACGTCGGCGGCCAGCAGGACCTCCTCCGCCTCCACCGTGCTGAAGCTTTCGTCGATCAGCTCGACGGGAACCGTGATCGCGGCGCGCAGGCGGGCGGCGAACGCCTCGGCGCTCTTGGCGGCGCGCCCGGGCTCGCCGTCCGGGTCCAGCGGCAACCCCAGGACGATCCGTTCGGCGGCGTGCTGGCGCACCAGCGTGGCGATGGCGTCGAGATCGCGCTGGCCGCCGCGTCTCGGGATCGTCTCCAGCGGCTGCGCCGTCAGCCCCAGCCCGTCGGTCATCGCCACCCCGATGCGGCGCGCGCCGAGATCGATCGCGATTACCCTGCCGGACACCCGCTAATGTATACCGTACCCATGGCCGACCAACCGAAGGGTCCCGTGCCCGATCAGCCCGCGGCGGCGGGCGCTCCGCAGATCCAGATCGACGTCGACGAGACGACCGCGCAGGGCTCGTACTCGAACCTCGTGCTGATCAACCACAACGAGAACGAGTTCGTGCTCGACTTCGCGTACATCCAGCCGTCGGCGCCGCGCGCGCGGGTGCGTGCCCGCATCATCTCGTCGCCGCGCCACACGAAGCGCCTGCTGCGCGCGCTGGAGCACAACGTCCGTCGCTACGAGGAACGCTTCGGCCGCATCGAAGAACCGGAGCCGATGCCGATCCCGCCCATGCCCTCGGGCGGCCTGATTAGCTGACCGATGAGCCGATAACATCGGCCAGCTTGCTTATTGGGAGGGTCGACGGTCTGCGCGCGGCGAGACAAATGCTGATGGGCCACGTCCGTATCGAGCGGAGGTCCTGATGCGCCGACTGCTGATCATCACGCTGATGCTTTGCGCATGCTCGAAGGAATACGATCTGCATAGCCACGACGACGGCGCCGCGGGCGCGGCCGGCGGCGCGGCCGGCACGACGGGTGGCGGCGGCTCCACCGCAGGCGCCAGCGGCGGGGGCGCGGCCGGCACGACCGGAGCTGGCGGCGCGGCCGGTGCGACAGGGGCTGGCGGCGCGGCGACGGGAGCCGGCGGCGCGGCCGGCACGACCGGAGCTGGCGCGAGTGGAACGGGTGCCGGTGGTCGCGGCGGCGCCGCGGGCACGGGCGGCGTCGCGGGCACGACTGGCGCGGCGGGCACCGGAGGCGCCGTCTGCGCGCCCGTCGACGTACCGGTGGCGGGCGTCAAGCCCGACATCCTCGTCCTGCTCGACGCCTCGGCCTCGATGAACCGGGACCTCAACGACATGGCCTGCGGCACCACCAGCTGTGGCGCGAGCTCGAAGTGGGCGCAGACGACCGCCGCGGTCAATCAGGTCGTGGCCACGACCGACGCGAACGTGAACTGGGGTCTCAAGTACTTCGCCGATTCCGGAGCCTGCGGCGTGAGCGCGAGCGTCCACGTCCCGATCGGCGCGGCCAACGCGGCCGCTATCGCGAACGCGATCCAAGGACGCACCGATGCGATGGGTGGCGTCATCGGCAACAGCAACACGCCCACGCGCGCCGCCGAGGCCGCCGCGGCCGCATATCTGGCGACCATCACGGACACGAGCCCGAAGTTCATCCTGCTCGCGACCGACGGGCTCCCCACATGCCCCGCCAGCGGCGGAATAAACGGCGACGATTCGATCCCGGCGGTCGGCGCCGTGTCCGACGCGTCTGCCGCCGGCATCGCGACCTTCGTGCTCGGCATCGGTGCGCTCTCGACCGGCGACACCATTCTCTCGGCACTGGCAGACGCGGGTGGCCGCCCGCGTGCAGCCAGCCCGAGCTACTACCCGGTGACGAGCGCCGGCGAGCTGACCGCGACGCTGAATCAGATCGTCAGCATCGCGCGCGTCTGTCGATTTCCGCTCACCGTTCCAGCCGGACACAGCAAGGACGCGATCGACGTGACGGGCAACGGAACGGTGATCCCGCACGATGCGAGTCACGGAAACGGCTGGGACTACACCGACGCCGCGCACACATCCATCGAGATCTTTGGCGCCCCGTGCGACCGCGTCACCGACGGCACCATCACGCGCGTGAGCGTCACCTTCCGCTGCCCGCCGTAGATTGCGTCCTTGCCGATCGGCTCAGCGAACGGCGCCCTCGAGCGCCGTCAGCGTACCGGCGGCGGTGTCCAGCTCGCACAGCGTTCCGTAAGGAAGCGCCCGGTTGCGCGTGCCGTGGCCGAACGCGCCGCCCAGCGCGACGGCAATGGGCAGCCGGCCCAGGCGATCGACCAGCACCTCCTCCGCCGTCGGCGAGTCCGCGCGCGTCGCCTCCGGCTCGCGGCAGCCGGAGAAGTCGCCGACCACGACGCCGCTCGCCGCGCCGAAGACGCCGGCGAGGTCCAGATGCGCCAGCAACCGATCGATCCGGTAGGGCCGCTCACCCAGGTCCTCGAAGAACAGGATCGCGCCCGAGACATCCGGCAGGTAAGGCGTACCGATCAGGCGCGAGAACATCTCGAGGTTGCCGCCGACGAGCGGCCCGCGCACGCGCCCCGGGATCAACCCCTCCAGCCCGTCGAGCAACAGGCTGGGACCGGGCGTCTCGAGCCGTTCGAACAGCGCGCGCTGATCGCCGGTGGCGAGGTTGCCCAGCTGCGTGACGACAGGTCCGTGGATCGACGCGACGCCGGCGCGCGCCGCGAAGGCCAGCAGCGCGGTTCCGTCCGAGAATCCGACGATCGGCCGCGGATTCGCGACCAGCGCGCCCGCGTCGACGAACGGCAGCAGGCGCATCAGGCCGTAACCGCCGCGGGCCATCACGATCGCGCGCGCGTCGCGGTCCGCCAGCGCCGCCGTCAGCTCGGCGAGCCGGCGCTCGTCGGATCCGGCCAGATAGCCTTCGCGCGCGAACACACCGTCGTCGTGGCGCACGTCGTAGCGCGCGCGCAGCACCTCCAGCCCGGCGGCGAACGCCTCCTTCGGCACGGGGCCGGACGGGGCGATGACACGTACGGGATCGCCGGGCGCGAGACGCGGCGCCCGGATCACTTCCGGCGGCGCTTGCGGCGGCCGTGCTCGCCGTCGTGATGAGCGTGCGGGTCGGCGGCGTGTTGCGCGCTGGCGTCGCCGCCGGAGGGAACACCTGTCGAGCCGGTGGACCCCTCGGTGCCGACCGGAACGGGAACGGGCGCCGAAGCCGGCTCCGACGCCGGCGTGGCAACGACGGCGGCCGGCGCAGGTGCGGCCGGCGCCGCGACGGGTGCTGGTGCGGGCGGCGCCGCGACGGGTGCGGGCGCTGCCGCCGCCGGTGCGGGCGCGGGCGCCGGGGCCGCGGCGCGTTCCGGCGGTCGCGACGCGGGCGCGGTCTTCGCGGCCGCGGTCCCGAAGCGAACGCGCATGCCCGCGGCCGACGCGTCCGCCGACTCGACGACCTCGGTCACAACCGCCGGCTGCTCCTTCTCGTCGATCTTCAAGGTCAGCGACGTGCCGACCGGCAGCGGCTCGCTGAACACGAGGAAGGCGCCCGCGTCAGTGCGATCGCGTACCTGCGGCGACCGCCCGACGACCACGCCCCCATATCGAACCTCCGTGTCCACGACGCCGAGTCTACCAAACTTGGAACCCTCAAAGGGTTCCAAACCTCCCGCGACGGGCTCCGGCAGGCGCAGCCCGCCTACGCCCACGCGAACCACCGTGGTTAACTTCCGGGCGTGCTTCGCGAACGGGAAAACTGCTGGCGCATCGCCACCGCCCGGCGCGCCGCCTTCCTGATCGACGCCGACGCCTACTTCACGGCGCTGAGGCACGCCGTCGCCCGCGCCCGGCACTCGGTGTTCATCCTCGGCTGGGACATCGACAGCCGCGTCCAGCTGAACCCGGGCACGGCCGAGGCGCCGCTGACCTTGCTGTCGTTCCTGAACGACGTGCTCGCGCACCGCCCCGGTCTGCGCGTGTACGCGCTGGCCTGGGACTTCTCCGTGCTGTTCGCGCTCGAGCGCGAGCCGCTGCCCTCGTATCGCTTCGCATGGAACGCCCACCCGCGCCTGTCGTTCCAGCTGGATGACGCCCACCCGTTCGGCGCGTCCCACCACCAGAAGATCGTGGTCGTCGACGACGCCATCGCGTTCGCGGGCGGCCTGGACCTGACCATCCGGCGCTGGGACACGCCCGCCCACCACGCGGCGGAGCCCGGACGCGTCGATCCGGTCGGCCGTCCCTACCCGCCTGCCCACGACATACAGATGATGGTCGACGGCGACGCGGCCGCGGCCCTGGGCGAGATCGCGCGCGCGCGCTGGCAAGCCGCCACCGGACAGACGCCGGCGCCGGGCACGGCGCAGTCGCAGCAGTCGCAACAGTCGCAACAGTCGCAACAGTCGCAACAGTCGGATGACGACTTCTGGCCGCAGACCACGGTGCCCGACGTGCGCGACGCGCCCATCGGGATCGCGCGCACCATGCCCGCGTTTCGCGACGCGCCGCCCGTGCAGGAGGTGTCCGCGTGCGCGCTCGCATCGATCGCCGCGGCCCGCCGCTTCATCTACATCGAGAACCAGTACCTGACCTCGGCCGCGGTCGGCGCGGCGCTGGCGCGCCGGCTCACCGAACCCGACGGCCCCGAGATCGTCGCCGTGCTCCCCCGCGAGGAGCACGGCTGGCTGGAACAGAATTCGATGGGGCTGATGCGCGCGCGCCTGCTCCGGCACCTGCGCGCGGCCGATCGGTTCGACCGCCTGCGCCTCTACTTCCCGATCATTCCCGCCCTCGAGGACCAGGCGTGCATGAACGTCCACGCCAAGGTGATGATCGTCGACGATCGCCACGCGCGCATCGGTTCGGCGAACCTCAGCAATCGATCGATGGGCCTCGACAGCGAATGCGACCTGGTGCTGGACGCCGAGCTGGACGAGCGGCTGGGCGGCGCGATCACGTCGTTGCGCCACCGGCTGCTCGCCGAGCACCTCGACTGCGACCCGCAGGCGGTGGCGGACGGCGTGGCGGCGCGCGGCTCGCTGATCGCCGCGGTCGAAGCGCTGCGCGGGCGGGCGCGCTCGCTCGCGCCGCTGCCGGCGCCCGCCGCATCGTCCGAGCCCGAACCGGTCACCGTCGGCGGGAAGCCGCCGCTGGACCTGGCCTTCCTCGACGGCCTCGCCTGCGATCCCGAGCAGCCGGCGCCCGATCGCCTGCTGGCGATGCTGGTCCCGGAAGGCCTGCGCCCGCCCGTGCGGCGATCGCTGGCCGGCTGGGGACTGGTGATCGCGGCGTTGCTCGCCGTCATCGCGGTCTGGCGGCTGACGCCCCTGCGCACGTTGCTGAGCGTCGAACGCGTCGCCGAGCTGGGCCAGCGGCTGAGCGGGCATCCGGCGGCGCCGGTCGCCGTCCTGGGCGCATACCTGGGTGGGACGCTGGTGTTCTTCCCGATCACGCTGCTGCTGGGCGGCACGGCGCTGCTGTTCCCGGCGCCGCTCGCCATCGCGTACTGCATGGGGGGCGCGCTGTCCTCCGCGTGCATGACCTACGGCATCGGCCGTCTGGTCGGGCGGTTTCGCCCGCGCTGGCTGGAACGCCCGCGCCTGCAGCGGATCAGCCGACAGCTGCGCCGGCGCGGGATGCTGGCCATCATCGCGGCGCGCATGCTGCCGGTCGGCAACTTCTCGCTGATCAACATCACCGCCGGGGCGCTGGGCGTGCCCTTTCGCGACTACCTGATCGGCAACGCGATCGGCCTCCTGCCGGGCGTGCTCGCGCTGACCGTGTTCGCCGACCGGATCGG
>Ga0070689_100002927_pt1 | contig 11221 bp, 5 predicted proteins | sample KBSS23HmetaG_FD_64669 | JGI IMG/M metagenome (GOLD analysis project Ga0070689, IMG submission 64669) | Switchgrass rhizosphere microbial communities from Kellogg Biological Station, Michigan, USA - KBS S2-3H metaG | ecosystem: Host-associated > Plants > Roots > Rhizosphere ... | reverse complement strand
TATTTCGTGGTAAGAAATCCCGCGAACCCCGGGCGCCGCTTACCGGCACGCGGAAGGCTGGGTGAATTTCAATGGCGCCTGGAATGTCGCGCCGGCCTATCTGAAATGGGATTCTGTTCAAGGCAGATGAGACTACCGAATTCAGGCAGAGGAATGAGCGGCGAGGGAATCAAATCAGGAAAACCATTCTTCTGCCGCTCATTCCCCTGCCCCGCTGATTCCAACACTTAATTCTGCAGGAGCCGAGGTGACGAGGCTCTGACTCTCTTTGGTTTGAAATGAGCCTCCGTACGCCGCCGTCACCGGCAACCCCACGAATCGTCACGCGTTCAACGGCGTTGCATCCCTCCGCCTCGCCCGGTTGATGAAACCCCGTTGGGGTTTTGTTACCTTGTGCCATCGACCCAGGGTAGCTCGTTCCTCGCAACCCTGAGCTGAATGACGAAATCCCTTCGGGATTTGCTGACATAAAGCACCATCAAACCACGAAATACACCAAACACACGAAAGGAGTACGAAACGAAACCGCCTTTGGTTTTCGTGTGGTTCGTATATTTCGTGGTAAGAAATCCCGCGAACCCCGGGCGCCGCTTACCGGCACGCAGAAGGCTGGGTGAATTTCAATGCCGCCTGGAAGGTCGCAGCCTGGACTTCGCGAAAGCATTCCCGGTGCGTGGTGCTGCGGCTTTGGTCGTGACAAGGGCGGCCAAAGGCAAAAAGGGCCCGCACCTTTCGGTGCGGGCCCGCGGCTCAGAATCAGTTCTCGAACCGAACCCTGCCGGTCATTCCTTCATCAAGGGCACGGGCAGCGAACGCTCGATCCTGACACGATGTTAATGTCTTTTCCGGAGATCACCTGGCCGTTTACCAGGCCGGGGCTGAGATTAATCTTGCGGTACGGAGCCAACACCGTTCCGTCCACAATCGCGGCACAGCAGTTCACTCCGCCGCCACCGCCCGAAAAAGCCACATCCGCGCCGTTCCCGATAATGTTGTACAACACGGCGCTGGGTTGCAAACCAGCGATCGTGTCCACGCGGATTTGCGGACCATTGCCTCCGCCGGTAAAGACGAATTTCCCCGTCACATTGAAGATAAACTTCGCGTCCGCCGGACCGGTCAGCAGGATCTGCTTGCCCCCCAGGACGACGTTCTGCACGCAGATAACGTTCATTCCCGAAACGCCGACGATGGTCGTGACGCTCTTGCCGTCGAGCGTGGTGAAGGTTTGTGTGCAAGGCAAAGCCGCTGAGTTTGCCGACGCGGCATACGCCGCCGCGATTTCCGCGCTCAGGTCCGCATTGTTGACAACGGCGACCGTGCCATGACTGCTGTTGGAAAACTTCGCACCCGGCCCGAGTTTGACGATGCCGGTGACAAATTCGTCACCCGACATTGAGAGGCTGCCGCCCGGGGCGATGCCAATGTTTCCCAGGATGCCGCCGGCTGGGCCGGTGATGGAAACCTTCGCCGCGCCAAGCTCCAACACTGTCATTCCCGAGGCCGCTCCCAGTCCTAAAAGCGGATCAACGCAGTCTGGACAGGGTGTGCCACAGTTGAAACAGAAGTCCACGATGGCGGGGTCAGGTGGGAATGCATTTACGGTTGACGTAGTCGGACAGACCGGCGTGTACCCTCCGGGCACCGTGGTCAAATCCACCGTCACGCTACAAGGAGCAACGAGGCCGATGGGGAAATCGTAGTTGCCGTTGGCATCGGTCGTTTGGACGGCGGACGCCGGGTCAACGCAAGCGAGCGACACCTTAACGCCCGGAATGCCGATCCCTGTGCCCACACAATAAACCCTGCCTTGGATGTGTGCGTTTGCTGTGCCCGCAGAAACAAGCAGCAAGGCGCCGGCGGCCATGCCGGCGAGCCACTTGTTTTTAGTGAGCTGGTTAACGATTGGTTTCATAATTTGCATCAGACTTCTCCTTTTTTATTTGAATCTACTTGACCTCCACCTAACACTGCAGCCCGCCACAAGGCGAGCCGAGAAGCATGTACACCCATTCAATTTTCTAGCGATGCCACGCTTTTGGACTAAGCCAAATCTCAACCGGACTGCGTAAAACACCAGCATGAATCACTACGTAGACACCGCTCCGAATTAGTACGTAAGCGCGGAAATGCGCGGACAAAGATCAAATCAGTTTACGATGCTACCCGGAGGACAAAAGCGGGCTGGAAGCCGGACCGCGGACTTGCCGACCCAGAGAAAGATCAGCGCGAGCGGATGGTGCTGAGATATTTCCGGAACCAGAATTGATAGAAATACCAGACGGCGTCCGTCAGGAGCCGGCCCAGCAACAGCAGCCAGGTCTCCTTGAAGGTGAGCACCTGTTTCCAGGTCCATCGCGTTTCAATCGAAGGCGCAGCGGCGCCTTTCTCCTCGATCAACTCCGTGCCCAGGAGATCGGTCAACCTGCCGGCGACCAGGTAGGCCAGCGTGTAGGCGACGAGGAAAAGATTGACGATGTTGCCGTAGGCCTGGTCGTCCATCGCCAGATCGTTCTGAATCGTGGGCGCCAGCGCGACCATGAACCTGACACTGGGAGCGCGGCATTCATGCCGCTTCAGCGTCGCCCGGCTCGCGATCAGAGAAGCGGCATAAATGCCGCGCGCCGAGGGCAGGTTCATGGAGAGGGCACAGGTCCCGAGAAGAATTACGAAGCCTCGGCTGTCAGTTGCCTCCGGATTCGGGTAACCTCGCCCGGGCATGAGATCAATTCTCCATCTGCCGCTGCTGACGGCCAGGCTATTGTCCCCAGCGCTAATTACTCCGGCAAGAGCTTCACGTCGTCAAGGTACCAGCCTTCGAGCAGGTTGAAGTTGTCGCAATAAAGGCGGAACTCAAGAATCACGTTCTTGCCGAGGGCCGGCGCTGGCAATGGGAGCGTGAGCGGCTGCCAGCCTGCCGTAGCACCGGCTTGCAGCGAGAGCTGTGTAATGACGGCCAGCGTGCCGGCCTCCAGAACATTCACGATCGTACCGTGGAAGGTGGGGTCCGGGTCCACATTGCGCCATTCCTGGAGCTTGAGCGTGGCGCGAGGGATTCCGGTGAGATTGATGGTTGGCGAACGCAGGTAACAACTACTGAACGGCTGAATGTTGCCGGTCAGGCTCGTCGCGTACACATTCGTGCCCTCGAACGCGGCGCCTGGCCCATTGACCGGTGTTCCGACCTCCCAGGAATCTCCATTGCCCCCGTGAACCCATCCCGGAGCCCCGGTCTCGAAGGTTTCCTTGAAGATCGGGGGTTTGGGCAGAGCTACGACGCGGAAGTACGCCGTATCGGCGGCCGGTTTGTTGAATATCGCCTGCGTCAGCCCGCCGCCCAGCGAAGTGAACGTCACCGGCATCTGGTCATTCCAACTCGCGGCTCCGAGGTCGGTTTTTCCCTGGATGGCGTGAGCCAGGCCGGTGTAAGGAGAAAAGAACACCAATCGAACCTGATCGGCCGTAGGAAAACCAATCTCCCGGATGGCGAACGGTACGAACGGAGCATTCAGTCCTCTGGCAACCAATCCGTTCTGATAAATACCGTCAACCTCACTGGCACTGAGAGCGCGATTCCACAAACCCAATTCATCCATGTATCCATTAAACAATCGGTTGATCGAGAGGTCGGGGCCAAAGTTCGCAATGATAAGCGCGCTCAGGTTTTCCGGCCCAAAAAATCCGGGGAATGGCGGGCCGAGGCTGCGGCCATTTCTGAAAAACTCCAACGTTCCGTCTTTGGTCACCACGGCGATATGCTGCCATTGATTGGTCGTGGCTGAATTCGCCGGGGCAATATAGGTGCTCTTATTCAAGCCTCCATATACTTGGAATGTCGAGTTGGCAGTAACCAGGGTGAGGTCGACATTAATATCCTTGCGCACAATCCGGCCCAGCCCACCGGCAGCAGCGGCTCCCAAAGTGCGCGGATTGACCCACACCGAGACGGACGCCTGGTCGGCGAGATTCAATTCTGCGGCATGGGGAACGATGGCGAAATCATCGATGCCATCAAAGTTGTAGGCCCCGCCGACGATGCCTCCCGTGCCCGGCACGATGGTACCGTTTGTCAGCGTAGCGTGATGGCCGCGACCGCTCGCATCGTTGAAGACCGTACCGTTGGTTTCATCGAACGTCCAATAAGCAACCAGGCCCGTCGCGACGTTCGTAATTTGCAGTACGGTAAGCGTTGCGGGTGGCGTGCTGGTAGCGGAGTTCAAGTCATTTTGGACGGTGACTGTGTAGCCGCCCGCATTAGCGATGGTCAGATTCGTCACGATCAGATGGTTGGTGTTCGAGTTGGGAATCGGAGTGCTGCCATGCTTCCATTCGTAGGTGACCGGGCGTTTACCCGTGGCCTGCACCAGGAAGTCAGCCGTGCCGCCCACATAACGAGTCACGGCTTGGGGTTGGGAAACAATCACCGGTGGCCCGGCCGCGTCACGAAATGCCAGAGTGAGAATTTCAGATTCGCTCAACGGTCGCGCCCAAATGCCAACTTCGTCCATGCCACCGGCGAAGTAATTGGACGAAACCAAACCCTCATCCTGGTTTCCCAACACCACGAGGTTTGTGTTCGCCACCCCCAAATTGACCGGGGCTGGGTCGCCCAACCGAAATCCGTTCTTGTAGAAGCTCACGGTCCCGCCCTGGAAAACAACCGCGAAATGCTGCCATTGATTCAGTTGCACAGAATTCTGGGTGGCGGGCACGCCGTTGGCCCGGAGGGTTGCACGCACGCTCCCAGGATCGTCAACGATTTCCAGATCGAAATGCCCGCCTTTGCGAAGAATGCGGCCCTGGTGGCGCGTGTAAGTGACGGCGTCCTGAAACGAGCCGTAGGTGGTGGGCCGAATCCAAAAGGCGAAGGTGGCATCCGAACCGAGGTTGATCGGGCCGCTGTTCGTGACCACGACCCGGTTGGATATGCCGTCAAAACTTAATGCTCGATTGACCTGGCCGCTGATCCATGGACTCGTCGCATCCGGGAAATCGATCAATTGCCCCGTCCGTCCGAGACCAGAAGTGTCCGCTGCGGTGAACCCGGTGGTTTCATCGAACTTGAACTGTGCCTGAAGACCCACCGCGATGTTAGTCACCGGGGTCACGCTGAGCGTGGCCAGGGCGCTGGCAGTTTCGCCCAGGTCATTGGACACTTTGCAGGAGTAGTCGCCCGCGTCGTCAGGCTGGAGGTTCGCCAGCGTCAACGTGCCGGTCGTGGCCGTGCGGATTTCGTTGGTCCCACGGTACCAAAGATAGCGCAACGGTTGCTGGCCCCGGGCCCGCACGCTGAAAACGGCGCTGCCCCCGGCGTAACGGGTCAACGGCTGGGGTTGGTCGAAAAATTGGGGCAGACCGAACTGCCCGGCCAGTTGCTGGACTTCGGAAATGGAAAGTGGACGTTCCCAGATGCCCACTTCGTCCACGGCGCCATTGAAAAGCGCACCAGGCGCGTTCACCACATAATCGGAGCCGATGCGCAGCGGTTGAGTCGTGGTATCAATGGGCGCCGCAACGGCGACGTTGGTCTTCAAGACGCCATCCAAATACATACGCATGGAGGTCCCGTCGTACGTGCCCGCGATATGGTACCAGCGGTTGGCAACCAGTGTTTCTCCAATGCCCGCGGTGACATTGGCAGCGTTCTTTTTCACCAGCATGTTCATTCCACCGGACGCTCCCGTGCCTTGAAGAAGGAAGAACGTGTCCCCTTTTTCCAACACGCGATACGTGGCCCCACTGGCGAGCAGGTCCACCTTGGACCGGATCCAGGCAGCCACCGAGAAACTGTTCGCCAGATTCGCCCCGATCGAGGCGGAGTGGGGCACATCCACGTAATTTGAGATCGCCCGATTGAAGTCCAGGGCACCATTGTAATCGCTCGCAATCCATTGCGAATTGTCTCCCACGTAATTGAAGAGGACGCCATCATTGTGGTTGGTAGTCGCGTCGAATGCCGTCAGTCCCGTCGTTTCGTTGAAGTGCCACAGACCTTGCAAACCCAGGTTGACATTCGTTGCCGCCAGCACCGTGAGCAAGGCCGCGACGCTGTTGGTCGAACCGAGGCTGTTCGTAACGGAAAGAGTATAGTTGCCCGACTGACCGGATGTCACATTGGCCAACCGCAGCAACAAGTTCGTCTGCGCGTTGAGCGGAGTGCCGTCCTTGCGCCATTGAATCGATAGCGGCAGCGCGCCGGTGGCTTCCGCGACGAACTGGACACTGACGCCCTCATAGCTGGTGACGGGAACGGGTTGCTTGAGGACAATCGGTGCGCCGCTGGCGACCGGGCCGGCCACGGCGTTGTAATTTGTACCGACCCGCAATTCGTCAATCTCCAGCGGCAGTGCGTCGAAGTTCTGAATCCGCAACCGCGTCAGCACCACGCCGCTGCCGCCGTTGGCGGTGGATTGCCAGACCGCCGGCTCCAGCGCCGGCACCACATCTCCGGCCTTGTATACGTTGAGAAATACTTCGTCATTGGCGGTCGCGTGGGTGAGCATTTTGGCCACTACGAAAACCGTTTCGTTGCTCGGAAAGAGATTGGCTGTGCGAACATCGCCGGCGACCCCCACCAGCGAATTAGGTCCATCATTGGTTGCGCCGATGCGCCACCGCGCGTTTACCGTGGCGTCCCAGAATTCAAACTTGAAATATCCCTGGCGCTTAACCAGAGCACTGAAATAGAACGTGCTCCCTTCCCCAGCCAGGCTCAGGCTGGCGCCCAGACGGCGTTCGGCGATCCCGGCGCCCGTGAACGTGACGCGGCTTCCCTGGGCGCTGTGGCTGACCGATGCCGGAAAGGCCAGACTCACGCCGTCGTTTGACAGCACAGCGTTTCCGTCCGTATTCGTCCAGACGTTCGCGCCCCAGCCTGTGCCGCCACTTTGCGTGTCGAGCATAGTGCCGGAATAATTGAAGCCTTCGTACTCCTGAACCTGGGCGCGGGCGAGTTTGCCGCCACCCAGCGAGAGCCCAAGGAGGAGCGCCGCGGCGGCTCGGGAGTGGTACGTTTTGCTATTTCGGTGGAGGCGAGCGTCCTCGCGAGCCGGCTCGTCAGTAGCCTCGCCCCACCAAACTGTACCTCTACCGGCGGCTCGGATCGGAAAAAATCGAAGATTGATCATTGGCGAGTTCATGGATGGGTGTTTTGGAGTTCTGATATTGTTCCAGGTTGTGAAACTTGGTTTGGTCCGGCCCCTCAGGATTCAGGGATTCTCATCGCCGCCGTCCATGAATACCTGGGCGCTACCGAAGGTTAGCTTCGGAAAGCGAATCCAGGGTTCTTTCGCTTTCACCCACTGGCCGTGGCCGTCCAGGAATCCCTGGTTGGCGCCCGAGGGCTCGCCTTTTTCATAATGGTTGGCCCCGCGCACGGTCGGATCCGAATCGCCAGGCCGCCCCCATGAGCCGTTCAATTTTCGCACCAAGTCAGCGTACAACACGGTGTAAAACGGCCGATCGCTGCTTTTGAGGGCAAACGCATTCTTGTCCGCCGTCACCACGCGAACCAGGCCCGGATTGGTAAACAAACTCGGTTCCCCGGCGAAGTAATGGTAACCCATCACCGTGTCCACGCCGCCGAATTGCCAGTCCCAGAAGTCATCTTTGTTCCAGCTCGGATTAGCCGGGCAGTAAAACTGCTCGCGGCCGATGCCAAATCGCTTGTTAAAGAGATCGCGAAAATTCTTCTGATCCACCCAATACGCATTAGCCTGCGTTCCCGCCCGCGCGGCTTGCGGCATGCGAAAAAGATTGTCGTCCGCATACATCAGGGTGGCCAAAGTCCACTGCTTGACGTTGTTCAAACAGGAAATCCGCTTGGCCTTATCCTTGGACCGTGCCAGGGCCGGCAACAACATGGCCGCCAAAATGGCGATGATGGCAATGACCACCAGCAATTCGATCAGGGTAAATGCCGGGGGGCAAGCGGCCGGCTTCCTGGGTTTGGACAGCGGTGTCATGGACCCTTGGAGCACGGTCGCGGTTTTGGGTGACTTGATTCGCAAAGCGGGATGCGGTTCAGGAAATGATTTCCGTAACGACCTGGCCGGCCACGTCCGTGAGTCGGAAATCGCGGCCGTTGTACTTGTAAGTGAGCTTTTCGTGGTCGAGGCCGAGCAGATGCAGAATCGTCGCGTGCAGGTCGTGCATGTGGACCTTGTCCTTGATGGCGTGATGACCGAACTCATCCGTCTCGCCATGAAGGAAACCCGGCTTTACGCCGCCGCCCGCCAGCCAGACCGTAAAACCGCTTGGGTTGTGGTCGCGGCCCGTGCCGTTCTTTTCTGCGTAAGGCGTCCGGCCAAATTCCCCGCCCCACCACACGATCGTGTCTTCCAGCAAGCCGCGCTGCTTCAAATCGGCCAGCAGGGCCGCCACCGGCTTGTCCACCGCGCGGGCGTGATCGGCGTGTTTGGGCAGATTCGAGTGCTGGTCCCAGCCGGGGTTGTTGGTGTTGTCGCCATAGTTGACCTGGACATAACGCACACCCGCCTCGCACAGCCGTCGCGCCATCAGACATTGCCGGCCAAAATTATCCGTGGCCGTTTCGCCGATGCCGTACAGCGCCAGCGTGGACGGCGTTTCCGTGGACAGATCCATGATGCCCGGCGCGTTGTTCTGCATGCGCCAGGCCAGCTCGTAGGAGTTAATCACCGCTTCCAGTTCGTCATCACCGGACGCCCGATTCAACTGCTCCTGATTGATGGCCCGCAACAATTCAAATTGTTTGCCCTGGTCGGCCAAAGAGATTTTGCCGTTGATCAGGTTGCGGATTCTTGCCTCGGTCGCCGGAATGCCGGAGCGGCCAAGGGCCGTGCCCTGATGGACGGTCGGCAGAAAAGCGTTGCTGAAATTGCGCGGTCCGCCGTTCCCCATCGAAGGGCTCAACGTGACGAACCCCGGCAGGTTCTCGTTTTCGGTGCCCAGGCCGTACGTGACCCACGAACCCATCGCCGGGCGAATCAGGTTGGTTGAGCCGGTGTGCAGGAACAACGTCGCGGGCCCGTGGGCGATTCCTTCGGTCTGCATCCCCTGCAGCACACAGTAATCGTCCGCCCGTTCCGCCAGGCGCGGAAAAAGTTCCGAGACCCATCGTCCGCACTGGCCGTGCTGCGAAAACTTCCACGGCGATTTCATGACGCGCTGCGTCGAGTTTTGTCCCGTCTTGGCCAGCGTGCGCGCGTCGTCGAAATCCATCATCTTGCCATCGTCTTTTTCCAGGCGCGGTTTGTAATCGTAGGAATCCACGTGGCTGACGCCCCCCTGCATGAAGAGAAAAATCACGCGCCTGGCGCGCGGCTTGAAGTGCGGAGTTTTCGGCGCGAGGGGATCGGGGGCGGCGCTTGCCTTGTTCCCCGTCAGCCCCGCCAGCGCGAGATAGGCGAAGCCGCACGCCGCATTTTTCAGGGCCTGCCGCCGCGTCAGATAAGCCGGCTCAAACATCGCCTTCATGTCAATGCGCCAGACTATGCGCGCCGTGCCTTTCATTTGCAAGCCGGTGATTCCCGATGAAAGTGGCAAAGTGTAGGCAGAATGATGCTTTTTCAGGTCACGGACGGCATGATTCTGCCATCAATCATTCTGTCATTCCTGCGCGTTTCCTGTGCTGCTTGCGCCTTTCTTGCGCCAAATCAATCCGTGTTAATCCGTGCAATCCTTGTCTGAAAAAAGTTGTAAGAAAAGTTCGGCAGGTTGCGCGCAGTTATCCTTGTTGCGCTCGAAAGAAGAGAAGGAGAATCTCTCCAATCCTTACTTCGGGACTGCGTTCACGCTGACGGGGCAGTGGAATTGAAAGGGAGTGTCGCAACGCCAGTTCAATTCAAGTAACGGAAATCGACACACGAGAATATCACCTGGTACAACTGGGCCCAGGCTTCCAATGGATGCGCCCTGCCATCGCCTTCCCCCGCCGGCGCGGCGCAAAACTTCAAGGCCAGCTTCCTTTCGTTGTCCGTCGGCAGACGGCCCAGCGCCGTGCGATAGGCGCGGTCAATCCGCGCCGCGTCGGTGAGATGCGGGGTTTGCAGATTTCTGGCCGCCGCCAGCCGTGCCTGTTCCATGACAAACGGATGGTTCATCAGATAAAGCGCCTGCGGCGCGACCGTGCTCACGTTGCGCCGGCCCATGACCTGATTGATGTCCGCGAAGTCAAACGCCTCAAATAATTCCAGACGGATGTTGCGAAACGCGGGCGTGTAAACGCTCCGGCGCGTGTCGGCGAACTGGTAGCCGTATTCGATGTTGCCGGCACTCGAATCGTTCGCGTTGATCGCCTTGGCCCCGGCAATGTTTGGCCCGCCGGTTTCACGACGCAGCTCACCGCTGACGAGCAGTATGGTGTCGCGAATGGCCTCCGCCTCGAGCCGGCGGCGATTCATGCGCCAGTGCAAACGGTTGCCGGGGTCGGCCGCCAGCGCCGCCGGATCCCTGGCCGTGCTGAGTTGGTACGCGCGCGACGACATGATTTGTTTGATGAGCGCTTTCACCGACCAGCCCTGCTCCACAAAACTTGAGGCAAGATAATCCAGCAGTTCCGGGTGCGACGGACGTTCGCCGGTGACACCGAAATTATCCACGGTCGCCACCAGCCCCTCGCCGAACAGCCAGTGCCAGACCCGGTTGGCCATGACGCGCGCCGTGAGCGGATTCGATTCGCTGCTGAGCCACTCCGCCAATTGCCGTCGGCCGCTTTCCTTGTCTGGAATTGAGGGTGGCGAGCGGGGGGCGGCGACACTAAGAAAGCCGCGCGGCACTTTTTCCCCGGGGTTGCGGATGCTGCCGCGAATGCAAACATGGTAATCGCCCGTTTCCTCATCGTCCTTCACCGACATGGTCAGAGGGCGGGTCGGGCCGGTGTCCTTGAGATCCTTCAGCTCCGCCTCCAGTGCTTTCAACGATTCCGCTTCCGGGGTGGGTTTGGCCTCGGCGCGGGCGATGGCCGGGGCGGTTGTCATTTCCTCCGCCGGGATGAATTGCACGGCATCCGCCACCACGTGCGCTTTTGTGTCGTGGTTGGAAACCAACACATAGCCTTCGCCGTTTTGCTCAAACTGAAATTGGCCGAGCGAAACAAACCGGCCGTCGATCGGCGGGGACTCCTGTTCGTTCACGTAAATCGTCTGCTCGCCGTTCGCGTGAAAGACCGTCACCGGCACCCGGGTTTCCCGATTCTTCGAGGCCACGTAGGCCAGACGCACTTCATACTTGCCGGCCCGGC
>Ga0070689_100002925_pt1 | contig 11223 bp, 10 predicted proteins | sample KBSS23HmetaG_FD_64669 | JGI IMG/M metagenome (GOLD analysis project Ga0070689, IMG submission 64669) | Switchgrass rhizosphere microbial communities from Kellogg Biological Station, Michigan, USA - KBS S2-3H metaG | ecosystem: Host-associated > Plants > Roots > Rhizosphere ... | reverse complement strand
TGCTCGTCGCAGGCATCGGGATCGTGCTCCCTGGCTGGGCTGGACGCGGGCGGTCTCCGCCCAGAGGTTCTACAAAGGCCAACGGGTGAGCGGGCACGACCTCGACATCTATTAGCACGCGGCCGCTGGTGGTTCGACGTGGCCACGCTCACGTATTGGCGTTAGGCTGGTATCGACTCTCTCGCAATCGCCGTGCTATTCATCCGTCGACATCCGTTCCTCGTGGTCGGCTTGCTGACGCTCACCTTGTTCGTCGCCGTCGAGGCACTGAACCGCGCTGGCTACACACACGCCGCCGCAGCGGCGGCGGTCCCACTGAGCGTGCTCATCGTCCCGATGTACGTCGTCTGGCTGCCATTCACCATGCTCAACGCGGCGCTCGCTGGCCCGGGTGGAACGCCGAGCACCATCGCGCCGCTGCTTTGGAGTTGCGGGCTCGTCGCCGGACTCGCGCCGTACGCGCTGGCCGACTACCTGCTTGGTCTCGCGCGGAGACGACTCGGCTATCGCGACGCTGCCACCTAACGTGTGTTGGTTTCGGAGAAATGAAGACGCTCGCGCGGCCATGGCCGTTGAGAAGCGACCAGCTCGGTTTGACGCGTTAGGCGTCGAACCTGTTTCCGGAAGGAGGCAGTCAATGCCCCGACGATGGCGTCCACGCACAGCGGTCGGATCGCTGGCGGCCTGTGCCGCCGCTACGTGGCTGCTCGCTCAAGCCGCTTGTTTCGGGTCCACCCGTCAGGGCATCGGGTGTGAGGACTGCGCCACGCGAGTCACGGCGACGCTCCCGCCGCGCCTCGTGCTCGTACCCGAGTCCGGCGGCTCACCATGTCCTCGCGTCATAACGGACGCTGGCGGACATCGCCTAACGCTGCTGCGTCTGTTGTCGAACGACCGCGCCGATTATTCCATCGCACCGGGCGTCTACGGAGCTCGCGAGAACGAGGCTCTTCGAGTTCATTGCAAAGACGGGACGGTCGCGGGCCTCGTCCACCTCTGAGCTCCGTCGGGTGATGGCACGCCTCGCGCAGGCACGCTCGGCTCACACCTAACGAGAAGCTGCAGCTGTGTCGGTAGTCGCTGCGGCACCATTGCGGTAGACCACCCTGACCTCCACGTTTTCTCGTCCATCGCCGCCGTCCGACCAACGCGCCCTTCCCCATCCGCGAGGCCCCGCCGATGACCGACCAGCTCTCCCGTCGCACCTTCGCCAAACTCGCGGGTGCCGCCGCACTGGGCGCCTCGAACGTTCCCCTTGTCGCGCAGGCGGCCCAGGCCGCGACGCTCCCGGCCCAGGCGCCGCGCTCGTTCCCGACCGGCTTCCTCTGGGGAACCGCAACCGCGTCCTATCAGGTCGAGGGCGCCGTCGCCGAAGACGGACGCCTCCCGTCCATCTGGGACACGTTCTCCCACACGCCCGGCAAGGTCGCGAACAACGCCAACGGTGACGTCGCCGACGACCACTACCATCGCTACAAGGACGACGTCCAGCTCATGAAAGCGCTCGGCGTCAAAGTGTACCGGTTCTCGATCGCATGGCCGAGGGTGTTCCCGAATGGAAGCGGCGCGCCGAACCCCAAAGGCCTCGATTTCTACAACCGTCTCGTGGACGAGCTGTTGGCCAACGGCATCGAGCCCTTCGCCACGCTCTACCACTGGGACTTGCCGCAGGCGCTCCAGGATCGCGGCGGCGGCTGGGAGTCGCGCGAGACGTCCGAGGCGTTCGGGAAGTACGCGGGCTACGTCGCCCAGCACCTCACCGATCGCGTGAAGCACATCTTCACCATCAATGAGTTCGGCGCCTTCATGGAGCTCGGGTACAACATCGGCGTCCACGCACCGGGGATAAAGCTGCCGCCCGCGCGCTTCTACAAGGCGCGTCATAACGGGGTGCTCGGCCACGGGCTCGCGGTGCAGGCCATCCGCGCCAGCGGCAAGTCGGGCACGAAGGTAGGGTTGGCGGAGAACCTCGTGGTCGGCGTGCCGGTGATCGAGAACGCGGAACACATTGCCGCCGCGGAGAAGGCGACGCGCGACATCAACGCGCAGTATCTCACCGTGATCATGGAAGGGAAGTACACCGATGCCTACGTCGCGCGCATGGGCGCCGATGCGCCGCGGGTCACGGCGGATGACCTGAAGATCATCTCGAGCCCGCTCGACTTCGTCGGTACCAACATTTACCAGCCGACGTTCGTCCGCGCCGACGCGGGCCCGAGCGGCTATGCCGTCGTGCCGAATCCGCCGTCGTACCCGCACATGATCTCGCCGTGGCTGTTCATGGGACCCGAGGTGCTGTACTGGGGCCCGCACCATGTCGCGAAACTGTGGAACGTGAAGGAGATCTACATCACCGAGAACGGTACGTCGTCGTCGGACGTTCCCGCCGCCGACGGGAAGGTGTACGACACCGACCGTATCATGTACCTGCGCAACTATCTCAGTCAGCTCCAGCGCGCCGTGGCCGACGGCGTGCCCGTGAAGGGCTACTTCCTCTGGAGTCTCATGGACAACTTCGAGTGGGCCGACGGTTACGGGAACCGCTTCGGCCTCCACTATGTGGACTACGCAACGCAGCGCCGCACGCCGAAGCTCAGTGCCGCGTTCTATCGCGAGGTCATCGCCCGGAACGCCGTGGCGTAGGCTTCGTGTTGATTCTGCACGCTTCCGGACAGCTGCCCATCACTGTTGTCGCTTACTGGAGAGAGTTCCATGCCCTGCAAGGCACCTGCGTTCAAGCGCGACCCGAACTGCCCGGGCCCGCGAGGCTGCCCGCTAACCTGAGATGTCAGCGGTGCGCTCGGGGACTCTGCGAAGCGCCAGGCGAAAAGTTCTCGCCGAACTGCGCCGGCCCGGACGGAAAGCCGCCGCAGATCGTTTGCCCCATCTGCATGCGGAAGAGGCAGTTCGTCATGCGGCGCGGCAGCGTCGCCAATCTGATGCAGCAACCAGGCATGAGCGGTCGTGCGCTGCAGGACGCGTGGACGCAGCGCGTCGAAGTGATCGTCGACGAGATGTTCCAGGAAGCGCTGGGAGCCAAAGCACTCCCGTGTCAGTACGCCTTTTGCCTCGCCGGCTCGGGCGCGAGGCACGAGGCATCCCCCTACTCGGACCTGGACTGCTTCGTTCTCGTCTCGGACGACGGCGCGCAGGAGGTGAAGTTCTTCCACGACGTGTGCAAGGACATGAGCGACATGCTCATGGCCGTGGAGGGCAACAGCGGCCTGCGGTTCTGCAACATCATGGCGCCGTTCGGATCACCGGGGAATCCCAAAGCGCCGAAGCTCATTCGCACGCCACACAACATGGCGGACCTGGTCGAGTGGTCCGAGGACAGCATCGAGAGCCACATCAGCGGCGGGCTTCAGGAGCATCGCTTCCTCTTCGGAACGAAGAAGCTGTACGATGATTTCAAAACGGACCTGAACGTTATCCTGGCGAAGACCTGCTTCTCGTTCTCGTCCCGCCCCGCGATCACGCGCGGCAAGAAGATGGGATTGAAGGTCATCAAGGATCTGGTGACGGATCCGCGCTTTACTCCGCCGTCCAGCACCGACGAGTATTTCCACGTGAAGGAGCAGTTCTATCGTCCACCGCAGTTCATTGCCAAGGGACTTGCCTGGTACTACGGCATCGATGCGGTCTCCACGCACGACCAGGTGACGCAGTTGGTGGCGACCAATCACATGTCACACGGCGTCGCGCACAGCTTCAAGGCGGTCATGAGCGTCATGGCGAAGTACCGCTTCCGGCTTCACCTCGATCGCGAAGGGGAAAAGGACTTCGTGTTCACGAACCAGGGAAAGCGCGATGCAGAGCTCGCGATCCTCAACGCGAAGAGCGCTGTTTCGCGCACGGAGGCGGAAAAGGAGCGACACACACGGCTCACGGCAGGTACCCTGATGACGCGCGCGGAAGTGAAAGACCTGACCGACGTGATCCCAAACCTCGCTTTCATCATGGCGCTCGCGCGAACCTTCGTGAAAGAGAAGGAGAAGGCCCTGGGGAAGCGAGGAAATCCTTTCGTGTAACCGAGGGCGGGAGTTGTGACCGAACAGGCGGATTCACGTTAGGCGTCAACCTCGAGGTAGGATCGTGACCCTCCGGACCATCGCGCGGATCCTGTTCGGCGTTGCGCTGACGCTTCTCGGCTTGCTGTGGCTGTTGCAGGGGGCCGACCTGGTCCACATCCGGCCGATCCTGTGTGTGGCGAACTGCACGCCGCTGGAGGGGGGATCGGTCGGCTGGATGACCGCCGGTGCGCTCGTGCTCGTTGTGGGATTGCTGGTGATTGCCTCGGGCATCCGCCGTCGACGGGTGTAACCGGGTTCCGCCGCCGGCACCACCATGGACAGTCGCCAGAGGCGCTGACGCTGTCGCGCTGCCTCTGGGCCGATCGTCACCTGGCCATCCTATGGCCACATCCCCATCGTATACCCGCCGCGAGCGTAGCCCACCGGTCAGTGCCGGCCACGGCACGGCCTGACGAGTCACCCGACCGACCCTAACGAGAACCACGGTGAAACACCTCCTGTCGCTGTTCGCCATCGGCGCGGGCGCCACCGCAATCGCCCACGCGCCAGCGGCGGCTCAAGCCGCGCCGACCATCACGCTCACGCGTCTCGATTGCGGCACCAACGGCCCGCCGACCGATGTCGGCCTGCGATTCTCGGACACCTACGCCTACAACGGGCTCAAGGTCCAACTGACGTTCAGTTGCTACCTCGTGCGACACGGGGACGACTATCTCGTGTGGGACACGGGTAATCCACCGGGGAACACGCCGACCGCGCCGAAGACGAGCCTCGCGGATCTCCTCGCGCAGCTCGGCATCAAGCTCGAGCAAGTCAAGTACGTCGCCGTCAGTCATTACCACGGCGACCACACCGGACAGGTGAGCGCTTTCCCAGCCGCGACACTCCTGATCGGCAAAGGCGACTGGGAGGCGGTCAATGACGCGAAGTCGAGTGGAGCGAATCCCGCGCCGTTCACCAACTGGATCAGCGGTGGCGGCAAGGTCGAAGCGCTCCCAGGTGACAAGGACGTCTTCGGCGACGGGAGCGTCGTCGTGCTGAGCACACCGGGTCACACACCCGGGCACCATAGCCTGCTCGTGCGACTGAGGGACACAGGTAACGTGCTCATCACCGGCGACCTCGCCCACTTCCGCGAAAACTACGAGGGCAATGGCGTGCCGACGTTCAATACGAGTCGAGCCGAGACAATCGCGTCACTCGATCGGTTCAAGCAGTTGGCGAAGAATCTCAAGGCGACGGTGATCATTCAGCACGACGCGCGGGACGTGAGCAAGTTGCCGGCGTTCCCGACCGCGGCGAAGTGACGTTAGCGACTGATGTCCGGTGAGCGGTGGGAGAAGGTTCAGCTCCTGTTCAACGAGCTGATCGAGCTCGACACCGGCCACCGGCGCGCGCGACTGGAGTTGCTGTCGCGCACCGACCCGGGGCTGTCTGACGAGCTCCGCTCACTCATCGATGCGCACGAGCGCGCCGGCGACTTCCTCAACCTGCTCGGCGCTCCGCCGGCTGATCCCACACCCGCCGCCGAGCCCGTTCCCCCACCCGAGGGCACGTACACACTGCTGCGCGAGATAGGACGCGGCGGCATGGGGCGGGTGTATCTTGCGCACGACGCGCGCCTCGACCGGCACGTCGCGCTCAAGCTCCTCCACGGCGAGCTCCGCACCGACCCGGAGCGCAACGCCCGCTTCCTCGTGGAGGCGCGCGCGGCGGCCGCGCTCGATCACCCGAACGTGGCAACGATCTACGAGATCGGAGAGACGCGCGATGGCGGGCTCTTCATCGCCATGGCGTACTACGGCGAGGAGACGTTGCGCGACCGGGTCTTCCGCGGCCCGCTGCCGCTGCCTGAAGCGTTAGGCATCGCACAGCAGGTCGCCGATGGCCTCGGCGCGGCGCACGAGCGAGGCATCGTTCACCGCGACATCAAGCCCGAGAACATCCTCATCACCGCGAACGGCGTGGCCAAGATCGTGGACTTCGGGATCGCCAAGATCGCGGGCCACGACCGGACGCGAACCGGCGACGCGCTCGGGACGCCACACTACATGGCGCCGGAGCAGGTGCGGGGTGATGCCGTCGACGCGCGAACCGACCTGTGGGCGCTGGGGGTGGTGCTCCACGAGATGCTCGCCGGCGAACGTCCGTGGTCGGGGGAGAGCGCGGTGGCCGTCCTCCACGGAGTGCTCCACGAGCCTCCGGGGCCGCTCCCTCACGATGTCCCCGAAGGCGTGCGGCGGCTGATCGATCGGCTGCTCACCCGCAAGCCAGGCAACCGCTTCGCGAGCGCGGCCGAGGTACGCGATGCGCTCCGGCGAATCATTCAAGGAGAATCGGGAGCGGCGACGGGCGCCGACGCGACGCCGGAGATAGCGGCGGGCGATGCGACGGGGTTCCCCGCCGTGCTCACCAGCTTCATCGGGCGCGAGCGCGAGGTGGCCCGCATCGATGCGCTGCTCCATCACGAGCGCCTCGTCACGCTCACCGGACCGGGCGGGATGGGGAAGACGCGCCTCGCGCTCCACGCGGCCGCCGCCCAGACGAGACGCTTTCACGACGGCGTGCACTTCGTCTCGCTCGTACCCCTAACGGACCCCGCGCACGTGGCGCAGTCCGTCGCGCAGACCCTCGGCCTCCGCGACGCTGGAGGGGGCACACACAGGGAGCGACTCATCGGGCATCTGCGCGAGCGGCAAGCGCTGCTCGTGCTCGACAACTTCGAGCACCTGCTCGAGGCGGCTTCCTTCGTGGCCGACTTGCTCGCCACCTGCCACGGTGTGGCGGTCCTCGCGACGAGCCGCGCCCCGTTAGGCATCCGTGGTGAGAACGAGCTCCCGGTGCCACCGCTCGCCGTCTCCGCACCGGAGGAGTTGACCACACCGGAGCGGCTCGCCGAGCCCGGCGACGCGGTACGACTGTTCGTGCAGCGCGCGCGGGGGGTGCATCCCGATTTCGCGCTCACCACCGACAATGCGTCCACCGTTGCTCGAATCTGCGGGCGACTCGATGGCATGCCGCTGGCGATCGAGCTCGCGGCCGCACGCACACGCCTCCTTCCGCCGCGTGCGCTGCTCGCGCGTCTCGACCAGCGCCTCGACGTCCTGCGGAGCGACGCGCGCGATCTTCCCGAGCGCCATCGCACCCTTCGCGAGGTGATCGGGTGGAGTCACGGCCTCCTCGGCGCGCCGGAACGGGCCTTGTTCCACCGGCTCGCGGTCTTTGCCGGCGGCTTCACGGTCGGCGCCGCCGAAGCGCTGACGGTGTCGTTAGGCGATGGGCGCGACGTGCTCGAGTCGCTCACGGCGCTCGTGAGCCACAGCCTGCTGCGGCAGGACGAGCAGCCGGACGGCGAGCCGCGCTTCGCGATGCTGGAGACGATTCACGCCTTCGCCCGCGACCGGCTCGCCGAGGCCGGCGAGGAGGACGCCGCGCGCCACGCTCACCTCGAGGTCATGCTCGCCACGGCCGAGGAGGCCGTGCCCTACCTCCGTGGCCCCGAGCAGCGAACGTGGTTCGAGCGACTCGAGCGTGAGCACGACAACCTTCGCGCCGCGCTGGACTATGCCCTCGATCGAGGGCACGTCGACGCAGCCATCCGGATGGCCGAGGCGCTCGTCCGCTTCTGGATCGGGGGGTTTCTCACCGAGGGACGGGATCGCATCGATCGCGTGCTCGGTGCAGCCGGTCCCGCGCACAACCGGGAGACGCGCGCGCGGCTCCTCCTGTCGCACGGCGTGATGACACACATGCAGGGCGCCCCGATCGAGGCGGCGATGATCTTCGAGGAGGCGGAGGAACTCTTCCGTGAGGCGGGGGACGAGCGCTCCGTCGCGGTCACGCTCAATCACCTGAGCTGGTCCATGTACCTCGCGGGCGAGCCGACCCGGGCGATCTCGCTCGCCGAAGAGGCGCTCGCCGTTCACGAGCGCTTCGGCGACATGCGCGGCATCGTGCTCGCGCACAACAATCTCGGTTGGGTACGGTTCTACCATCGGGGCGAGTTGGTGGAGGCGCGCGAGCATCTCGGGCGTGCGTTCCGTGGCCAGCTATCGTTAGGTGATCCGCGCGGCGTCGCCTTCACGTCAACGACGCTCGCCGTGCTCGAGATGTGGATGGGGAACATCGAACGTGCCCGTGCGCTCCTGAAGGTCGGGACCGATGCCGCCTACCGGACGGGTGATGTCATCCATCGCGCGACCACGAGCCTATGGTCGGTAGTCATCTCCTATGACACGCTCGGGTCGGACGACGTCGTGGCATCACTCGACGCCTGGCTCCCAACCCTTCGCGCGCACGGGTTCCTCTTTGCGACGGGGCTCGCCCTTCGGATCGCCGGCGACGTTCGGCGCGACGCCGGCGATGCCGCTGGCGCGGAACCCCTGTACGCGGAGAGTGTCGCGCTGATGCGTCGGGGCGACACCGCGAATCTCGCTCAGGTCCTCATTCGGCAGGCCGACGCGCGGCGCCAACGGGGAGCGTTGCCTGCGGCGCACGACGCCCTCGACGAGGCGTTCGCGATAGCGCGGCGACTCGGGAGTCGGTTCCTTCTCCCCGAGTGCCTCGATGTGCTGGCACGCATGCGCCGTGACGAGGGCGACGCGCGCGGCGCCGCGCGGCTGTTCGGCGCGGCGGAGCGGCAGCGCGCGGCGATCGGGGCCGTCCTGCCACCGCGACGCCGCGCGCCTCACGCGCGCGAGATCGACTCGCTGCGTGAGGCGTTAGGCGCCGAGGCATTTGCGGACGCTTGGGACGAGGCCGACCCGTTGGCTACGCTCTAGATCAAAGGCTGGCCGTCCTCATCCCTCGTCCCCCGTCCCTCATCTCGGCGTCAGCTCGTCCAGCGTGATGCGATAGACCTTCGCGACCGTGTCGTGGCGAATCGAGTACCGCTTGGGATAGAGCCCCGGGCGCTGCACCAGCTCTGGCTGCTTGAGCTCCATCGTGAACGAGGACGTCGACTCGAGGAACGCCTTCGTGATCATTGGCTCGATGAACACGAGCTGTCCGCGATGGAAGCCCCAGATGAAAGTCTGGTCGAAGGTCCTTCCATTGAACTCTCCCGACGTCCCATCGACCCAGTGCACACCCATCCCCTGGATGGCCTCGTTTCCTGGCGCCATGTAGTCCCTGGGGACGAAGCGGGAGTTCGCGACGACGGAGTCGGGCCCACCCGCGATCGCCATGACAGTGTCCTCGTTCGCCATATAGAAGTGGAAGTCGAAATGCGGAACCGTATACACGTGGTTGGGCATGTGCCCGGCGGGGTTCCAATGGAGCATGTTGAACGTGTACTGCGAGCCCGCTTCCTTGGGGAACGGGAGGTTGAGAAACACCGGCGTGGCCGGCAGGTTGCGAAGCGCAGACTCGGTGACCTCGACTCCGAGCGACGTCGGGACGCCGCGGGAGTCACGCACGACGTAGGTGCGGGCGGTTCCATCGCCGATGCGCATGGGAACGGCGTAGGCGATGGCGTTCTTCGTCTCGCTCGCGCTGGATTCGCTGCAGGCGGCGAGTACGGGGAGGGCGATGAGGGTGGCGACGGCCGTATACGCACTGAAGGACGAACGGCGCGGCGCGCGAATGGTGGTCTGCATGGCATGACTCCAGTAGGGGGCGAGGTCGGCTGGTTCACCGCTTCACCTTGTATGGCGGCAAACGACCCACCGATTTTTCATCGCTCCCAAATCCCGTCGCTTGTCCCCCGGGGTCACGCCCATGACTGACGTCACTCAGATGCTCCGCCGCTGGCGGGAAGGGGATCCCGAGGCGCTCGATCGCGTACTGCCCGTCGTCTACGAGGAGCTGCGGCGGCTCGCCCGGGCACGGCTGCGTGTCGAGCGCGCTGGGCACACGCTCGGCACCACGGGGCTCGTGCACGAGGCGTATCTGCGGCTCGTGGATGTGGAGCGCGTGGACTGGCAGGACCGGGCGCACTTCCTCGCGATGGCGTCGCGCACGATGCGACGCGTGCTCATCGACTACGCGAACCAGCGTAACGCAGCGAAACGTGGCGGCGCCCGCCAACAACTCACACTCGACGAGGAGGTTGCCGCGCCGGAGGTGGATCTCGACTCGGTCCTCGAGCTCGACGCCGTCCTCTCGCGGCTCGAAGCAATCAGCCCGCGCCAGGCGAAGGCGGTCGAGCTCCGCTTCTTCGGCGGTCTCACGCTCGAGGAGACCGCGAAGGTGCTCGGCACCTCGGCACCGACGGCGATGCGAGACCTGCGGTTCGCGCAGGCATGGCTGGCACGTGAGCTAGCGGCGGAGCGCTAGCGGCGTATCGACTTCGCGTGCGACACGGGACGCCCGGACAACCTGCTTGCATGCTGGCACGCCCCCAACCACTAGCGATCGGTCGATCGTGCGACGAACATCATTCCATGCCGCCTAATGCCCGGCGAACGGGTCACTCCCCAAACGCCGTGTCAGCCGCACGTCGCGTGCGTCCCTACAGTAGGTACACGGCGAAAGCAGCCACCCTTGCAGCGCTCGCGCTGATCGGTTGCCGCGGACCGGGGGCTGGCTCGCCCGCACACGCTGCCGAGCCCATGGGGGAAGCAGCGGCCGTCGCTCGTGCGAGCGCTGACAGCGCCCGCTATCCCTACACCGAAGCGGACATCCGCTTCATGTCCGGGATGATCCACCACCATGCGCAGGCCATCAAAATGGCCCGTTGGGCGCCAACGCACGGTGCAAGCGCAGCCGTCATTCGGCTGACCGAGCGCATCATCAACGCCCAAACCGACGAAATCACTCTGATGTCCAACTGGCTGAGCGCGCGCCGACAACCGGTTCCGCAGCCAAACCCCGAAGGCATGACGATGACGATGGGCGGCACGCAGCACGTGATGCTCATGCCGGGCATGCTGACAGACGCGCAGATGAACGAGCTGGACGCCGCCCGCGGGGAGGACTTCGACCGCCTCTTTCTCACCTTCATGATCCAGCACCACAAGGGCGCGGTGTCGATGGTGAAGGAGCTCTTCGCCGCGCAGGGCGCCGGGCAGGACGAAACAGTCTTCAAGTTCGCGTCCGATGTCCAGGTCGACCAGACAACCGAGATCAACCGCATGCTCGAGATGTTGTTCGCGTTAGGCTCCAACCCGCCGTCAGCCCCCAGGAGGCCGTGATGTCGTCTGTACTTCGTCGCTGTGGTTTCGCCGCCGTCGCGGTCGTCGCCGCCTGC
>Ga0070689_100002919_pt1 | contig 11234 bp, 3 predicted proteins | sample KBSS23HmetaG_FD_64669 | JGI IMG/M metagenome (GOLD analysis project Ga0070689, IMG submission 64669) | Switchgrass rhizosphere microbial communities from Kellogg Biological Station, Michigan, USA - KBS S2-3H metaG | ecosystem: Host-associated > Plants > Roots > Rhizosphere ... | reverse complement strand
TTGTTGACCTCCAATCCGGCCGAGCTCTCGGCGGGGTGGCAGCAGCGGGTCCTGCTTGCCGCGGCGCTCGTCCAGGAGCCGCGGCTCCTCCTCGCCGATGAGCCGACCGCTCACCTCGACGCCAGCGCTCGGCAACTGTTCCAGAGGGCGGTCCGCCGGCTCACCCGCCGTGGAACCGGCGTGGTGTGGGTCACCCAGCTCGACGACGAGCTGGAGCTGGCCGACCGCAGGGTCGAGGTCGGCCCGCGCGCCTCTCTCGGTTCTGGGACCTCGGCCTCGCCGCCCACCGGACCTCCATGCGTTCACATCCGAATCGAGCCGGGGACTGGACCGGGTATGAGCGGACCGAGGGTGTCGATCGACCGAACCATCGATATCGATGTTCGAAGCCGCGGGGTGACCGGCATCGTAGGGCGGAACGGGATCGGCAAGAGCGCGATCCTCGGCGCCGTCTCGGGACATACCCCGATCGGCCAAGTCGAGACCCGTTGGTTCGTGGCGACCGACCCGGGTCCGATCACCACCCTTCAATACCCCGAGCTTCAGATCTTCGAGGAGAGCCCGGCCGCTGAGATGACCTACGCGGCGGTGGCCCGTGGCATCCCGCGCCGCGAAGCGGAAGTGCTGGCATGGGAGCACCTTCGAGCCCTGGGGATGGGCCGGGAAGGGCTGGCGATCCGGCGCACGTGGACGCTCTCGACCGGGGAGAAGCGAATGCTCGAGGTGGTCTCTGCTTTGATCGCGCCGGCTTGTCTCTACGTCCTCGACGAGCCGTCCGCGGGTCTCGATCCCGCCCGCAAGGCCGTGCTCGCCAGTCTGATCGCCGGACGAGCCGAGTCGAGTCCGGTGCTCATCGCGACCCAGGATGTCGACTGGCTGGCCAACTTCGGGGCCTCGATCGTCGATCTCGATTCAGGAAACAGGCCGCAAACACACGGCATTGACTTAAAAATCCATTGACACCTTGGGCTGAAGTCCGTACATTGTCACGCACTAGGGCATCTGGTGCACCCCTGAAATATCCCCTGAAACAGAGCACCTCCAGTTCCGCGGTGCCGTCGGCTCGAGGCTGGCAGCGGCTTCGATTCATGGCGCCACATTGGAAAGACATCACGCACGTTGGACTCTGCCGCGTCGCCTTCTGCCAACGGCTGCGCCGGTAGCGGAAAGGAGGATTCGCACACAAGGCCCGAGGCATTCTCGCAGCGGTACCGCAACACGTGCCTTGTGGCGTCTTTCGACGCCATCCGGTTTCTCGGAAGACCTCGCATGTCCCCGATGCGAGGGTGGAGGAAGTCCAAATGAGGAAGCCGTATCAGTTGATTTTTGCACTGCTCGGCGTCCTGATGATCGCTCTGCCGGCGGGTGTCTTTGCGCAGGACACCGAGGAAATGACGAACGGAATGCCGGAATACCGGCAGTTCGTCTCCAAGGCAAGCCGGCTGCGTACGAGCGACGTCAACGACCCGGACACGGTCTGGATCGGCCACATCGCTGACGCGACGTGGCGTCCCAAGGACAAGAATGGCAACGTCCTTGGGAATGCATCGATCCAAACCGGTGGCTACGGACCCTATCGCATCGGCCGCGGCGAAAACCGGCCTGGCATCGGACCCGGAACGCACTACAACGGCATCTGGGATTTCGATCATTTCGGTGGCCCAACCGCCGCGCAGGGCAGCTTCCCGGCGCGAGGCACGGAGACCGATTCGCTCATGGGCTGGTGGCCTCTCGCCCGCCCGTTCCAGAGCGGCGATGCCGTGAACGTGAACGACAAGGCACGCCCGTTCTATGGGCTCGACTACGGCAACCAGGGCAACTACGTCATCAACCAGGGCACGGGTTTGAAGCGTACCTTCGGTGTGACCGGCTACTGGCACCGTGACGTCGGCCGTAACTCGCAGCCGCTCGCCGATACCGGCGCTGTGGTTCCTGGACCCAACGTCGAGTGGAAGCCGATCTCCGGTGGCGCGTCGGCGTGGTGCGGTCTTCGCGCTCAGGGCGACAATACGCACGTCGATCCCGTGACGGGGAACGCCTACAACCAGACCGTCCTCTCGTACCGTGGGAACAACTCGTACTTCCAGGCCGGCTCACAGTCCGTGCTCGGAACCGACCAGAACTTCCCCGGCTACGGCTCGCAGTGGGACCAGATGCTCTACCAGGACATCACCACTGCGAACACCGGCACGCTGAACATCCAGTTCGACTATGCGACCTCGATGTCGCGCGTGCGCGGTGGAACGGCTCAGCAGCGCATCGGATATTTCTACAAGGACCCGACGAAGACCGTCGTCAACAACGACGGCAACTTCATCAGCGCGACCGACGCGGAAGCGACGGCCTCGGGCCCGGTGGACTCCTTCATGGTGTACATCGGCCGTCCTGTGGACGATGCCAACTGCCGCTACGCGGACCTGTCGATCGCTCCGGTCTATGACCCGGCGCGTCGCTGGTTCTCCGAGGTCCTCCGTCTGGACAACAGCGGCGGCCTCTCGCAGATGATCCAGATCGCCACCGTGGCCGGCGTGACCGGCACCATGGACCCCGCGACTGGCACGATCACCCCCGTGCACGCGAACGTGAACATCACGAACGCGCAGCTCACGGCGATCGGCGCCGGCGCGGCCGGAAGCTCGGTGCGTCTGGTGTTCCGCGTCAAGACCAACCGCGGTAACGACGACGAAGACTACGGCGCGGTGGCCGGCTTCACGTCGGCCACCCGCGGCGCCGCCATCATCGACAACGTCAGCGCCACCATGGGCGGCGGCAATCTGGTCGCGGGCGGCGACTTCGAAACCTCGATGAACCCGGCGTGGCACTCCACTGGCAAGCCGCCGGGCATCTACGCCCACGTGCACAGCGTCGACCCGAGCCTTGGCAGCAACGCGGCTCCGTGGAACGACCCCTGCAGCACGCCGAACTTCGCTGATCCTTCTGCCGCCAACCGGCAGTGCAACATGATCAGCAACGTGCTGACGGGCGGAGACCACGACAATCAGGAGAAGCCGGGCGGTCTGTTCGGCGGTCCGACTCAGGACCGTGCGCGCTGGGTCGCCTCACCGACCATCAATCTCAAGTCGACTGGCCCCGGGGATTACAACGGCCAGGGTATCGACGCCGAGATTGCCGACGCGACCGAGTGGGTCTTCCAGTGGGACTACCACAGCCCTGGATTCCGCGGGAACGTCAACGGCAACTTCTTCTCGATCGGTCTTCAGGCCTATCCGGCCCGCCAGGCGAACGGTCTGACGGTCTGGGGTGAGACTCGTCACCAGCTGACGATCTTCTTCCAGTCGGTGAACGCGTGCCTCACCACGAACTTCGGAATCAAGAGCGGCGGTCTCATCCTCTCGACCAACGCCAACGGCATTCCGGATTCGGTCCGCGTTTACTTCCAGTTCCTGTCGCGCTGCTTCACCTTCAACCACGACGCGAACACCTGCTCACCGGTGTCGCCGAACGTCCTGACCGGCAACCATGTCGACAACCTGAGCTTCGCTCTGGTCGATGTGCCGCCGCCTCCTGGACTCACGGTGTCGCCGTGGTTCAAGTACTCCGATGCCTTCCCCGCAACCAGCACGACGAACTTCACGAGTGCGAACTTCGACACGTGCGCGGCGTGGGTGAAGAGCGGCTTCAACGCTCACGTTCCGAACATCGGGCTCACCAAGCCGTCGGTCCAGGGCGATTCCTGCTGGGTCCAGACCGGCGTGGTGCCCGGTATCCGCGTCGATCTCGTGTTCCGCATCCTCCCGGGTGTCGGCAACTACGTGACGATCGGCAACCGGAACAGCGGCATCCGTCGCATCCCGACCAGCACCGCGGCGGCCACCTCGGCTGACGCGGGCAACGGCGCCCTGACGGCGACCCAGAAGTTCTTCGGCGCCTACATGGCGAACAACGGGCAGTTCGGCACCAACCCTTCGCGCCACACGGCGAACACCTGGGATCCGAACACCTGGAACAGCGCCCGGATGGACACGCTCGAGACGAACCTGTTCCCGTGCTTGAACCTGGGAACGAATCTCCCGACGCTCGATCCGAGCCAGTGGGTGACGAACTACCACGAGTCCGATCCGAAGTTCACGATCCTGGGGCAGGCGAAGAACCGCTGCTTCGTGGTCGATCCTTCGCTCGGCCGCGGCACCGCGTGCAACAGCAAGACCACGACGAGCGTCACGCAGTGCAACGTGATCTGCGGCACGCACCCGGTCTCGGCTGCCTATCCTCCGCTGTGGACGACCGACCTGACCTCAGGTGTGTCGCCTTCGGAGAACGGCCTGCCGCCTGGTCGCACGTACGAGTACACCAAGATCATCCCCGATGGGTTGCTGACGCCTGGCGCCCACGTGCAGTACTTCTTCCGCCGTTCGCCGGGCGCTTCGGCTCCGGTGGATCACCTGCCTGACACGAACTTCGTGTTCAACGCTTTCGCCGACGCGGCGCGCTGGTACCACTTCAGCGTGCTCCCGGATCGCTGGAAGGATGCGGCCTGGGGTGTTGGCGGCGTGGGCATGGCGTGCATGCTGGTGGACGACGTTCACGACCGTACGTTCGACGAGTTCTTCTTCGTCTCGGTCGCGGACTCGATCGGCCTCACGAATGCCAACAAGCGCGGCGCCCACAACGGGTGGCGTGCTCGCGGTGATCAGGGCGACATCCTGAACGCCGACAACGGCAGCATCGGCAGCGACGACTCGATCGCCCGTCGTGACAACGGCGGACAGCCCGGGTCGTACTGGGATCTTTGGAACACCACCGCTGGCGAGTCGCAGACGACGGGCGCCGCCTGGCTTTCGAACCGTTCCGCGGCGCAGCCTGCCGTGGGCGAGCTGACCGAAGGCAAGGGCACGCGCACCGGTCCCACCGGCGACATGCTGCGGAACTGGTACCGGACGATGGTCTTCCTGACCGGCTCGATCACGACCAGCTTCTTCGGTCGTATTCCGAACCGTACCGACGACGACATGGCCATGCTGAACGACTTCGCACAGAATCCCGCGGGGACGGCTCAGCCTCGGTCGGTGTTCGTCATCGGCGCCGGCTTCTGCGAAGACCTCACGAATCCGGGCGGTCCGGCCGGCGGCAGCGGCTTCCTGGGCTCGTACTTCGGTGCGACGCTCCGGAGTCCTGTCTACCGGACGTTCTCAGGCAACCCGAAGCAGGTTTCGAACTATGACCCGGTGTCCGGCTCCGCTCTCGACGTCGCGGGCGGTGGCTTCGGCCTCAGCGGAATGAAGTTCGGCCTCAGCGACGGCTGCGGTCTCGAGAACGACGTACTGAACGTCAACGTCGCGGTTGCAACCGCGGTGGCTCAGATCCAGCACGAGAACGTGGGCGGAGCTGGCCCGTACGTCTCGTCGGTCTACGCCCCGAACGGTGGTGCCCGCACGTGGACCTCGTACCTGGATGGCTCGCGTATCCAGCGCATCGGCGGAATCATCACTTACAACGCGGCGAGCGGTGCTCCGATTCTGCCGGTCAGCCCCGCGGGACTCCGGGCCTATATGTTCAAGGCTCTGACGATCGTGGCGGGCGGATTCTGCGGACCTCAGGGCGCGCCCGTTGGTGTGGGCGATGAGACTCAGAATCCGAATGGCTCGTCGTTCCTGGACTACATGAATCTGAAGTCCTCGAACCCGATGCATTCCGGCCAGGCCAGAATCGCGTTCGGCCTCGCCAAGGCTGACAGGGTCAACATCAAGGTCTACGACGTGACCGGCCGTCTGGTGAAGACGTTGGCTGATCGCAACTTCACCCCCGGTGTCGAGCACGTGGTGATCTGGGATGGGACCAATGACACCGGTCAGAGGGTCAACAGCGGTGTGTACTTCTACCAGCTGAAGACCTCGACCTGGACCAGCCAGAAGAAGCTGGCGGTGCTGGCCAACTAAGCACCTTCAGCAAGCCGTAACGTTCGATGGGCGGGGAGCAATCCCCGCCCATCAGCGTTTTCAGGCAGAGAGGCTCCGGGTCATCGGCCGAGCCTCGTATGTAACGGTGTGCTTCGACTCCCGCATCGAGCCCAAAGAGCCTATCGATGGGCCTTTAGTCGCCCTGCAAACCCCGCCGACTAGGGCATTTGAGCCTTGACGGAGCCCTGTAGCCCGGGCTAGCCTCCGAGCACTCCCTTTACAAGACTGGGCTTTGGAGGGCGCTGATGCGCTTGCGTGTCGGGGTTGTTCTTTTTCTATTGTTTGCATATGTGGCAATCGGGTGCCGAAGTCCGCTGACCCCGAACATCGACAGAAACCAAGCCCCGGAAACCTGGATCACCGCGGCCCCGTTCGACACCATCACGGTCAAAGACGACCACGGGAAGCCCATTGGCTTCCCATTCCCGGGGACGATCCCGGTCCGTTTCCACGTCTATTGGGCGGGATCGGACAAAGATGGAGCCGTCTCGGGCTTTTACTGGGCGGTGGTCGAGACGATCCCGAAGCCTTTGCCTGGGCAGCCGTTCCTTCCTCAGCTCCCGGGACCGAAGCCGCAGGACTATCACTTCACCACCAAGACCGACAGCTTCTTCGTCTTCAACGTGGCCGAGGACATTCCCGACCGGCAGCACGCTTTCTTCATCTACTCGGTCGACAATCTCGGTAAGCCCGACCCCACGCCGGCGCGCTTCATCTTCAATTCGCAGGACCGCTTCCCGCCGATCCCGGTCATCGAGGAATGCCGCTGTGTCGGCACCATCTACGTGCTGAACCAGGGCGGCGGCGTCACCGCGCGTGAGGACACGGTCTTCGTGACCGACATCGACAACATTCAGAACCCGACCCCGCGGGACACCTGTCCGTCGCGCTCGACCATCCGGATCAAGTGGCACGGCGAGGTGCAGATTCCTCAGACCGTGGTCACGGGCTATCGCTACAAACTCGACGAGCCCCGCTTCATCGAGGTCGGCCCCGAGGTCACCGAGGTCACGTACAACGACGGGATTCCGCCGGGCGACACCATTCCGCCGGCGCCCGGACGCAAGATCTTCGTCCTGCGCGCCGTCGACCAGGCGTTTGGAACCCGCGACAGCACCCGGCGCTTCCAGCTCAACTACTCGCCGGACACCTGGTGGTCGGGACCCGACCGCAATAGTCCGTCGTTCATCACCAAGCCCAATGGGGAGAAGTACACCACCCTCTTCGGCGGACATCTGACGGCGCCGATCCAGGGCAGTCTGATGAGTCAGGACTCGACCTTCATTCTTCCCGCCGTGCGGCCGAGCCGGCGCACCTTCCTCGAGATCTGGAAGGACACGGTCTGGGTCCGCCAGGAGGGCGACACGGTCCACTTGAACTCATGGATCGTCATCCACGGCGGAGGGTACGACCGGGACTCGCGTTACGGGGTGAAGGTCAATCCGACCCTGCGCGACAAGGACGAGGACGGGAACTACAAGTTCCCGGGCTTCATCGAACAGGACGGACCCGTGCTGGTGCCGGGTCCAGCCAATGGCTCTCCGATCGGATTCCGCTCGATCGTGACCATGTCGCTGACTCCGGCCAATCAGCCGAGCCGGACCGCACTGACGGGTCTCTACCCCATCTACGACCCCAACGATGTGTTCAACCTGCCCCGGATCGGGGGGTATCATGAAGTCTTCCTGGCGGGCCGGGGATTCGCGGTCATGCAGGCGGAGGACGCCGACGGAGATCGCGACCGGCGCGTCGTGGATGGACGTGAGCTGGTGACCCGGGTCGAGAACGGCACGGCGACGCCGGACGAGATTTCACTCCGGCCCTTGGTGATGACGTTCTATGTCGACAAGCCGCCGTACTTCGACACCAGTCATCCTTTGTTCCGGCCCAGAACCGCGGTGGTCGACACGTTCACCTCGCTGCTCTGGGATCTGCGGATCGTGGCGGGAGATGTCGACCCGTTTCAGTCGGGGTCGAACACGCCTCCGGGAGTGCCGAGCCCGAACATCATGCTGAGGATGAGGTTCAAGATCTTCGGCAAGGACCTCACGGGCGCTCCGCTGACCGTGGATGACGGGCGCACCTATGTGAATCAGCAGAACATCAGCATCCTCGTGCCGTCGTTCCTCGCGGGGGGCCCCGCAACGCTCGAAGTCGAGCTGTGTGACTGCGAGCAGTGCGAGGACTTCCCGGGCAGCGGGCGGTGCACGACCCTGAGAATCCCCGTTTACTACATCAAGCCGGGAGCCACACAACCTACATCCGTCAATACGAGCCGACCGGGTTCAGACGAGCCACACCCAGTAGGAGCGAAACCATGAACAACAAGCTCTGGACCCTGACGTACCTGGCGGTCCTCGGGGTTTCGGCTCTGGGCGCCGCAGGGTGTTCGCAGTCGGTGGACACGGTCTTCCGCAGCAACATCCCGCCGGAGGTCCGTCTCACTCAGGCCCCGGTCAGCTCCCAGGACCAATACTTCTATGCCTACCGCATGAACTGGGTGGGCTACGATCCCGACGGACGCGTCGATCACTTCCTCATCACCGTCGATCCGCCGCGTCCCGACTCGGTGCAGACCGATCTGAAGAATCAGCAGGGCCTTCCGATCTGGTCGCCCACCAACAAGAACGAAGAGATCATCTTCTTCCGCGCCACGGCGCCGGAGTCGGCGCGCTCGGCGTTCCTCAACGCCACCGACTTCCACACCTTCGCGATCGCCGCGGTGGACGACAAGGGAGCCATTTCCAAGCCGGTCTGGCGCACCTTCTTCTCGTACACCCAGGCGCCGCGAGTATTCATCGAGTCGCCGTCGCCGAACTCGGTGTTCACTCCGATCGTCACGCCGGTCGTGCGTATCTCCTGGCGCGGCGTCGATCCGGACGGTCAGTTCACGACCAAGCCGATCAAGTACCGCTACCGGTTGTTCGGCCGTAAGAATCCGGACTTCCCCGAGATCTCGGATTTCGTCTCCTTCATTCAGTCCAACCCCGACTTCCTGCGCTGGATGTACGCGCCGCTCTTCGGGCCTTCCGAGAAGTGCCCGAGCTGCACCGCGTGGGATTCGAGCGCGGCCGACACCACCGAGGTCCAGTACACCAACCTGGTCCCCGACGAGCTCTACATCTTCGCCGTGACCGGCTTCGACGAAGCCGGCGCCTACGACCCGATCTTCTCGGCCAACTCCAACCTGCTCCGCTTCGCCGTGACCTATGCCGGCACGCTCGGCCCTCAGATCTGCATGGGCAACGAGTTCTTCAACTACTGCTACGACACCGGCGGCTATGCCAATGACCCGAGCCGCTACGTCAACGTCGAGGTCCCCGAGGGCCAGCCGTTCAGTATCTTCTGGTTCGCCATTCCTCCCGAGGGCGCGAACATCCGTCGCTACCGCTGGGTGCTCGACCTGCAGGACCTGACCGACGAGACGCCGCGAACCAACGAGGTCACCGACTGGTATCACTGGAGCGCGTACAGCGTGAACAGCATCACCGCCACGGTCGGGCCCTTCAGCGTCGATCCGACGCCGGATCACCTCTTCTTCATCGAAGCCGAGGACAACAACGGGCTCCGAAGCCTCGGCATCGTGCACTTCACGGTGGTGCGGGCGACGTTCGACAGCAATTTGTTGTTCGTCGACGACACGCGATTGACGCCCGATCAGCTGAACCCGACGACGACACCGCCTCAATACGATCCGCCGCGCGGCACCTGGCCCACGGCCGCGGAGCTGGACACCTTCTTCTTCGCGAAGGGCGGCTACCCGTGGAAGGGGTACCCCGGGAATACGCAGGGCCCGCCGTCTCCGACGCCGACCATCAGCACGCCGGGCGTCTTCAACGGCTACGGTCCCTTCGACACGATCGGGACGCGCGGAATCCTCTCGGGCATCGTTCCGCTCGCCCGACTCGGGCGGTACAAGACCGTGATCTGGTACACGGATGACGTCGGCGCCACCTACATCGGGTCGCCCATCGAGCTGCTGGCACCCATCACTTCACTGCGGCTCATGAGCCAGCCGGGACAGCCCTCGACCATCTCCACCTATCTGAAACAGGGCGGACGAGTGTGGATGTTCGGTGGAGGCGTCGCTTACGCCACGTTGATCGCGTGGGGCAAGCGCAACACGCCGTCGAACGACTGGACCAATACCGACCTCGAGCTCATCCCGGGCCGTTTCATGTACGACTTCCCGCATTGGCAGTCGTCGGTCGGCATCGCGCCGGCGCGCAACGCGCTCATCAATACGCCCGACTGGTCGCCCACGGGATGGAACTCCACCTACTCGATCGGCCGTGGCTGGTCGGGACACGGAATCGACGGAACGCTGGCGCAGCCGAACTACAACGTGCTGGTCAACAACCCGCGGGTCAGCATGGCCGTGCTGAACCCACGGACCTGCACCTCGGATCCGCCGCCGTCGCAGCGGTTCTGCAACTCCTTCTATCTGGTCTCCAACTATCCGGCCGAGTTCCTCGGGCGTGTGGCGCCGAATTCTTCACCGGGCAACTTCATTACCGAGGACGTCAATACGGATCCCAACATCACCAAGGAAGAGTCGACCCTCGACACGCTGTACTCGGCGATTGGCGGCACCATGCCCGCGCAGCTGCCCGTCATGACGTACTACCACGGTCTGCAGGTGCCGCAGATGGTGTTCTGCGGTTTCCCGCTGTGGTACTTCCAGCGCAAGCAGGTGATCGAGATGGTCGACTTCGTCATGCAGGAGATCTTCAAGTTCCCCGCGCCTCCCGCGGGCGCGCGTGGACCCAACGGACCGGCGCCGGCGCGCGCCGTGGTCTCGGCCGGAAGCACCACCGCGCCTCCGCTCGCGTCCACCCGGGTGGCCGCCGCACCGCTTCGTCGATGAGCGGATCACCCGCGCTCGCGAGCCTCACCCGCGATCCGGCGCCGGCCCCCGCGGCCTGCGCCCGGCGCGTTCGATTCGGCGCGCCCGATGGCTCGGGCGTTCCGGGGGAGCGCCGTCTCTGATTTCGATTCCATGAGTTCAGACCGTGTCCTGGAGCCCAAGATGACGCGAAGCCCCCACACGCTCCGGCGAGGAATCGTCATGCTCGTCGCACTCACCTGGACGACATCGGCATTCGCCGCCACGCAGTTCGTCACTCAAACCATCCAGTCCTTCGGGAACGTGGGGCAGTTCTCGTCGCTCGAGCTGTCCTCCGGCGATCCGCGGATCGGTTACTGGGGTGGCGTCCGGCAGGATCTGAAGCTCGCGTCGCGGATCGGTGGTGCCTGGGTCATCGAGACCGCGGATTCCACCTCGGCGCTCGGACTCCACACATCGCTGGCGGTCAC
>Ga0070689_100002918_pt1 | contig 11238 bp, 6 predicted proteins | sample KBSS23HmetaG_FD_64669 | JGI IMG/M metagenome (GOLD analysis project Ga0070689, IMG submission 64669) | Switchgrass rhizosphere microbial communities from Kellogg Biological Station, Michigan, USA - KBS S2-3H metaG | ecosystem: Host-associated > Plants > Roots > Rhizosphere ... | reverse complement strand
TTGGGGCGCCCTTCCGACACTTTGAGAATCCGCTCCACTTTCAACCCGGCCGCTTCCAGCACGGCCGCCGTTCCACTGGTGGCGACCAAATCGAATCCCAAGTCGACAAACTGGCGGGCGACCGGCGCCACGCCTTTCTTGTGGTGATCACTGACGCTAATGAAAACTCGTCCGCTCAATGGCAGGGGCGAGTTGGCCGCCATTTGCGATTTGGCGTAGGCGATTCCTAAATCCGAATCCAACCCCATGACCTCGCCGGTCGAACGCATCTCAGGAGAGAGCAGGATGTCCTGGCCATGAAAGCGATTGAATGGAAAGACGGATTCCTTTACCGCCCAGGCGTTCGGCCAGATCTCGTTGGTGAATTTCAGATCCTGCAGGGTTTTCCCGGCCATGACCTTGGCTGCCATCTTGGCCAACGGAACTCCGATGGCCTTGGAAACAAAGGGAACGGTGCGTGAGGCGCGCGGATTGACTTCGAGAACATAAACAGTTTCGCCTTTGACCGCGTACTGCACGTTCATCAGGCCCACCACCTTGAGCTCGCGCGCCATGGCGTGGGTGTATTCGCGGATGGTGCTGATGACCTTGGTGGAAAGCCCGTGTGGCGGCAGCACCATCGCCGCATCTCCGGAATGCACGCCCGCGAATTCGATGTGCTCGAGAATGCCGCCGATGACGATGGTTCCTTCGGCAGGATTCTCGAAGTGGCCAACATCCGCGATGCAATCGACATCCACCTCGGTCGCGTCTTCCAGGAATTTATCAACCAGCACCGGGCGCTCGGGCGAAGCTTCCACGGCAAAGCGCATGTAATGCTGCAATTCGCCATCGGAGTAAACGATTTGCATGGCGCGTCCGCCCAGGACGAAGCTCGGGCGCACAAGAACTGGATAGCCCAGTTGATGGGCGGCCTCGACCGCTTCCGCTTCATTGGTCGCCAGTCCGTTGGGGGGCTGGGGAATGTTCAACTTGCGTAGCATGGCCGCGAAGAGCTTCCGGTCCTCGGCGACTTCAATGCTTTGCGGACTCGTTCCGATGATTCGCACTCCGTTCTTTTGCAGGCCGAGCGCCAGATTAAGGGGTGTCTGACCGCCGAATTGAGCGATGGCTCCCCAGCAGCCTTCCCGCTCGTAAATGTGCAGCACGTCCTCCAGGGTCAACGGTTCAAAGTAGAGCTTGTCGCTAGTGTCGTAGTCGGTGGACACGGTCTCCGGATTCGAGTTCACCATGATGGTTTCGAACCCGTCTTCCTTGAGCGCGAAGGAGGCGTGAACGCAGCAGTAATCGAATTCGATCCCTTGACCGATGCGGTTGGGTCCGCCCCCAAGAATCATCACCTTGCGCCGATCGTTTTTCTTCACCTCATCATCTCCCCGATCGTAGGTGGAGTAATAGTAGGGTGTGTACGCTTCAAACTCCGCCGCGCACGTATCCACAAGGCGATAGCTGGGCAGGAGATTCAGTTTCTTCCGGAGGGCCCGGATGTCGTCTTCACTCCGGCCGGTCAGGTGGGCGATCTGGCGGTCAGAGAAACCGAGCGACTTCGCTTTGGCTAGAAGTTTTTCGTTCATCGGGTCAGCTGCAAATCAAATCCCGCAAAGCAAAACGGAACCGCGCTGGGGTGTCGAGGGGATTTGCGAACCAAAGCGCAGAGGGCGCGATTAAAAGTGGATGAGGAATCAGAGCGGTTGAATTTCATCGCCTGAAATACTGAGGGTCTGAACAGTTTGCTCGCCCCGTGGCCAGTCTCAGACCGTAATTTGCGAACCGGCTCGCTTTTTTAGCCGCGAAAAAGCGCAAAAGACGCAAAAGTACCTAGAATGGGAACGAAAGGTCGAATGTTGGGGAGAGGAAAATAATTCCGTCCGCGGCTTCGTACGAAGGTCTATTTTTTGCGCCTCTTGCGCTTTTTCGCGGCTAACCCGCAATTACAGTCGGCAAGAACGCTTGCTGAATCCAGTTGCCAGTTCTCACCCACTATCAATCACACCAGCGCCAGCCCGATTCTAGCGCGGTTCAGCTCTGCGGCGCGAGCTTCTTCTCGACCGGGCTTTTTTCCAGCGTCACGTATTTGGGCAGGCCACCTTCAATGGGGACTTGCACCTCGCCTTGAATCAACGGCCGGGAATACTCGATAAACTTCTCGTTGGGAAGGAAGCCATCCTCCGTGATCCATTCCCGCGGCACATTATGCTCGACGTTGGCAATATCACCCAACGGTTGGAGATCGATTGTCCACTTGTAAGGGGAGTTTTGGATCCGGACGATCTTAACCATGTAACCGCTCTTCCCGTCGACTGCGGCGCGGACCGCGGCTTCTCCACAGGCGGCGGCTTCTTGTGCATCGGTCTGACTTGCAAAATGCGAAGCCGCACGTTGCGCATAACCGAGCTTCACCGTCCGGGCCTTGAGGTTGAGTCGTTCCGAGACAAGCTCCTGAATGACTTCGCCCACTCCGGCCAGAACTGGATGCCCGAAGGCGTCCAAGCGGGTCTTGTCAGCCGCGACTTCATCGCCCTGTAGGTTCTTCAATCCTTCGCCAACGACCACGGTGCAGGAGCGATGAGCCGCGATGACGTCTTGCACTTTTTTCAGGAAAGCCGCTTCGTCAAAGAGCACTTCCGGCAGGAGGATGATGTGAGGAGCGTCGGCCGCTGAGCGTTTGGCGAGCACGGTTCCGCCCGCGATCCAACCCGCATGTCGGCCCATCACTTCAACGATACAGCATGAGCCGGCCTCAGTAGCCATGCTGCTGACGTCGGCCGCGATTTCCATGACCGTAGTGGCGGCATACTTGATGACGGAACCATAACCTGGGCAATGGTCGGTATGGGGCAGATCGTTATCGATGGTTTTGGGCACCCCGATCACGCGCATTTCGTAGCCGCGCTTGATGGATTCCTCGTGAATTTTGTGAGCCGTATCCTGGGAATCATTGCCGCCGACGTAGAAGAAGTACCGGATATTGTGGGCCTGGAATACCTCGAACAACCGGGCCATATCCTGTGCGGCGCGCTCCGGTTTCTTCTTAAAATCCAATTTGTAGCGGCAGGTCCCGAGTGCGGCGGCTGGGGTGTATTTCAGCCCTTCGATGCCTTTGGCCTTCTCGTCGTTTAAATCGATGAGATCCTCTCGCAGAATCCCCCAGATACCATTCAATCCGCCGTAGATCTCTTCGATCATTTCATGGCGGCCCGCCTCCTGAATGACACCGGCGACGCTCGCATTAATGACGACCGTCGGGCCGCCCGATTGAGCGACTAATAGGTTACCAGCTAGTTCTGACATAAATCGAAATTGTGGCCTTTTTCAACGGAAGGAGCGGCAGCGCCTCCGTGCATATCCACTTGAACTCGGTCAAAAGTGAGGCGACACCTTGCCAATCACCCCACCAACTGTCAAAGGGGAATTCTGTTTGAATTCAACTGTATCGGGCGTCAGGCTTCGGCCGTGCAATGAGATGGGTTTTGGGCATCGGAGCGCTCTTGATCGGCCTCCTGGCGGCGACCGCGGAGTCATTCCCGCCAACCCGATTGAGGTTATCCCGGGTCGAACTCTTCGGCACCGAGTACGTCGCCCTGGACGATTGGGCACGGGCAAACGGCTACCAGGTGAGCTGGCCTCTCCCAAAACGGGAGATTCGTCTGACCCACCCAAACGGCAAACTCGAGTTCACCATCGATTCCCGCAAAATGGTGGTGCGCGGAGTTGTCGTCTGGCTCTCCCATGCCATCGCCGGCAAGGACGGCCGCGCTTATGTCAGCAGCCGGGACCTGGCCACGGCCGTGCATCCTATCCTCTTTCCCCAGCGACAGTCATCCACGCGAAGAATCCGGTCCATCGTTCTGGATCCCGGCCACGGGGGCAAGGATCCGGGGAATCAGGAAGGGTCCCGGCGAGAGAAGGATTATACCCTGTTGCTGGCGAGCGAAGTGGCCGAGATACTGCGCCGGGCTGGAGTCACCGTGAAACTGACGAGGGATCGTGACACCTTCGTCGAATTGCCTTCCCGTCCCCAAGTGGCCAATCGCAGCAACGCCGATCTGTTCGTGAGCCTGCATTTCAATTCGGCGGATGGTTCCGGCAGCCCTGCGGTCAAGGGGGCGGAAGTCTTTTGCATGACGCCGGTGCGGGCGAGTTCCACCAACGCCCGGGGCGAAGGCGCGGGCGCGGGAGCGTTTCCCGGTAATCGATTCGACCAAAAGAACGTCCTGCTGGGTTATCAGATTCAAAAGGCGCTTTCGACGAAGGCCGGAATGGAGGACCGCGGCCTGAAACGTGCGCGATTTGCCGTGCTGCGCGACGCCACTATGCCCGCCGTTCTCATAGAAGCCGGCTTCATGACCAGCCCGATGGATTCTCGTCGCATTTACGATTCCCAGCAGCGAAAGCGTCTCGCCCAATCCGTGGCGGACGGAATCCTCGAGTATCGCCGGTTAACCGAACGCCAATGAAAGCGATTCAGCTGGTTGCTCACGGTCAGCCCGGTCGATTTGAATTACGGGAACTGCCCGAACCGTCGCCTCGGGCTGGTGAGGTCGTGGTCGAGGTTCAAGCCTGTGGCCTCAATCATTTGGATCTCTGGCTGGAACAGGGCGCTCTTCCCATGTCGATCCAGCTTCCGCGCACTCCCGGTTGCGAAGTGGCGGGAAAAATCCTGACCGTTGGAACTGGGGTTATGGGCTGGAATCCGGGGGATGCCGTGGTGATTCAGTCGAACATCTTCTGCGGGCGTTGTGAATACTGCCAACGATCCCAGGAATCGTTTTGCCTTGCACCGCTGATGCTCGGCGTCCAGGCCGATGGTGGTTTCGCCGAACACGTGTGTGTGCCGCAGCGTGCGCTCCTTCGCCTGCCGCCCGGGCTGGATTTTCAAGGGGCCGCTGCGCTGAGCCTGGCCGGCAGCACGGCGATGCACATGCTGACCGACCGGGCGACGGTGAATCGGGATGATTGGGTTCTGGTTGTCGGCGCGGGCAGCGGCGTCGGTTCAGCGGCGATCCAGATTGCCCGGGAACTGGGTGCGCGCGTCATCGCCACCGGCTCGACGGATGCCAAGCGGCGGCTCGGTCAACATCTGGGTGCTCAACACGTGGTCGATTCCACGGATCCGGAATGGCCGGCCGAAGTCAGGAAACTTACGGCGAAACGCGGCGTGGCGGTCGTGGTGGAGCATGTAGGAGGTCCGGTCTTGAATCAGGCGTTCGAGTGCCTGGCTCGCGGCGGCACCGTCGTTACTTGCGGGGCCACGGCCGGCCGCGATGTTCAGATCAATCTTTGGCCGCTTTTCGTGAAGCAGCAACGGCTGGTCGGCAGTTACAGCCGGAATGCCGCGGACTTGCGGCGGACCTTGGAATGGGCCGCGGCCGGCAAGCTGAAACCGATGCTCCATGCGGTCTATCCGCTCGATCGCACTTCGGATGCGTTCGCGGCATTGCGCAGTCGAACGGTGGCCGGCAAGATCGTCATCGAGCCTTTTGAGGCGGACGCCGGGCAGGACTGAAGCGACAGGCTCGCCCGCTGGCGGAACGGACTGCGGGGTCTTTGACCCGCAGCGGGCGCGGTAGCTCGGGCGTCGTCGAGTTGGCCTAAAGCGCCAGAGGTTCGGGCGCGCTGCGGCTCACAGAGCCGCGGTCCGCCATCTACCCCATCCTTGCCTCCCGGCAGGTTTTCCCTAAGTTGCCTGCCGATGCGGACATTGCGGGAAAAGTTCGAGCAGAGCGTTGCGGCAAAACTGGATGGTTTGCCGCCCGCGGAAAATCTCGGACGCTACAAAGCCTTTCTTAAAGTCCAGTCCCACCGCCTGCAAATGATGCACCGTGCCGGAACGGCCGGACGGGAAGTCTGTCACGCGCGAGCCCTGCTTATCGACGTCTTGGTCGCACACCTTTGGAAGATCGCCAAAAGCAGCCTCTCGCCACAGGCCCAGAGGGAATTTCCGCCCCTCGCCCTGGTCGGACTCGGAGGCTATGGGCGGGGCGAACTGAATCCCCTGAGCGATCTGGATGTCATGTTCCTGCACTACGGACAGGTCGTCGTCGGAACAAAACCCCTGCCGTCCCTGGCCAAGCTGATGGATGGCATCCTCATGCCCCTTTGGGATCTCGGCTTCAAGGTTGGCCATACCGTGCGCACGATTGCTGACTGCATTGAAATGGCCAACAGCCGCAGCGACGTCAAGAGCATGGAAAGCAAGACGGCGTTGCTGGAGGCCAGGCTCGTGGTCGGCGACGAAAAGCTGTTCGAAAAACTGGAGAAAACAATTCTGACCCGCTGCGTCGAAGGTCATGAAGAACGGTACATCGAGGCTCGCATGAAGGATCAGGCCCAGCGCCGCTCGAAATTCGGCAACTCGGCCACCATGCAAGAACCCAACATCAAGAATGGATGTGGAGGTCTTCGCGATTTTCAAAACCTCCATTGGATGACGTTTTTCAAATACCGCATTCGGTCCCTGGCGGAAATGGAGAAGCGCGAGTTCATCAGTGCGTCCGAGCGAAAAAAGCTGGAGTCGGCCTACGACTTTCTCCTGACCGTGCGCAATGAGCTGCATTATCTTTCGCCCTCCGCCCGGCATCCGCACGAGACATTGACGAAAGCCCTCCAGCCGACGGTGGCGACCAATCTTGGCTACCCCGATCGCTCCCCCAGCCGGCGCATCGAAGAGTTCATGCGCGATCTCTACAATCACATGCGGAATGTGTTTTTGATCACCCGCACCACCGAGGAGCGCCTGGCCCTGCGCCCCAAAGCCCAGTCCCTACCTGGAGTCAGCCAGATCGCGCGCCTGCTTCCCGCTCGCTTCAAGAAACCCGCGCCCCTGGTGGTCGATGGATTTCGGGTGGAGGACGGACAGCTTCATCCGACGTCGCCCCGGGTGTTCAAGGACCAGCCACGCCGGCTGATGCGCGCCTTCCTGCACGCCCAGCAACGCGGCCTGCGGTTGCATCCGGACCTGGCGCAGCTCATCCGTCAGGATCTTCGGCTCATCAATCGCAGCGTTCTCTACGATGACCATGTGCGGGAATCGTTCCTGGAAATTCTCAATGCCCGGGGAAACGTCGCGCCGACTCTGCGCTCCATGCACGAAGTCGGTTTGCTCGGAAAGTACCTGCCAGAGTTCGGCCGTCTGACCTGCCTGGTTCAACACGAGTTCTACCACCAATACACAGCGGACGAACATACACTGATGTGCCTCGCCCAGCTCGACCGCGTGTGGGAGTCGAAGGAGCCAAGCCTGGCCACCTACGCCGACGCCTTTCGCAATGTCGAGCGGCCATTCATCCTCTACCTGGCCCTGCTCCTGCATGACGCAGGCAAGGCGGCGCACAGCAGGAATCACTCCGAGGACAGCGGCCGCCTGGCCATGAACGTCGCGCGCCGTCTGCACCTGGACGGTGCCACGTCCCATTCCCTTCGCATCCTGGTGGAACAGCACCTGACCATGGCGCAGATTTCCCAGCGTCGCGATCTGGAAGATTCCGCCGTCATCCGCCATTTTGCCGGCCTGGTGCAGAACGTGGAAAATCTGCGCATGCTGACTCTCCTGACCTTTGTGGATTCGATGGCCACCAGTGACAAGCTCTGGAATGGATTCAAGGACGCGCTTCTCTGGAGTTTGTATCACAAGGCGATGTATGTGCTGGTGGGCGGCACCGAATTCATTCGGGCGGAGGAGAAGCAGCGGGAGCTGCTGGCGGACGAAGTCGCCGGTCTCCTGCCCCGCACGTTTGGCCAGGACGAATTGGTGGCCCATTTCGATAGCATGCCGGATCGGTACTTCCAGATTCACCAGGCCCGGGAAGTCACCACCGACCTGACGCTCGTCCATCGCTTCATGAACCAACAGATAAGCGAGGAGGAGCGCGCGCTCGAACCGGTGATCGCGTGGCACAACGAACCGGATCGCGGATATACCACCGCCAAGATTTGCACGTGGGATCGGGCCGGGCTGTTTAGCACGGTGACCGGCTCCTTCAGCGCCGCCGGAATCAATATTCTCGGAGCGCAGATTTTCAGCCGAACTGATGGAATCGTGGTGGACACGTTTTATGTCACCGATTCCAAGACGGGCGGCTTGGTCACGCGGGAGGCGCGCGAAAGGGTTGAGTCGGTTCTGTTGAAGGCGCTGACCGACGGGCCCGTGGATTTCCGCGCGTTGATTACTCGGCAGAAATCCGCGCGGTCGCCCTATCAACCTCATGCCGAGGAGCGAATCGAGACGCGGGTCGTTTTCGACAACGACACTTCGGGGCACCGGACGGTCATCGACATCGAAACGGAAGACAAGCTGGGTTTGCTCTATGAGGTCTCACGGGTGTTGACCGGGTTGGGACTGGATATTTCGCTGGCCAGAATCTCGACGGAGAAAGGCGCCGCTATCGACAGCTTTTACGTGGCCGAGCGCGACGGTCAGAAGGTGTCCAAACCGGAGCGGCAACGGTTGATTGCGGAGAGACTGCTCGTCGCTTTGCGGGGGCTGGCGCAGCATGGCTAATTTGGAGTTCTTCCAAACGGAGCGCGGCTCTAGGAAGGGCAGCGACTCCGGACTTCAGACCGCTGTAGGCCAACTCGATCGCACCGGGTTTCGAAGGGTTGCAGGTAATCGCGGATTGGAAATGTTGAGGCAGCCTTTGCAAAGCCCGGGGGTTTCAGTATGGTGCGGTCGAACATGATGCATTCTGGACAGTCCCGCCCGCCCGGGTTGCCATTGAGGTGAAAGCACCCGAACAAAAACCGGAAGAAGGCTTGAAGATTTACTTCCTGCCGAATCTTTTGACGGGCGCCAATCTGTTTTGTGGCTTCGTGGCCTTGACCAAGATTGTCGAATGGGATCCGGCTGCCGGCAGCTACACCGACATCCGATACGCCCTGTTGTTCATTCTCCTGGCCTGCATCTTCGATTTGCTCGACGGGCGCGTGGCGCGGATGGGTGGAGCGGAAAGCCCATTCGGCCGTGAGTTCGATTCGCTGGCGGACATCGTGTCCTTTGGGGCGGCCCCGGCCTTTCTGGTTTATCGCGTCGTGCTCAAGGACATCTTCACGACGCATCCGCAGTTCGGCTGGTTCATCGCTTCGATTTACCTGTTGTGCGGCGCGTTTCGGCTGGCGCGCTTCAATTGCCTCGCCACTCAAGCTGGCTCCGGCGGCGGCAAGGACTTCCTGGGATTTCCGATCCCGGCAGCGGCTGGCCTGGTGGCGTCATTGACCATGCTGCTGATGTGGCTTGATGAAAATCGTTTCCTGGATGAGCGCTTCTTTCGCAGCCGCTGGCGTTACCTGCTTCCCACCATCATGCTCTTCCTCTCCTGGATGATGGTCAGCGAGGTAAAGTATCCGACCTTCAAGAAGCTCGACTTGCGCGCCACCAAGACTTTTACCAAGACGCTCGTCGCTGTGTTGTTTATTGGGGCGGTCGTCATCCTGCGTGAGAAACTTCTCACCTTCGTCCTGCCTTTCTTTTTCACCACGTATCTTGTCTACGGATTCATCCGCCCTCGAATTTCGCGACGGATGCGACGGGAGATCGAAGACGAGGATGATGAGGAGGACGAAGACGAGGCGGACGTTACCTCCAGCCCGTCCAGTCCGCCCCAGCGCTGAGCCGCATGGAGGAACTGCAGTCCATTTTGATCGCCGGATTGACCGGTGCCGCGGGAGGGCTGATCGTCTCCATTCCCGTGGGCCCGATCAACCTGACGATCATGAACGAAGGGGCGCGGCGCGGCTTCAAGTGGGGATTGTTGATTGGGCTGGGTGCCACGCTCATGGAAGTGCTCTACTGCGCCCTGGCGTTTACCAGCTTCGCTTCGTTGTTGAGCCAGGGCTACGTAGGCGCGGCCATGCAAATCTTCAGCTTCGCCTTCATGCTTTTTCTCGGGTTCCGGTTTCTGTTCGCGACGTCGGTGCCGGTGGTCGAGGACTTCGGACATCGCATCGAGGAACGGATTGAGGAGAAACTTCACCCACGCTCGGCCTTTTGGACGGGGTTCGTGCGCACCATGGCGAACCCCGGCGTGTTGCTGCTCTGGGTGGTGCTCGGCGCGAATTTCATTTCCCGCGGCTTGGTGGAGCCAAGTGGCTGGGGAAAGCTGGCCTGCCTCATCGGCGTTGCCCTCGGTGTGGGCATCTGGTTTCTCGGCTTGAGCTGGGCGGTTTCGTTGGGGCACCGAAAGCTAAGCGAGAAAACACTTCGTAAACTGGAGATTGGTTCCGGGTGCGGCCTTCTGGTGCTGGCCGCGTTTCACGGCGTTCACCTGGTCTGGCAATTGGCCCGCCACCGCATTCACTGATTGCCATGGGTAGGGCTGGGCGCGCTGCGCCGGCCCCGCCGCGTTTAGCGGCGGAACCCTTTCTTGCATCCTTGTTTTCGGGGCGCTGTTCGCGAAACGAATTCGGCGGGTTCCCTTCTAAAGGATGAGGGGTGAGGCGGTTCCTTTGGCGCCGATCCTCACGACATCAAAAATCTTCGGGAAGAGGCTAGGTGCGAATCACATCTCCCTGAAACGGCAGGATCGGCTTTAGTCCATGCCGTTTTTCAATCAACTCCGCCAGAGGCTGCCGGCCCTTTGTTTCGCCGTGCGTGAGGACGACCTGCGGTTTCGTTGGCGCCAGGTGTCCGAACCATTTTAAAAGCTCCGTTTGCCCGGCGTGCGCGCTGAATCCGTTCAGGGTTCGGATCTGGGCTTTCACGGCGATGCGCTCCCCGAAGATGCTGACTTCCTTGGCGCCGTCGACGAGTTGACGCCCGAGGGTTCCTTCGCCCTGGAATCCCACAACCATCACGATGGTCTCCGGCTTCCACAGGCCGTGCTTTAAATGGTGAAGTATTCGTCCGGCATTGCACATGCCCGAGCCGGCCATGATCAGGCAGGGGCCCTCCACGTCATTCAAGGCCATGGAATCCTTGGCCGTGGGCGTCGGCTTGACGTGGCCGCGATGTCCGGCCACTTCGCGGGCTCGCTCCAAATCTATCGCCTCCTCGTCGAAGAGATCGGGATGCCGGGCGTAGATGCGTGTCGCTTCGATGGCCATTGGGCTGTCGATGAAGATGGGGAACGGCTGCAGCTTTCCTTCGCAAAACAGTTCGTCCAAGTGATACAAAATTTGCTGGGTGCGACCGACGGCAAAGGCTGGGACCAGAATGCGAGCTTTCGCGCGGACGGCTTCCTCGATGATCGAACGAAATTCCGCCAGGGTGTCCTTGAAGGGGCGGTGGTCGCGATCGCCGTAGGT
>Ga0070689_100002917_pt1 | contig 11238 bp, 9 predicted proteins | sample KBSS23HmetaG_FD_64669 | JGI IMG/M metagenome (GOLD analysis project Ga0070689, IMG submission 64669) | Switchgrass rhizosphere microbial communities from Kellogg Biological Station, Michigan, USA - KBS S2-3H metaG | ecosystem: Host-associated > Plants > Roots > Rhizosphere ... | reverse complement strand
CGAGACATGACCAGACTGGCGCTGGTGAAGGCGGGGAACGCGGCCGAACGGCCGCCGGCCGTCGGCCCCGAGGCCGACCGCGCCGCCCCGCCGCGCGCGCCCGCAGACCGCGCCCGTCTGGAACGCATGTTCACGGCGCACCACGCGCTGGTGTGGCGGACCTTGCGGCGGCGCGGGCTGGACGCGGATTCCGCCGCGGACGCGACCCAGCAGACGTTCCTGGTCGCCGCCGAACGGCTGTCCGACATCAACCACGACAGCGAACGCGCGTTCCTGGTCGGCACCGCGCTGCGCGTGGCGTTCTCGTGGGGACGGAAGACGGTGCGCTGGCAGCTGGACGAGGACATGGACCGGCGCGCGAGCGTGAGCCGCGACGTGGCCGACACGCAGACGGCGATCCAGCTGTGCGACCAGGCGCTGTCCAAGGTCGACGCCGAGCTGGCCGAGATCTTCGTGCTGTTCGAGCTGGAGGATCTGACGTCGCCCGAGATCGCGGCGCTGCTGGAGATTCCGCTGGGGACGGTGGCGTCGCGGCTTCGCCGTGCGCGCGAGCAATTCAGGATGGTGGTCAGCCGGATCGAGCTGGCGATGCGGCGGGAGGGAAACGCGTGACCTCGGATCCGAAGCGGCTGACGGTGGTGGGCGCGACCGACCTCGAGCGGACGCTGTTGCAGGCGGCGCGCGGCGAGCGGCCGTCACCCGAGCTGAGCAAGCGGATGGCCGCGGGCCTGGGGATCTCGGTCGGCGCGGCCGTGACCGCGGCGGCGGCCCCGGTGGCGGCGGCGCCGGTCGTGGCGGCGAATTCGGCGCTGGGCGGCTGGGTGGCGGCGGGGGTGCTGGCGGCGGCGGCGGTCGCGGCGGGGGTCGTCGGCGTGCGGACGTCGTCGGCGCCGGCGAAGCCTGCCGTTCACGCCAAGGCCGCGGCGCCCGCGATCGCGGCGCCTGCCGTGGTGACACCTCCGGCGGAAGCGCCGGTCGTGACAGCGCGTGAGACGCGAAGCGAACGAATCGAACGAATCGAAAAGATCCGGCGGCACCCCGCGGCGGCGCCGGCCGCTGTGCCGGCGCCTGCAAGAGATCTCCGCGATCAGATCGCGCTCCTCGACGCGGCCCGCACGGCCGTCAAGGCCGGATCATCGCAGCGCGCGCTGGTCCTGCTGCAACGCTACGACGCCAGCTACCCGGCCGGCGCGTTCCACCCCGAGGCGCTGGCTCTGCGCATCGAGGCGCTGAGCCAGGACGGGCGCCGCGCCGAGGCGCAGGCGCTCGCGCGCGAGTTCCTGACCCGCTACCCGGATAGCCCGGTGGTGGATCGGGTCGCGCGCGTCGTCGGCAAGTAGCGACCGCGTCGCTGTCGCTACTTGCTGGCCTCGGAGATGATGATCTTCTTCGGGTTCTGCCGGATGATCCCGTCGCTGAGCATGTCGGCGAACATCATCATGTGCTCGTACCCCGCGTCGTAGGCGCGGATGTCGCCCGGCCAGTCCGCCTTGATGCGGGCCACCACCTGCTGCGTGACGAAGTCGAGGTGCTTTTGCAGCATGTCGGTCAGCGACGCCTGCTTCCACATCGGGTTCGCGCCCGCCAGGAACGCCGCGATGTCGTTGCCGTTCGATCGCCACTTCTTCTGGCCGGCTTCGACGCCCTTGCTGTCGCTCGCCTTCGCCGCCTTGGTGATCTCGGCCGCGATCATGATGTGGTCGCGCAGCAGCGCCGCCAGCTTCTTGCCCGCTTCCTCGCCGTAGATCGGCTTGATCGCGGCGCCGATGTCGTCCTGGTTGCGGAGCAACCGTTGCGTGACCGTCGGAAGATCGGGCAGGCCCGCGACCGCGCTGACGATATAGGCGCGCGTGTACGTGGTGTGGTCCGACCACAGCTTGCGCATGCCGTTGCGCAGATCGGTCGCCGACATCGTTGGTGCGGCTGGCGCCGCCTTCGCCTCGCCGGCCGCTCGCGCGGGCGGCGCCGGCGCGAAACACGGCAGCGCGAGAATGCCGAATGCAACTGCCATCGAGAATCGCGTCATCTTCATAGGGCCTCCGTCCTTTCCCGACCGGGGAAGTCCCGGACGAGACGCACCCTAGTCACTCGCGCGCGTGACGCACTCGGGTGTGCCCCCCAAACCCGATGATTTGTCGATCGATTTCGCGGCGTTCGGACATGAACGAACGAGGATTCTCGTGCCACAACGTTTCCAGGATCGAGGACGCGATTTTCGTTTGTCCGCCGTCGCGCTGGCGATTGCGTTCACCGCGTGCTCGAGCTCCGGCGATGCGGGCGGCGACGGAAAAGGCGGAGCAGGCGGCGCCGGTGCGAGCGCGGGCAGCGGTGGGAACACGGGCACCGCGGGCACGATCGGATCCGCGGGAACGACGGGCACCGGCGGCGGCGCGTCGGGCGCGTCGGGAACCCTGGGCGCGTCCGGAACGACGGGTGCGGCGGGCAGCACAGGAACGGCGGGCAGCACGGGAATCGCCGGGACGACGGGAACCGCCGGTGCGGGCGGACGCGGGGGAACGACGGGAACGGCCGGCGCGTCGGGCGCCGGTAGCGGTGGCACGACGGGCGCCGCCGGACGCGGCGGCACGACGGGGAGCGGCGGCACGACGGGGAGCGGCGGCACGACGGGGAGCGGCGGCACGACGGGACGCGGCGGCACCACCGGCAGCGCGGGCACGGGCGGAAGCGTGAGCGGTCCGCTGCCGGCGTTCCCGGGCGCCGACGGAGCGGCCGCGCGCATCACCGGCGGCCGCGGCGGCGTCGTCTATCACGTCACCAAGCTGGACACCGACTTCAACGACACGGCCATGGGCACGCTTCGCTACGGCCTGACGATGCTGACCGGTCCGCGCACGATCGTCTTCGACGTCAGCGGCGTCATCCACATGGGCCGCGCCGCCGTGTCGGGATGGGACGCGAACGGCAACGGCTGGGACACGGCCTCGCGATTGAACATCCCGTCGGACACGACCATCGCCGGTCAGACCGCGCCCGGGCCGATCATCCTCATGGGCGGGACGGTCAAGCCGGGCGGCAACAACATCATCATCCGCAACGTCACGTTCGCGGTCGGCTACGGCAACCGCAGCTTCGACGAGCCCGACAAGCCGCCCGTGGCCGGCGACTTCCCGGATTCATACGTCTACGACGCGCTCGACATCAGCGGCACGAACGTGATGGTCGATCACGTCACCGCGATCTACGGGACGGACGAGACCGTCTCGATGAACGAGCTGGCGAACAACATCACGATCCAGTTCTGCACCATCGCGCAGGGGCAGAACTATCCGCAGGCCGACGCGGAGGCGTCCGGCGTCTCGTACACGGGGCACGCGCTCGGTTCGCTGCTGCAAGCGGGATCGAACGCGAAGATCAGCGTGCTCCACAACCTGTACGCGCACCTGAAGGGGCGGCTGCCGCGCGTCGGCACCGAGTCGGGCGCGCTCACGGTCGCGGGCGTGGGCGCGTTCAACGACTTCCGCAACAACGTCTTCTACAACTGGCTCGGCACCGCCGGGACGGGCGCGTCGGGGCAGGCGAGCCAGAACAACTTCATCGGCAACTTCTATCGGGCGGGGCCGGGCGGCGACAACCCGTCGGGCGGCAGCAGCACCGCGATCACGACGTCGTCGGGCGGCACGTCGATCTTCAACGGCAGCGACGCGACGAACACGAAGGTCTATCACTCGGGAAATCTGAAGGACACGAACAAGGACAGCGATGCAAACGACGGCACCGCGCTGGCCAACAGCGACTTCGGGACGTCGAGCTTCCAGGGTTCGGCGTTCACCCAGACGCCGTACTACGGCGCGACCGACGACGCGAACACCGCGTTCATGCGCGTCACCGACTACGCGGGTGCGCGCTGGTGGAGCCGCGCCGCCGTCGACACCCGCCTGATCAGCGAGACGCGGGCCGGGACGGGAAAGATCGTCGCGTGGGCGGACGATCCGTTCAACAGCAGCGGCTCGGAAGGGACCGAATGGCGCGCGCTGGCGGCGACGGCGACGGTGTCGCGGCCGGCCGGCTTCGACACCGACAGCGACGGCATGCCCGACACGTGGGAGACGATGCACGGGTTCAACCCCAGCGTCGCCGACGACAAGGGCGACGCCGACGGTGACGGCTACACGAACCTCGAGGAATACTTGAACGAGCTGGCCGCGTGGCCGGCGACCGCGCAGCTGATGTTCGAGGGGACGCGGAGCGTGCGCTACGCGGAGATCGAGAACTGGCGCGTGCGGGGCGGCCCCGCGACCGCGATCTGGCAGCCGAGCGCGTACGACACCGCCGTCATCGCGCGCGGAACGGCGATCGTCGACGCCGTCGGGCAGCACGCGGGCACGCTGCGGGTGGGCGGCGCGGTCCCGGCGGCGTTGAAGGTGACGGGCGGCTGGCTCGAGGTCGCACGGCTCGCGAAGACCCGCCCATCGGCGTTCGAGCTCACGGGCGGCACGTTGCACGCCGAGGCGGTCGACTTCGATCTGGTCGACGACGGCGGCGTGATCGCGCCCGGCCGGCGGGCGGGGGGCGGGCGCATGAAGATCGCCGCGAACCTCGTCATCAACCGCGGCACGCTGGCGATCGGGATCGCGGGCCGCGCGAGCGACACGCTCGACGTCGCGGGCGTCGCCCGTCTGGGCGGCGCCTTGCAGGTGGTGACGCGCGACGGGTTCAGGCCCCGGACGGGAGATTCGTGGACGATCCTGCGCGCCGGCGGCGGCGTCGTCGGCGCGTTCTCCAGCGTGCCACGTGGCTATCGCGTCGCGGTCGACGGCAACCGCGTCGTGCTGACTTACGGGACGCCGCGGAGGAGCTGAGAATGCTGCACGAGCGCCACAACCGTCTCTCGCCATTCGTCGGACCGATCGTTGTCGCGCTGCTGATCGCGGCCTGCGGCGGCTCGCCAGATTCGACGGGCGGCACCGGCGGCGCGGGCACGACCGGCGCGGGCGGCACGACGGGCGCGGGCGCGACCGGAAGCGCCGGCACCACCGGAATCGCCGGAAGCGTGGGCAACGCGGGAACGACGGGCAGCGCGGGCAACGCAGGCAACGCAGGAACGACGGGCAGCGCGGGCAACGCAGGAACGCTGGGCAGCGCGGGCACGACGGGCGCCGCCGGCCGCGGCGGCAGCAGTGGCAGCAGTGGCAGCAGTGGCAGCAGTGGAACGACAGGCGGCGCCGGGACGACGGGGACGGCCGGTCGCGGCGGCACAACCGGCAGCGCGGGCAACGCAGGAACGACGGGCACGGCCGGCCGCGGCGGCACAACCGGCAACGCAGGAACGACGGGCACGGCCGGCCGCGGCGGCACGACGGGAACGGGCGGCGTGGCCGGCAGCGGCGGCATGGCGGGCGGCGGCGGCGCGGGGCGGGGCGGGACGACCGGCGCCGCAGGCTCCTCCAGCGTCGACGGTGGCTGGGACGCGCCCCCGCTCGGATCGATGGTGACGATCCACGTCGCCGGCGATTCGACGGCGGCGATCTTTCCCGCCAGCGACGGGCGCGTCGGCTGGGCGTCGGTGCTGGATCCGCTGTTCGACAGCACCGTGACCGTCGACGACGCCGCGCTGTCCGGCCGCAGCACCAAGAGCTACATCGACGAGGGCGCCTGGACGACGCTGCAGGCGAAGATCAAGACGGGCGACTACCTGTTCATCGAGTTCGGCCACAACGACGAGAAGTCCGACGATCCGGCGCGCTACACGGATCCCGCGACCACCTACCGCACCAACCTGAAGACGTTCATCAACGGCGCGCGCGCCCGCGGTGGCGTTCCCGTGCTGATGACGTCGATCTGCCGGCGCCAGTTCAGCGGCAGCACCGTGACGGGCACGCACGGCGCGTACACGACCGCCGTGCTCGCCGTCGGCCAGGAGACCGGCACCCCCGTCGTCGACATGGAGAAGCGGACCAAGGACTGGCTGACGGCGCTCGGGCCGACGGCCTCCGTCGCGATGTTCGCCATGGACGACAACACGCACCTGAACATGCAAGGCGCCGTCGAGGTGGCCAAGCTGGCGGTCGCCGGCATCCGCGCCCTCGGCCTGCCGCTGGCGGCGCGCGCGCTGCCCTGACCTGTCGTTTGTCTGGTAGCAGCGATCCCGCGCTCCGCGCGGGGGCGGCTAGTTGGGGCGGACCTCGGAGAGCTTCGCAATCTCGGGGATGTCGGGGAGCGCCTGCTTGGCCAGGCGTACGAACGCGGCGCGGGCGGGATCGATGTCGCCCGACAGCATTTGCTTGCTGCCGTCGGCGGGGGCGATCGCGACCTGGTCGCAATGGAAGCAGAGCAGCACGTCGACCGCCTGTTTCCGCGCCCACACGCGGAACGCAACACCGGGCCTGAGGATGCAGCCCTTGGCTATGGAGCGACCAAACGGAAACATGCGCGGCTCGTACGAATGTTCATCGAGAACGAGCCGCGCGATCTGCTGAGCAAACGCGCGATCCTGACTCGCGGCGACCCGGCGGACCGGATAGCGCTGGATCGCCGCCGGCGTTTCCTGCTGGAACGGAGCGTTCGTGATCTGGTCGGCGTACCCGCGTCTCCCCACGGGCGTTTCGCCCACCGTGAAGACCTCGACCCTGTCACCGGCCTCGAGGATCCCGATCGTCTTGCGACCCAGCCAGCGCTCGACCTTGACGTCGACCTTCGCCCAGGAATCGCTCGCCAGGCACGCGAACGCGGCGAACACCAGGGCCTCGGCGCTTCTTCTGCTGACCATCTTCAATCCGTGTCCGTCAGACACCTTACTGCAAACGCTACGGGTTCGGGAACAGCACCGGGCGTTTTGAGATGTGCTCTAGTTGGGACGGACCTCCGAGAGCTTTGCCACCTCGGAGACGTCGGCGAGCACTGACTTCGCGAGGCGCACGAACGCGGCGCGCGCCGGATCGAAATCGCCCGCGAGCATCTCCCTCTTTCCGCCCACGTAGGCGACGGCGATCTCGTCGCATTGAAACGACAGGAGCACATCGACCGCGCGTGTTCGCGCCCACACGCGGAACGCGACATCCGGAGCGAATGCGCAGGTCTTCATGACCGACCGGCCGAATGGATACATACGGGGCTCGTAGGAACCTTCGTCGAAAACCAGGCGCGCGAGCTGCTGGGCGAACGCGCGTCCCTGGCTCGCCGCGACCCTGCGAACCGGATAGCGCTGAATGGTCGCCGGCGTCCCCGGCGGAAGCTGATCGCCCGTGTCGTCGTTGGCGGACCCGCGTGCTTTGGCGGGCGTCGGGCCCACCACGAAGACCTCGACTCTGTCGCCGGCCCCGAGGACCTCGACCGTCGTTCGCCCCAACCAGGTCTCGAACTTCTTGTCGACCTTTGCCCAGGAATCGGCGGCCACGCATGCGAGCGCGGCGAACACAACTAACCCGACGCTTCTCCTTATCACCATCAATCCGTATCGGTTGGAACGCCGACAGTCCTAAGGGTTCGCGAACAGCGCGAGATCGACGGTGTCGGCCAGCTTCTGGTGGCCGGCGACGCTGGGGTGCAGGCCGTCGCCGCTGTCGTACGTTCCGAGCATCTTCGACGCGTCCGCCGGATCGCGCACGGCCATGTCGAAGTCGATCACCGCGTCGAACTTGTTGCTGGTGCGGATCCAGGTGTTGACCATGTTGCGGCCCGCGTCGCGATCGGCGTTGTAGTACGACATTCCCAGCGGCGTGATCGTCGCGCCGTAGGCCTTGATGCCCATCGCGTGCGCCATGTCGACGAACGAGCCGTACGCGGTGATCAGCTGCTGCGCGGTTGTCGCGCCGGACGACGAGCCGCCCAGGTCGTTCACGCCCTCGAACACGATCAACCACTTCACGCCGCGCATCTGCAGGACGTCGCGCATGAAGCGCGCCTGCGCGGTGGGCCCGAGGCCGCCGGTCAGAACGGCGTTGCCGCCGATGCCCTGGTTCAGGACCGCGACCTTGCCCATGGTGGCGGCGTTCGCTTGCAGGCGCCGCGAGAAGACGTCCGGCCAGCGGTTATTCATGTCGGTCGTCGAGCCGCGGCCGTCGGTGATCGAATCGCCCAGCGTGACGACCGCGGCGGTGCCGGCGGGCGCCATCACGTCGAGCCCGACGATGTAGTACCAGTGCTCGGCCGTCATGGCGCCGCTCAGGGTGGCGGCGCTGACCATGTTGCCGGTCGCCAGGTATGACGTCGTGCGCGAGCCGGGATGCCCGGTGATCCCGGACGGCGTGCTGCCGAAGGCGATGGTGATCGCGACCTTGCCCAGCGCCGGCAGGGCGAAGGCGAACGGATCGGAGAACACCGCCTGGTTCTGCGGGATCGTCACGGACGCCGCGCCCGAGAACGTCACCGCCTTGTCGGTGCTCGTGTTGATCGTGCCGCCCGTGGTGGACAGGGCGACGTGGACCGCGTTCATCGTGACGGGGCCGTTGCCGAACTCGTTCGACAGCCGCAGCCGGACCTGCGACCCGCTGATCGACGTGTAGACGATCTGGCGGAGCGTGTTGTTGGTGAGGCCGGGCGGGTCGGGCGGGTTGTTGCCCGTCTCGGTCAGCTGCGGGCCGGTCGCCCAGGTGCCGACCCACGGCTGCGTGCCGCCGCCGCCGGTGCCGCCGGTGCCGCCCGCGCCCGTCGTACCACCGCGCCCGCTCGCGCCGCCGGTGCCCGCGCTACCGCCGCCGCGCCCGCTCATGCCGCCGCCGGTGCCCGCCGTCGCGCCGCCCGTGCCGGCGGTCGCGCCGCTGCCGCCCGTGCCCGCGCTCGCGCCGCCCGTGCCGGCGCTTCCGGTCGTGCCGCCGACGCCCGCCGCGCCGCCGGCGCCGGTCGTTCCGGCCGCGCCGCTGGTGCCAGCCGTGCTGCCGCCGCCGCCGGTCGTTGCACCCGCGCCACCCGCGCCACCGGCGCCGGCCGCGCCGGTGGTTCCGGCCGCGCCGCCGCCGGTGCCGGGATTGCCGCCGCCGTCACCGGACGGCCCGCACGCGATCAGACAGCCGGCCGCCAGCCCGACGAGAATTGCGATTCGCGCATCTCCCACGTCTCATCGTTTTTCTCATTTCTGGCGGACCCCGGGAAGTTCAAACCGACCGGTTGAACTTACCCCGCCGCGCTCCGCGTCGCGCGTTCCTGGCGGTGGTGCCGGCACGCGGTTTGGGGTTAACTAACCGGATGGTGAGGCGCGCGATCGTCGGCGGCATCGTCGCCGCGGGCCTTGCCGGCATGCCGGCGGCGCAGGCGGCGGCCGCCGCGGACCCGGGCGACCGCGCGGAGGCGATCCTGTTCGCCAGCGCGGTCAACCGGTTCGTCGCCAAGCAGGTGCCGTCGACGTTCTCGATCCGCGGCGATCGCGACGCGGGCATTGGCGCGCAGGACGTGACGCTGGTCGACGCCCGGTACTGCGGCGCAACGAAGGCCGGTCACGGGCGGCTGGTGGGCGTGCTGCGTCCGACGCCGTCCGGCGAATCCGCGCCCGCCGCGCTGCCGACGCTCGAGGCGCGTGACTGTCACGGCAAGCTGGACGACGTCGCGCGACGGCTGGCCGGCGCGCCCGATGCCGGCGCGGTCGCGGTGGTCGAGCTGGTTGCCGAATGGGTGCCGTCGGAGATCCGCGTCTCGATCGGCGACGTCGGCAGCAGCGGCGAGGGCGCGCGCGTACTGGGACGGACGCTGGCGCGGGCGAAGGCCGCCGGCCCGCTCGGGACCGCCGAGACGGGCGGCCTCAAGCTGGAGACCGAACGCGGGTCCTCGCTGAGCTTCGATCTCGCGCTGACGTTTCTGAAGGACGGCGTCCTCGCGACGCTGACCGTCGCGTGCGCCGGATGCGTTCCCGTCGCGCCGCGCGTGCCCGCGATCGTTCCGACCACGGCGTCCGGCGACGCGGACGGCGCCGTCGGGGCGGGATTGCGCCTCGCCAACCGGGTGGTCGCGCTGTTCAGCGAGGACGGTCCGCTGGTGCTGGAGATGGACCGCCAGGCCGTCGAGATCCGCAACGTTCAGATCGCGGGCGGGGAGGGGGCGCTGACGGTGCGCGGCCGCGCCACGTCGCGCGCCGTCGCGGAGACGGCGCTGGTCCAGATCGATTCGACCGGCGGCGATTTGAAGTTGACCGAGGTCCGCGCGGAGCCCCAGCTGGAGAATTGCAGCGCTCTCTCGGGCGGCGCGGCGATGGGCTGCAACGTCCGCAACGCCGCCCGCGGTCCCGCCGCGGCCGCGCTCGCCGCCGCGATGGCGTCGCGTTACCGCGGCAAGCTGCTGCGGACGCTTGTCGCGCCGCCGCCGTTCTCGTTCGAGGTGAGCGGACGGCGCCTGACGCTGCGCCTGACGCCGACGCGCGCGAGCTCGACCGCCGCCGGCCTCGTCGTCCACGGCAGGGCCGACCTCGAATGAAGGCCGCGACCGCGCTGTCGCTTCTATCCGGGTCTTTCGCGCTTGCGTGCATCGGCGCCAAGCCCGTGGCCGTGAACCACGGGCGCGACGCCGATGACGTGGATACCAGGCCCGCGGCGGGCGAAGCGGTGGTCGTCTTTCTGAGGCTTGCGATCCGGACTGTGGCGACGTCGGTCTACGACGTGCCCGAGGTCGGCGCGCCGAGGTTGGTCGCGATTCTGGCGCCCAGGAACAAGTTCGCATTCAGGACCACGCCCGGCCCGCACACGTTCATGATTATCGGCGGCGGCAGCACCGCCTTCCTGGGCGCGAATCTGCAGGAGGGCAAAACCTACGATGTGGTAGTTGCGGTGAATTTGAGAACCCGGGGAGAGTTCTCACTGCGGCCAATCAGCGGCGTCCAACGTGAACAGTTCCGTTCGTGGCTTGCGGACGCGAAATGGGTCGAGACCACCCACGAATCCTTGACGTGGGCACACGAGAACGCGGCCGACATCGAACAGCGACGCGCCAAGCATTATCCGCGATGGCTGCAAGAACCGGAGGCGGAACGCTTGATGCTGAAACCGGAGGACGGACAATGAGGCGTCTGGTGACGCGGCGGGCGCTCGTGTCGGCATTCGTACTGCTCCCCGGCGGCCTGGCCGGCTGCGCGTGGATGTACTCGGCGCCGGTGCCGCTGCACACGGAGAGCTACCAGGCATCGCCGAGCACGCGGGCCAGCACGCTGCTGGTGCTGATGCCGGGGCGGGGCGACAAGGCGGGCGACTGGGCCGCGCACGGGTTCGTGTCGGATCTGCGCGCCGCCGGTCTGACCTTCGACGTCGTCGCGACCGACGCGCACATCGGCTACTACATGAAGGAGACGATCGTCGAGCG
>Ga0070689_100002916_pt1 | contig 11242 bp, 10 predicted proteins | sample KBSS23HmetaG_FD_64669 | JGI IMG/M metagenome (GOLD analysis project Ga0070689, IMG submission 64669) | Switchgrass rhizosphere microbial communities from Kellogg Biological Station, Michigan, USA - KBS S2-3H metaG | ecosystem: Host-associated > Plants > Roots > Rhizosphere ... | reverse complement strand
CCACGCCGCCAATTGGCCAACGGCTTCACCGACGAGGACGACGGGGAAGTCGGCCAGGCCCGCCGGGATGAGGTAATGTCCGCGGATATGGCGTCCAGGATCCAGCGCCGTAATCCGATCGACGAAGGAGAAGGCAAGAAAATGTCCGTTCATCATGCCAGGCTCTCGATCCGCCGGTAATCAGGCCGGCTGGCCGCTCGGGGAGGCCGCCGCCTCGCGCTGCTGCCGGATGACCACGGCACAAAAGGTTTCGACCGTGAACAGACGGGGAATCTCGGCCACGGGCAGTGGGGATTTGAATCGGTCGGCGGGCACTTCGCTCAGGTAGGATTTGAGCCTGGCAAGTCCGGCGTCCGTCACCGTGCCTCCCTGTTCGAACTGGGCGGCCAGGAGGTCGCCCCGGGCTGCCTCAACAATCTTGCCCCGTGGAATCTTCACCTTAAAGGTTCGTTCCAACCGAAAAACGATGTCGAGGAAGTCGATGGATTCGGCGCCCAGATCTTCGATGAGCGATGAATCCGCCTTGACCTCTTCGACCTCGCAGCCCAGAGCGCTGGCCATGATCTCCGCCACTTTCGGGAACACGGCAGCGATCTCTTCTTTGGTGATGTTAATGTTCGTCATAGTTCATTCCATCTTGAATCCACCATCCACGTGGAGCACTTGTCCCGTGATATAATCAGCATAACGCGAACTCAAAAACCAAACAGCGTGCGCCACGTCTTCGGGCTGGCCAATCCGGCGAAGAAGAATGCGGGACTGGACCGCTTCAGCCGCTCGTTCCCGGACAGCGCGCGACATCTCCGTTTCGATTACCCCAGGCGCGACGGCGTTGACCGTGATGCCACGCGGGGCAACCTCGACCGCCAACGCGCGCGTAAAAGCATTCAAAGCACCTTTGCTGGCGGCGTAATTGGTCTGGCCGCGTCCACCTTTTTCCCCGGCGACCGAACTGATATTAATGATCTTGCCCCGCCGTTGCGAGATAAGGAATGGCACCACTGCCCGCGTCATGTTGAACGTGCCCTCGACATTCGTGGCCAGGACCGCGCGCACATCCTCCACTTCCAGCGCCCCGAGAGGATTATCCCGAATGATCCCGGCATTGTTCACCAGGAGATCCAGGCGTCCAGTACGGTCGAATACCTTTTCCGCCAGGGCGGCGCATGCCACGGCATCGCACACATCCAGGTGCTCCCCGGTCACCCGGTGGCCGTCCGTCGACGAAATGACCTCAGCCGCCGCCGCTTTGTCGCGGTAGGTAAAGACGACTTCCATGCCGGCGGCGGCCAGCACATGCACGATGGCGCGGCCGATGCCTCGGCTGCCACCAGTGACGATGGCCACGTTTCCGGTCAGGCCCGAGTCGGGGATGGAGGGAGAGTTCATCCGGAGATGCAATAGCCGCCATCCACCACCAGGGTATGGCCGGTAATCCTGCCCGCTTCCGGCAGGCAGAGCAGGTAAACGGCGTCGGCCACGTCCTCGGGCGTGAGCGTCGGTCCGGCCGGCGCCCGGCGCGCATACTCATCGAGCAGCTGCTGCCGATTGGGGAAATACTTCAGGGCATCGGTGTCCACCACGCCGGCGCTCACCGTGTTGACGCGGATGCCGCGCGGTCCCAGCTCCTGGGCCAGGCCCCGGGCGAGCGATTCAAGCGCCGCTTTTGAAGCACCAATGAACGCATACTGCGGAATGGCCCGCGTCGCGCCCAGGCTGGAAATGCCGATGATACGCCCTCCTTCCCGCATCAGGGGGACAGCCTGTTGCGCCAGTAAGGCCAAGGCCAGGGCGTTGGTCTCCAGGCAACGCCGCCAGTGTTTGAGCGTCAGCTCCAGCGCCGGTCGCAGCACACCAATGGCGGCATTGCTCACCACGATGTCCACTTGGTCAAATTGCTGGCGAAAAGTCGTGAAGGCCTCGGCCACGCTGCCCGGGTCGCTGACATCGGCTTGCATCGCCAACGCCCGCCGGCCCCGGGCCCTGATGGCGGAACACACCGCCTGAGCCTCCTCGTGGCTGTTGTGATAAATGAGGGCCACGTCGCAGCCCGCTGCGGCCAGCTTGAGCGCGATCGCCCGGCCAATGCCGCGCGTGGCACCCGTGACGAATGCGACCCTTCCCGCCAATGGTTCGCTCATGATTTGTTACGGTGGCCAGTCTGGAAAATCACTCCGCAAAAATCAACTTCCGGCAAATCGAAAGGTCTGACGAATCATCTGGACTCTTCGCCTTTTTGCCCACTTGCGGGCACGAGCCTCCCGGTTCGGTTCATGTAATCACGATAGGGCTGGCCTTGGACAGCGAGTAAATAAGACTCTTCGTCCAACGCTTTAATCCAAACACACACGATGTGGACAACCATAATGACCAGGGAGAGGACCGTGGGAAGAAGACAGGCAGCTCCCGCCAACAGGACTATTTGAAACAGGTAAATCGGATGGCGCACCCTCCGATACGGCCCCCGGGTCACCAGCTCGTTCTTTTCCTTGTGGTTGACACCCATTCGCCAGGCGTCGCCCATCGCGGCGTAGCATTGAAGGGTGCCCACGTGGCCGACGAGGACGAGAAGCCCCCCGGCGATCAACGTCAGCCAGTGAGGCAGGCTCGTATTAAGCCGCAACCACGGCGGAGTGGAGCCGCTCCCCACGACAAAGGGCTGAATTATCCAGCCCAGGACGACCAATATCCATCCTGCCCATAAGAATCTTTCCTTGTTGCCGCGCGGCTTGACGTTGGGCGATCGACCAATGTGCCGCCGAATTCGGCGGGCTTGCACTCCCACTCCAGCCCAGTAAGCCAATGCTGAAATGAAGACGGTTGCCTGACGCAGAAACAGCTCGGAAGTGCTCATTTTGGCCCGGATTTGGCGCGAATCCAACGCTGCAGCTCGATCACCCAGTGTTTTTTGATGCTATACCAGACATCCGCCGCCCACAGGATGTTTTTAGCGTTGGCATCGAATTGTTCATGCAACTTCAGCCTCACAATTCGCTCGCCCGCAGGACGGTAGTTGTCGATCCAGTCCTTGATCTGCTGGCTTTTCAGCAAGTGCTTCGTATCCGGCGTGAAAATGTGCTTATACCCGGTGGGCAGCCAGACGTTCCGCACCACCGCCCCTCCCTCCGCCTTGTAATGGTTCATTGAGCCGAAGCCCAGGTAATCGCCGCCCCACAGATCCGCCCCCTTGCAGAACCCGGTAAACGACTCCACTGAATCCGGGATCTGATGCAGTCCCATCGATGGAAAACACATGCTCCATTGGTTGGGAAGGCTCCTCGTCAATCCACCCGCACCCAACACGGCGGCGTAGGGAAGCACCAAACCCGCCACAGACTGTGTGCACCCGCTCAGCGGATCCATGATTTCGCACCGAGCTTCCGGCTCCCACGTGAGTGGATTCCACACGCGCAAGTCAGAGTCACCGGCCAATCGGTGGAGGACTTTAACCGTCTGCATCCCTCCCTGACTGTGCCCTATCATCATCGGGCGCAGTCCCTCCTTCTCGTAGTACCACGCGATCACCCCCGCGATCTTCCTGCTGCTTTCGTAGCAACTGAAGGTGTAGGTGCCGTCGCCCGGGTTTTTAAGACTCGCCGGGGGATAACCCATGCCTTTCAAAAATTTGCAAAATGAAATCGACGGTGATACCGCGAAAAAAATGCCGGCATGCAGAGTAATGATTCTCGGGGCGGGAGCTGTCGCCAGCAACTCTCGAACGTCTCGACCAGTGACGTCCTCCGGATTGAGGGCGAGAATTTTCTCCGCTTGTTCCCTTGAAAGCCCAATTTCCCGGCGGGTGAGGGTTTGCTCCCGCTGCCGCGCTTGGGCCGGGTCCAGGCCATGGCGCAGGTAAGTTCCGCAACCGGTTAAAAAAGTTCCGGCAAGAAGCATGAGCACAGTGGCCGCCTTCCACGTGCCCGGGGCACAACCGCCGATTCTCATGCCGGCGCGTGCAATTGCTCCAACTGCTGCATAAAATGATCCTGCACCCTCTCGATGTCCTGCCCCGAAAACACCGCGGCACGGTAGCTCACGCCAATGTTCGCATGATCCCCGACCGTCGTAACCGAAAGCACCAACGGCGTCGCCGGGCCGGTGGAAACTCCCCGGAAATAATCCTGCAGGCCATCGGTATTTGAAGGTTCCCACATTGAGTTCAAGTTCAGATTTGTCAGCCCGCCCCATAATGGATAGTTCTTTTGATAAAACTTTCTTCGCCGGTCCGGCCGGAAAAATTGCAGAACAAACCGCCCCAGAGCCAGATCGATCGGCGTCGCCAAAAACAGCTGGCGCCGCTTGACGACGAGCGTTTGCTGCCGGATATCCGACGCCAGTTCCCGCAGGCTGCCCGCGTGGGGAACGGGATGGCTCACGATGAACGATCCCAGAAAAAGCCCGAACACTCGAACCCTGTCGATCCCGAGTTCCCTCCGCAGGTTGACGATGCAGCCAACGGAGATTTTTCGTCGCTTCCCAGTCCGCAGCCTCCCGTCGGCCAAGGGCGAAACACACTTCAGCAGGAGAGCCAACAGCAGGTCGTTGACCGTCAAGCCCCAGTCCTTTGCCGCACAAATCAGCGCGTGAAACCGGTCGTTGCCGACGGAAATGAACTGAAAACCGTTCTTAAAATCATCCGCTTTGTGGTAACGCGGGCGGCAGGACTGCCGCAATTGCCGCATTTGCGAGGGAAACGCCAATAATTTTTGCGCCACCACCCCGGCATGGCGCGCGAGCAGATGCGCCCGAGCGTCCGGATACCGGTTTAGTTCAAGAACGGCAGCGTTGCCCTCCGCTTGATAGCAACGGACCAGATGCCGCAGCAGGACCACGATGGATTCTGCGTCGGCCACGGCGTGATAGTAGACAAGACCAAGAAAGAACGAATCCGTTGCCGGCAAGGGCAAGGCGAAGAATCGAAAGGGAGTGAAACCGTCTCCATGGACGAAGCGCATGTTGATCTGCCATTCCAGCTCCGCCCGAAGCGCCGAAGTGGCATCCTCCCCGACGGCAAGGATCCGGAGCTCACAGGTGGGGGAACCGGACCGGTAGGAGTAGGCGCTTCGGTTGCGGTGCACCACCAGATGCCCGAGCCCACACTGTTCCAGCCCGACGCTCAAACTGTGTCGCAATCGCTCGGCATCAAGAACACCTGCAACACGGGCGACGTGCACCGCGTTATAGGGATGCACATCGTCCCACTGCAGCATTGTCTTCTGAAAACTATTGAACTTTCCCTGCATGAATTGCGAATTGGCGCGTCACTCCCGGTGCCCCTCCAGGAGGGTTCGCCCACAACTGGACGGGCGCCCGCTTTGAGACAACCCGGGATAACTACGCCTTGAAGGGGTCTTTCTCGTTGCAGACTCGTTCCAGCATTTTGAGCACGGTCGAAAAAAAGTTTGAGGAGATCAAGCGAGAAAAGATTTCGAAACCATAACCATGTTCCACCTGGAACACATCTTGTGACCCTGCCTGGGACACGAACCATGTTCCAGGTGGAACGTATTTGTTTAGCGGGTCAGCCTCTGCTGGCCTTCGTCGGGAACTTTGTCGAGAACCTTGCCGACGCGCGATAGGTCGTACGCAGACTCGGAGGGCTGAAGGCCCGCAATGTTATAGCCTGGGCTGAAGCGAGCCAGGCGAGCGAAGGCCCAGGTTATCGGTAACCAGGAGGCCTGAGCCCTGAAAGGGCGGCACCATCAGGACGTCTCCGTTCATTTTCGCGTTCTGATGATGCGCAGTTCCAGCCCGTCGATTGACGGGTGTCGCCCTTACAGGGCTCACGTTCAATGCGCGGATTCTACCTGGGCCTTCGCTCGCGTGGCTCGCTTCAGCCCAGGCTATAATCTTTCGGGCTTTCAGCCCTCCTGAGATCGCCAACTCAAAGATCAGGCAACAGGACCAGCCAATAACCAGCCTCACCTGGATTCCAAACGGTAGAAGCGGCTGTGGCTCCCCGTCGCCGGCAGAATGATGCTGAATACCGCGCCGGTAGTCTGAACGACACTGCCCACGGGCAACCAGGAAACGGCCGGCCCCAGATTGGTCGCCGTCACCAGGGACATCGCTGCCCCACTATAAGGCCAACTCAGCGTTAACACGGACTCACTCAAGGTGGCGCTCAAGCGGACCGGGGCTGTCAATTGGCCGAGCGCATGCGCGGCCGGCAATATCTCGCCTCCCGAAGCGAAAAACGATCGCGTGTCGAACCCGGCCAATCCCACCCCAGACAGGCGCTGGTACTCGGTGCCCCACCAAATAATTCCCGCGCCCAGGCCGTCCGGCAGGCCCTTCACCACCTTCGCCAGCGCAATGACAAAGTCTACCTGGCCGCTCACGCCCGGATTAATGCCAACAATGGGAGCGCCGTTGGTGCTCCAGGGAAACGCGGTCTCGGCAACGACCACGGGCTTTCCGTAGCGCGCAGCGCCATTGGTCAGGCAGTTTCGCAAGGCATTCAGGTCCCCGTGCCAGAAGGGGTAGTAGCTCTGCCCCATGATGTCGAAGTCCACCTGTTGTTGGCGCAGGTTGTCGAAGAACCAGCGCGTTCCCGCCCAGTCGCCACCGCGATCAATGTGGATCATAATTTTCGGAGGCTGATCCCCGGCAGCGTCCTTGATCCCGCGAATGGCCGCCTTCATCAGCGTGCCGAACTTTTGCCATTGCGCAGGCGTATCGGAACTGCCTCCCACTTTGCCGTCTGGCCACAGCACGCCCTGGATGATTTCGTTTCCGACCTGTACATATTCGGGCATCAAGCCGGCGGCCTTGAACGTGGCGATGGTATTGCTGTTGTAATCGTACATCTCCTGTTCCAGCTGCGCGAAGGTGAGGTTTGTCCAGGCGGCCGGCTTCGTTTGCTTGCCCGGATCGGCCCACGAGTCGGAGTAGTGGAAATCAAGCAGGAGTTGCAGCCCGGCGCGTTTGGCCCGCCCAGCCAAAGGCAGTGTGTATTCGAGATTGTTGATCGAGTTGTAGGGATCCGCCTGGGCCTGCAGCGGGCTGCTGGTGAAGAGTCGCAAACGCGCGCAATTAAGGCCTCGCTGCTTTAGCAGCACCAAGGCGTCCTGCGCCTGGCCACCGTCGCGATAGACAATCCCTCGCTCCTCGAAAAACGTGAGATGGGAAACGTCAGCTCCGGCGATGAATTCGCCAGCCAGGACCGGGCCGACCGCCAAAATCGCGGCGACAATGAGTATATGAATAGCGCGCCTGTCCACGCGAGGTGAACGTGAAAAGTTAGACTGCCATGTCCCCTCACCCTCTCTCCAACGGCCCCAAAGGAGAGGGTCTCCGCGTAGAACCCCCGAACCACCTGAGACTCGTAAATCGTAAATCCAAAATCGAAAATCAAAAATGGACTCACGGCCCGATCAGCCGGAAATAGGTCGAGGGTCGTTCGTCCTCGAAGGACAGGTCGAAGAAAAACGAACTGACGCCCAAGCTGCCCTCTACCTCTTCCCACGGACCATTGAGGTTGGTCGATTTTTGGAGCCGAACGCGGGGACCGCCAGTCCATGAAACGGTGACTTGGAACGGGTCCGGGGCCACCACGGATATGGAGACCGGCCCGAGCGTGGCGACGCGATCGAACGGTTCCACCGGTAGAGTCTGGCTCGGGCCTTCCAGTGTGAACACCCGGTTGTCACCGCCCTCCCACGTGCCCCCATTTAACACAAACTTGTAAGCGACGGAACCGCCGGGCGACACCGTCTTGATGTTGACGGTGCCGACATAGATCGTGGGATCGTCCAGGCTCTTGGTAAGCGCTGACTCGGACGGGCTCCAGTTGTTAAATGGTCCAGCGACCACCGCCGTCCCGGAATCCGGGTTGAAAAGTCCGAGGGAGATTTGCACGGCCAGGCTCACCCGGAAGGTCACGGGAATTCCCGCGCCCGGGTCGCTGATGAGATTATTGAAATAGGTTACCGGCAGGATTTGCGGGCTGGCGGCAAGCGTTAACACGCGGTTCCCGTTCGGACCGCCTGGTCCGACGTTTCCTTCCCATACAAGCGCGCCGCCTTGATTGATGACGAACTTGTGCTCGAAGGTTGCGCCGGTCGAGCCGTTGATGTTCACGGTGCCTTGGTAGATGCCGGCGTTGTTGGGATCGACCGTGAGCATGAGGCCCGCGCCCCAGCCGTCAAAGGCCCCCCGGACTTCCACCGTATGCGTGGCTGGGTTGAAGTTGCCGATGGCTTCCTGCACAGAAAGATTGACCTGGAAAGTGACCGCCACGATTCCAGGAGGCGTGGACTGGTTGTTAAAATAAACAACCGGCAATGTCTCCGCCGCAGCGGGCAGAGCCAAAGCGCGATTCTGCGCGCCAGCGGGACCGACGCCATCGTTTTCCCACACCTGCGTGCCGGACTGGTTGATGACGAATTTATATTGTACCTGGCTGCCAGCAGCCCCGGCGATTTCAACCGCCGCTTCATAGATGTTTGGATTTGCGCTCGCGGTCAACATCACGCCCGGTCCCCAGGCGTCGAACGAACCGTGGACTTCCACCGTATGTCCTGAGCCCGCGTTAAAAGTTCCGATCGTGGCTTGAACCTCCATGTTCACCCGAAAGGTCACAGAGACACCGGAAGCGGCCAGAGCGGAAGCGAGGAAGAGTCCCATCCACAAGCCGGATTTGGCTGCGGCGCGGGTGAGGCTGGGCGTTTTCATAAAGCAACTATGTTTTGCGGTCGTTGGATTCGCGGCAAGAATACCCCGAATAGCCGGCCTTGCCTAGCCTCATTCGACGGCGAGTGCCGGAGGCAATACGGGTGCGGTTATCGACGTTGCATTCGATCTCAGGAGCAAACCGCAAATGGCCACGGCTCGACTTGGCCATGGGAAGAAAGTGGGGACCATGCGAACATCGTAGCCGCCCGGACCCGTGCTTTCAGTACAAAACATCGTTTCATTCGCTGGAGGGTTAGACGCCTTCCATCGTTCCCAGATATTTCCCAAACCGAGCCGCGCTGTTGCAGCGAGCCCGAAGCAACAAGGCCTTCTGACCGTCGGCCACCTTTTCGGATTTGCCCGCCCAGGCTTTAAGGGCCGGCGCTTGGAGCGCCCGGCCAAAAGAGAAGCTCAATTCCCAGGGCGCAGCACTGATTTGATTCATGGCATTAAGATGCTCAGTCGCTCGCACGTCGCTTTGCCCCCCGGATAGAAACACCAAACCCGGCACAGCGGACGGGACCGTGTGACTCATGCACCGCCAGGTGACTTCGGCGACTTCGGCCACGCCGGCCTGTTGCGAACATTCTTGGCCGGACAGCACCATGTTTGGCTTCAGCAGCATGCCTTCCAGGCACACCCGGTGTTCCGCCAGCGCCGGGAAAACCAAACGCAGCATTCGTTCGGTCACTTCAGCGTGGCGTTCGATCGGGTGCGAGCCATCCATCAAAACTTCCGGCTCCACAATAGGCACCAAGCCAGCCTCCTGGCTCAAAGCGGCGAATCGGGCGAGAGCGTGAGCGTTCGACGCCAGGCACGTATCGCTCGGGATCGCCGGCCCAATCGTAATCACCGCCCGCCATTTGGTAAACCGGGCTCCGAGATCCCGGTATTCCGCCAGGCGCTCCCGAAGACCGTCGAGGCCTTCCGTGATTTTTTCTCCAGCAAACCCGGCCATGGCCTTCGCGCCCTCGTCGACCTTGATACCGGGAATGATTCCCTGGCGATTGAGGGCGTCCACCAGTCGCGTTCCATCCATGGCCTTCTGGCGGATGGTTTCGTCGAACAAAATGACGCCGCTGATGAACTCCCCCAACCCTGGTGTGGTGAAGAGGAGTTCCCGATACGCGCGCCGATTGACTTCGGTGCAGGGAACACCGATGGATTTGAAGCGTTTTTCGATTGTGCCGGTACTTTCGTCCGCAGCGAGAATGCCTTTGCCGGGGGCAACCAAGGCCTGAGTCGTACTTTGGAGTTGTGGATTGATCATAGCGTGGCTTCCTGCGCGCCTTGTGTTGTAATCAACGCGGTGATCCGCTTCTGTCAAGAGCTCGTTGCATCACGGGAAACCTGATTCATCTCGTCTTCAGCACCAAGCATCGGGAACGGCTGCTCGAACCGTCGGTGCGCCCGAGACTTCACGCTTATCTGGCGGGAATTTTTCGCGACGAAGACTCACCGGCGCTTGTCATCAACTCCGTGTGGGACCATGTGCACGTGCTGTTCAACCTCCACCGAACACGAGCCTTGGCCGATGTCGTAATGGAGACCAAACGTGGATCCTCGAAGTGGCTCAAGGAACAGGACTGGCGCCTCAAGGAGTTCATTGGCAGGACGGTTACGGTGCGTTTTCCATCGGCCAATCCGACGTCGAAGGAGTGCGGCGCTACATCGAAAACCAGGAGAACCATCATCGAGTTAAGACGTTTCAGGAGGAGTTTCGGGTCCTCCTGGCACGATATGAGATCGAGTATGACGAGCGTTATGTGTGGGATTGATCGCACCGGGATTGCGCCCGTCCCGATGGGGCGGGATATCAATTGTTGCCGGCGATCTGATCCGAGGGCGCTGCCCGGGCGCTGCCCTCGGCTGGTATGCTGGCAGGCCGTTGGCCTGCGACCGACCTGCACCAACCGATCTCAAATCTCCGACTTGTGCTCGAACGCAATCTTCAGCAACGCCCGGTTACCCGACAATTCCAGCTTCTCGGAAATACTTCTCCTGCGCATGGCCCGAGGACTGCTTCCCCACTCCCGGCAGCCCCGTACTGCGCTTAAAGACCATTGGGATAGGCAAATTTGGGCAACTCAGGCGGCGTTTATCGCAGCGGTGAGGCTGGCGACTGTATCGAAACTGCCTATATACCGGCCGCCCCATGTGCGGGGCGATGCAAAGAATTGCCATGAAGAATCGTACCCTGCATTTGGTTATCACCGTCCTCCTCGCGTTCACGCTGGGAGCTGGCACCTTGGACAACGGAACGTTCAGATTCCTCACTCAATCCCTTCCGGAAGGGACGACTAACGGCGAGTACGCTGCGCGGTTCATTACCGCGAACGCCGATGGCCCGGTAACCTTCACGACATCGTCCGACCTGCCGGCGGGGCTTTCGCTTGATTCGCTTAGTGGCTTCCTCACTGGAATTCCGACGGAGACGTTCAACAAAACCATCACGGTGGTGGCCGATGACGGCACCCAGCAAATACAGTTCGATGTCACACTGAAAATCAACGCGGCTGGTGGCGGTGGCAATGGAGGAGCCTCCTTCGTCAATACCACCCTGGCG
>Ga0070689_100002915_pt1 | contig 11245 bp, 6 predicted proteins | sample KBSS23HmetaG_FD_64669 | JGI IMG/M metagenome (GOLD analysis project Ga0070689, IMG submission 64669) | Switchgrass rhizosphere microbial communities from Kellogg Biological Station, Michigan, USA - KBS S2-3H metaG | ecosystem: Host-associated > Plants > Roots > Rhizosphere ... | reverse complement strand
AGGTCGTGGAAGAGGGCTCGGCCATTGGTGGGATTGCCGTCGCGATTCATGGCCAAGTCGCGATACTGCCGCAGAAGTTTGGAGACATCAGGTGTGGATTCCTGGGCGCGCGCGGCCAGAACAAAGGCCGCGACTCCAGCGAACAAGATGTTCACAATGATGCGCATTCGAAATGACTAGAATGACGGACTGGCCGCGATCTGGCCAGCGGCATATCGAGGTAGGTACCAACTCAGACCACTTGCCCCGATCCATTCCAGAGCGATACCCTTCGGCCCATGACACCGCACAGGACTGCCCTCGTTTTCCTCCTTCTTCCTTTCAGTTTGCTGGCCGGTAATCGGCCGGTCGGTCAAAGTTTTGTCACACGATCCGAAGTCCTGGCGCAGCATGGCATCGCCTGCACCAGCCAACCTCTCGCCACACAGGCCGCCATCGACATTCTCAAGCAAGGCGGTTCAGCCGTCGATGCCGCCATCGCGGCCAACGCGGTCCTCGGGCTCGTCGAGCCGATGAGCTGCGGAATCGGTGGAGATCTCTATGCCATCGTGTGGGACACCGCCTCCAGTCGATTGCACGGGTTGAACGCCAGCGGACGTTCACCGCGAGGGCTAACCCTCCAGATGCTCCTGACGAACGAAGTTCAAGCACGCCGAATCGAGAAGATTCCCGAGCGAGGTCCGTTAAGCGTCAGCGTGCCCGGATGCGTCGATGGCTGGTCCGAATTGCACAGGAAGTTCGGCCGGCTGCCCATGGGAGTCGTGCTGGCGCCGGCGATCCGTTACGCCCGGGAGGGATTTCCGGTATCGGAGGTCATTGCCAACGATTGGGCCAACACCGCCCTCAATGTCACGAACCAGGCCGGGTTCAATGACGTGTATTCGCCGGGAGGACGGGTGCCGCGGAAGGGCGAGATTTTTCGCAATCCAGGACTGGCCGCATCCCTGGAACGCATCGCCAGTGCCGGACGCGATGGCTTTTACAAAGGCGAGACTGCTCAAGCCATCGAGAACTTCGTCAAGGGCTACGGAGGATTTCTCGCAACGAGCGACCTGGCAGAGCACAAATCCGAATGGGTCGATCCAATTTCCACCGGCTATCGCGGCTGTGAAGTCTGGGAACTGCCGCCGAACACACAAGGCCTGGCCGCCTTGCAAATGCTGAACATTTTGGAGGGATACGACCTGAAACAGTACGGGTTCGGCAGCCGGGAACACGCGCACCTCTTCATTGAAGCCAAAAAACTCGCCTTTGAAGACCGCGCAAAATACTACGCCGATCCGGCCTTCGGGAAGATTCCGATTCGGGAGCTGCTCGCCAAACCGTATGCCGCCAAGCGCCGAAAGCTCATCGATCCGACGCAGGCGGCGAAAGCTTATGATTTCGGGGATCCCCGGCTGAATCACGGCGACACGATTTACCTGACCACTGCTGACTCAGCCGGGAACATGGTGTCGCTCATCCAGAGCGTTTACCTCGGCTTTGGTTCCGGCGTCTGTCCCACGGGCCTCGGCTTTGCCCTGCAAAACCGGGGGGCGTTGTTCAACTTGAAGGAGGGCGAGTTCAACACTTACGCGCCGGCCAAACGTCCATTCCAGACCATTATCCCGGCATTTATCACCCGCGACGGCAAGCCGTGGATCAGTTTCGGCGTGATGGGCGGGCAAATGCAGCCCCAAGGTCATGTCCAGATCGTGATGAATTTGATCGATTTCGGGATGGGATTGCAGGAAGCGGGTGACGCCCCGCGGATTCAACACAATGGCTCCTCGGAGGTCACTGGCAGCACCATGGTCGATGGCGGACAGGTGTCGGTGGAGTTCGGATTCCCACCGGAGATGGAACGCGATCTCGTCAAGATGGGCCATAAGGTAGGGCGCGAAAAAGCGGCGACCTTCGGCGGGTATCAAGCCATTCTGTGGGATTCGACGAATCGGGTTTATTGGGGTGCGAGCGAGTCGCGCAAGGATGGAATGGCGGCGGGGTATTAGGGCAATTTACGATTTACGATTTACGATTTACGCGGGATTGAGCTTCGGGCGTCCTTCGAGGGATGTTCGCCAAGGGCACTGAGCATTGATCATCGACCATTTTTCATTGGCCATTTGGCCACGCTTGGGAAGGGTTTCACAAATCGATCGCCACGATCTCGTGGTCCAGGATCGATGGAACGGTGAGTTTTAAGAGCGAGCCTTCGCGCTGGATCTTCGGCGACGCGTCCGCCGCCAACAGTCGCACTCGTCGGGCCTTTGCACCTTCCGGCAGCCGAACCTCCACCCGCTGCGATCCCACAGGAATCAATTCCCGAATCGGCCCTTTCATCATCATCGGATTCGTCAGGTTCACCAGGTGAACGGTCCACGAACGTTTCTGCCGCCAGAGCGTCACGTCGAGCGTTCCTGCCCCGCTCACCCGAACCAACGGCTCTTCATTCGTCGCCCACTCAACGGCGTTCTGCATCAAACGGCCGTGGTCCGTGCACAGAACCTCCCAGAACGTCCGGTCGATGTCCCACGGGAAATACAAGACACGGCCCCGGGCCAACTCCCGGCAGAAAACCTGGGCCACGTCCGTTTTGGGAACGCGAGGATAAACCTTTTCCATTGGGAGATCCGGATAGCTGGGAATCAGGGTGAGGGGTGCCCGTGGAAATTTTCCCCGGGGCGCGACATCCACTCGGGCCACGCCGTGAATGATGCGCGGCGCTTCTTCCAATCCCCGCAGCAACGGATGAGATCGCGCTGCCTCATGTTCGAGCCGGAGATAGGCATTCTGCATCCGCCCTTCCGTTCGGCCGGCGAAGTTCACGCCGAAAAGTTCGGCCAGCCCGAAATTGGTTCTGCGCTCGCCCCATTCGTCGCGAAGGCTCGTTTCGTGAGTGGCAATCACGCTGCCTCCCCCGCCGACAAAATCCGAGAGTTGCCGGCACTGCTCATGCGAGAGCGCCGTGATGTTAGGGAGAATCAGCGTCTTGAAGGGGCGAAGCTGATCCGCACCCAGCCGTCGATCATGAACCATCTCAAACGGGATGCGGGCTTCGATCAGAGCCTGATACCATCCAAGCGTATGCTCCTCCACCGTGTTGCCCACAAACCACGCGGTTTGCTGTGAGTAGACGAGGCCGACCCGGGCAAGCGGCGCTTCATTGCGCAAGTAGGGCTCCCATGCGGCGTAGCGCCGATAAAGTTCCTCGACCGGCTTCAGCCAGCGTGGATCGTGCAGCACTCCGCCAAATTTGGTGAACCACGGGCGCAGGCCATTGGCGACTCCATCGGCCACCCAAAGCCGAATCTCCGCTTCGTTCTGCACGGAATCCTTCCACCGATACGGCTCTTCCACGCCCACGCTGAAGATGCCGACGATCGGCTTGCGACCCATCGTGGCCCGATACTCCTTGCCGTTCTTCCCATTGGACCACGGCGTGGCAACTCCGCGACGAGCTTGGCGGTCGGCCATCAGCGTCGGCGCCAATTCGCCAATTTTGTTCATGTCCAACGCGCTGGTCGCGCCGCCGCCCGTGTTCGGAATCACACATGAATCCGGATTAATCTTTCGCACCTCGCTGTCCCATCGCTGCCAGAGGTCGAACAGCCGCTGCTGATGCCACAGAACATAGGCCCGCTTCACTGGATCGCGGGGGTCGTTTGTCCGGGGAAGTTCGTGCCCGGAGGATTTTTGAAAGTTTGTCCGGCAGTGTTCGCAGTAGCACAAGCCGGAACCTTCCCAACGGTTGATGAAAATGCCGTCCACTCGATAGCGCGTCATGATCTCCCGTTTCACCTCGGTCATGAATTCAAAATTGTACGGTCCCAAGGCACAGGTCACCCACATCTCCGGCGAAGCCCAATGCCGGCGCGGCCGTCCTTCCGCCCCGACCGCGATCCAATCCGGATGCGCCTGGGCGACGTCGTCGTAGGTGGCGTGCGGATCGGTGCGCGCGATGACGACCATGCCGAGCTTGCGACACCCGGTGACGAGTTCGCCAAATGGGTCCCGGTCACCAAGCCACTGGCTGCGATGATGGAAGGGAATACCGGTGGGGTAATAAGCGACGCAGCCGCCCGCACTAAGGCACACGGCATCCGACTTCGTGCGTTCGAAGTAATCGAGCCAGAATTTCGGATCGAACTGTCCGGGATCATCCTCCACCAACGTAAGCTGCGCCCAGCGCATCGGACGCTCGACCCATGAAGGAGCCAGGCTCGTTGCCTGCGTGGTTTCCGCGCCTTCCGTCCTGGCCCAGGGGATTGAGCCGAAAGCAAGGGTTGCTCCGGCCATGCCGGCCGTTTGGAGGAAGTCACGACGTGACGAGGCGTGGAGATTCATGTAGTGAGAATGGCGTGGAAACATCCTCAGGTCACGCCAACAGAACGAAGCTGTCTGGATACTTGCAATTGCCGGCGTGCTCATTGAGGTTCCCCGGACATGGTGACTTTTTACGACACCCACGCCCACCTGGATTATCCGGATTTCCAGCCGGACATTGCGGAAGTGATCCAGCGCGCGGAGGCGGCAGGCATTCGGCGGGTGATTAGCATCGGAACAGATTTCGCCAGCAGCGAGCGGGCAATTCAATTGGCCGAACGTTTTCCCAGCGTCTTCGCGGTGGTTGGCTGGCATCCCACCAACGCCCTGGAGGCGCCGGCAGACTTGCGACCGACGTTGCTCAAGATGGCGGCCCATCCAAAGGTGGTGGCCATTGGCGAGACGGGCCTGGATTATTACCGCATGCCCAGCCAGAAAGGCGGAACAGAGGCGGAGGACGCGCATTACAAGGAGCGCCAGGCGGACCTTTTTCAGCAGCAGCTGGAAGTGGCGGCCGAGTCGGGCCTGAATTGCGTCGTCCACCAACGTTCAGCCCTGGAAGACACCATCGCGTGTGTTCAACCGTTCGCCGGGCGGGTCCGTGGGCAGTTCCACTGCTTTGCCGACGACGCTGCGGCGATGAAACGGATCCTAGCGATGGGATCCCTGGTGAGTTTCACCGGCATTGTCACCTTCAAGAACGGGCAGAATATTCGAGACACTCTGGCCGCCACGCCGGCGAAGCAGTTCATGTTGGAGACGGATTGCCCGTATCTGGCACCGGTGCCTTACCGCCGCGGGCGTTGTGAGCCGGCGCACGTGCGCGAGATTGCGGCCGTCGCCGCCGAAACCAAGGGGTGTTCGCTGGAAGAACTCAGCGCCGCGACCTGTCAAGCCGCGCACGAATTCTTCCCGAAGCTGACACCACCAAGGCTCACTTGAGAAGCCGCTGAAAGCTCCCCGCGACCGCTTCGATGCCGACGCCCGCAAGCAAAACCTTTTTATGCCGCGACGTTTGGCCCCGCACGATCTGGACACAACCGCGCGGGCACTCCAGCAGCTCTGAAACAAGCTGCACGACGGCCTCATTCGCCGCTGCGTCGACCGGTGGGGCCGTGACCCTTAATTTCAATTCATTCCCCATCACGCCGACGAGTTCATCCCGGGATGCGCGAGGTTGGACCTTGAGCGATAGGAGCACGCCATCGGGGTGCGGTTGAAGAAAAGGAAGCTGGCTCACGGCGCGGAAGCGGGCGGCGCTTCGGCCGGCTGGGTCATTCTCAGCGGGCCATGCACCGCCTGGGTGTCCTGCCACGGCACTTCATACACTTTCACCGGTGTGCGAAAACCTTTCACCGTGGCCGGCTCCAACTCGCGACAGGTCCCGGCCAGCGAAGGGTCATCCCGCACGATTGCGCGGTAGGTGGCTTCGCCGATCAAGATACGACCACGTCCCGACAGGCCTTCCAGGCGGGCCGCGAGATTCACGTCGCGACCGAAAACGGTGTAGTTATAGACGTGTCGCTCGGACCCCATCAGGCCAAGGGTGACGATGCCGGTGTTTATCCCGGCGCCCATGGTAAGAACTTTGAGCAGGGGCAACGGGGGCAGGGCCTGGCCGGCGCGCTGGTTGTTTTCGCGTTCCCGCCGGCCATTTTCCTCGGCTCGCTGGGTGTTGAGCAGATCGATGGCCCGCTGCGCCTCGATGGCAGCGCGGACACAACTCACGGCGTGCCGTTCGTTGGGGGTGGGTGCGCCCCAAAACGCCATCACGCAGTCGCCGATATACTTGTCCAGGGTTCCCTCGCTTTTCTTGACGACGTCCGCAATGGTGCCGAGGTAAAGGTTTACGGTTTGCAGAATCTCATGGGCTTGTTCGTCGAAGTAAGCCTCAGCCGCGGTTGAGGAAAGTCGATGAGTCTTCACATGTTCCTCCGCGCGGGCATGACTTTCGTCGGTCATCTCGGTAAATCCGCGAACGTCGGAAAAGAACACTGTGATCTCCCGACGAACACCGTCGACGGCCAGCGTGTCGGCTTGCAGCAGCTCATTCACGACGTTGGGCGAGACGATTTTTGAAAAAATGTTCCGGATGCGCCGACGTTCCCGTTGCTCCACCGCCACGCGGTAGGTGACCAGAGCCATGTGGACGGTGACCAGTCCGCCGATGGGGAGCACAAGCGGCAGCCAGTAGCGGTTGGCGATGAAAAGATACAGAGCCAGGGCGGTGTAGACGCAGGCCAGGAGGATCACGCAGAGCGCGGCGAAATGAACCCGAAAGTTCCAGGTGAATATGCCGGAGAACAACCCGAGCCCAACGATCAACGCGATTTCCAACAGGAACGACGGCTGACGCACGAACCGGTTCACGAGCATCGAATTGGCAACGTTCAAATACCGCATGGTCAGATAGGACCCTGATCCGAGCGGCGTGGCCCCGACGTCGGCCAGGTCATTACCAGTCGCCAACGAGCCCACCAGGGCCAGGCGACCCCGCCATTTGTTTTCCAGGTCAGTCGCTATGCCGGCCGTCCGCTTATAGTGCCGATCGAGCACGCCATGAAAGGATTCCTGGTGAATGCGCGGATCGTCCGGTTCCAGGCTCCAGTCGATGTAAAAACGATTCTGGCTGTCGATGGGAATTTCACGGGTGAGATTGTTGGTACCACGAAGGCGGATGGATCGTCCGGACTCAATCTCCGCGGCGGCAAGGTCAATGCCGAGGTAGTGGGCGGCCATGGCGATGCCGAGGTCCCACACCCGAATCCGCCGAAAGGCCAGCCCGAACCGGGGCTCTCCCGGTGGGAAGGTGATCTTATTCGCCACCTCGATCAGTTTCGCCATCTCGAACGTGCCGTCAGGCTGGATGGGGATGACGATGGGAGCCTGGCCCTCGAGGGGAAACACGATGCGGTTCGTATCGATCGTGACGTCATGTTTCTCGCGGGCTTCCTGGAGGATGGAATGGAAGAGAACGTAATCCTCAAAAGCCTTGGTGCGGCGCATGACGCCATCTGATTCCGGACGGGAGCCGATATCGCCCAGCGCCCAGGCATTGGTGCGAAACCAATCGGGCGGCACTATTTGATTTTGTGCCGCCAGCACGACGCGGCCACAGGCGGCCACTTGATTCGCGAAGTAATGGTCGGACATCTCGACGGCGTTGCTCAGCAGCGTCACGGTTTCGGTTTTCGGCCGAAGGCCCGCCAGCAGGATGTCAAAACCGATGACATCGGCTCCCTGTTTATCGAGCTCCTGGATGACCTGGCCATAGACATGTCTCGGCCAGTAGAGCCCGGCCGCAAAGCGCGTTTCGTCATCATAGCCAGCCATCCCGCTGTTGAGGTACCAGATCGAGCTGTCGTTGACAAAAACCAGCCCAAGACTCCCGGAGGCAACCGGGGCATCGCGCTTGGCGGCCTCTCCCACCCGCCAATCGTAGGTGATCCATTCGAGGCGTCGCAGTGCGCCGAACTCCTCGAAGCGATGAGTGAGGAACGAGGCCAACAACGCGCAAATCACCACCACGCCGCAGAGGACGACAGGAATAAGTTTGCGCGACCGAAGAATCACGGGACCACCGTAAAAGAAAAACCCGAAGCGAAACAAGTCCGCTTCGGGTTTGGTAATCGCACGAAATCGAAGGCTATCGCCCCTGGCCTGGTGGACCGCCTTTCGGATGATTCGGGGAAATGAAGGGCTCCACGGGCGGCCGCTGGTCAGGAGGCCCCGGTGGCTGGAACGGTGGACCGCGGCCGATGCGTTCCAGTTCCTGATTGACGTCCCGGATAAGTTCCGGCGGCGCTTCCTTGACGCCGTCGACCGAGCTGAAATAAACCGGGGGCGGAGCGGTCAACACATAGGCTTTGGGTTCACCGCCGGCTGGAATGTGCACAAACACAAGGCGGCCATCGACCAGGACGACTGGAGGAGCCTGGCCTCCGTTCGGATCGGCGGCGTGAAAATTGCAGCGACCCTTGGTGCCCCGGATGCCGGCCACGCCGTTGGGCATTTTGATTTCATAACGGGAAGCCTGCGATAGCTTGTTGACGTTAAAATACATCTCCCCTTCCGGCAGGTTGAGCTGGATGTCGACCGCGCCCTCCGCGCCAGTTTGGGTTTGATCCAGTTTGCTAAGGATCAGGGTGGAACGCTCCGCGACGCGGACGACCCCGGCGCTTGGCCCCAGAAACAAATCAACCGTGGATTCCGCCGCGGTCTTGATGGTGCTGTTCGCCGGCAGGCTCATTCCGACCTTGATTGGCTTGAACGCGGTGGCATCGGTGGAGTAGGTCACCGTCCCCTTCATGGCTCGAACCTCAGCCTTGAGAGGACGGGTTTGCCCCACGGCGGCGGGCGATAGGGCGGCTGCGAAGAACAAGGCGGCAACGGCAGCCCATGCCCGTCCAAAAAGTTGTAATTGTATCATAATCAATCTGTCCTGTGGTCCGGTGGGCCCAAGTTAGAAAATCCCGTTTCGTTGTCAATTGAATACCGGAATCTGGAGCATCCTTTCTTGCGCCGAACTTCGCCACGAATATGCACCAAAAACCCGAAGTTTCCAGTTTCAGGAGGTCTCGATTTTGAAGGCTCACTAACCAGGCCCCCGCGCCTTCTCCCGTTCTTCAATGAGCTTTAGGTAGGAATACGGCATCGGATTCGCCGTGGCATCCCACAGCAACATCCTGGAGCTTTCAAACCAGTATCGGGCCTTCGCAAAATCCTTAATTTCGAAGTGATGCCAGCCGATATAGGCGCGGGTCAGATAACCGTTTGGATCGACCGCTTGCGCCCTATCAAACCATGTCGCCGCCGTCGAGTACTCTCCAATCCAGTCGTAGCACATGCCAAGACGAAGCATGGCATGCGGGTTGTACGGATTGAGTGCCGCCGAACGCTTGAACCATTCGATCGCATCGCGAGCGAGATCGGCATACCCATCGGATCCCTCCCAGCTTTCCAGCCGAATTTCTTCGCCAATCTGGTACGCCGTTTCAAAATTCTTCGGTTCGGCCGCCATGGCTCTTTTAAGCTGCGCCAGACGGAACGCCGCGCTCACCTTCGGCTCATTCGCCCGGACGAGGGCTCGTGATTCAAAGCTTCGTTGCCAGGACTGCCAGCCCAGATAACTGATCAAGATCGCCAACGCCGTGACCACCGGAATACGAAGCGGCAGTCGGACAGTATGCCAGTGTCGTTCGGTGGCGAACCGGTAATGGGCCCCGACCAGGGCCAGCAACACCACCGCAAGAATGGCATTGGAGGGAACGTGCATGTTGAAGTCGAAGAACGAATGCACCAGGATGGCCAACAACCCCAGGGAACCTCCCAGGACAAAGGCGGATTTGTTGCTCCGTTTCGCAGCCAGATCGTTTTGGGCGCGCCTGACAAATCTCCACGAGCGAAACACCTGGATATAGAAAATAATCCACGCGGCCAGCACGAGCACCGCTCCGATTACCCCCCAGTCCACCAACGTGTTCAGATAGTCGTTGTGGACGCGATCCGGACGGGCCTGCACTTCTGAATCCGGCGGCCGGTATTGTCGAAATCGATCGTCGAAATGATTTGGGCCCACTCCAAACCAAAGGTGGTCCTTCCACATCTCGTAGGCCGGGGCCCACAACTTGTAACGAACATCTTCCACGGCAAAAGCCTGGTCGATCCGCTCAACCCGGTTTGGCGGCATAACGGCCTTGAGGAAGAAAAAAATGAAGACTCCGCTGAGAACGACCAGCACGACGAGCGACCGCTTCCAATAATCACGCTGCCGAACCACATAGAGAAACAACACGCCCAAACCTACGGCCGTCCCAAGCCAGCCGCCCCGCGAAATCGTCACGGTGATGCCCGCGAAAATGACCAGGCTGGCATAACCAAGAAAAATCTTCTGCACCGGCGTGAACCTCCCGGTCAGGGTGAACGCGATCGCCAAAGGCAGCACCATCTCCAGATACCCCGCCAGGTTGTTCGGTGAAATGAACGTGCCTGACCCGCGCTTCCGGTAGCCGGGTGGCTTGAAAAACTCGCCAACCAACGACAAAACCTCATCCGATGCAGTGAGGAATTGAAAGATGGCATAAACCGACAAAAGCATCGCCAAGGCGATGAGCGTCACACCCAGGATCTGCGTCGTTTCCTGCCGGTGCAGATTGTTGATGACCGCGAAGAAAATCGCGGTGTAGACCAGCACCCGGATCAATTCCTGACGGGCGAGAAACTCCACGTCCGCGGTCCAATAGCGGACCGCCGCGTAGAGCGCAAACGCAAGAACGGCCCAGCTCAAGGGGACCCACAGCAGCCGATGCTTGGGATTGAGGAAGAAGCGGACCAGCCAGAGCGCCAGGATGGCGACGGTCATCCATTGAACAACGACAAAGTCCTGCTCCCGAACAGTCCCGATGGCCAGCGGGGTAAGCACCAACATGAGCAGGACCAGCCCGAGGATGGCGTGCTCGCACCAGCTGTCGATCCGTTCGCGATCCATCAGCGCTCCCTTTTATCGAAGCGCCCAACGGTCATCGGCTGTCCCTTGGCGGGTTTTCTTCAACACATTCCCAATCAGAGTTCACGAGGATCCGTGATCTGGCCGGTCAGGGCGCTGGCCGCCACCGTGGCCGGCGAGGCCAGGAAAACCTGCGATTCCTTGTGGCCCATGCGGCCGGGAAAATTTCGGTTGGTCGCGCTGATGCACTTGAGCGGTGTGTTCATTCGCCCAAACGTGTCCACCGGACCGCCAAGACAGGCGGAACACCCGGCGTTTTCCGTCATTTGCACGCCGGCGTCCGTCAGAATTTCCCAAATGGTCTTGCCTTCCCACCGGGCGGTCTGGAGGTCATGGACAATCTCCGGCGTCGCGGGCACTCCAAATGTGTCGATCGCCACGCGCTTGCCTCGCAACACCCGGGCAAACTCCAAAAAGTCGCTGGTCTTTCCGCCG
>Ga0070689_100002914_pt1 | contig 11250 bp, 7 predicted proteins | sample KBSS23HmetaG_FD_64669 | JGI IMG/M metagenome (GOLD analysis project Ga0070689, IMG submission 64669) | Switchgrass rhizosphere microbial communities from Kellogg Biological Station, Michigan, USA - KBS S2-3H metaG | ecosystem: Host-associated > Plants > Roots > Rhizosphere ... | reverse complement strand
GCCAGCCGCGATGAAGCCTGTGGCGGCAACCGCCTGTGGATTGTCGGGGTCCAGTTCATCGCCGGCGATTTGCCATCGCACGAACAGGTCGAAGGCCAGGTCCTCGTTCAGACTCCGGATGACAAAGTCGCGATAATGATAGGCCGTGGGCCGGTCAGCGTCGCTTTCCTGCCCGTCGCTGTCGGCATAGCGCGCGACGTCGAGCCAATGCCGGGCCCACCGTTCGCCGTAATGCGGGCTGGCCAGCAGCTCATCGACCAGGGCGCTCACAGCGCCGCGCGCATCTTTGGCGAAATGGCGGACGAAAGACTCCAGCTGGGCCGGAGTCGGCGGCAGCCCAATCAAGTCGAAATAGATCCGCCGCCCCAACTGCCGGGCGCCCGCCTGCGGTGACAGTCGCAGTCCTTTCTCCTCGAGCCGGGCAAGGATGAAGCGATCGACGGGCGTGCCGACCGACCGCCGGTTCTGCACTGCGGGCAGGGTAGGTTCGCTTAGCGGAAGAAAGGACCAATGCTGGCGATCCTTGGCCGTGACAATCATCTCGGCGCGAGAAGCGGTATTGGTGGCGCCGAGCGAGGTGTAGGCAGCGAACGCAATTGCCGTGCAGATTAGCGCACCGAGCACCCGGACCGCGGGTCTCTGACCCGCAGCAGGTGCGATAGGCCGGGCGCGTTCGAGTTGGCCTAAAGCGGCCTGAGGTTCGGACGTGCTGCGGCTCAAAGAGCCGCGCTCCGAACGCTGTCTACGTTTCATGCGAGTATGGAATATTCCCGCTAAACCTCTCCCTCCGAAGGCACCACGAAAGGCTTGCGATACTCGCGAGTCAATAGCTTGTCCGCCCTGGGGTTGTCCCGGAACTTCTCGTTCTCCGAATCCAGATGCAGCACCGGCCCAAGTGTCAGCGCCGTCTTCTTCAAATCCACCTCATTATCCAAAAGATGCCGCCGCGTGCGCTCCAGGGTTTCCTTTACGTCTTCGTGAACCTTGAGCCAGGACAGTTCCTTCTGAATTTCCTCGGGCGAAGCCGGACGCCCCAGGCGCCAGGAAATATTCCCGATGTGACAGAGCGCTGTCGACTGGTGACCTTCGAGGATATCCGCCCGCAAATCCGCCACCTTCCGGCTGCGCATGGCAGCAAGGAAATTGGCGAAGTGACTTTCGGTCTTGCCGGCGAATGTTCGGACCAGCTTGCCGTCCGGATCGAAGAGCGATGTGTCGGCGATGATTCCGTTCGACCCGGTGAAAATCCAACCGCTCTTGAAATTGGGACTGAACGGTTCGGTCTTCAATCCCCGCGTCTCCGCCACGATGGTTTTGCTCCCGAAATCAAAAATGCAGACCTGAGTGTTCGGAGTTTCGGCGGCATCGGTATAGCCAAATCGTCCGCCATAGCTGACCACGGCCCGGCCCAGTCCAGTCACCCCCAATCCCCATCGGCAGATATCGAGCGAATGGATGTTGTTATTGCCGAGTTCGCCGTTGCCGGTGTTCCAAAACCAATGCCAGTCGTAGTGGAACTTTGGACGCGTCAATTGCCCCATCTCAGCCGGGCCGGCCCAAAGATTGTAATCGACGCTGGTGGGAATTTCGCACTGGGTCGGTCCGCCAATCGAACCCCGCAGGCCATAAACAACGCTGCGGGCCAGCTTGACCTCGCCCAGCTTGCCCTCGTGAATGTAGCGAATCGCTTCGGCCAGGGCGCCGTTGGACCGATACTGCGTTCCCGTCTGGCAGATACGTCCGAGTTTGCGCGCGACTTGGACGATGCGCCGGCCTTCACTGACATTGTGGCTGACGGGTTTCTCCAAGTACACATCCTTCCCTGCCTGCATGGCCCAAATGGCGGCGAGCGCATGCCAGTGATTCGGCGTGGCCACGAACACGGCGGCGACGGATTTGTCATCGAGAATGACTCGCAAGTCCTGAACGGTTTTCGGCCGGGGACGGCCCGCGGCGACAACGGCCTCGGCGACCTCGGCGGAACGATCGCGGTCGGGATCGCAAACCCAGGCGATCTCACAGTCAGCCAGGCGAGCCAGCTCGCTGGCGTGCTGCTTGCCGCGAATGCCGCATCCAACGATGGCAACGGTGATCTTCTCGTTCGCGCTGACGGCGCGCGTCTCCGCCGCCGGCAGCGAGCGCGCCACCGAGGCGGACGCGGCTGCCGCCGTGGCCAGCAACGAATCTTCCAGGAATCGACGACGAGTTATGTTTGGCATGGGAAGGTGATTTCAAGTTGGCCGGTGTTCATTCCGTGACTTTCTTTGCTGCTTCCAATCTGGCTTTTGCCAGGACATCCGCAAGCGAAACGGGCGCGCCTCCCTTGCGCTTGCTTTCGTCCGCCGCCTCCATGAAGGCAAAAAGCTCGACGGTTTCCTCGGCTGACACGGGCACCTTCCGCGACTTGAAGAAACGACCGATCTCGCGGCACAGACCCTCGTATCCCCCGTCCCGTCCGGACTGGGCAATACCCTTGGTCCCAAAGGCCACCGCGCCAAAGTCGGCCTTGTTGCGGCGGATGCCCCGGTAGGTGCCAACTCGGCCATCCTCCCACACGCCCGAAACAAGATCGGTGTCCGCCGTCTGGATGCGGCTTACCGTCCGGCAGCCGGTGCCCATCAGCGCATAGAGAGGCTCAATGCCGTGAATGCCGTAGAAGAACATGTCCGGTGTGTCTTCCTGATAAGAGCACGGCCCCCAAGTGGCCGCGCCCACGATCTTCCCGAGCTTTTCGTCCTTCAAGAGTTCCTCGATGCCGGGCGCGTAGCGCAAGGACGAACTCGAGAAACAAGGGACCTTCTTTTTCTTCGCCAGTTCATAGATCGCGATCGTGTCCACCAGCGACCCAGCGGCAGGCTTGTCGATGAACAGGGGTTTACCCGCCCGGATCACCGGCGCCGCCTCCTGCCAGTGAATGCGTCCATCCACACTTTCCAGGAGTACGACATCCACCTTGGCCAGCAACTGTGGAATCGTCTCGACAATCTCCACGCCCATGCCACGGACCTGTTCGGTGAATCTCTTCACGCGGTCGCGACTGGCTGGCATGTCTGTTCCACCGGGATAGCCCACAACCACCTTGATGCCGGCGAGATCGCCGGTGGCTTTCGGGCCGTTGAAGATTGAGGTGAACGCCGGCACATGAGACGTGTCGAGGCCAATCATTCCCACGCGAATCACTGGAGGGTCCGCGGGAGCCGCGACGGTCGCTGGTCTGGCCAGAGAAAAAGTGGCGACGGCAAGCCCGAAAACGAAGTAGTGCGGCGAAAAGAAGGATGCGGATGGTTTCATGCGATCGATTGCTGGTGCTTGTTGGACGAAGCGTTGCGTGAGGATTGTTCAATCCGATAGGCCGTGGGTAGGGCTGGCCCGCTGGGCCGGCCCCCGCCGCGTTCCAGCGGCGGAATCGTGCTCCTTTCCGTTATGCGTAGTGCCAATGCGAACGCCTGGTCACTGGTGCATCCAAAGGTTCCGGCCGCTGAACGCGGCCGGGGCCGGCGCAGCGCACCGGCCCTACCACACACCCTCCACACGTACTTGCCGTGGCGTGGGTCTCCCGGCATGCTGTCCTAGCCATGTCGATGAACATTCACCATCTGGAACTGTTTTACTATGTCGCGCGTCATGGCGGGATAAGCGAGGCGGTGCGACAGATGCCCTACGGCATCCAGCAGCCGGCGGTGAGCAGCCAGATTATCCAGTTGGAGGAATCGCTCGGCGTCACGTTATTTCAACGACGGCCGTTTCAATTGCTGCCTCCGGGCGAATCGCTTTTTGAATTCATCAAGCCGTTCTTCGACAATCTGGATTCCATGGCGGAGAAAATCCGGTCCGGGGGAAAGTTTCAGCATCTGCGCATTGGCGCGGCGGAAATCATCCTGCGCGATCATTTGCCCGCTCCGCTCCAGAGCCTGAAGAAAAAGTTTCCGTCCCTCAAAGTGACGTTGCGTTCGGGCTACCTGCCGCAGATCGAGAGCTGGCTGTTAAAACGCGAGATTGATTTCGCCGTGACCCTGCTGGATGGCAAAGCTCCGGCCGGCTTGAACATGCGGCCTCTGATCAAGCTGCATCTCGGCCTGCTTCTTCCCAAGACGAGCAAACTCAAATCAGCGGACGAGCTCTGGCGAAATGATCGCATCGAAGAAACGCTCATCTCCCTGCCGGCCCGGGAATCCATCTCGACCGGATTTCAGGAAGGACTCGCCCGCGTGGGAGCGGAATGGTTTCCCGGGATTGAGGTCAGTTCGCTTGACGTCGTCGAAGCTTACGTCAACAACGGCTACGGCATCGGCCTGACCGTCATCGTCCCCAACGCGCCTCCGCCCGCCAACGGACTCCGGATTCTGCCGCTGCCGGAATTTCCGCCCGTCGTCATCGGAGCCCTCTGGCCGGGAAAGCTCACGCCGACCACCAAGGCTTTCCTCGATGAGCTGGAAAGCCGGGCTCCTATGCTTGCGGGAAAGAACGGGTAGGAGGGCTGGCCCGCTGCGCCGGCCCGCGCCGCGTTCAGCGGCGCGTAGCTTTCGTGCACCTTTCACGGAGCACGCACCGACAATTGTGAATCCAAATGATTTCGCCTCCTTGCGTCGGCGGGGCCGGCCCAGCGGGCCAGCCCTACCTTGACGCTGATCGCACCACCGGCCGGGTCAGCTCCACCACTTCGGCCAACTCGACGCGGCATGTGCCCAGCGAGGCATCACGGAACATGAGTCCCGATTCATCAATCCGCGGTGAATCAATCTGCAGCACCGAGTGATCCTGGAGACGCACTTCAAACTCGCCGGCCCGCGGTCTCACGTCACCCAGGGCGACCACCAACACATCCTTGTTCGCCTCGTAGCTTTTTAAGCCGAACAGGACCGATGCAATCTTGATCTGACCGTTCTCGATCGACTTAAAACGGCCGTCGGCAAAGTCACCCTTGGATAGAAGCAGTCCCGCTCGATTGGGAGGGATGCGCTCGACCATGGTTCGCGACACAGGCTGACAGAAGATCCGGGCGACGTTGACCGTGGAGATCGGCTGATTGCGCAGCCAACGCCCGGCGCGAACCACCGATTCGTCGGCGCGTTCAATAGGCAAGGCAATGAATGAGCCGTTCCGCAGGAAGAAGCCCCGCGGATAGCGGCCGATTTTGTCCGGGGCCGTCGCTGACACCAACGGTCCGCTGGGCGTGAGGTTAGCCATCGGAATGACATTCTTCGGGGTGGAAGGACTGCTCCACATCAACTTCATGGCGGCATTCCCGCTGGTGCTCTGCGCCTCCACCCGAATATCATACCGTTCCCCGGCCACGAGCGGCAGGCTCTCCCGAACCTCCGTCATATAGTACTGCCCGCCCGGCATGATGAGCGGCCGCCCTTCGATCCAGACACGCAACGGCTCATCTCCCACGGCATGGAACGTGTAAACCTCGGAGAAGTTCGCGCGAAGCTGGCCCTGCCAGCGGACCGAATAGCGGCTTCGGATGAAACCGGCCGCGGGGTCTCGATCGAGCAGGTTGAAATCGATCTGCGGATCGACCCGGGTAAAACTTTCCCCGCTGAAATCCGGATTCTTGTAGTAGGTCGCCAGCAATCCGTCATCCGCCAGAAGTTCCGAGGTATGTTGCGGCAAACGGCTTTTGGCGTAGAGCCGATCCTGCGTCACCAGCCGCCGCGTCAGGCCGGGCCCGCGCCAGAGAAGTTTTACCGAGGCGTTTCCGGATAACTCCTGAAATTTCAGCAACAGCGGATATCGAGTCCCCCCTTGCAGAGTCACGAGCGAACTCGCCACCTCCCGGCCTCGTTGACCGGGCCCGGCTTCCACCACGATGTTGCTCCCGATGGTCAGTTGGGCAATGTCGTCCGCGACGAGCGAGAACATGTAATCGCCGTCCGCCGGAGCCTCCACGTCGCCGCTCCAAATAACGCTGAACTGTTCGGCGGGCACGCCTTGCACAGGCTCACCGCTGGCCCAATCGAATTCGACACGCTCATCCAGGCGCACGATGACTCCACCTTCGAAATTCGTCCGTCCAAAATAGAATCCGAGCAACCCATTGCCTTTGCCTTTGGCCAGGTCGTTGGTGAAGGCGGGCACTTCGAAATTCAGGCGCCGCAGCTCGCTCAACGGAACGGCGTTGGTCCCGTCGACCACCACCGCCTGGTTGGTGAAGACCACTTCGCCCTGATAAGATTTCCCCGTGACGGTCTCGACCACAGCCTGGCGCGCCTGGCCGGGCCAGGACATAACCAGGAATCCAGACAGAACGCCCGTGGCCAGCGCGAAGGAAAGCCGTGTCGTGCGGGTCGAAACACTCATCGTTGGTAGAGCGGAATGTAGTGGTAAGGCATCGCCAGGATCATGACGTAGACGGCCGTGGCGTAAGTCGGGCCGACGCCGCCATGGCCTGCATCCAGTTTCGGTTCCCAATAAAACATGTCGCCGCGCACCGGGGTCACATTCTTCAGCAGGATCTCCTTCAACTGGGCGTACCATTTTTCCCAGGTTTCCCCGCCGATCATGTACTGCGCCGGCGCAGCATAGAAGTTGCCGTAGGTGAACCACTGTTCGCTGCGTTGAAAATTCTTCAGCAAGTACTCGGAGCCGCGCTTGACCATGGGATCGTCATACAGGCCGCAGACCTGCAGAGAATAAATGGCGGCGGCGGTGCGGGCAAACCCGGCGTCGCGGCCGGGTTGATAGGCAAACCCGCCGGAAACAGAATCGTTGCACGCCTTCACGTAGGCGACCGCCCGGTCAATCGTTAATTGGGGCACATCGATGCCGCCGTTTTTGGCCGCCCGCAAAGCCACGACCTGCAGCACGGTGACCGAAATGTCGGCGTCGCTCGCCACCGGGCGATAGCGCCATCCGCCCTCGTTGTTCTGGGCGGAGATGATCAACTTGATCGCCTTCTCCAACTTGCCGCGAATGGACGGCATTTTCGTTTGGCCGTAAACCTCGGCCAGCGCGATGCTGGCGATTCCATGGGAATACATGTACTGGCCGCTGTTTCGGTTCGAAAACAGGCCGTCCGGCCCAATCTGGTCGACGAGATAACGGGTTCCCGCCGTCACCGCCTTGCCGAACTCGCCTTCCCCCGGAAGATTTCCCGCGGCCAGAAATGCCATCAGCGTATAACCGGACATGGCCACTTCATAGCGCTGCTCATCGCCGGCCGATCCCCACGCGCCGCTTGGAAGTTGTTTGGAAGCCAGCCATTTTAATGCGCCACGGATGACCGCTTCTGTCTTCTCGTCCACCACCACCTTGTCCCGCCGCTGGCTCGCTTCGTTCTTTCCCTCGGCGGCCGACAGCGGAACAGCCGTCGCGAGGATGAAGGCAACGGCCCAAGGCACGAAAGCCAGTGGAAGAATCAGACGCCTGGAAATGAGAATTGAGAATTGAAGATTTGCGCGAGGCGTCATTTCCGGTCGGCCTGATCCGAGAGGTTTTTCAAGTACTGCTCCACCAATGGGCCGAACTCCTGCGGATACTTTTCCGACTGGGACTGGAGAATGGCCGCGCGATCGCGATTGGGCAGGCGGCTGAAGGTGCTGCTGCCTTGCCCAGTGCCGCGAGTTCCGTTGGCGCCGCCCGGCCCTTCCCAGTTGCCGTCGGCTCCGGTGCCCTGCGGGGAAGGCGCTCCTTTGCCGGGCGTGCGTCCCTTGCCTTGACCCTGACCCGGGCTTTGGCCCTGCCCTTGCCCTTCCCCGGGGGATTGGCCTTGGCCGGGTTTTTGTCCCTGACCCGCGCTGGCCATTTGTGAGCCGAGTCCGGCTTGGGCGAGGGCCAGCGCGGCCTGCGCCTGCGCCAACGCATTCGCGGCATCCGTCGCGCTCATCTGCGCCGGTGTGTTCTGACCGGCCGAAGCCTGGGCGCTTCCCTGACTAGAAGCGCCGAGGGCGCTCTGCAAAGCGGATTGAGCGCCGGCTGGCATGCGGCCGCGCGCACCCGCGGTCAAAGGTCCAATTTCCTTGGACGCCTCCTGCAGCGATTGAGATGCCTTCTGCATCGAGGCGGCAGAAGCGGCCTGCTGCGCGGCGGCCAGCGACTCGGCGGCCTTGCGGACCTCCGCCTGTTGCTGGCCGAGCTTGTCCAGGGAATCCGCAGGGCTTGCCTTGTTCGCCTCCTGCATGGCGGTCTCCGCGGCCTTCATTGAGTTGAGCGCCTGGGGCAGGTTGCTCTTTGCCATTTGTTGGGCGGCTTCCGTCGCGGCCTGATGGGCGGAAAGCATGGGCTTTGAGTTGGGAGAATCCTGGCGAAGCTCGCGCAATGCGTTCGCGATTTCCTGCTGTTGCTTCTGCAAGGATTCCATCAATCCGGGTGGCGCCTGCTGGAGTTCCTGCAACGCCTGGTTCACTTGCTCCTGGGCCTTCTGTATCCGCGCTTGGGCATCCGCCAGCGCGTCCATGTTCTGGCTGGGCGGCAGGCCCAACATGTTTCGCAATTCATCCATCCGCCGTTCCAACTCGGCGCGGGCCCGGTACAAATCGGCCAGCGCTTCGACTTCCCGGGGGCGGGCCGTCGCGGCGTCCGCTTTCTCCAGGGCAACCTTGGCCTGATCCATCCGGCCTTTCGCGCCGCCGAGGTAGTGCGCGGCTTTGGGAGCAGGCTTGGTCGCATCCTGCTGGAGGCCGTCCGTCCGCTGGGCCAGGTCGGTTTCACGCGGCGCCAGTGATTTCAAAGCGTCGGCGTCGGGTTCCTTTTTGACCGTCTCCTTCGTCGTGGCCTGTTCCACACTCTGCTGTTCCTCGATAACTACGATCAGGCGCTTCAAGATGTCTTCGATAGCCGCCAGATCTTTTTCGGCCTGTTCGAGCTTCTCAATGTCCTGGGCCAGCTGTTGCTCAGCCCGCTGCAACGCGTCGATGGAGGCCTGCTGGGCGCTGGAATTGTTCTGGGATTGCGCAAAGGAGTTTTGTGACTTCTGCATTTCCACGGCGGCGTCGCCAATCGATCGCGCCGCGTCGGGCGAGGGTGCGGCGGCCTTGACCTGCAGGCGCTGTGCCGTGTCCTTCAACTCCCCCTGCCGGGGAGCCTGGCCCGTCAGCTCTTTGGGCGCCGTTTTCTCCGCCTCCTGCTTCAGCGCGTCTTCGCGCCGAATGAGCTCCTGAACCTCTTCACGCAATTCCCGCAGGGCCGCCAGCGCGCTTTCGGGACGCTCTTCCAGGGATTCCGCTCGCGCCAGCTGTTCCTCCAGGGCCCGCCGCGCCATTTGCATCTGGAGCAGTGCATCCTCCTGCTTGGGGACCGCCTGTTCCACGCGCCGCTTGGTTTCATCGTTCGCGTCGAGGGCGGCTCGGGCCTCCTGCATCCGATCGGTGGCCGACCGCAGGTAATCCGAGGCGACCGGCGCGATGCTCTCCACGTCTTTCCAAATGAGAGTGGTCTCGTCGAGAACGGCCGCCTGATCGGTCGCCCGCCGATCGGCGTCGTCGCGTTTCTTCGCGGCCTCCGTTTCCCCGTGCACTTTCTTTTGTGTTTCGATGGCACGTTCCAGTTCCAGAATGGCCTGCTTGAGCGCGTCGGTCGGATCCTGGGAGAGAATCAAGAGCCGGGCCATCTCCCGGAGCTGATCGCGGGCCAGCTGTTCGTTACCGATGGCAGAGAGGAGCCGGAGATTGTCCTCCTTGAGTTCCGCGGCGGCGGATTCGAGGGCGGGCATAAGCCCGCCGGTTTGGGCATGGCGCAAGGCTGCCTTTGGCCGTTCCGCTGTCGCGCCATCGGTAATTTCCACGGCGAGACGCTCGAGCTTTTTCACCAGCGCCGCGGTTTCATCCTTCAAGGGATTCTGTTCGGACTGCTGGTACTTCAAACTGATTTTCTGGTTCTCATCGAAGGTGCTAAAACTGTTTTTGCCCTCGGTCGACTTGGCCAGGCCGGCACCCAGCCACATGTTGGCGGTCTGCCGCGTGGCCAGCTCCTTCAATCGCAGGGAAAGTTCATAGAGGGCCTGCTGCCGTTGGTATTCCAACACCAGCTGCTGCAATTGAACGATGATGGACTTTTGTGCGGCGTAGGCCTCGGTAGCGGTTTGGGTCAAGCCCCCTCCGCCGCCCGTCCGGGCCTTCTGGAGGAATTCGACCACGCGCGCCATGTCCTGCTCCGAGAGCTTGTCGAGCACGCTGCGGATGGCGCGCAGGACCTTGACGTCCTCACCGGCGATTCCATTGCGGTCGAACTCGGCAATGATGATTTCGAGCTGGTCGCCCACCCGCTTGGTCGTGGCCTTGAGCTGCTGTTGCTTTTGTTCCTGTTGAACCAAGGGATCGGTGCCCGCGCCAGGTGCAGTTGGAGATGCGGGAGAAGGTGAAGTGGGAGACGGAAATGCGGGTTCGGCTCCCTGAATGGGCTGGAGGAATAGAGACAGGGCAAAAAGGGAAGGCAGTGCCAGGGTCCTGGACAGAACCAGGGCGCTGCCCGCGAACTTCGGTGCCAATCGACGCATCATGACTACAAGCTTAACGGCACAACACGTCAGCGCAAAATGCTCAATAAAACTGGCTGAATGCTGGCTGGCTAGAGACTCCGGCAGGATCGCCCCGTATTCAAATGAAAACTAGGCCAAAGGCCGACCATTTGCGGCTCGACGGCATGGGTCGGGGCCGGGTCATTCGTCATTCGGCATTCGGCATTGGGCGCTCACCGCCCCCGCTTCTCGTCCGCATCGATAAAGTCGACGAAGGACCGAATGTCCTCGCGGCCGGCAAGGCCCGCCTGTTCCTTTCGCTGCTTGAGGCGTTCCTGGCCAGCAGTGTCGTCGGCCTTGGGATAATCAGACATTCCGGAGGCATGCGCTTTCTTGTCCGTCTCATTTCGCCCAACATTTTTCAGCACCCAATCAGCCACCTGACCGTCTGTCACCGTGGCTTTCACAACTTCGATGAATTGCTCATGCGTCAGTCCCGCCGCTTTCAGCCAGGCGCCATCGAATCCCTTGCCGAAGTTTGGCTGATAATCCGGATGCAGCCGGCCAAGCACATGCAGACGAATCTTGTCAATGTAACGCGGCAGGTGCATCCAGCCGCACATCGTTTCGCGCGGGCTCCGAGGGTAAATGACTTCGCTCATGGGACGGATGATCGGAGGTCTCGTTGAAGCGTGCAATGGGAATCTGTGGCACACGATTGTGCATTGAAGATTCGCCGGCCGCCAACAACACTGAATCGAATTCGAATGAACGCCAAACCAACCGAATTTGATTTCGATGTGATTATCCTCGGCGGAGGCAGCGCCGGCTATGCCGCCGCCCGCACCGCGCAT
>Ga0070689_100002909_pt1 | contig 11259 bp, 10 predicted proteins | sample KBSS23HmetaG_FD_64669 | JGI IMG/M metagenome (GOLD analysis project Ga0070689, IMG submission 64669) | Switchgrass rhizosphere microbial communities from Kellogg Biological Station, Michigan, USA - KBS S2-3H metaG | ecosystem: Host-associated > Plants > Roots > Rhizosphere ... | reverse complement strand
TGGAGCACGGTGTTGATGATGGTGCGGCCGCCCGGCGTGCCCACCACCATGAACAGCGTCCCGTCCCGGGCCACGATGGTGGGCGTCATGCTGGAGAGCATCCGCTTCCCGGGCGCGGCCAGGTTGGGCTCGGTCCCGATCAGCCCTTCCTTGTCGGTCAGCCCCGGCCCCGCGTTGAAGTCTCCCATCTCGTTGTTGAGCAGGAAGCCGGCGCCCGGCACCACGATCTTGGAGCCGTAGCTGTCCTCCAGCGTGTAGGTGAGCGCCACCGCGTTGCGGCCCTGGTCCACGACCGACAAGTGGGTAGTCTCCGCGCTCTCCGCGGGCCACTCGAAGCTCTCGGGCGAGGAGACCGACGCGCGGTCCTCGCGGATGGTCCGGCGCAGCGCCGTGGCGTACTCCTTCGAGATGAGCCGCTGTATGGGCATCTGCGGGTTCGTTTCGGGATCGCCCAGGTAGCGGGCGCGGTCCGCGAACGCGCGGCGCATGGCCTCGGCCATGAGGTGCACGGTGGCGGCCGAGCCGTAGCCCGTCCGCGCCAGGTCGTAGCCCTCGAGGACGTTGAGCATCTCGATGAGGGCGGTCCCCCCGGAGCTGACGGGGGCCATGGACAGCACCTCGTACCCGCGATAGGCGCCGCGGAGCGGGTCGCGCCGGCGCGGCTCGTACGCGCGCAGGTCGGCGCGCGTGATGAGGCCGCCGTGCGCGGCCATCTCCTTCTCGATGAGCTCCGCGGTCTCCCCTTCGTAGAAGCCGGCCGGCCCTCGCGCCGCGATGCGCTCCAGGGTCAACGCGAGGTCGGGCTGCTTCAGCACGTCGCCCATCTCGTAGGGAGAGCCGCCCCGCGAGAACTGCGCGAGGGAGGCCGGGTACTTCTTCATCTTCGGCAGCACGTCCTTCAGCGACCGGGCCAGGCCGTCCGTGACCACGAACCCGTCACGGGCCAGCGCGATCGCCGGGTCGAGGAGCCGCCTCCAGGGCAGCCGACCGTGCTCCCGCCAGGCCAGGTGCAGCCCGGCCACCGTGCCGGGCACCCCTACCGCGAGGTGACTCTCGTGGTGCCGCTCCTCGTCGTACTTGCCGTTCTTCAGGAACATCGTGGCCGTGGCGCGGGACGGCGCGGTCTCGCGGAAGTCGTACGAGACCGGCGGCCCGTCCGCCGGACGGTAGAGCAGGAAGCCGCCGCCCCCGATGTTCCCCGCCGCCGGATGGGTGACCGCCAGGGCGAACGCGGTCGCGACCGCGGCATCCACGGCCCCGCCGCCGTCACGGAGGACGTCGGCGCCGATCCGCGCGGCCCGCGCCTCCTGGGACACCACCATGCCCTCGCGCGCCCGCACCGGCTGGCTGCCTGCCATTGCCGGTGCGGCGGCCAGGCACCCGCCCACGACCAGGACCCCGCGCAGCGTCATCTCGTCCCCCGTTCCGGGGCGAGGCTACCATCCGCCATGCGGCGATCCAATCGGGCGATATACACTGGCCGGGATGGGAAGAGCGGCGGTGGCGGGCATGGTGCTGGCGCTCGGGGCGTCGGTGTCCGCGGCGCGCGAGATCCCGAAGGCCGTGGTCGTGCTCGAGGGGTTGACGGCGCCCCTCCCCGACCAGGTCCCGGAGGCGGAGCCTCCGCGGTTCGCCCTCCTCGAGGACGGCCAGGTGTTCGTCGGCGGCACCAGCCGGCTGGCGGCCGGCCGCCTCACCAAACCCGAGGCCAGGGCCATCGAGGCGCGGGTGGGAGCGCTCCGCCAGCTTCCCGCCTTCGGGCCCTCGGTCGCGCTCGGCGCGGGGCCGCAGAGGTACCGGCTGATGCTCCGCAAGGGCGGATCACAGGACGTGATGATCACGGGCGATCCCGCGCAGGCCCCGCCGGGCCTTGAGCCCCTCGGGTCCCTGCTGCAGGACCTGCTGCGGTTCGAGCATCCGACTCTTCGCCCCTGGCAGCCCGCGGCCTACGCGGTCATCGCGCGCGACGGGAAGCTGGCCGGCGGCTGCCGGCGGTGGACCTTCGCGGAGTCCGTGACCGAGAGCCTGTTCGCGCCGAGTACGGTGCCCGCCTCGGAGGCCGAGACCTGGCCCACGGGCGCCACGCCCGCCTCGGTCTGCGTGGACGACAAGACGTACGTGGTGGCCCTGCGCCCGCTCCTGCCCGGGGAGAGGCCGTAGGAAACCCCAAGGTGCCGTGCTATAGTCTCCGACGGAGGAGACGATGATCGTTACGCGGAGGCGTACGGGCCGCCCGTGAGGCACGGCCCGCGGCACCCGCGGCGCCATCGACACCCCCATCGGCACGGGCCCAGCGGACCCCACCCGCAGTTCCAGGGGCCGCGAGGGCCGAGGGACCCCCGACAAGCCCCGATCCCCACGACGGGCCCGACGACTCCGGTCGAGGGCGTCGCGGATCTCGCAGAGGGCGGCGGCGGGTTCCTCAGGCAGGCCGCCCAGAACTACCTACCGCACCGCGACGATGTCGTGGTCCCGGGCCAGATCGCCCGCGACTACGGCCTGCGCGACGGCACGGAGATCGAGGGGGTCGCGCGTGACAGTGGTGGTGGGCGCCGCACATTGGTCGAGGTCCACAAGGCCAGCGGCCTGTCCCCGGAGCAATACCGGGCGCTGCCGCACTTCCAGGACCTCGTCTCGGTCAACCCGCACGAGGCCTTCCGCCTGGCCGCTGAGCAGGCGGAGACGAGCCTCCGCGTCATCGACCTCATCGCGCCCATCGGGCGCGGCCAGCGTGGCCTGATCGTCTCCCCGCCCAAGGCGGGCAAGACGACGCTGCTCGAGCACCTGGGCCAGGCCATCGCCAAGCACCACCCGGAGGTCCACCTCATCCTGCTGCTCATCGACGAGCGGCCGGAGGAGGTCACGCACTTCCGCCGCGCGGTGAAGGCCGAGGTGCTGGCCAGCTCCGCCGACTCCGCCTCCGACTCGCACATCCGGCTGGCGCGCCTGGCCATGGAGCGGGCCAAGCGGATGGTGGAGTCCGGGCGCCACGTGGTGATCCTGCTCGACAGCCTCACGCGCCTGGGCCGGGCCAGCAACCGGGAGATGGGCCCCGGCGGCCGCACCATGAGCGGCGGCGTGGACAACCGCGCCTTGCAGTTCCCGCGGCAGTTCTTCGGGGCCGCGCGCAACTGCGAAGGCGTGGGGAGCCTGACCATCCTGGCCACCGCGCTCGTGGACACGGGCAGCCGCATGGACGAGGTCATCTTCCAGGAGTTCAAGGGCACCGGGAACATGGAGCTCATCCTGGACCGCGCCATCGCCGACCGCCGGATCTTCCCGGCAGTGGACGTCCTCAAGTCGGGGACGCGCCGCGAGGAGCTGCTCTGCCCGCCCGACGAGCTGAAGCAGCGCCACCTGCTGCGCCGCGCCCTGGCCGACCTCTCCAGCGTGGAGGCCGCGCAGTTCCTGATCGACAAGATCACGAAGACGCCGTCCAACGCGGCGTTCCTGTCGACCATCGCGGCGCCGGCTCCAGTTCGACGGTTCCGATAAGCTAGACAACACACGGACAAGGCCGGTGCTGAAGACCGGCTGACAACGTCACGACAATCCTCGCTCGTGATATAGGATCGGCCTGATGAAAATCGAGCGACACGCCTGGCATTCGCCGCGCCTGGGGCGGGAGATGGGCATCATCGTCTACGGGCACTACGGCCACCCGGTCGTGGTCTTCCCCACCAGCGGTGGGGACGAGCGCGAGTACGAGGGCCAGGGGATGATCGCCGCGCTGGCCCACCACATCGACGGCGGGCGCGTGAAGATGTTCTGCGTGAACTCCGTCAACAACGACTCCTGGTACAACAAGCAGGCGCACCCGCGGCACCGCAGCTACGTCCAGGCCATGTACGACGCCTACATCGCCTTCGAGGTGGCGCCCTTCGTCCAGGACAACTGCCGCACGCCGGGGATCGCCATCACCACGACCGGCAGCTCCTTCGGCGCGTACCATGCCGCCAACACGCTGCTCAAGCATCCCGACCTCTTCCGCAGGTGCCTGGCCTTGTCGGGCGTGTACGACATCCGCCGCTTCATGAACGGGGACTACGACGACAACTTCTACTTCAACAACCCCGTGGACTACATGGCGAACCTGGCCGACGGCTACCTGCTCCAACACCTGGCGCAGGCGGACATCCACCTGGCGACCGGCAATGGTCCCTACGAGGACAGCGGTCCCACGCGGCGGCTCTCCGAGGTGCTCCGCTCGCGCGGCATCGCGCACTCGCTGGACGACTGGGGGAGCGAGGGCGGCCACGACTGGCCTTACTGGAAGCGGCAGATGGACCTTTATATCGGTAGGCTTTTCTAGGGGCCCAAAGAAAAAGCTTGACATAATGGGCACTTAGTGCAAAACATATGAAGCTTTTTCTATCCAGGGGGGGCCGATGGGGCTGCCGAATAGGATCGCGATCGTCGTAGCCGCGCTCGGCGTCGTGGGATGCCAGACGCTGACCGAAGAGGCGCCGAGCCTGCCCGAGCCGGTGGCCGCGCCGGCCCCGGCCCCTGTGCCTGTCACGGCGCCTGTCGCGGCGCCGGTTCCCTCGCCGTCCCCGACTGCCGCTCCCGCGCCCACGCCGGCGCCGTCGCAGGATCCCGGCAGCATCTTCGACATCCGCGTGGCTTTCTTCGGGATCAACTGCGGGAAGGGGAACCCGGTACCGAACAACGGCTGGAAGAAGCTGCCGAAGGGGTGCCGCGGATACGTCACCGCCACGCCCAAGCGCGCGGACGGCAGCGACGTCCCCGCCAGGGAGCACGGCCCGGACATCGAATGGTTCATGCTCTACGGCAGCGAGTTCGTGGACGTCCAGGACCCGACCTTCGAGAGCGACTTCAACAAGGACCTGGTCGGGGAGAAGGTCGGCGGCTTCGGGCTCTGCGCGACGGTGAAGGGCGTGACCGGCTGCCTGGCCGGCAACGTCGTCACGGACTGGTAGCCCGGAGCTAGCGGGCGGTCACCGAGGGATCCGCCTCAGGCGGATCCCTTTGCTTTTTCGGTCCCGTCGGTGGGCCGCGCCTTCACCGCCGGCGCCGGCGCCATCGTCTCCGCCTTCTCCAGGCGCCGCGCGATGGCGGCCAGGTCCACCCCCATCGCGGCCTTGATCTGCTCGGCGGCCGCGATCGTGGAGCGGGCGAAGTCGCCGCCGCCGCCGGTGGACGGCGGCAGCACGGACACCTTCTGCACGACGAGCTTGCGACCCGCGCCGGAGACCTGTGTCAAGAGCGGGATGACCTGCTGCAGGGCCAGCACGTCACGGCCGCCCTCCCCGGCGACCGTGAAGGCCTCGAAGACGAGGCGCAGCGCCTGGGCCTCGGCCTTGCCGCGCTCCACCAGCATCGCCGCCTGGCCGCGGGCCTCCTCCTCCATGGCCCGGCGCGAGGCCTCGGCCACCTGGACGACGTCGGCGTCGAGCTTGCGCTTGACCTGGAGGGCGCGGGCCTTCTGCCGCTCGATCTCGGCCGTGACCTGGGCCACCTGCGCCGCCACCTGTCCCTCGGACTCGGCGATCATGGCGGCGCGCCGGGTCTGCGCGTCGACCACGCGCTTCTGCGTCTCCTGCTGGGCGATGGCCAGGTCGGCGTCCACCTTGGCGATCTCGGAGGCGCACCAGTTGGTGGCCTGCTGGACCTCGGCGTCGGCCTTGGCCTGGGCCTCGGCGATGGCAGCGCCCATGCGCACCTTGGCCCCCTGGATGCGGCCGATGGAGTTCAGGTAGCCCACGTCGTCGGTGATGTTCTGGATCTTGAGGGTGTCCAGGATGAGGCCGATGCGGTTCAGGTCGTGCTCCGCCTCCTCGAGCAGGCTCTGGGCGAAGCGGGTCTTGTCCTGGTTGACCTCCTCCGGCGTGAGCTGGGCCAGCACGCCGCGCAGGTTGCCCTCCAGCGTCTCCTTGGCGATCCCGGTGATCTCCTGGCGCGAGCGGCCCAGGAAGCGCTCGATGGCGTTGTTGAGCAGCGGCTCCTCGCCGGGGAGCTTGATGTTGGCCACGCCGTGCACGTTCAGCGGTATCCCGCCCTTGGAGTACGCGCCCTTCACCTCGATGTCGATGGCGATGTTGGTGAGGTCCACGCTGTCGATGAGCTCGAAGAACGGGACGCGCAGCGCGCGGCCCCCGCGGACCACGCGGTAGCCCACCTCCCGCTCGCCCGCGCGCCGGGTGCGGCCGGAGAAGATCAGCGCCTCGTTGGGGGCGCTCACGTAGAGCAGGCGCTTCAGGATCACGGACAGCGCGCCGAAGACGATGAGCGCCGTCAGGCCCAGGACGACCAGGATGGCCATCATCGCGCGTCCTCCCTTCCCCCGAGCAGCGACCGTATGTCCACGCCCACCGCGCGCGCGGTCTCCGCCATGACCCGCGCCACCGCCGCCGGGAAGTTGGCCACGAAGGCCGCGTAGGCCTGTCCGTCGCCGCCGTCCACGATGCTGAGCTCGTCCACCTGCGTCTGGGCCACGCGGGCCACCGCCGCCTCCACGAAGGAGCGCAGCTGCTGGAGGAGGTAGACCTCGCGGCCGCTCTTGCCCGCCGTCTTCCACTCCGCGGCCACGGACTGCAGGGCGGAGGCGGCGGCCTTGCCGTTCTCCACGAGGGGAGCGGCCTCGCCGCGCGCGCGGGCTTCCTGGGCCAGGCGGGCCGCCTCTGCGGGCAGGACCACGTCGCACTCCAGCCGCAGCTTCTCCAGCTCGGCGCGCAGCCTCTGCAGCTCCTGCTCCGCGGTCGAGCGGGCCGTCTCCGCGGCGATGGTGGCCTCGTTCTCGATGGACTTGGCCTGGGCCTCCATCTTGGCCAGCTCGCCCCGGAGCATGTTGCGCTTCTGGAGGACGAGGGCCTCCGACTTCTTCTGGGCCGACTCCGCCCGTTGGCGGGCTCCGGCCTGCTCCTCGGCGATCTTCTGGTTGGCCTCGTTCTCCGCGTTCTGGGCGTCGCGGATCATCATGGCGATCCGCGCCCGCCCCAGGTTCTGCAGGTACTGCTGCTCGTCGGCCACGTGCTGGACCTTCAGGACGTCGAGCTCCAGGCCCAGCTTGTCGAAGTCGTCCTGGGCGTTGGCCTTCAGGCTCTCCGCGAACTTCAGCCGGTCCTCGTTGACCTCCTCGGGGGTGAGCTGGGCCAGGACCTCGCGCAGGACGCCCTCCAGGGTCTGGCGGGCCACGTCCGCGATCTGCTCCGGCGTCATGCCCAGGAAGCGCTCCACCGCGTTCCGGATGTGCGTGGGATCGCTCGAGAGCTTGACGTTGGCGATGGCGTGCACGGAGAGCGGGATGCCACCCTTGGAGTAGGCGTTGCTGACGGCGACCTCGACCATGAGGAGGCGCATGTCCATGCGCGAGATGGTCTCGAGCAGCGGCGTGCGCAGCGCCCAGCCGCGGCGGACCACCTTGTAGCCCACCTCGGCGCCGTCGGGCAGCCGGTGCTTGCGGCCGGCGAACAGCAGGACCTCGTTGGGGCGGCAGATGTAGAGGAACTGCCGGACGATGGCGATGAAGAGGGTGAGGGCAATGACGCTCCCCAGCGCCAGGAACAGCAGGGAGACGGCGGTCGCCAGCGATACGCCCCCGATCTCAATCATGGGTCAAAGCGCCTCCGGCGCGGTGACGACGTGCGCCACGTCGTCGTGGACGTCGACGATCAGGACCTCGCGGCCCGCCGCGATCTGCGGCTCGTCGGTGGTGGCCATCATGTCGACCAGCTGCCCTTTGATGCGGGCCCGGATCTTCCCCCGTTGCGCGCGGGCGCAGGGCACCAGGACCTTCGCGCGCTGGCCTTTCGCCTCGAGGAAGGCGGCCTGGCCCGAGGCCCCTTCGTGGCCCAGGGCGCGAAAGGCCAGGCCGGCCACCAGCCCGGCCACGACGCCGCTGGCGACCGCCACCGCCAAGGCCACGGTAGGGGTGGCCAGCCGGAAGAGCTGCAGCGGGGTCCCCACCAGACCGAAGGCGAACAGGGCGAAGGTGGCGGAGCGCGTGGAGAGGATCCCGGGACCGGTGGGGGCGTGGTGAGCGTCGAGGGCCATCTCCGCGTGCCCGATGTGGTGGTCCCCTCCGGCGAGCATCTGGAGGAGGACGATCCCGCCGCCCAGGATGAGGGCGATCGCGTAGACGAGCCACATCGGGTTCCTTGATTGGAAAGACGGCCAGTATACACCCGCAGAAAAAAGGGTCGCGAGGACGAAACGGAGGGGGCCCCGACGCGTCCAAATGCTGGCGGGCGTGTTGACCATCCGTGTGCCGGACGCGGGCCCGCGACCCGTATGGTCCCCGGTCAATGAAGCAGGCGAACCCCTGGAGAGCGGACGTGTCGTTACAGGAGGAGCTGCGGGTGATCTACGAGGACTTCAAGACGGAGGTGTGGACGGCGACCCAGCAGGCCGGGTCGGCGGGCGGCCTGGTGGCGATCCCCGACCTGCGCCGGACGCTGGGCGGGGATCTCGCGCGAGGGGACTTCGACGCCTTCGTGATGCGGCTCCACGCGGAGGGACACGTCCACCTCATGAGCCACGTCGACCCCGAGAGCCTGGCCGAGCAGACCATCGCCGACTGCCTCTGCGACGACACGGGGTTGCTGCTGTACTGGCTGCGCTGGCTGTAGGCCCGGTGATCCATCCGGTCTGATCGTTCTACGACCCCCCACCCCACCCTCCCCACGTAGGGGGGAGGGAGTTGCACTTGCGAGAACGGCACCGCGTTTCGTAGTTCGGATGGCGGTTGTCTCTCGCTGTTGCTAACATCCTCCGTTTCGGCGGAGGGGGATTGGAGGACACGAAGGACGACCTGGCCGCGTTGCGGATCGACCGCGACCGCCCGGCGCGGCGGCGGCGCTGGCCGCTGATCCTCCTGGGGCCGGGCCTCCTGCTCCTCGCCGGACTCTACGTCCTTCGTGCCCGCGCGGCGCTCTCCGCGATCGAGGTGGAAACCGTGCGTGCCTCGGTCCTGCGGTCCGCGGAGGGCGCGGCCGGGGCCCCGATGCTGACCTCGTCGGGATACGTGGTGGCCCGACGCAAGGCGGTGGTGTCGGCCAAGATCCAGGGCCGCCTGGCCGAGCTCAAGGTCGAGGAGGGCAGCCGCGTCCGCGAGGGACAGCTCATCGCGCGGCTGGAGAGCGCCGACTACGAGGCCCAGGTGAGCCGCGCGGCCGCCCAGGTCCAGCGCGCGCGGGCCGACCTGGCCGAGAACGAGCGGCAGGTCCGTCTGGCCGAAGGGCTCACCCGCGAGAAGGTCATGGCCCAGGACCAGCTCGAGGCGGTGCAGAGCAAGGTCCGCATCGCCGAGGCCGACGTCGCCCAGGCCCGGGCCGACCTCGACTTCGCCCAGGCCACGCTGCGCAACACGCGCATCCTGGCCCCCTTCACTGGCACCGTGGTGAAGAAGATGGCCGAGGTGGGCGAGAGCGTGGCTCCCATCCCTCCGGGCGTGAACCTGTCCACGTCCTCGGGCGCCATCGTGGCCCTGGCCGACCTGGACACCCTGGAGGTCGAGGTGGACGTGGCGGAGTCGAACGTGGCGCGGCTGGGGCCGGAGCAACCGGCCGAGGTCGCGGTGGAGGCGTTCCCCGACCGCCGCTATCGCGCGGTGCTGCGCCAGGTCATCCCGACCGCGGACCGCACCAAGGCCACGGTGCAGGTGAAGGTGACGATCCTGGACAAGGACCAGAACCTGAAGCCCGAGATGAGCGCCAAGGTGACGTTCCTGGAGCGGGCACGCACAGCGGAGCCGAGCGCGGTCGCGGAGGCCCCCGTGGTCACGGTTCCCGCCGCGGCCCTCGCCACGCGTGACGGCCGATCGGTCGTCTTCGAGGTCGCGGACGGAAAGGCCCGCCAGCGCGTGGTGGTCACCGGCCCCGCGCGTCAGGACCAGATCGTGGTCCGCCAGGGGCTCGCGGGGACGGAGACGCTGGTGTCCCGTCCGCCCGAGGCGCTCCGCGACGGCGACGCCGTGAAGGTGAAGGGCTAGCCGGTCACGCGCGCTCCAGCTCGTAGAGGGCCCGGACGTTCCGCGTCGTAGAGACGGCGAGGACCAGCGCCAGGGCCGCGACGCCGGCGGCCCCCACCACGTCGAAGAGCCGGACCTGCCAGCCCAACACCGTAAGCGCGGGATGCGCCAGGAGGGCGAGGTTGGCGAGGATCAGCAGCAGCCGCAGCTCCGTCCCTCCGAACGGACCGAAGGAGATCTTGAAAACGCCCAGCGTATGGGTGGCCAGGTAGATGTTGATCGACACCAGGAAGTACGCGATGAGCAAGCCCGTCGCCACGCGCTCGCTCATGTAGCCGGAGAGGGCCAGGCCGCCGAGCAGGAACAGCGCGCCGAAGGCGTCCACCAGATGGTCGACGTAGAAGCCGTAGCGCGGGCGGGAGCGCCGCCGGAAGCGGGCCAGCGTCCCATCCAGGCTGTCACCCAGCCAATTCAGGACCAGTCCAAGGTTCACGACGTGCAGTGCCCCCGGTCGTTTCGCGCTGGCCGCGTAGGCCAGCCCGGCCAGCAGCATGGCCAACAGTCCCAGCCCGGTCAGGTGATCGGGCGTGACCCACGCTGGCGTCCGGGCGGCCAGCCACAACAGGACCTTCTTCTCCACGACGGCCGTCAGCCCGCGCAGCTCGCGCCGGGCCTCGTCGAAGCCTGTTGTGGCCTGTTCGGCACCGCGCTTCGTTTCCATTTCTCCTCCCTTCGCCGGCGACGCCCGCGTCTGCCGGCTCCTGGCTGATAATGGACGGCGCCCGCGTCCCGGGTCCTTAAGTGCCCACAAGAGATTCCCAAGGGATTTCCAAGGTCGAGTTCGGACCGTTCCGCCTGGACGCGGCCAAGCGCGTGCTGTGGCGCGACGGCCGGGTCGTGCCCTTGCCGCCCAAGGCCCTGGACGTTCTCGTGGCCCTCGTCGAGCAGCGGGGCGACGTCGTGACCAAGGACGAGCTCTTGAAGCGCGTCTGGCCCGACACCTTCGTCGAGGAGGCCAACCTCAGCGTGAACGTCTCCGCGCTGCGGAAGGCGCTCGGCGATGGGCCGGGCGGCCGGCCGTACATCGAGACTCTGTCGCGGCGCGGGTACCGCTTCGCCGCGCTCGAGGCGCCGGCGGCCGGCGACCTGCCCACCCTGGCCGTGCTGCCCTTCATCGCGCTGGGCCGCGGCCAGGACGACGCCTACCTCGGCGCCGGCCTGGCCGACGCCCTCATCACGCGGCTGGGCGGCACCGGGCGCGTGGCGGTGCGACCCACGAGCGCCGTGCTGAAGCACGCGGGCCGTGACCCGCGCGAAGTGGGACGCGAGCT
>Ga0070689_100002908_pt1 | contig 11262 bp, 11 predicted proteins | sample KBSS23HmetaG_FD_64669 | JGI IMG/M metagenome (GOLD analysis project Ga0070689, IMG submission 64669) | Switchgrass rhizosphere microbial communities from Kellogg Biological Station, Michigan, USA - KBS S2-3H metaG | ecosystem: Host-associated > Plants > Roots > Rhizosphere ... | reverse complement strand
CCGTTACTCCTGATTGAAGCATCGCCGAAAACGCCGGCCGAACCGACGCGCCTCGGAACTTCGGCACCGGTACCACCGACAGCGCGTTGGATCTCGACCGCTGAGACGAATGGGACGGTTAGGTTCGGAGCTCGCGGGCCGCCGGTCCGGCGAATGGCAAAGGTCGGTTGCGAGGCGGACGCACTTTGCGGACGCGGCGCCGCACGTCGACGAGCCTTTCACGCGCGTGATCTTGGATCAGCAACGCGGCCGCCAGGGTCTGCCTATTGTGTGAGCGCCGAGCGACCGCTTCCCTTGCGAGTCGATAGACCACGCGGGCGAGGGCGTACTCCGCCAGGAGAAGCCGCCAATCATTCTGATGGCGCGTCATATGCTGTAGCCTAGCTCGGCTCGCGGAGGCCGTTTGTGCGACAGCGAACATAGAGGTTAAAAGGCAGGTTGGGGCCGAAGCATTCGATCCTCGAGACCGAGAGCGCGCCCACCCCCCCCATGGCGCATCGCGCCTCATCGCGTCGCATGTGCTACACCGCACATAGCGTGTAGAGTGCTTCCCACCGGAGGGGCCTCTCCTCTAAATGAGATGCCGTCCAGTGCCCGATCGCCCCGACCCGCGCCAGAACAACATCCTCGACGCGCTTCCCGCCGAGGAGCGGGAACGACTGTTTCCGCATCTGACGCTGGTCGAGATGCCGCTCGGCATGGTCCTGTACGAGGCGGGCGAAGCGCTGCGCCACATCTACTTCCCGACCGATTCGATCGTCTCACTGTTGTACGTCATGAAAGACGGCGCGTCGGCCGAGATCGCCGTCGTGGGCAACGAAGGCGCGATCGGCGTTTCGCTTTTCATGGGCGGTGAGACCACGCCCAGTCGAGGGATTGTGCAGAGCGCGGGCTCCGCATATCGACTCAGCGGACGGCGGCTGAAGCAAGAATTCGAGCGCCATGGCCAATTGCTGCACGTGCTACTGCGCTACACGCAGTCGCTGATCACGCAGATGGCCCAAACGGCGGTCTGCAACCGCCATCATTCGATCGACCAGCAACTGTGCCGCTGGTTGCTGCTGTCGCTGGATCGTCTACCTTCGAATCGATTGAACATGACGCAGGAGTTGATCGCCAACATGCTCGGCGTGCGGCGCGAAGGCGTGACCGGAGCGGCGGGTAAGCTCCAAGACCTCGGCGTAATTCACTACAGCCGCGGGCGAATCACCGTGCTCGACCGGCCGAAGCTCGAGCAGTTGTCGTGCGAGTGCTATGCCGTGGTCAAGCAGGAAACAGATCGACTGCAATCGCCCCACGCGCAGACTTGATAGAGAATACCGCGCCGAAGCAGGGTCTCGAGCTTCGCAACGGCGTCGGGGCTTACCGATGATCAAATGGATCTGGCGGAGCTTGCTGGCCGTGGTCCTGTTGATCGCCGTCGTGGCGGTCGCCGGGCTCGTCTATCGCGAGGTCGTGCAATCACGCGCGGAAGCGCAGCTCACGATCACGACGCCGAACGGCATCGATGACGCGCTGTACGTGCCGATCCGCCGCAGCGAGCAGTGGATCACGATCCGCGGCCGCGACAAATCCAACCCCGTCGTGCTGATCATTCACGGCGGTCCGGGGTTCGCGAACGCGCCGCTCGTCAACGCGATGCTGCCCTACGAGCAGAGCTACACGCTCGTGCAATGGGACCAGCCCGGTGCTGCCAAGACCTTTCGCCGTGCGGGGAATACGCTCCCGGCGGACCTTACGATCGCGGACGTTGTCGACGATGGCATCGCAGTGGCGGAGCTCGTGAAGGACCGTCTGCACGCCGCCAAGATCATCTTGCTCGGTTGGTCTTGGGGCTCGCTCGTCGGGATCGAGATGGTGCGCAAGCGACCGGACCTGTTCTCGGCGTACGTCGGCACGGGCCAGCTCGTGTCCCTCCCGGAGAACGAGGCGATGGCCTATGCGAACGTTTTGGCCACCGCGCGGCAGCGCGGCGTGACGCAAGCCGTCGAGGAGCTGGAAGCGATCGGGCCGCCGCCGTATGGCGCCTACGAGCAGCTCACGACGGAGCGCAAATGGGCTGGGATCTTTGCGGGCGGCAACCAATCGGTGGTGGCGCTCCTGACCCTGGCGATGGTTGGGCCGCGCTATTCGATCGGCGACGTCGTGAGCTACATCCGCGGCCTCTTGGCGAGTCAGGATCACTTTTTGGGCGCTACCCTCGACGGGCCGATGTTCCACGTCGACCTCGGCGCGATCGCTACGGAGCTCGAAGTGCCGATCGTCTTCATCCAGGGAACGGACGACAATGTGACGCCGGCCGCGCTCGCGCGCGGCTATTTCGATCGGCTTACGGCGCCGCAAAAGGTGTACGTCGCGATCGAAGGCGGCGGGCACGCGGCGATCGTGGATAATACGGGCGCCTTTCTCGCGGCGCTGAACGAACAGGTCCGGCCCCTCGTGACCGGTGCGGTGAACACCTCTCGCTGAGTTTCCGGCTCGCTCCTGGGTGCGCCGAGCTGCTCACGGTCGACGACGGGGTACAAGGCCACGTTCATACTGCGGGCGCGAGGCAGCGGCGAGCGCGCCTGCCGCGAAGGGAGCAGTGAGATGAGAGCGATCGTCTTCAGTCTCTGCGGTCTGCTGGCGGTCCCGGCGGTTGTCGTCGCGCAGGACGACCATGCGGGTCACTCCATCGGCGAGTCGACGTTCGGGCGCGTGCACTTCGCGACGTCCTGCAGCCCGGCGGTCCAGGAGTCGTTCGACCGCGCGGTCGCGATGCTGCATTCGTTTTTCTATCCGGAGACGGAGAAGGCGTTTCGCGCGATCGTCGATCAGGATCCGCAGTGCGCCATGGGTTACTGGGGCCTCGCCATCAGCCAGCGCCCCAATCCATTGACAGCACCATTTCCTCCCGCACTGCTGAAGCTCGGATGGGAGAACATCGAAAAGGCACGTGCCATGAACCCGCCGACGCCGCGCGAACGCGACTGGATCGGCGCGATGGCCACGTTCTTTCAGGACTACGACACGATCGACCAGCGGACCCGCAGCGCGCGATACGAGTCGGCCATGGCTAGTCTGCACGATCGATATCCGGACGACTCCGAGGCGGCAATTTTTTATGCGCTCTCGCTTCTCGAAGCCGTCGATCTTGCGGACAAGACCTACGCGAAGCAATTGAAGGCGGCCGCGCTCCTCGAGGCACTTCAGAATGCGCAGCCCGAACATCCCGGAATCCCGCACTATCTGATTCACAGCTACGACTACGCGCCGATTGCGACGAGAGGATTGCCGGCCGCGCGGCGCTACGCCGCCCTCGCCACTTCGGCACCACACGCGCTACACATGCCGTCGCATACGTTTTCCACGCTCGGCATGTGGCAGGACGCGATCAATTCCAATCTCGCGGCCGACGCCGCGAATCTGGCCTACTTTGCGAGCACGAGTCCTACTGCGGCAGTGAATCCGGCGTCGATTGCCGCGCGCTATCACGCGCTGGACTTCCTGGTGAACGCATACCTCCAGTTGGGTCTCGACGGCTTGGCGAAGGGTGTGGTCGACGAGCTCGCTCCGGTTCAAGCGCTCCCTCCCACCGCGTCGATTACGGCGCATACGGGTTTGGCTGCCATTCCTGTTCGGTACGCGCTGGATCGTTCGGCATGGCGGGAGGCCGCGGCGCTCGCACCGAGGGCGTCGCCCTTCGCGCAGGCGGAAGCAATCATCTGGTTCGGCAAGGCGTTGGGCGCCGCGCGGACAGGCGATATCGCGGCCGCGAAACAGGCTCTCGCAGAGATTGCCAGCCGCCAGCAGCAGTTGGCGGCAGCGGGCGATCCCTACTGGGCCGATCAGGTAGGCATTCAGGAAACCGCGGCGTCGGCGTGGATTGCCTTGGCCAACCATCGGAAGGCAGAAGCCGTCACGCTGATGCGCAGTGCGGCTGACCGAGAGGACCGGAGTGAAAAAAGCGTTGCTATGGAGAACCGTCTGTCGCCCATGCGGGAGCTGCTGGGCGAGCTGTTGCTGCAGGCCGCGCGCCCGAAAGACGCCCTCGCAGAGTTCGAGCGTTCGCTCGAGGCTGTGCCGAACCGGCGACGGTCGCTGAATGGCGCGGCCGAGGCGGCGGAGAAGTCCGGCAACCTCGGCTTGGCTGAGACGTATCGTCAGCGCTGGACGAACCAACGCGTGACGTCGCTTCCGCCGGCGCCCTGAGAGGCGTTAACGGGCTTTGCCGGCTGCGATGCGGTACCCTGATGCGCACATAGCTCGCCCGGTGTCGGGATGTCCACGGCCTCTTCTCCAACGCAAAACCATCTTCTCGCCGCCATGCCGGCAGCGGAATTCGAGCGCCTGTCTCCGCATTTGGAGCTGGTCGAATTGCCGCTTGGCGAAGCCCTGTACGAGCCGGGCGGCCGGCTCGACCACGTGTATTTCCCGACCACTTCCATCGTTTCTTTGCTTTATGTTTTGGAGAACGGCGCGTCCGCGGAGATCGCCGTGGTCGGCAACGAGGGGATTCTCGGCATCTCGTTGTTCATGGGCGGCGAGACGACGCCGAGCCGCGCCGTCGTCCAGAGCGCGGGGTTCGGATATCGTCTTAGAGCGCCGTTGTTGAAAGAAGAGTTCAACCGCGCTGGCCCGGTCCTGCGCCTCTTACTCCGCTACACACAAGCGCTGATCACTCAAATGACGCAGACCGCCGTATGCAACCGGCATCATTCGATCGAGCAGCAACTGTGCCGCTGGCTGTTGTTGAGCCTCGACCGCTTGTCGTCGAGCTCGTTGACGATGACGCAGGAGTTGATTGCTAACATGCTCGGCGTGCGCCGCGAAGGAGTCACGGTGGCTGCCCGCAATCTGCAGCGCGCCGGACTCATTCGCTACAATCGTGGCCGCATCGACGTGCTCGACCGGCCGGGATTGGAAACAGCTGTGTGCGAGTGCTACGCCGTGGTGAAGGCCGAGTTCGAGCGCTTGCTTTCAGACATTCCGCGAGGCGATCCTTTCCACGTACTCGCGCAGTCTTCAAAGTAAAGCGACGCTCCGGTAGTCATTGCCGGCGAAGCTCGTCGTGCGACCCGCGAATCTACTAGCTCGATTGCCCGGAAACCTTCTCTCGTCATCGGCGAATCAATCGGCTCAAGAGTGCTCCGGTGGCGAACGCGAGACCGACGGTCGTGAGTGGGTGCCGCCCTAGGTACGACCGTGTCTTGAGCAGATTCTGACGCACTGTATCGACGAGTCGATCCTGCGCGCGCTTCGCCGTTACGCCGGCACTTGCCGCCACGCCGTGCATTTTGCGTCGAACGCCATTCGCATCGTCTGCGATGCGATCGATCGTTTCCTGCTGCGTCGCCGCACGGCCGTCCATTGCGGGATTCGCGTGATCTGTCGCGTCGCTACGATGCGACGCGGTAGGTGTATGTGGCATATCGGGGCTCCTTAAAGCGCCAGTGTGGCAACCAATCGATCGCGCGGGCCTTCGACGTCGCTTGATTCTCGCGTGATCCGCCGCCGAGGACTCGTTTCATTGCAGCGAGGCAGTTCGATGCGAGCAGTCCTGTCGCGATTACATGACTCATGTGTCTTCACTCGCCTTTGTTTCCTGCAGATAGCCCATGATGCGCACGCAGCGCGCGAAAGTCCGTACGCTAGCGCACGGCGTGCGCGGTGAGCAGGGCGGTCGAGCTACGGCCTGGTGTCCGCTCGGAATAAAGAAAACGGCGCGATCTCTCGATCGCGCCGTCCAGCCTTCCTTGGCTTCCCGTCGCTCGGTGTTATCTTGCGGCGAGTAGTCCTCCGGTGAGCACGATGTCGACACGGCGGTTGCGCGCGCGCCCGTCGACCGTTGTGTTGTCGCCGAGCGGCGCGGCGGAGCCGAGCCCCGCCACGTCGATGCTCGAGGCCGGGACGCCGCGTGTGATCAAGTAATCGCGCACGGTCATGGCACGCTTCATCGAGAGCTCGTTATTCGTCGCGTTGCTGCCGGTGCTATCCGTGTGCCCCTCGATGTTGAACCGCAAGCCGGGATAGGACGCCACGATGCCCGAGAATTTCGCGAGGTTCTCGCGCGCCGACGCGTTGATGTCTGCGGTGCCCGTTGCGAACTGCACGCCGCCGATCTCGGAGATCAGCCCGCGATCGGATTCGCGGGTCGGGAGTGCTGCGTTCAGCCGGCCGAGTAAGTCGCGGCGTGCGTCCACAGCGGATTTCTGGTGCTCCGTCTCCGTGGCAAGTTGCGTCGCAGCCAGCGTCGTCGCCGCAGCGGTTTGGGCAGCCACAGCCGTTGCGTCGGCCGAAGCGTTCGCCGCGGCAACCGTCGCCTGGGCTGAAGCGTTTGCGGCGGCAACCGTCGCTTCGGCCGAAGCGGATGCGGCTTCGCGTGACGCCTTGTCCGCGGCGTCAGCCGCGGCTTGGCGCTGTGCCTCAGTGGCGGCCGCGGCGGATGCGAGCATTCCTGCGCGGCGCGCGTCCTCACCCGCGGTCACGGCCTCGCGAGCGAGCTCGGGGGCGGCTTTGCGTTGCGAGTTGTTGCCCTTGAAAGCGGCCTCGGCTTCCGTCAGCTTCAACGTGGCCGTCGTATAGGACTGCGAGGCGAAGCGATCGGCCCCCACGCTCTTTGCAATGGCGACTGCGTAGCGCGCTTGCACGACCTCGACCGGAGTGGTCTTGTCGATCGCGATACCCGTGAGCTTGGAGTAGTCGGCGCGCTCGGTCAGCGTCGTAACCTTCGACTGCGCGGCGCCCTCTACGTTGTCGGCAATGTTGTACATCGCAATCATCGTGCTCGGCACCGAGACTGCAAAGTGCGGCTCGGCCGTGACGATCAGTGCAAACTGCGATGCGTTGTACTGCGTCTTCATCTCGCCCTTGCCGCCCTCGGCTCCTGCCAGCACGCCCATGTTCGATGCGCGGCCGTCCGGTGTCAGCGCCCAAAGCACGTAGGTCGTATAGGGGCCGAGCGATGCGGGCTTCGGTAGGTCTTTCACTTTTGCGGAGATCTGCGCGTTGCCTTTCTGGTACTCCACCCGCGCGCTGCCTTGCGCGTTTTCGGCGATCGGCGTGCCGCGAAGGAACAAGTCCGACTTGTGTCCGTCGCGGTAGCCGAACATCGAGATTTGACTCAGCACGCCTGAGCTCGCGATGTCTTCGGACCGCTCGACGCCCTGTGCCTGCGTGGCCGCCGGTGCAAACCCGAGCGCCGCCCACGCCGCCGCGGTAAGTATCACCGCTCGGTTCGTGCGCATTCTCTTTACGATGCCGACCGCGCGGGCGTCGGTGCTGAATACATCTTTGAATATCGTTTTCATTGCGAAATCTTCCTTTAGTTGACCAAATTCAAATCGCCGCGAGCGCCGAAGTCACTGAGGGCAGGGCGCCGATAGGCGCGCCGGAACGTCAGCCGATGGTGTTAGCGCTACGCTTTCGGTGCAGGCCGTAACAATAGGGGCGACTCGTGTCCGGAGTCTGTACGCTGTCGTACGGATCGCACGGCAGAGGCGAGCTAATCTGCTTAGCACCTTAAAGGAGGTCCCAGTCATGTTTCGACGTAACTTACTCATCGGCGCGTTCGCGCTCGCTCTCATCAGTTCCGGACCCGCGTTTGCACAAGACACGCAGAAGATGGAGAAGCAGAAGGCGGAAATGCGCACCCGCGCCGACGCAGCGCTGCAGAAACTCTTCAAACAGGTCGAGGGCTCGAAGCAGCTCTATTCCAAGGCGGCCGGCTATGCCGTCATCAGCGTGACCAAGGCGGGCTTCTTCGTCAGCGGAAGCGGTGGGTCAGGCATCGCGGTCGACAAGGCTACGAAACAGACCACCTATATGAAGATGGGCGCGGCCGGCGCGGGTCTCAGTTTCGGCGCCGAGAAATTCGACATGATCTTCTTGTTCCAAACGAAGGATCGGCTCAAGGAGTTCACCTCGGGCGGCTGGGATAGTGCAGCGGCTGCCAAAGCCACGGCTGGCAAGGACTCGGCCGGCGCCGCGTCGGATTTCTTCGACGATCAGATCATTTACACGCTCAGCGACAAGGGCTTGATGGCTTCCGCCGACGTCTCGGGCACGAAGTACTGGGCGGATGAAGACTTGAACAAGAAGTAGCGCTGAGATGCAGCGGGCGCGCGCGCTTGGGTTTCGAGGACGCAACGTGCCGTCGAGGCCGACGCCGCGCGGCTCGCGCGTCGGGGTTCATCGGGAGCGTCGCCGTTTCGGATTTACTCCAAGCCCTGTCGTCTAGCGGGGCTTCGTTGTCGCGCGCGACTCGTTTGAGCGGCTCGTGGTTCGCTCGGCGTAGTCCAAGGCATCCGTGAGATTCGAGTACCGGAAACCCGCGTAGTGGTAGACCGACTGCTGCTCGGTGGTGATGCCGTAGTGCTCCATGAGCTTTTGCTTCTCGTCTTCGGTCATGTTCATCTCCGTGCGTTAGTGCCTTTGCGAGAACGATGGCGCGAACGCTGCTGAGCTCGAGGACAACCACAGCCGGAAATTCGCGGCCGTTGCAACTCTGGCGCCGCCGGACAATCCGCTCCGTTCGCTATCGCACATAAGTCGTCACGCCGGTCGTGACCGCCTCGATCTCGAGCGAGCGGGCAGCGGGGCATAGCAGGGACTGGGTGCAACAGCGCACAGACGGCGTTAGTGCGGCGCACTAGGTTGCAACAGCCGCATTGTTTCAACGAGTTTGGAATGACAACATCCCTGCGCACCAATCTCTTGCTGAGCGCGCTGCCTGCCAGCGCGCTGCGCAAGCTATTGGCCGGGGAGGATCCAGTCCCGCTCGTTCTGTCGGATCGGCTCTTTGAGCGCGGACAGCGTGCTCGCCACGTCTACTTCCCGATCGACGCCTTTGTGTCGCTCTTGACTCCGGGCGCCACCCAAGGAAGCGCGGCGCTCGAGGTGGCTCTCGTCGGAAACGAAGGGATGGTTGGTAGCTGGCTGCTACTTGGCGTCGATGCTGCGCCGCTCCGGGCCTTGGTCCAGGGTGGCGGGTTCGCCTGGCGCGTCGACGCGAAGACGTTCGGCCGCGAAGTCGCTGCGAACCGAATCCTGCGCGAGGTGTTCGATCATTACCTCTATGTTCAGCTCGTGCAGCTCGCCCAAACTGCCTGGTGCACGCGTTTTCACGTCGTGGAATCCCGCCTCGCTCGTTGGTTGCTGATGACCAAGGATCGAGCGCATTCACGCGAATTCTGCATCACCCACCAGTTCCTCGCGCAAATGCTGGGCGTGCGCCGTGCAGGCGTCACAAGAGCGGCCGCGTCGTTGAAACGGCGCAAGCTCATCCGTTACTCGCGCGGCGATCTCGAGATCGTCGACGTGCTCGGGCTCGAGAAGGCGGCTTGCAGCTGCTACGCAACGGATCGAGAGACGTACGACCGTGTGCTCGGTCGACACCGGAAATGAGCGGGCCACTGCGCACGCAATGTTAGCCGCCGAGGCCTTGCTGGTTCTCCTACTCGTCGCGCTGAACGGGTTCTTCGCGATGTCGGAGCTCGCGATCTTATGCGCGAGGCGAGCCAGGCTACAGCGGCGAGCCGATTCCGGCTCCAAGGGAGCGCGTATCGCTCTCTCGCTTGCCGACAGCCCGACGCGTTTCTTATCGACGGTTCAGATAGGCATCACGCTGATTGGAATTCTCGCCGGGGCGTTCGGCGGCGCGACCGTCGCGGCCCCGGTCGCCGCTCGGCTAGTCGACGCCGGCGTGGAAGAGCGCGTCGCCCAGCCATTGTCGTTCGGCGGTGTCGTGGTCGTGCTCACGTTCTTGTCTCTCGTACTGGGCGAGCTCGTGCCGAAGCGAATCGCGCTGATCGATCCCGAAAGAATCGCTAGCGCGGTGGCTCCGACAGTCGCGGCGTTGTCGCGTGCGGCGCACCCGATCGTGTCGTTCCTCCAGATCTGCACGGAAGCAATCTTGCGCGTATTCGGAGTGCGGTCGCTTGCGCGAGCATTGGTGACCGACGAGGAAATCAATGCGTTGGTCGAGGAGGGCGCAGACCAGGGTTCGATTGACCCGGCCGAGCGACATATGGTCGAGCAGGTCCTTCGGTTGGCGGATCGGCCCGTGCGCACGATCATGACCCGTCGGCGCGACATCGTATGGTTGGACGTGCTTGATACCGAGGAAACGGTGCGGAAACGGGTGGTCAACAACGGCTACAGCCGCCTACTGGTCTGCGAAAAGACCTTAGACGACTGCCTCGGCTACGTGCGCGCGCGCACTCTCGTCGACGGTTTGCTCGAGAGCGCACCCCTCGATCTGCGCTCCTTGGTCCGCGAGCCCCTGCGCGTGAACCCCGAGCTCAAGACGCTGGAGCTCATGGCGCGATTTCTGCGCGCGCGGCCGCACCTCGCGATCGTTACGGACGAGTACGGGACGACGCTCGGTCTCGTGACGCCGGCCGACATCATGGAAGCGATCGCGGGGCGCCTGCCCACCGATGTCATCACACTCCCCCGGGTCGTTCGACGCGACGGCGATTCTTGGCTCGTCGATGCGAGAATCGAGCTGCACGACTTGGAGCGCGCTATCGGTGCAGAGGGGCTCGCCGGTGGACAGCCATTCATGACGCTGGCACGACTCGTCCTCGACGACGTCAAGCGTATCCCGCTCGTCGGCGAAGTCGTGGTGGCGCGCGGTTGGCGGATTGAGGTCCTCGAGATCGCCGGCAATCGCATCGAGAGACTGCTCGTGAGTCGCACTCGCGACATGACTCGTGTTCAGGCGAGCGAGCACGTGATCGGCGTCGGGACCGCCGGCAGTGCGGCGCCTGGTAGCGGCGAGCGCCCGTCCCGGGAAAGCTGACTGCCTGCGGGAGGGAGGGCTGGGCTCCCGGCGCTAAAGTGCGGGAGCGCACGGTCGTCCCGGGGCGCTGCGCGTACCGTGGGCTGAGTCACAAACATCCCCGGACCCATGCGCTCCCGAAACTCCAATACCGCGGCCGTTGCGCAACAAGCGAAATGCTCAGGATAGCAGCGGCTCGCCGGCGTAGAACGCAGCGGCGCCGTGCCATCGCCGCAGAACTCGCTCGAGCCTTTCAGCGCCAACGCGCGAGGCACTTTGACCCCGATAAGCGCAGGAAGGCGCCCGCGTTGCGCGTGGAGGTGCGCGACGAGCGGTTGGCGAGCGACGGCGCATCGTGGCCAGTCGCGGCAGCGGGTTCCTCGTCACCGCGCAACTTCGAGGCGGCCCCAAGGAGTGTCGATTGAGCACGCAGGTTGGCCCCTATCGCGATGTGCTCAAGGCATCGAGCGTGCGAGGCATGCTCCAACGGAAGGCGCGGC
>Ga0070689_100002906_pt1 | contig 11269 bp, 11 predicted proteins | sample KBSS23HmetaG_FD_64669 | JGI IMG/M metagenome (GOLD analysis project Ga0070689, IMG submission 64669) | Switchgrass rhizosphere microbial communities from Kellogg Biological Station, Michigan, USA - KBS S2-3H metaG | ecosystem: Host-associated > Plants > Roots > Rhizosphere ... | reverse complement strand
TGGATGTTCACCTCCCGCAATTGCGGCAGGCGATGCGGCGTGAGGAGGCGATTCATCAGCGTCTGCAGGCGATCGGCTTCCAGCACGATCACCTGCGTGAACTCGCGCAGCTCCGCGTCGCCCAGCTCGCGCTCGAGGAGCTGCGCCGCGCCGCGGATGCCGCCCAGCGGATTCTTGATCTCGTGCGCGAGGTTGCGGATGAGCTGCCGGTTGGCCTCCTGCTGCTCGAGCATCTTCGCTTCGCGCGCGATCTTCATCTGCTGCTGCAGCTCGCGGAACTCCAGCACGAGGCGCGCCTCGCCGCTCTCGGCAGGCGTGATCACGCAGTGCAGATGAATCGGGTAACCCTCGACTTCGAGGAGGAGATCGTTGTCGTTGAAGCCCGCCTGCGCTTCGAGGGCGTGCGCGAGCCGGTCGACGAACTCCTCGTTGTGGGGCAGCGCCGTGTCGAATGGCACGCCGACAAGCTGCTTTCGCGCTTGGGCGAAGAGAGTCTCGGCGGCAGGGTTCGCGTAGGTCACGTTCAGGCTTTCGTCGAGCAGGAGCACGGCGGTGTTGAGCAGCTCGAGCCCGTTGTAAGGCGTCACGACCTGCGCAGCCTGAAAAAAGCAATAAGCGCGCCAGCCAGGACGGCTGGCGCTTCGGCGTAAGGGAGTTGCCGGAAGAGGGGACTGCTCGAGGCTAGGGCTTCAGCGCGCCAAGCTCTTTCTTCAGCGCCTCGATGTTCTTCTCGTGCTCGGCGACGGTTGCCTGCAGTCCGCGGATGCGGCCCGAGGCCTTCTCGATGTTGCCGCGCATCTCCGCCATCTGCGTCGGAGACGGCTCGTTCGCCTGCTGCATCGCGCGCACCGCCGCGACGAGCTGGGGATTCTGCTGTTCCTGCAGGATCGACTCGCGCACCTGCGTGAGCGTCTGCTCCTCGCGCGTGAGCTCTTCCTCGAGGATCCTGCGACGATCGTTGTCGCGCTTGCGTTGCACCTGCGGCTCGATCGCCGCGAGCGTGGGCTGCACCGCGGGCTTGTCCGCGCGATCGACGACTTCCACTTTCGCGACCGCTTTCACAGCGGTCGGCGCAGCAGCAGGAGCCGGCGTCCCCGGGATCGTGGTGATCGGGTCCAGCTCCAGCACGGTCGCGCCCTTCATGGGCTTGTTCGTGTACGTGACACGGCCGCTCTCGTCGACGTGCTTGTAGATCGTCGACTGCGACCACGCCGCGCCGCTCATCGCGACTGCGGCAAGGCCTGCCATCCAAACGATCTTCATCCAGCGCTCCCTTTCGCGGAATGGGAGGGTCAGGATAGGGATGGCTCATGGAAAAAGCAACAAGATCAATGAGATGCGAGTGGTTTCGCGCAATAGGTTGTGGTTTCGGCATTTGCAAAGCACAAGAAAAAGGGGCGGCCGCCGGCCACCCCTCGCTCTTTTCCGTCGCGTTCGTTACGCCGAGTAGTACATCTCGAACTCGATCGGATGCGTGGTCATGCGGAAGCGCTGCACCTCCTCGTACTTGAGGCCGATGTACGCATCCAGCATGTCGTCGGTGAAGACGCCGCCGCGCGTGAGGAACGCGCGATCCTTGTCCAGGTTCTCCAGCGCCTCGTCGAGCGACGCGCACGGGTGGGGCACTTTCGCCGCCTCTTCCGGCTCGAGGTCGTAGAGGTTCTTGTCGAGCGGATCGCCGGGATGGATCTTGTTCTGCACGCCATCCAGGCCCGCCATCAGCATCGCGGCGAACGCGAGGTACGGATTGGCCGTGGGATCGGGGAAGCGGACCTCGACGCGGCGCCCCTTGTCGCTTGCCACGTACGGGATGCGGCACGAGGCCGAGCGGTTGCGCGCGGAGTATGCGAGGTTGATCGGCGCTTCGAAGCCCGGCACCAGGCGCTTGTACGAGTTCGTGCCCGGGTTGGTGATGGCGTTCAACGCCTTCGCGTGCTTGATGATGCCGCCGATGTAGTAGAGCGCGAAGTCCGAAAGCCCCGCGTATCCGTCGCCGGCGAAGAGGTTCTTGCCGCCCTTCCACACCGACTGGTGCACGTGCATGCCCGAGCCGTTGTCGCCCACGACAGGCTTGGGCATGAAGGTCGCGGTCTTGCCGTACGAACGCGCCACATTCCACACCGTGTATTTGAGGATCTGCAGCCAGTCGGCGCGCTTCACCAGGGTGTTGAACTTGGTGCCGATCTCGCATTGGCCCGGAGCCGCCACTTCGTGGTGATGCACCTCCACCTCCACGCCCTGCTCTTCCAGCGCCAGGCACATCGCGGAGCGCATGTCCTGCAGCGAATCGACCGGGGGCACGGGGAAGTAGCCGCCCTTCACCGGCGGACGGTGCGCGAGGTTGCCGCCCTCGAGCTTCGAGTCGGTGGACCACGGCGCTTCCTCCGAAAAGATCTTCACGAAGCTGCCGGACATGTCCACTTTCCACTCGACCGCGTCGAAGATGAAGAACTCGGGCTCGGGCCCGAAGTACGCGGTATCGCCGAGACCCGTGCCTTTCAAGTAGGCTTCGGCTTTTTTCGCGATCGAACGCGGGTCGCGCTCGTAACCCTTCATGGTGGAAGGCTCGAGCACGTCGCAGGAGAGAACCAGTGTCGGCTCGTCGTAGAACGGATCCATGCGCGCGGAATCCGGGTCGGGCATGAGCAGCATGTCGGACGCCTCGATGCCTTTCCATCCCGCGATCGAGGAGCCGTCGAACGCATGGCCATCCTTGAACTTGTCTTCGCCGAACGCTTTCACCGGAACCGAGACGTGCTGCTCTTTTCCCTTGGTATCTGTGAATCGAAGGTCCACGAACTTGACTTCGTTTTCCTTGATCGTCTTGAACACGTCTCCTGCTGCCATAGATCTCTCCTGATGGATGGGGATGCTTTGATTTGGTGAATGGACGGCTTCGGAAGGCCGGTCGAGGCCTTGAGATAGCGAAATTTATGCCACGCCAGTACGCCGGTAAGTTGCTGATTTCTGGGAGGTTACTGCGATTGTTACGTGAGCGGCGCACTAGCTTGGTGCCTTCCTTGGGTGTATGCACCAAACAAGAGCATACGCCTGCGGATCGCCGCCGCGACGGCCATACTATTAAATAGGGACATGGATCGCTACGTCGTCATGGGGAACCCGGTTTCCCACAGCCTTTCTCCCGCGATCCACGCGGCGTTCGCGCGCGCCACGGGCGAAGCGCTCGAATATGATCGGCTGCTCATTCCGCCGGGAAAATTTCGCGAGCACGCGAGCCGTTTTTTCGGTGAAGGCGGCAAGGGCGCCAACGTGACGCTGCCTTTCAAGGTCGATGCGTTCGATTGGGCGGATGAGCGCAGCGATCGCGCGCAGGTGGCGGGCGCTGCGAATTTTCTCACCGCGCGCGAAGGCCGGATGCTGGCCGACAACACCGATGGCGCGGGCCTGGTGCGCGATCTCGTCGAGAACCATGGCGTGCGCCTCGCCGGCGCGCGCTTGCTCGTGCTGGGCGCGGGGGGCGCCACGCGCGGCATCCTCGCGCCGTTGCTTGCCGCGAAGGTCGCGCACATCGTGGTCGCCAATCGAACGGTGGCGCGCGCATTGGAGCTTGCGGTTCGCTTTCGAGAGCACGGCAAGGTCGAAGGCGTGGCACTCGACGCGATTCCCCCCGATCGCTATGACGTCGTGCTGAACGCGACGTCGACGTCGACGCGTGGCGAGGAGTTGGTGCTGCCGGAGCACGCGTTGCCGCAGGGCGCGTTCGCATACGACCTGGCGTACGGCCCCGGCGCGCGTGCTTTCGTGGAGCGCGCGAAGGCCGCGGGCATGCGTGCATCCGACGGCCTGGGCATGCTGGTGGAGCAGGCCGCCGAATCGTTCGAGCTCTGGCGCGGCAAGCGGCCAACGACCCCGCCCGTGCTCGCCGAGCTCCGGGCGCGCATGGCGTGAGGAAGGTCTTCACCGTCCTCGCGTGGCTCGCGGTGGCGGCCGCGGGAATCTTCCTCGCCGTCCAACTTTCGTTCCTGGCGCGTGTCTGGTGGTGGAGGGACCACAACCCCTCGGACACGGCGTTCATGCAGGCGCGCATGGAGCAGTTGCGCGCGAAGGATCCGAAGGCCAAGCTACAGCACCTCTGGGTCGCCTACGATCGCATCGCGCCGAGCCTGAAGCGCGCGGTGGTGGTGGCGGAAGACGCCAAGTTTTCCGACCACGAAGGCTTCGACTGGGAGGCCATCGAGAAGGCGCGCGAGAAAAACCGGCAGAAAGGCAGGATCGTGGCGGGCGGTTCCACCATTTCGCAGCAGCTGGCCAAGAATCTCTTCCTGTCGGGAGAGCGCTCGGCCCTGCGCAAGGGACAGGAGGCGCTGATCACGGTGATGATCGAGCAGGTCATGTCCAAGCGCCGCATCCTCGAGATCTACCTCAACATGATCGAGTGGGGCGACGGCGTCTTCGGCGCCGAGGCGGCGGCACGCCACTACTACGGGATATCGGCCGCGGCGCTCGGGGCGGAGCAATCCGCGCGGCTCGCGGCGATCGTGCCGAACCCGCGCTTCTACGATCGCAACCGCAACACCGGCTACCTCGCGCGGCGCACGCAGACGATCCTCGCGCGCATGCCGGCCGCGGAGCTGCCATGACACCCGCCCAGGCCGCGCGCGCCCGCGAGGCGGCGCCCTCTCCCGCGCCGGGCGAGTACCTCGCCGAGCTCGAGATGCTCTTCGCGCGCCTGCATCCCGAGGAGGAAGGCGCGGTCATCGACACCGCGGCCATCGCGTCGCAAGTGAAGGCGATCGTCGACGAGCTGCACCCCGCGGACATCGCGCACGTCCTGGAAAGCCTGCCGCTCGAAGCGCGGCTCCTGGTATGGGCGCAAATCGGGCCGGATCGCGAGGGCGAGGTGCTGCTCGAGGTTTCGGACGCCGTGCGCGAGACGCTGCTCGCGGACATGGAGCGCAGCGAGATCGTCGCCGCGACGCACGAGCTGGATGCGGACGAGATCGCGGATTTGGCGCCCGATCTTCCGGACGACGTCGTCAAGGAGATCGTCGAATCCCAGGATGTCACCGACCGGGCGCAGCTTCAGGCGGCACTCTCCTATCCGGAGGGCACGGTCGGGTCGCTCATGGAATTCGAGGTGGCGAGCATCCCCGAGGACGTGGACTGCGAGGCGGCGCTGCAGTACCTGCGCAAGTACGACGAGCTGCCCGGCCAGACGGACGCGCTCTTCGTGGTCGATCGCGACAACCGCGTGAAGGGACGCCTGCCGCTCAACACGTTGCTCGTCACGAATCCCGACGTGGCGGTTTCCGGCCTCTACGAGAGCGAGGTCGCCACCTTCGTCCCGGAAAGCGATGCCGACGAGGTGGCGCAGGCGTTCGAGCGCTACGACCTCATCTCCGCGCCGGTGACCGACGCGCAGGGCCGGCTCATCGGCCGCGTGACGGTGGACACGGTCCTCGAGTACGTGCGCGACCGCCAGGAGCAGCAGGAGCTGGGGAAGGTCGGCCTGCGGGAGGACGAGGATCTTTTCGCGAGCGTCTTCCAGAGCGCGAAGAACCGCGGCCCGTGGCTCGCGTTGAATCTCTGCACCGCCTTCATCGCTTCGCGCGTCGTGGGCCTCTTCGAAGGCTCGATCGCCCAGCTCGCCGCGCTGGCGGCGTTGATGCCCATCGTCGCCGGCATCGGCGGCAACTCCGGCAACCAGACCACGACGCTCATCGTGCGCGCGCTGGCCCTGGGGCAGGTGAGCATGCAGAACGCGCGCCGGCTGCTGCTGAAGGAGCTCGGCATCTCGACCCTCAACGGCGTGGTGTGGGGCGGCGTGCTCGGCATCGCCGCGTGGGCGCTCTACCGCAACGTGGCGCTGGGCGGCGTGATGGCTCTCGCCATGCTGCTGAACCTGGTGGTCGCCGCGCTTGCCGGCTTCTTCATCCCGTTCCTGATGGATCGTTTCGGCCGGGATCCGGCGGTCGGCTCGAGCGTGTTCCTCACGTTCATCACCGACAGCATGGGCTTCTTCATCTTCCTGGGGCTCGCGACCATCTTCCTGGTCTAGGCATGGGACGGCTGTTCTTCGCGATCTGGCCGGAGCCTGCCGCGGGAAGGGAGCTCGCCCGGGTCGGCGAATCGCTGGCCGAGCTCGCGGGAGGCAATCCCATGCCGGTGGAGAAGATCCACATGACGCTCGCCTTCCTCGGCTCGCTCGACGAAGGGCGAGCCGGCGTCGCGGTGCTGGCCGCCGCCCCGGTGAAATCGCCCGAAATCCGGATGACGATCGACAGCGTGGGATCCTTCCGCCGCGCGAAGGTCGGGTGGGCGGCGCCATCGCAGCCCGTCGAGAGCCTCGCTCGCCTCCAGTCGCAGCTCGCCGAGCGGCTTCGCGAGCGCGGCTTCGCGCTGGAGGACCGCGCCTTCACGCCGCACATTACCCTGGTGAGGAAGCTCGCCCGCCCGGTGCCGCGCGCGCCGATGCCGTCGATCGAATGGAAGTCGCGCGCGTTCACGCTCGTCGAGACGACGGGTGACGGCCGCTACGAAATCAGGGAGAGCTGGGGGTTGCGGGCTGTTTGAACCCGCTAGCGAGGCGCTACCCGGCCGTACTTCCTGCCGCGTGCGCGGCCCCGGTCGGGTCGCGCCTCGTATTCGGGTCTTACCGTCTTGCCGGGGACTCCTTGCGGAGTCCCTAGCTCATCGGCTTGATCAGCGGCGTAATCACCGGGGTAACCGCGGGGGCCATGGGCTTCATGGGTGCCGCCGCGCTCATCGCGGGCTTACGTTTTGCCGCTTTTCTCTTGGCTGGCTTCTTTTTCTTCGCCGCCTTGCGGGCCGGCTTCCTCTTCGCAGCCTTCTTCTTCGCTTTCTTTGCTACGCGTTTCTTACTTGAACGTTTCTTAGATGACTTCTTTTTCGCTTTTTTAGCGGATTTTTTCTTCGCTTTTTTCTTCGCAGCCATGGTTGCTCCTTTTCAATGTTGGACCGATTGTCGTGTGCGGCGGGCCCGGAAGCACCTGCATCGCACAACCAACGTTCGCATTCGAACACTGGTGAGGCGATTCTATGCATGGAGCCGCATGTCAAGGGTGACTATTTGAATCGACTCGCACCAAATCGGTGTCGGGTCGACACCGATCCGGGCTACTCAACGCGTTTTCATCGCGCGGCGGCGTCGTCGATGCGTTTCTCGAGCGCGAAGAGCGATGCGACGTCCTCGCGAGAGCGGATTTCGAGCGCGCGATCGCCGTCGATCAGCACTTCGGCGGGCCGCGGGCGCGAGTTGTAGTTGGACGCCATCGTCATTCCGTAGGCGCCGGCGGCGAGGATCGCGAGGAAGTCGCCCGCCTCGACCGCGAGGGAGCGATCGGTGCCGAGGACATCCGAGGATTCGCACACCGGGCCCACGATGTCGTACGTCTCGGCGCGCGCTCCACGCCCCGCGACCGGCACGATCTCGTGCCACGACTCGTAGAGGGCGGGACGGATGAGCTCGCTCATGGAGGCGTCCACCACGGCGAAGCGCTTCGCCTTGTCGAGCTTCAGGTATTCGACGCGCGTGAGGAGCACGCCGGCGGCGCCCACGATGGAGCGGCCCGGCTCGAGCATCACGCGGTAGCCCGTGGGCTTGAGGCGCTCGGCGAGGCGCCGGCAATACGCGCCGATGTCCGGCGGCTCCTCGTCGCGATAGCGGATGCCGAAGCCGCCGCCCAGGTCGAGGTGCTCGAGCCTGATGCCGTCGGCCGCCAGCTCCCGCGCGAGCTCGAGCACGCGATCGAGGGCCTGGTCGAGCGGGCCGGTATCCAGGATCTGGGAGCCGATGTGGCAGCCGATGCCCGCGATGCGCAGGTTCGAAAGCGACGCGGCGCGCCGGTAGGCATCGCGCGCGCGCCCGAAGGGAATGCCGAACTTGTTGGAGGCGAGCCCCGTGGATATATAGGGATGGGTGCGGGCATCAACGTCCGGGTTGATGCGCAGCGACACCGTCGCGCGCTTGCCGGCCTTGCCGGCCGCGGCATCCAGGCGCTCCAGCTCCGGCTCGCTCTCCACGTTGAAGCAATGGATGTCCGCGGCGAGTGCGGCTTCGATCTCGGATTGCGACTTGCCCACACCCGAGAAGATCACGCGATCGGCGCGTCCGCCCGCGGCGCGCACGCGCGCGAGCTCGCCTCCGGAGACGATGTCGAAACCGGCGCCCAGGCGCGCCAGCAGGTCGAGGATCGCGAGGTTGGAATTCGCCTTCACCGCGTAGCAGACCAGGTGGTCAACGCCCGCGAGGCCGCGGTCGAATTCGCGGTACGCCGACTCGATCATCGAGCGCGAATAGACGTAGCAGGGCGTGCCGAACTTGCGCGCGACCTCGGAGAGCTTCATTCCGTCGAGCGCGAGCTCGCCGGCGATGCGCGAGAGCCCGCTCATGGCGAAGCCGGCTTCGCGGGCGGCGCCTCGGGAAGCTTGAGCGGCCCCTTCTGGCCGCAAGCCGGCAGGAGCGCGAGGCAAGCGAGCGCGAGAGCGGCGAGGAGGGCGCGTATCATCGAGCGGATTATGACGGAATCGGAATTCCACGGCGCCGTCGACGCCATACTCTCGCGCGTCGAGGCTTCGCTCGAGGGCGAGGACGACCTCGACGTCGATCTCGAGAGCGGAATCCTCACAATCACCTGCGCGGACGACACGAAGATCATCGTCAACCGGCAGACGCCGAACCGCGAGATCTGGGTCGCGGCGCGCTCCGGCGGCTTTCACTTCAGGTGGCGCGAGGGCGAGTGGCGCGACACGCGCTCCGGTGACGAGCTATTCGCGTCTCTCGCTCGCGTGATCGCGTCGCAAGCGGGTGTCGAAGCGCGCTGGAAGTGACTTCGGTCACGCAAAACCGGCCGAAAACGCGTCAAAAAGCCCGCAAAGCGTTGGTCGTATCGAGTCGATACGATAAATCGGCGCGAGAAATGCTTGACATTTCGGTGTCGGATCGATACTAATGCGCTGGAGCGGCCTTTAGCCGCGGTGGAGGACGAAGCTGGACAAGAATCCGCTCGTGCTTCTCGAGCTCGTCGAACGGCTCGGCAACCTCATGCGCAGCGAGCTTCGCAAGTCCGGATCGGACGAGGCGCTGCAGCCGGTGCACCTCCAGGCGCTGGTCTATCTTAACAAGGCCAACCGCTACTCCAACACTCCCCAGGCGCTCGCCGACTACCTCGGCCTCACCAAGGGCACGGTCTCGCAGACGCTGCTGCTCCTCGACCGGCGCGGGCTCATCGAGCGCTTCGAGGACGACATCGACCGCCGCGTGGTGCGCCTGAGGCTCTCCTCGGCGGGCGAACGCCTGCTCTACGAGTCGCAGCCGGCGCTGGCGTGGCAGAACGCCACCCGCAACATCAGCCCGAACCGCATCCGCAACGCCACCTCTGCGCTGCGCGAGGCGCTCGAGACGCTCCAGGAAGACAACGAGGGCAGCATGTTCGGCGATTGCCAGACGTGCTCGTATTGCCAGAAGCTTTCGCAGCGCATCTACCGCTGCGGAAGGATGGGCGATCGCCTTTCGGGTCCCGAGACGCGCAAGATCTGCCGCATCTACCAGGCGAAGACCGCCGAGGAAACCGCCTAGCCTGCGGCGAGGCGGCGCCGGGCGCGCTCGATCGCCGCGCGCACCGCCACCGGCGCGGTGCCGCCGATGTGCGAACGGGAGGCAACCGAGCCTTCGGGAGTCAGGACCGACCGCACGTCATCGCCCACCAGCGGCGAGAAGCGCTTCAGCTCCTCGATCGGCAGCTCGGCCAGGTCCTTGCCGGCCTTTTCAGCCGCTTTCACCGCGCGCGCCACCGCTTCGTGGGCGTCGCGGAACGGCAAACCCTTGCGAACCAGGTAATCGGCGAGGTCCGTGGCGGTGGCGAAGCCGCGCGAAAGCGCCTCGCGCATGCGATCGGGCCGCGGCTCGACGCCTTTCAGGAGCTCGGCCAGGAGCGCCAGCACGTCGCGCAGCGTATCGGCGGCGTCGAAGAGCGGCTCCTTGTCCTCCTGGTTGTCCTTGTTGTAGGTGAGCGGCTGGCCCTTGGTCACGGTGAGCATCGCCATGAGCGAGCCGTAGACGCGGCCGGTCTTGCCGCGCATGAGCTCCGGCACGTCCGGGTTCTTCTTCTGCGGCATGATCGAGGAGCCGGTGCAGAAGCGATCCGCGATGTCGATGAAGCCGAAGGCGGGGCTCATCCACAGGACCAATTCCTCGGAAATGCGCGACACGTGCGCCATGGCGAGCGCCGCGGCGGCGAGGAATTCGATCGCGAAGTCGCGATCGGAGACCGCGTCCATGGAGTTCTCGCAGACGCCGTCGAATCCCAGCTCCTTCGCCACCCACTCGCGGTCGATGGGGAAGCTCGTGCCGGCCAGCGCCGAGGCCCCGAGCGGCAGGCGGTTCATGCGGCGGCGGCAGTCGGCGAGGCGCTCCGCATCGCGCGTGAACATCTCGAAATAGGCCATGAGGTGGTGGCCGAACGTGACCGGCTGGGCCACCTGGAGGTGGGTGAAGCCCGGCATGAGCGTGTCGGTGTGGCGCGAGGCCAGGTCCAGCAGCGACTCGCGGGCGGAGCGGTTCAGGGCGAGGATCGCGTCGATCTCGGCGCGCAGCCACAGGCGCATGTCGGTGGCGATCTGGTCGTTGCGCGAGCGCGCCGTGTGAAGCCGCTTGCCGGCATCGCCCACCAGCTCGGTGAGGCGGTGCTCGATGTTGAAGTGGACGTCCTCGCGCTCGATCGACCACGGGAAGCGCCCGGATCGGACCTCCTCGAGGATCTTCGCCATGCCGCGCTCGATGTCGGCCAGGTCGCCGGCGGGGATGATCTTCGCGCGCGCGAGCATGCGCGCATGGGCGAGCGAACCCTGGATGTCGAACTCGGCGAGCCTCTGGTCGAAGCTCACCGACGCGTTGAAACGCTGCGTGAGGGCGTCGAGCGGCTCGGAGAAGCGCCCCGACCATGCCTTGCCGGACGGCGCCGGCTTGTCGTCTTGTTGCATGGTGGCGGCGGCGGTGGCCAAATGGTGACCCGTGGCGAGTATAAATCAGTCGGGTAGCGGCATCCGGTTGCCGAGCTTCTGCAACCTCGGCGTGATGCTGCGCTCGATGGTGGCGGTGAATGTGCTGCTCGCCGCCGCGGCCGTCATCCGCGCGCCGTCGCTCGACGCCGTTCCCGAGCAGATGCTCGCCTTCGCCGCCTTCGGCGAGCCGATGCTGATCGTGTCGCTCGTGGCGCTGTGCGCGGCGCGCACCTGGCTCCTCAAGCTCGGATACGGCGGCGCCTACGCGCTCATCGCGGTGTTCGAG
>Ga0070689_100002904_pt1 | contig 11270 bp, 7 predicted proteins | sample KBSS23HmetaG_FD_64669 | JGI IMG/M metagenome (GOLD analysis project Ga0070689, IMG submission 64669) | Switchgrass rhizosphere microbial communities from Kellogg Biological Station, Michigan, USA - KBS S2-3H metaG | ecosystem: Host-associated > Plants > Roots > Rhizosphere ... | reverse complement strand
CGTCGACCCGCGCGAGCGCGAGGGCCGTTCCGACGGCCCGCCGATCGAGGAACAGCGCGCGATCATGGACCGCTACCTCGGCGAACTGCAGCGGCTGCGCGGCATCGCGCAGAAGCTGCGCAAGCCCGACCTGACGATCTTCGACGTCTTCACCTTCGAGCGCGAGCTCAAGGAGGGCATCGAGAAGCTCGAACTGGCCGTCAACGAGGTCAACCAGAAGCAGCAGATCAGCGCCGCGTCGCTGCGCCTGCGCTGGGTCAAGGAGGTCTGCGAACCACTGGCCGACATGAAGTCGACCGGCGGCACCAAGGACCCGCGCGGCCAGTCCGATCCGTACCTGTCCGCCGCCGAGATGCAGCAGCTGATCGACAGCATGCGCCAGCTGTCGACCGACGGCGACCTCGAGGCCGCCGACGCGCGGTTCGAGGCGATCTCGCCGCGCCTGTTGGTGCCGGAGGCCGATCCGCGCTACGCGCTGGCGGTCACTGCCAAGGCGCTGCACGTGCGCGTCAAGACCGCGATGGAGTTCAAGACGCTCGACCTGAAGATCCAGGGCGTGCTCGTCAACCACGACGGCGGCCGCTCCGGCGTGCTGCTCAACGGCGAGACCTACGAGGAGGGCGACTACATCAACGACGAGTTGATGCTGCGCCGCGTCGAGGAGGAGCAGGTCTGGTTCGTGTTCCGCGGCCTGACGCTGATCAGGACGCTGTGAGGTGAGCAGGGACCGGCCGGCGACGTCGCCGGCCGGACGCCGCGCCAAACGGGCGGCGGGCCGTGCGGAACGCCTAAAGCGCGCTCCGGCACGGTGACGATGGAGAGTAAACCCCCGGATCGGAACCCCCAGGTGCCGTTGCCGGCGGATCAAAACGACTTCCCGACCCGACTCGGGAGAAGGATCGACGATGCAGGCAATGACTTGGTTGCGACCCCTCGGTCGCGCGGTGATCGGTGCGGCGCTCGCCGTCGTGCCGGCCTTCTACGCGGCGGCACAAGAACCCGCCGCACCCCAGCAGCAACAGCAGCCGCAGCAGGAGGACATCTCGACTGCGGCGCAGGGCGACCGCGCCAGCCGGCTGACGCTGCGCCTGCGTGACCGCGATCTGCGCGACGTCGTCGCCAGCATCCGGCGCAAGGCCAACGTCAACATCATCATGGACCCCGCCATCGAGGCGACGGTCACCGTCGACCTGCAGGACGTCCACTGGCGGCAGGCGCTGGACATCGTCGCCGAGCAGGCCGACTGCGTCGTCGCCGAGAGCGAGGGCGGCGTGCTCAAGGTCGAGAAGCCGCCGCGCATCACGTTCGCGTTCGAGAACGCGGACATCAAGAAGGTCATCGACACGATCGCCAAGATCAGCGGCGCGAACATCGTCGTCTCGCCGGAGGTCAAGGGCGAGATCACGCTGCGCCTGAAGAACATCCCGTGGCGCGACACGCTCGACGCCGCGGTCAAGACGCTGGGCTTCGTCGTCGTCCAGGAAGGCCGCGGCATCCTGCGCGTCGTGCCGGCGTCGAACATCCAGCAGGACCTCGTGTTCGAGGCGATCCCGCTGCGCTACGTGCGGCCGCGGTCGTCCTACGTGCCGTTCATCAACAGCGAGTACGTGCTCGACCGCGCGCCGCAGACGAAGCTGACCAAGGGCGAGGTCGACTTCACGCTGCTGCAGGCGCTGCAGCGCATGATCACGCCGCAGATCGGCAGCCTCGACTACGACGGCGAGCAGAACTGGCTGCTGGTCAAGGACACGCGGCCCGTCGTCGACGAGATCAAGCGCATCGTCGCGCTGATCGACATCGAGCCGGCGCAGGTCTACCTCGACGTCAAGTTCGTGACCTCGTCGAACGACGACGTGCTCGACATCGGCATCTCGCCGGGCGGCAACGGCTGGACCGCCAGCCTCGGCCTCGGCGCGATCCCGACGCGCCTGCCGTTCGACCTCGGCGCCGGCGGCTGGGACGACTCGATCATCGCCAACAACGCGGGCATCGGTCCGTTCACGGACTCGCTGTCGAACGACGGCGCCAGCGTCACGCTGCCCAACGTCGTGTTCGGCACGCTCGACTTCACGCAGGTGACGGCGACGCTGCGCCTGCTCAAGAAGGACGCCAAGTCGGAGATCACGCAGGCGCCCAAGATCGTCGCGATGGACCACCAGACGGCGACGATCTTCGTCGGTGAAGCCGTGCGCTACGCGCAGTCGCGCGTCGAGCAGGGCCAGGCCGGCGGCCTGCTGCTCGCGCTCGAGGAGGGCGACGACTCGCCCGTCAACGTCGGCTTCCAGCTGCTGGCGACGCCGCACGTCGTGCCCGGCACCGACAAGGTCGTGCTCGAAGTGATCCCGCAGCGCACCGCGCTGACGGGCACCAGCGCGGCGTCCGCCGTCTCGCCGGCGGGCTTCGACCTCTTCTCGGTCGGCACCGGCGGCGAGTCGGGCACGATCGCGCTGCCGCGCATCGGCTCGAGCACGATCGCGACCAAGGTGCTGCTGCGCAGCGGCCAGACCGCGGTGCTCGGCGGGCTCGTCAGCCGCGTGCAGACCGAGACGGAGATCAAGCTGCCGCTGCTCGGCGACATCCCGGTGCTCGGCTACCTGTTCAAGAACCGCAGCACGCAGGACACCAAGACGAACCTGCTGGTGTTCATCACGCCGAGCCTGATCCGCAGCGCCGAGGACACGCAGCGCAAGTTCGACGAGGCCCTGCGCGAGAAGATGCACGAGTTCCAGCGCGAGCAGGACGCGGTCTTCGGCCGCGACAAGTGAGCGCGGTTGCCCGGGGGCGCCGTCGGGTGCGCCCCCGGGACCATGACGGGACCGGCACCGCCGGTCCCGACCGGCGCCGCGCCGCGCGGCGCCAGCCTGCGCCGCCGCGCGGCGCGCGCCGACCTGGAGGCCACGTCGCTCGCGCCGTTGAGCGCGGTCGCCGCGCCTCGTAGGATCTGCCGCGCTGTCGCCGGGAGCGGCAGCAGCGGTGCCGCCGCAGCGGCGGTCACCGCTCCCCACAGGAATGCCCATGCTGCATCGCCCAACTGCCCGTCCGACGCTCGCCGCCGCGGTCCCGCCGCGCGCGCCTGCTGCGGGCGATCCGTGCGCGCGGCAGCGTGGATCGGTTTTGGTTTCGGTTCCAGAGTCGGCGGCCCGTCGCGATGCGCGCGGGTCCGGCCGGGTGCGGTTGGCGGCGTTGGCCGCCGCTGCGGCTGTCGCGCCCGCCGCGATCGAGTCCGCTGCCGCGCCCACAGGTCACCGCTGCGAGGGGGGCGCGCGTGCACCGTCGGTGCGCGCGCTGCAGTCCTCGCGCCCGGCCTGGCTCCGGAACACCGCCGCACGCGGCGGTCGTTGCACACAAGGAGAACCCTTTGAAGAGGATGCTGATCAACGCCCTGGATCCGGAAGAGAGCCGGATCGCAGTGGTCGAGGACGGCGTGCTGCAGGAGCTGCACGTCGAGTTGGCGAGCCGGGAGGCCTATCTCGGTAACGTCTACAAGGGCAAGGTCGTCAACATCGAGCCGAGCATCGGCGCGGCGTTCGTGAGCTTCGGCGGCCGCGTCAACGGCTTCCTGCACGTCAGCGACGTGCTGCCCGCCTATGGCCGGCCCGACTTCCAGCTCGACGACGTCATCGAGGGCCGTGCCCGCGTCGACGTCGACGACGGTCCCGAGTCGATGCAGCAGGCGCTGCTCGACGACGAGGACGACGACGGCGCGCCGCCCGCCGCCGACGCCGCGGCTGCCGCGCGCCAGCGCAGCGACGCCGGCGCGGCCGACGCCGACGCCGACGGCGACAGCGATGCCGACGCCGGCGGCGACGATGCGATGGTGCGCGAAGTGACCGGCGACGAGCCGCTGGCGGCGTCGTCGGACGAGAGCCCGCTGCTCGACGACGCGGCCGCGGGCTTCGCCGTGCCCGACGACTCGATGGTGACCGTCGGTGCCAGCGGCGATCGCGACGACGACGACGACGCGACCGACGCCGCGCCCGGCGACGAGCCCGCGGAGCGCGGCACCGCGACCGGACTCGCCGACGCGCCCGACGACGACGAAGTGCCGATCGCGCGGCCGCCGCGCGCGGACGACGCGGGCGACGAGGCCGGGTCCGACGAAACGGATGCGGCCGGCGACGCGCCGGCCGGCGACGCCGGCGTGGCGCCGGTGCGGCCGAAGCGTTCGCGCCGCGGTCGCGGTCGTGGCCGCGATCGCAGCCGGCCGCAGAATTCGGCACGGCGGCCGCGGCCGACGATCGACCAGCTGCTCAAGAAGGGGCAGGAGGTCGTCGTGCAGGTCACCAAGGAGGGCATCGGCAGCAAGGGGCCGACGCTGACGACCTACGTGTCGCTGCCGGGCCGTTGCCTGGTGCTGATGCCGAGCCTGCCGAAGTGCGGCGTGTCGCGGAAGATCGAGGACCCGAAGGAGCGCAAGCGCCTCAAGCGCATCGTGCGCGAACTCGACGAGACCGGCCACGGCGGCATCGGCTTCATCGTCAGGACCGCGGGCGTCAACAAGACGCTGGCGGACCTGCAGCGCGATCGCGACTACCTCAAGAAGATCTGGGAGATGGTCGCGCAGCGGCTCAAGGTCACGCGCGCGCCGGCGCTGCTCTACCAGGAGTCCGACCTCGTGCTGAAGGCGATGCGCGACCTGTTCACGCCCGACATCGCCGAGGTCGTCGTCGACAGCGAGGACGTCCACCTGCGCATCCGCGACTTCGCCGACAAGCTGATGCCGCACATGGCCGACCGCATCCGGCGGCACGAACTGACGACGCCGCTGTTCCACGGCTTCGGCATCGAGAAGGAGGTCGAGGCGCTCTACCAGCCGAAGGTCGACCTGCCGAACGGCGCGTCGATCGTCATCGACCAGGCCGAGGCGCTGGTCGCGATCGACGTCAACTCGGGCAAGTTCAAACCCGGCGCCGACCTCGACGAGACCGCGTATCGCACCAACCTCGACGCGATCCCCGAGATCGTGCGGCAGCTGCGCCTGCGCGACCTCGGTGGCCTGATCATCATCGACTTCATCGACATGGCGCCCGAGAAGCACCGGCGCAGCGTCGAGAAGCGGCTGATCGAGGCGCTGCGCGGCGATCGCGCGCGCATCAAGGTCGGGCGCATCTCGCCGTTCGGCATGCTCGAGATCACGCGCCAGCGCGTCGGCCCCGGGCTCAAGCGCACCGTGTTCATGCAGTGCCCGCACTGCAAGGGCTCCGGCTGGTCGCGCACCGTCCAGAGCAAGGCGCTGTCGGTGCTGCGCGAGGTCCGCGCGCTGCTGAACCTCAAGGGCTACTCGATGCTGCAGGTGTTCGCGGCGCCCGGCGTCAACGACTACCTCAGCAACTACAAGCGGCGGCCGATCCTCGATCTCGAGGAGGCGGTCGGCAAGGGCGTCGTGTTCCGCCCCGAGCCGACCTACCCGATCGACGTCGTGCACTACCGCTTCCTGACCGGCGACGGCCAGGAGGCCCGCATCGCGATCCCGGCCGGGCTCGGCGTCAAGGCCTGACGCGGCGGCGGCCCGCGCCGCCGCACGTCCGAAACCGGCTTGCAACGCGGGCCTGGGCCGGTATGGTCCCTGCCCCTTTCCCCGCCGCGGCCGCCGCGGCGCAGCCAATCCACATGTACGCCGTCGTCGACGATCGCAATCAGCAGTACCGGGTCAAGGCCGGTGACCGCATCCAGATCCATCTGCGCCGCGACGTCGAAGCCGGCGCGACGGTGACCTTCGACAAGGTCTGCATGGTCGGCGGCGACGGCGCGGGCCGCGTCGGCACGCCGTACGTCGCGGGCGCGACCGTCACCGCGAAGGTGATGACGCCGTCGTGGAAGGGCGACAAGGTGGTGACGGGCAAGTTCCGTCGCCGCAAGAACAGCCGCCGGCGCACGGGCTTCCGCGCGCGCTACACGATCGTGCAGATCGAGGCCATCAATTCCTGATGGCAACTCTTCTGATCTGGCACTCCTGAGGACCGACGACAATGGCTCACAAGAAGGGGCAGGGCTCGACCAAGAACGGCCGCGACAGCAACCCGCAGTACCGCGGCGTCAAGGCCTATGGCGGCCAGCGCGTGACCAGCGGCACGATCATCGTGCGCCAGGTCGGCACCAGGTTCACCCCGGGCCGCAACGTGCGCCGCGCCGGCGACGATTCGCTGTTCGCGATCGCTGCCGGCATCGTGCGCTTCCAGAAGAACCGCCGCGTCGACGTCGAGCCGTTCGCGGCCGAAGTCGCGCCGAGCGCGAACTGATCCGCCGCGAGCCGGCGCCGCGCCGCCGGTGACCGCGCCCGGCGCGCGCGGCTGCGGAGCATGCACCGATGTTCGTCGACGAACTGCAGATCACGGTGCGCGGCGGCCGCGGCGGCGACGGCAGCGTCTCGTTCCTGCGCGAGAAGTTCATCCAGCGCGGCGGTCCCGACGGCGGCGACGGCGGTGACGGCGGCGACGTCGTGCTGCGGCCGACGACGCACTGCAACACGCTGTTCCACCTGACCGGCCGCGGCGCGTTCGCGGCGCACAACGGCGAGCCCGGCGGCGCCAAGAACTGCGGCGGCAAGGACGCCGGCGACCTCGTGCTCGAGGTGCCGGTCGGCACCATCGTGCTCGACGCCGCGCGCGGCAACGTGCTCAAGGACCTCGCGGCCGCCGAGGTGCCGTTCGTCGTGGCGCGCGGCGGCCGCGGCGGTCGCGGCAACGCGCGCTTCGCGACGGCGACCAACCGCTCGCCGAAGCAGGCCGAACTCGGGCAGGCCGGCGAGGAGCGCGACGTGCTGCTGCAGCTCAAGCTGATCGCCGACGTCGGCCTGGTCGGGCTGCCGAACGCCGGCAAGTCGACGCTGCTGGCCGCGCTGACGCGCGCGCGACCGAAGATCGCCGGCTATCCGTTCACGACGCTCGAACCGATGCTCGGCATCGCCACCGGGCCGGGTGACACCACCTTCGTGCTCGCCGACATCCCGGGACTCATCGCCGGCGCGCACGCCGGCAAGGGTCTCGGCGACAAGTTCCTGAAGCACGTCGAGCGCACGCGCCTGCTGCTGCACCTCGTCGACTGCAGCGACCTGCCCCTCGAACCTCCGGCGGCCGCGTGGCGCACGATCCGCACCGAACTCGCGGCGCACTCGCCGGCGCTGGCGGCACGGCCGACGCTGGTGTGCGCGACCAAGGTCGAGGACGACGCCAGCGCGGGCCGTGCGCTCGAATTGGCGCAGGAGATCGGCATGCCCGTACTCGCGATCTCGAGTGCGACCGGCAAGGGCCTGCCCGAACTGCTGATCGCGGTCGCGCGGGCGCTGGCCGCGAGCTGACGCGGGGGCCGGCCGCCGCGAGCGACCGGTGTCATTGGCGCCAGCAGATCGTCACCGGCCCGGAGCCCGCGCCTGCCGATACATCGGGACCTGGAGGTCCGTAGCCGCATGCATTCCGACCACCCCGTTCCGTCCGCGACCGCGTCCGACAACCGGCCCAAGCTCCGGGACTTCCTGCGCATGATGATCAAGGAGGAGGCGTCGGACCTGGTGCTGAAGACCGGCGGCTGCCCCGCGATCCGGCAGTCCGGCGTGATCCGCTTCGTCGGCGACCAGCCGCTGACGCGCGACATCATGCAGGGCTACCTGCAGGAGGTGCTCAGCGACCGCCACAAGGACGAGTACCGCACGACCGGTGCGTCGGACCTGTCGGTGTCGCTGCCGAACGTCGGCCGCTTCCGCTGCAATGTGTTCAACCAGTGCGGCGAGACCGGCTTCGTGTTCCGCGCGATCAAGAACGAGATCCCGTCGTTCAAGGAGCTGAACCTGCCGGTCGAGTCGCTGAAGCGGCTGGCCTCGATGAAGCGCGGTCTGGTGCTCGCGACCGGCACCGCGGGTTCCGGCAAGTCGACGACGCTCGCGTCGATGATCGAGTACGTCAACCGGAACATGAACAAGCACATCATCACGATCGAGGATCCGATCGAGTTCCGGTTCGAGGACAAGCGCTCGATCGTGAACCAGCGCGAGGTCGGCGTCGACGTCGTCGACTTCAGCTCGGCGCTGCGGCAGGCCGTGCGGCAGTCGCCGGACGTGATCCTGATCGGCGAGATGCGCGACGCCGAGACCGTGCAGGCCGCGATCTCGGCGGCCGAGACCGGCCACCTGGTGTTCTCGACGCTGCACACGGTCAACGCCGTGCAGACCGTCGAGCGCATCATCACGTTCTTCCCGCCGCACCAGCACGAACTCGTGCGCCTGCAGCTGGCGCTGAACCTCGCCGGCGTCGTGTCGCTGCGCCTGATCAAGAACAAGGACGGCTCGGCGATGGTCCCGGCCGTCGAACTGCTGATCAACACGCCGACGGTGCGCGAACTGCTCGAGCAGGGCAGCACGCGCAGCCTGCCGAAGGCGCTCGCGGAGGGCAGCTACTACGGCACGATGACGTTCAACCAGTCGCTGATCCGCCTGTTCCAGGCCGGCAACATCAGCCTCGAGGACGCCCTCGTCGCGTCGGACAACCCCGACGAACTGAAGATGCAGATGCGCGGCATCACGGCCGGCGGGACCTCGCGGCCGATCGCGAACTGAGGCCCGCGCGCCGTCGCGGCGCGGCCGGGTTGGCGCCTGCAGGACGGGGGGAAGGTGGACGCGGCTCTTGCGTCCCAGATGGCTTGATCCCGCAGTGCCGCGGCACGGGCGCCGCTGGACTGCGCCAAAGCCCATGAGATTCCCCCGCAACTTCCTGCTCTACGCCGCTTCGGCGGGCCTGCTCGGCTTCGCGGGCCACACGTTCTACCGGGCGCTACACGAGGGCGGTTCGTCGGTCTACGAGGCCTCGCACAAGGTCGGCGCCAAGGAAGCCGACGGCCAGATCGCCAGCGGCAAGGGTCTGGGACCCGTGTCGTCGTCGTGGACCTACGACCCGCACAGTTGGGGCGAACGGTTCAAGGGGCCGAACCTGACCGGCAAGGAGCCGCTGGTCAAGGAGCCGCCCGACGAGCCGACGCCGCCCGACGACAGGGCCGGCGACCTGCGCCCGCTCAAGGACATCATCGAACTGCTGTCGGTGGTGTGCGACACCAGCACCGGCGGCAAGGGCGGCAGTTCGCACGTCGTGCTGCGCTACGCGCCGACCGTCAACGTCGAGACGCCGCGCTGGTACCAGCTCGCGAACCAGCCCGTGACCAGCGGCCCCCCGGGGCCGGTCGTCAGCGTCGCAGACCGCGCACCCCGCCGTGGCGGCGCGGCTGCGCGGCCCGCCGTGACGCCGCAGATGTCGACGATGCCGGCCTCGACCGCGGGGCAGGAGACCCATCAGGAGCTGTGGGTCGCCGGCGATGGCAAGCCGCACTTCGAGTCGCACCTGTGGCCGCCGTTCGCGGACATCCAGCTGGTCGAGGTCAAGCGCCACGCGCGCTCGGCGGTGTTCAAGCGCGCAGGCCCGCCGACGGCCGACGGCAAGCCAGGCCCGGACATCACCGAGGAGTTGCTGGTGTCGGCGCTCGACCTCGACCCGAAGGTCCGGAAGGTGCTGCAGCAGCTGAACCCCGCCGATACGTCGCACCTGAGCCGCCCGGGTCCGAAGGCGGGCGCGCCGAACTCGCAGACCCAGACCTGGGAGGACGTGCCCGAGACAGTCGTGCGCGGCACCAACGTGTACATCAGCCGCAAGGACCAGCAGGTCATGCAGGCGAGCCCCGAATCGATCCTCGACCACATCGACGTCGAGCCCTGGCGCAGCCGCTTGGGCACCGGCGAGGCCGGCCTGCGCTTCGCCAACGTCGACGCGAGCCTGGCGCGCTACGGCGTCGAGGCCAACGACGTGCTGCTGTCGATCAACGATGAGGCGGTCGCGACCTTGGCGCAGGCGCGGATCGTCATCAGGGGGCAGTACGAACGCGGCAAGCGCACATTCGTCGCCAGGTTCCTGACCGGCGACGGCCGCTACGTCGAGCGCACCTTCTTCGCGCCGGACCGCTGATAGCGGCGCTGGTGCTCTCGACGCTGCATGCAGTCAACGCCACGCGCGGTGTCGCGGTCCGCCCGATGCGATGGGCCAGTGTGTCGAGTTCGAACCTGCGATCGACGCCGTCGCGGCGCCGCCAGGGTGACGCCCGCAACTTGCGGGAAGGGGGGCGCGGCTCGTGCGTCCGAGGGCGACTTGTTCCCGCTGTCCTGCGGCACGGGGCTGCCGCTACACTGCGCCGGCGCCGCCCATGAGATTCCCGCTCAACTTCCTGCTCTACACCGCTTCGGCGGGCCTGCTCGGGTTCGCGGGCTACACGTTCTACCGGGCAGTGAAGGAGGGCGGACCGTCGGTCTACGAAGGGTCGCACAAGACCGGCCAGCAGGAGGCCGACAACAAGGTCGCCAGCGGCAAGGGCCAGGGACCCGTGACGTCGTCCTGGACCTACGACCCGCGCAGCTGGGGCGAGCGCTTCAAGGGGCCGAACCTGACCGGCAAGGAGCCGGTGGTCGACAAGCCGCCGGACGAGGCGGCGACGCCCGTGGTCAAGGCCGTCGACCTGCGCCCGCTCAAGGACATCATCGAACTGCTGTCGGTGGTCTGCGACACCAGCACCGGCGGCAAGGGCGGGCGTTCGCACGTCGTGCTGCGCTACGCGCCGACCGTCAACGTCGAGACGCCGCGCTGGTACCAGCTCGCCAACCAGCCCGCGCCGAGCAGCCCATCGTCGCCGGTCCCGAGCGCGGCGGACCGCGTCGCGGGTCGCCGCGGCGGCGGGGCAGCACGCGGCGCCGGCGCGGCGCAGCCGACGACGACGATGCCGGCGTCCACCGCCGGGCAGGAGATCCAGCAGGTGCTGTGGGTCGCCGGCGACGGCACGCCGCGGTTCGAGTCGCATCTGTGGCCGCCGTTCGCGGACATCCAGCTCGTCGAGGTCAAGAGCCACGCGCGCTCGGCGGTGTTCAAGCGCGCGGGCCCGCCGACCGCCGACGGCAAGCCCGGCCCCGAGGTCACCGAGGAACTGCTGGTGTCGGCGCTCGACCTCGATCCGATGGTGTGGAAGGTCATCGAGAAGCTCGCCGGCGCGGACACGTCGCTGCTGCACCGCCCGGACCCGCGGGCGGGCAGCGCGGTCGCCCAGAACCAGAACTGGGAGGACGTTGCCGAGACCACCGCGCGCGGCAACAAGGTGATCATCAGCCGCAAGGACCAGAAGGTCATGGAGGCGAGCCCCGAGACGATCCTCGACCGCATCAACCTGGAACCGTGGCGCAGCCGCACGGGCAGCGGTGCCACCGGCCTGCGCGTCGTCAACGTCGACGCGAGCCTGCAGCGCTTCGGCAT